>Ga0180431_10000591_pt1 | contig 51833 bp, 52 predicted proteins | sample SS_ome_11_FD_132459 | JGI IMG/M metagenome (GOLD analysis project Ga0180431, IMG submission 132459) | Hypersaline lake sediment archaeal communities from the Salton Sea, California, USA - SS_1_MS_1 metaG | ecosystem: Environmental > Aquatic > Non-marine Saline and Alkaline > Hypersaline >... | reverse complement strand
GCTTCCGGGGATCGCCTTCTTCACGCTGCCGACCACGATGTCGCCCAGCGATGCAGTCGACCCGGCGCCCCCGAGCACGCGCACGCACATGACCTCTTTGGCGCCCGTGTTGTCCGCCACGCTCAGTCGGGTCTGCATTTGAATCATCGTCTTGCTCCACGGCCGCCGCAGAACCGGCTACTCGGCGCGCCGCAACACACGCACCAGCCGCCATCGCTTTGTCCGTGATAGGGGCCGGGTCTCCGCGATCTCCACGGTATCCCCCGCACGTGCCTCGTTGCCCTCGTCGTGGGCATGGTACCGGGTGGTTCGGCGCATGAACTTCCCGTACTTCGGGTGCTTGACCAGCCGCACCACGCGTACGGCGACGGTCTTGTCCATCTTGTCGCTCGCCACGATGCCCTGCACCTGACGGCGCCTTCCACGAACCCGGTTTGTGGTCATGCCTCTACTCTGCTCCCGCCTGCATTCTCCGCAGCCGCCCTCTCGCGCTGGACCGTCAGGATCCGCGCGATTTCTCGGCGAGCCGCCTTGATCTCACCCGGCTTCACCTCTTCGCCCATAGACACGCGACAGCGCAGATTCAAGAGCCCGCGCCGCGTCTTCTCGAGCTCGTTGTTCAGTTCCGGCGCATCCATGCGTCGCAGCTCGGTGGCCTTCACAGTGCGTGCCTCCTCCGCGCAAGGCGCGTCTTGACCGAAAGCTTTGCGGATTGCAGGCGAAAAGCTTCGCGCGCGATGTCCTCGTCCACGCCCGCGATCTCGTAGAGGATCGTGCCAGGCTTGACATTCGCGCGCCAGTAGGTGACGTCGCCCTTGCCCTTGCCCATGCGGGTCTCTGCGGGACGCGCCGTGGCCGACTGGTGCGGAAAGATGCGGATGAAGAGCCGCCCCTCTCCGGCCAGGAACCGGTTCGCCGCCACACGGGCGGCCTCGATCTCGTTCGCGGAGATCCACCCGGCCTCGATGGCCTGGATGCCATAGTCGCCAAAGGCCACGAAGTTCCCGCTCGTGGCGTTTCCGCGCAGGCGGCCTCGCTGGAACTTGCGGTGCTTGACCCGCTTGGGCATGAGCGCCATGATCAGCTCTCCGCCTCTTCGAAGTCGCCTCGATAGATCCACACCTTCACGCCGATGGCGCCCATGGTGGTGCGCGCGAGCGCATATCCGTAGCTCACATCGGCCTGCAGCTTCTGACAGGGCACCGAGCCGATGCGCAGGTTGTCGGTGCGCGCGATCTCCGCGCCACCCAATCTGCCGCGCACGACCATCTTGACGCCCAACGCACCAGCCTGCAGGACCCCTTCGGCCGCCTTGCGCATGGCCCGCCGGGTGCCCATACGCTTCGAAAGCTGGGCCGCGACGTCTTCGGCCACGAGCTGCGCGTCCAGCTCCGGGCGGTTGATCTCGAAGATTTTGACGTTCACCTTGCGGCCCACCAGATCCTCGAGGTGGTCACGCAGGCGGTCCACTTCCGCACCGTGCCGCCCGATCACCACTCCAGGCCGGGCCGCGTGCAACAGAACCTCGACCTCGTCCTCGGTCCGCTCGATCTCGATGCGCGGAATCCCAGCAAAGCCGAATTCCTTCTTCACGAACTGGCGGATCTTCTCGTCCTCGACGAGGTACCGCCCGAAATTCTTTCGCTCGGCGTACCAGCGGCTGTCCGCCTTGCGCGTGATGCCCACGCGGAATCCGATGGGGTTGACCTTCTGACCCACGTCACTCCTCCCTGCCAGAACCGCTCGAAGCGGCGGGCTTGGCGACCGCGTCCAGTTCGATGACGATGTGACTCGTCTGCCGTTCCACGGGCGAGGCCATGCCGCGGGCGCGCGGACGCCACTTCGCCCGCGTGGGCCCCTCGTCCGCGTAGGCGGCGGTCACCGCCAAGTCACGCAACGACTCTTCCCCGAGCTCTCGAGCATTCGCCTGGGCGCTCTTGAGCACCTTGCCAACGAGCGTGGCGGCGCGTTTGGGGCTGAAGGCGCACAGGTTGAGCGCCTCCTCCAGCGACTTCCCCCGCACGAGGTCTAGCACAAGCCGGGCCTTTTGCGGGCTGATCGGGGCGAATCGGTGCTTCGCCACATAGGCCATCGAACGGTTCCTTGTGCTCGCCTGTCCTATCGTCTGCCGTGGCCGCGATGGGCACGCGTAGGCGCAAACTCTCCGAGCTTATGCCCAACCATGGCCTCAGTCACGAAAATGTTGTGGAACGTCTTCCCGTTATGGACCGCCAGATTGTGCCCCACGAATTCCGGCACGATCGTACACGCGCGAGACCACGTACGGATGGGCTCGTGCCCTCCCTGCGCGTGCTGTGCCAAGACCTTGGCCAGCAGCTTCTCGTCCACGTAGGGGCCCTTCTTGGTCGATCGACCCATGTCTGGCTCCGCCTCTTCCAATCCGGCGCGCTACTTGCCGCGTTTCTTCCGCCGGCGCAGAATGTACTGGTTACTGTGCTTGCGGGGGTCGCGCGTCTTGCCGCCCTTGGACAGTACGCCAGACGGCCCCTTCGGCGACCGGCCGCCGGCGCGGCGGCCCTCGCCCCCGCCCATCGGGTGGTCGACCGGGTTCTTCGCGCTGCCTCGTACGTGGGGGCGCCTGCCGCGGTGCCGGGTCTTGCCGGCCTTGCCTACCTTGACGAGAGAATGCTCCACATTGCCGATGCGGCCGATAGTCGCGCGACAGCGCACCGGCACCGAGCGCAGCTCGCCGGAGGGCATCAGCAATACAGCGCGCTCGCCCTCCTTGGCGAGCAGGTTGACCCCCATGCCGGCGCTACGCGCGATTCGGCCGCCCTGCCCCGGGCTCATCTCCACGTTATGCACGGTCGTTCCGGTGGGGATCGAGGCAAGCGGCATGCAATTGCCCACCTCGGGTTCCGCGGCCTGGCCGGCCATCACATGCTGTCCGTTCCGCAATCCCGCCGGCGCTAGGATGTATCTTTTCACACCATCGGCGTAGTGCAGCAGGGCAATGCGCGCCGAGCGATTCGGGTCATACTCAATCGTCGCGACCTTCGCCGGAATCCCGTCACGGTCCTTGCGCTTGAAGTCGATGCGCCGATAGTACCGCTTCTGGCCCCCGCCTCGATGGCGCGTGGTGATCAGACCCCGGCTGTTGCGCCCGCCACTCTTGCGTATAGGCTCGATCAAGGTGCGCTCGGGTCGCGACCTGGACACCTGTCCGAAGTCGCTGACCGACATGCCTCGGCGTCCGGCGGTGGTTGGGCGATACTGCTTCGTAGCCATTCCGATCTCTCAGTCGCCGTGTTGGCTCACTTCAAGGCGTCAATGGCCTGGCCCTCGGCCAGACGCACGATCGCCTTCTTCCAGTTCCGGGTCAGGCCCCACTGACGCCACCGATACCGCTTGGGCTTGCCCCGCACGTTCATGGTGCGAACCGCGGCCACGCGGACGTTCCACAGCGTCTCCACGGCGTTGCGAATATCGTACTTCGTGGCCTCCGGCGCCACGTCGAAGAGATAGGTCTCCGTAGACTCCACGGCCGCATGAGCCTTCTCGGTGTACACCGGCCGCTTGATCACGTCGTACGGGTCCATCACTGCAGCTCCTCGGGCAGCGCGGCCAGGGCGTCCTTGGTCATCACGATCATTCGTCGCCGCAACGCAAAGTAGGCGTTCAGTTCCCGTAGAGGAAGCAGATCCACCATCTGCAGGTTGCGCGCGGATTTCCACGTTGCCTCGTCCGGCGTGCGGATCACGATGAGACAACTTTGCTGCACGCCCAGGGCCTTGAGCACGGCCGCGAGCTCGCGGGTCTTGGGCGCATCCTGGTCCAGGTCCGTAACCACCTTGATCTCACCATCGCGCAGCTTCGCCAAGAGTGCGCTGCGCAACGCCGCGCGCCGCGCCTTCTTGGATAGCTTCTTGTGGTAATCGCGCGGCGCCGGGCCGAACGTGACCCCGCCTCCGCGCCACAAGGGGCTTCGTCGCGAGCCCGCGCGCGCCCGTCCTGTCCCCTTCTGGCGCCAGGGCTTACCGGTCGCGCCCATCACCTCGCGTCGCGTCTTGGTCTTGGCGGAGCCCACGCGCTGGTTCGCCTCGTGCGCCAGGATCGCCTGATGGAGCAGCCGCACGCGTACCGCACGTCCAAGGCAGGAGTCGTCGAACTGTACCTTGTCCACGACCTTGCCGTGCCGATCGTGGACCGGGATCTCGATCATCGCGCACACGCTCCCCTGCGGGCGGCCGCATTCGACGGACCCCCAAGCCATCCTCGGGATGGCCAGACCGTGCCGCCTCGGTTTCCAGCCGGGAACACGGCAGGAGTCCAGATTTACAGGCACCACAGCCAGCCGCCGACTGACCGGCCGGCTTTCTCCACATAAATCATGTGGACTCCCACTCAGCGTGGGAAAGGTTAAAGATAGGGAGCACTTACGACAGAGTCAACACATTTTTCTCACATTTTCCGGAGAAAAAAGGGGTCAACCCGTGCGCGGGGAGGGCGGCCCGTGCAGGCCGGCGCAGCTGAGCGGCATCCAGGCCTCCGCGCACTCAGGGCCGGATGATCACCGGCGCGTCGATGAGCGCGAAGCCGTACACCTCCTCCACCTCCGGGTTGAGCATGCGGATACAACCCTGGCTCGAGGTACCGGGAACCGAGCTGGGGACCGTGGTCCCATGGATGCCGATGCCCTCGCCGGGCGCACCGCGGGTGAGCCCTATCCATCGGCTTCCCAGGATGTTGCGACTGTCATCGTGGGCGTACAGCTGGCCGGTCTGCGGATCGACCCAGTCCGGGTCTGCCGCCTTGTTGAGGATCCGAAACGGCCCGGTAGGGGTCTTGTCGCCCCCGTGGCAGACTGGATACTCCTTGATCCAGTTGCCGCCCAGAAACAGCGTCAGGGTCATATCGCTCTTGTCGACGACGAGCTCCGCGGGGAGCTTGAGGATCTTCAGCCGCTGCCCGGCGTGGATGTAGTACTGGGGACGCCGGATGCCGTTGATCGTCGCGATGCTGTCATAGTGGACCCCGAACTTGCGCGCGATGGTCGCCAGTCGGTCACCCTTCTGGACAACGTACTCCTCGGCCCCGCGGCAGGGCTGCCTGCTGAACACGATCCGGCGGTTCAGACGCGCGAGCCGCTCTTTGATGCGCCTGCGCACGGACTGGGCAAGGAACGGGGCGTCGTCTTTGCCCAGGGCGTCCGAGTAGGCGTCGCGAACGGCCTCCCATTGCTCGTACTCAGGCACCTCGCCGCAGAAGGCCTCGTACCACACGTCCGCCAGGAAGAGCGCCGCCAGCCGCCCGCCCCGGGTCCGGGGAAGCTCCTGGTACACGCGCCGCCACGTCTCCTGCGCCTTGCGCTTGTCGCCCTGCTTGCGTGCCAGGACCCCGAGTCGGAAGCGGGCCATGGCCCCGTGTTCATCGCGGGGATGCTCCTCGGCAATCTGCTGCAATGCGTTGCGCAGTGCGGCCATGTCGCCGGCGCGCTCCAGCGCCTCTACGCGCTGCCAGGCCCCCTGCACGCCCGTGGTGGTCGGCACGGAGTGCTCATCCGGCTCCGGAGCGTCCTGCTCGGGCTCGGGTTCCTGCGTCGAGGAGCCCTCTACAATCTCCGGCAGGTCGGGCGCGTCGGGCTCGGGCTCCTGCGTGGCGGCCTGTCTGTCGTCCACCACTGGCGGCATGGCCACACCGGAAGGCATGGCTTCTGCGCCTCCGGCCGAGTCGTTCGCCGCTGTATCTACAGTGCTTCCGTTGTCTGACATGCCACCGACTGCCCGCTCAACGCCCTCGCGCAGCGCGCCGCCATACTGGCGATACCCGAGGTACAGGACCCCAGCCAGCACCGCGAGTCCGGCCAGCAGCCACCATCCGCGCCGGCTGCGCCGTGGCGCCTCGTCGACCACGCCTTCGCCGGGTAGGAACTTGTCAGGGTCCAACGCCATTCCTATCCCTCGATCACTCCAGGATCAAGGAGCCACAATGCCCACAGGCTCCACAGGACTGTCCGCGTCCACGAGCAGCACCTGGTCGAAATACAGGTCATCCTCGCGATTGCACAGCGTCACGGTATGCTCCGTGCCCTGGCCAAGCCGACGGGTGACCGGGTCGCGCGGCCCGCCCACGCGCAGCCAGATCCAGCGAGGATTCTCCTTGTCCGCGTTCCCCTGGATCGTGCCCAGGTACGTCCCGTCCAGCACCACGTCCAGGCTGTCCCCACAATCGTCGCTCCAGCGCACCCGCACCCACACCACGTACACGGCAGTTGTGGGCGCGCCGAAGCGGATCCTCGCATATCCGGGGTGCGCGGCCTGCGCATACCCCTTCGTATATTGCGCGGTCTCGGGCCGTTCATTCACCTTTTCCGGTCCCAGATAGCAGCATCGGCCCCCTGAGGCCCCCTCCACGCCTTCGGCCAGTCGGACTGGGGGCTCCAGCTCCTCGGCGTCTTCGGCCTCGAGCACGATCCAGGCGCCCGGACGGCTGGACACCGTGACGACGCTCCCCCCGCTGCTCTGCGCCGGCGCATCGTCGCCCGGACGCCCGTCGGAGGACCTTGCGCGCAGTCCGAGTACCACAGCCGCGAGCATACCCGCCCCGACTACGAGCACGAGCGCCCGTCCCATCAGCTTGCCCACGCATCGCTCCTCAGGCAACGTACATGAACGGCCCCGCTCCTGAGTGTCGGGTCCTGGCGCCCCTGCCCGCGCCCAACCCACAGGGCTCCGCTGTCAATCTACCGGCTCCCCTGGCCCGGTTCAAGAGACCTCTCGCCCCTCTCGGCCAAGTCCATCGGAGAACGCGGCGTTGACTCGCCAACAGCCATGCGGCAGAATGTGGGGTCGGCTCGCATCGCACGAAGCGAGCGACGAACGCTACCAATAGGAGTAGGAGGCCAGAAGGAGACCCGTTTATGCCCACCGTTGGCGTCAATCAACTCAACCGCGGCAATGCCGTGCGCCTGGACGGCGAGATCTACCTGTGCGTAAACCTCGAACACGTCAAGCCCGGCAAGGGCCCCGCCTACGTGCAGGCGAAGCTCAAGCACGCGCGAAGCGGCAAGGTGGTGGATCGCCGACTGCGAGCCGCCGAGAATGTCGAACAGATCGACGTGGATCGTGCCGAGGCCACGTTCAGCTACTCCCGAGCAAACACCTACGTGTTCATGCACACCGAGACCTTCGAGGAGATCGACGTCCCGGCGGACCTGATCGCAGACAAGGCGTCCTACCTCGTGGAAGGAGAGCCCGCCACCATTTGCACGGTGGGCTCGCAAGTGCTGTCCGTCGACCTGCCCAAGACGATTGTCCTGGAGGTGGTGCAGACCCCGCCGGGAATCAAGAACGCCAGCGCCACGAACGTGGGCAAGCCCGCAACGACCAACACCGGTCTCGTGGTAAGCGTGCCTCCGTTCATCAACCAGGGGGACCGGATCAAGGTGGACACGGATACGGGCGCCTACATCGAACGGGTCAACGCCTGACCCTCCGACTCGGGAGAGTCGCTTGCGCATCCGCCGTGTTGCCGTCGCCGTACTCAAATACGGGGTGGTGGTCGCCGCGCTCTCGTACCTCATCCTGACCGGGCGGCTGGACCCCCGTGGCCTGGACTTGGACCCGGCTCGCCTGCACATCGCGGCGGCGGCGGTGCTCCTCGTGCTACTGCCCTGTCTCTTGAGCTTCGTGCGATGGTGGCTGCTTCTGCGCGGGGCAGCCGCGCCGATCCCGTTCCCCACCGCAGTGCGGCTCGGATTTGTGGGCATGTTCTTCAACACCTTCATGTTCGGCGCCTTCGGTGGCGACCTGGTGAAGATTGGGTACGTGATCCGCGAGACGCACCGCCGCGGAGCGGCCGCGGCCAGCGTACTCATCGACCGCATCTGCGGGCTGCTGGGGCTTCTCGCTCTCGGCGGGCTCGCCATCGTCCTGAGCTGGGATTACATGCAGCGCGTCGAGGGGCTCCCCTACGTGGCCCTGACGCTGTTCGCGGTGCTGGCCGGGTTCGGGCTCGCGCTCGCGGCCGCCATTGTCGCCGTGTCCATCGGCCGCGCCTGGGCGCTTGCCGGCGTGGCCCTATTGCTTCTTGCTCAGACGTGGATCGTGCATCGAGGATTGCCGAGCGCACAGTTCGGGATGTTAAGCGTCTGGGCCCATGCCGCGACCACCGTGGACCTGAGCGTTGCTGCGCTGACCGCGCTCGTGCTGCCAGGACTCCTGCCCGGTCGCACGCTCAGCCGCCTGGCGCGCGAGCACCTTCCCGGGGGACACGCGCTCATGGGGTTCGTAGAGGGCTTGCTCGCCTACCGGCGCAGCCCGGGGTCGTTGGCCATCGCCCTGGGCCTCAGCATCATCATTCAGGGCATGGTGCTCCTGGCGCTGACCGCTCTTGCACAGGCCACGGGCTTCGGCGTGACCATGACGCAGGTCTTCTTCTCGGCCCCTCCGGCGCTCGTGGTGAATGCCTTGCCGGTTCCCATGGGCGGACTGGGCGTGGGCGAGACTGCGTTTGCGGAGCTCCTGCGCACGAGTACGGCCGGTGCGATCCGCAACGGCGCGGTGCTCTTCCTCGGGTGGCGCATCATCCTGAACCTCATCGGCGTGGGCGCGGGCCTGCCTCTGTACCTACGCGGCAAGCGCGACATCCAGGCCGTCCGGCGCACGTACGCGCCCGAGGGGCTTGCAACCGACCGGCAGCCCGCGGACAATGCGAGAGAGCGCGAACCAGAGGCGGGAGACACGCGGTGAGCCTGGACTATGCGCGCGCAGTGCTGCGCGCTGAGATTGCGGCCATCCAATCCGTGCTCGACCGGCTCGGGCCCGCATTCGAGCAGGCCCTGCACATCATGCAGCAGGTCCCCGGACAACGGGTCGTCACCTGCGGGATCGGAAAGGCCGGTTTCATCGCGCGCAAGGTCGCCGCGACCCTGGCCAGCACCGGAACCGACGCCATCTTTTTGCATCCGGCCGATGCGCTGCACGGCGACCTGGGGATGGTGCGCAAGGGAGATGTGGCGCTCCTGTTCAGCAACTCGGGCGAGAGCGATGAAATCTCGCGCCTGCTCCCGTTCCTGCGCCGACAAGGCCTGACCCTGATCGCGGTCACGAGCTCGGTGCGCAGCACCCTGGGCGTACAGGCGGACGTGGTCCTAGAGATGGGCGACCTGCGGGAAGCGTGCCCCCTTGGCCTCGCGCCCACGGCGAGCACAACGGCCATGCTCGCCCTGGGCGATGCGCTGGCCATGGCCCTGATGCGCAAGCGCGGGTTTTCGGCCTCGGAGTACGGACGGCTGCACCCGGCGGGCGAGCTGGGACGCAAGGCGTTCCTGGTCCGAGAGCTCATGCGCGGCCCGGACGCGGTAGCTTTGGTACCACCAGAGGCGAGCGTGCGCGAGGCGATCCAGGCCGTCAGTCGCGCACGCGCCGGCGCGGGGATCGTTGTGGACAGGTCCGGCAAGCTCTTGGGCATCTTCACGGACGGCGACCTGCGACGCGCCATCCTGGCCGACGACCTGGTCTTGACCCGTCCCATCATGAACGTGATGGTGCATGACCCATGCACGGTGCGCAACGATGCGCCCGCGTCCGAGGCCCTGGGCATCATGCGCACGCATCGCATCGGCGAGCTCCCCGTGCTCGACGAAAACGATCGCGTGGTCGGCATGGTCGACCTCAAGGGCGTGTTGGCAGCGCGTCTCGGCTGAGCCTGCCGACCTTTTGCAACCTGGAGAGGCCCCGCAATGGCGAAGCCGAACATCTTGTACATCCATTCGCACGACACCGGCCGATTCATCCAACCCTACGGGTATCCGGTGTCCACGCCAAACCTGCAGCGCCTGGCCGAAGAGGGCGTGGTGTTCCGCCAGGCCTTTTGCGAAGGGCCCACCTGCTCCCCAAGCCGCGCTGCCTTACTGACCGGCCAATGCCCGCACGCAAACGGCATGCTGGGGCTCGCTCACCGGGGCTCTCGGCTCAACGACTACGGCCGACATATCGTCCACACGCTGCGCCGGGTCGGGTACACTTCTTACCTGTGCGGCCACCAGCACATCATCGCCTCAGATCAGGTCCAGGACATCGGCTACGACCAGGTGGTTACCGCGCAGGCCGACCAAGCCCACGACCAGGCTACCCGCCTGCTCGACTCCGGACCGTCCGAGCCGTTTTTCCTGAGCGTGGGGTTCTTCGAGACGCACCGTCCGTTTCCGCCGCAACGGCGGCTCGACGATCCGCGATACGTGCAGCCATGGCCGCTCTTCCCGGACAAGCCGCAGACGCGCGAGGACGTGGCCCGCTACCACACCCGGGTCCATACGCTCGACGAGAAGATGGGCATGGTCTTCGACGCCCTGGACCACAGCCCGCTCGCCGACCGCACCCTTGTCGTGTGCACCACGGACCACGGCGTGGCCTTTCCCTCGATGAAGTGCACGCTCCGCGACAGCGGCACCGGCGTTATGCTCATCCTGCGCGGTCCGGGCGGGGCGACGGGCGGACGCGTGTGCGACACCATGGTCAGCCACCTGGACCTGTACCCCACGCTCTGCGACCTGACGGGCGCGCCCCGGCCGGACTGGCTGGAGGGCGAGAGCCTGGTGCCCCTGCTCCATGGCGAGCGCGCGACGCTGCACGAGGCCCTGTTCTCGGAGATTAACCTGCACGCAGCCGCGGACCCGCAGCGTGCGGTGCGTACCAACCGATGGAAGTACATCCGTCGATACGGAGAATATCCCCGCACCGTGCTCCCGAACGTGGATCCCGGCCTCACCCGGGATCTGTGGGTGGAGCACGGCTGGGGCGGAATGGAAAGGCCACGCGAAGAGATCTACGACCTTATCTTCGACCCGCTGGAGCGGAACAATCTGGCCGGCGACCCCGAGTACGCGAGCGTCCAACAGGACCTTGTAGACCGCCTCACCGACTGGATGACCCGCACCCGAGATCCGCTCCTGGAGGGACGGCTGCAAATCCCCGTCGGCATCCGGCTCGCCCCTCCGGACGCGGCCAGCCTGGGCAAGACCGACTTCGTCTACGAGGGCTCGGAGGACGACGAGCGCGCGTGGCGAGGCCTTGGGTGAGCTTCGGGGCACAACGTCGCGGAGCGGCACCTCCATAAGTTTTATCACACCAAGATGTTCTGATTCTCAGATTCTGACTCTCATCGGAAGTCGAAAAAGGATCGGCGACGGGGCGGTTTGTACTTGACTCGCCCCCCGCATATTGGGTAAATAGAATACGCAAGCGCGAGATATGGGGGGAGCCGGGGAAAGGCTGAAGAGGCGTAACCCATTGCTGTCCCGGTGGGTTACAGCCAAATGAGGTCCGGAACGGTGTGTATGTGACGGTTCGGGCCCGCGCACCCCGTACGGCGCCGTAGCGCTTAGAACCCCTGCCCTGTTCTTGTCGCTGTGCATCCTGGCATGGGACCGGGGCTTGCGAAGAGAGGCGAGTATGCTTTGCCCCTACTGTCGCGAGGACAATGACCGTGTGGCGGACACGCGTCCAGGTGAAGAAGGACGCGTGATCCGTCGTCGGCGCGAGTGTCTCAACTGCGGGCGCCGGTTCACCACGCACGAGCGCGTGGCCGAGGTGCCGTTGCGCGTTGTGAAGAAATCCGGCGAGCGCGAGCCCTACCGCCGCGAGAACATCCTTCATGGTGTGGTCAAGGCCCTGGAGAAGCGTCCGGTGAGCACCGAACGCATCGAGGCCCTGGTCGAGGCCGTGGAAAAGGCGATTCTGAACGCGCATGAGCGCGAGGTCGACTCCCGCACGATCGGCGAGGCCGTGATGAAGCGACTGCGAGAGCTTGACGAGGTCGGCTACGTCCGGTTCGCCTCCGTATACCGCGAATTCAAGGCCGTGGACGAGTTTGTGCGAGAGATCGATACGATTGAGCGCGATCGAGAGACTCCGCAGGGACATGAGCAGCAATAGGGGGGGGAGGTACCTTGACTGAGAACGTGCATGGCGACCACGGAATCGAGATGGTCCGCAAGCGAGACGGACAGCTTGTACGCTTTGATCGTGGGAAGATCGCAGACGCGATCTTCGCGGCCGCCAAGGCGGTCGGCGGCGAGGACCGCGCGCTCGCCGATGAACTCAGCGGCGTGGTGTGCCTGTTCCTGCAAAGGCGCTTCGGCACGGACATCCCGGGCATCGAGGACATCCAGGACATGGTGGAGAAGGTCCTCATCGAGACCGGACACGCCAAGACCGCCAAGGCCTACATCCTGTACCGCCAGAAGCGCTCGGAGCAGCGCGCCCGCACCCGTGTGCGCAAGCAGATCCAGGAGGACTCGGATAGCACGGATACGCAGCTTCTCGTCGACCCGGCAAGTCGCGCGGAATACTTCAACTGGGAAAAGACGCGCATCGCCCAGGCCTTGGTCAAGGAGGCCGAAATCAGCGAGGCCGAGGCGCGGGAGATCGCGTCCGTGGTCGAGCGGCGTATCTTCAATTCGGGCATCAGCCGGATCAGTACGAGCCTCATCCGCGAGCTCGTAGACAACGAACTATTTGAGCGAGGCCACCAGAAGTCTCTGCGGCGCCAGGCAGTGATCGGCATGCCCAAATACGACATCGACCGCCTCATCTTCAGCAAGAGCAAAGAGAACTCCAACATCACGGCCAACAACCCCGAGGCCATCAACCTGTCCATCGCGGAGCACACGCTCAAGCAGTACGCGCTCCAGGAGGTCTTTTCCGAGGAGGTGGCCGATGCGCACCGCGCGGGTCTGGTGCATGTCCATGACCTGGGGTACCCCACGCGCGTGTACTGCTCGTCGCACTCCCTGGAGTACCTGAAGAAGTACGGTCTGCACCTGGAAAACCTGGACACGAGCTCCGCGCCGGCCAAGCACGCGCGCACGCTGACCGGGCACCTGAACACCTTTCTGGCCAGCATGCAGGCCTACTATGCCGGGGCGCTCGGTGTGGCCTACATCAACATCATGTACGCACCGTTCCTGGAGGGGATGAGCGACCGCGAGCTCAAGCAAGAGGCCCAGCACCTCATCTTCAGTTCCAGCCAGAACGCGTTCAGCCGAGGCGGGCAGACCCTGTTCCTGGACTTCAATATCCACACCGGCATTCCCGCGTACCTGAAGGATGTCCCCGCCATCGGGCCCGGGGGCGAGTACAACGGGCGCACCTACGCGGACTACACGCAAACGGCCAGCCGGTTCACCCGCGCGATGCTCGAGGTCTGGCATGAGGGCGACCAGTACCGCCACGTGTTCGCCTTCCCCAAGTGCGACCTCCACATCAACCACGAGACGTTCAGCGATCCGACCCAGCGCGCCATCCTGGAGTACGCCTGCGACATCGCCTCGGAGAACGGCACGCCCTATTTCATCTTCGACCGGGACGAGGTGACCCTGTCGGCTTGCTGTCGGCTGCGCACGAGCATCGAAGACCACACCATGATCCGCAGGCCCGAAACCATGCGGTTCTGCGGGTTTCAGAACGTGACCATCAACCTGCCCCAGTGCGCCTATCGGGCCGGTGACAAGGGGCTGCCGGGGCTCTTTCCGCAGATCGATCGTGCGATCGATATCTGCGTAAAGGCCCACCTCCAGAAGCGCGAGTTCGCGCGCAAGCTGATGAGCGGACCAAGCATGCCCCTGTGGCAGGTCGGCAAGCCCGCCGCGGACGGCCGGCCCTACATCGACCTCGACACGTCCACCTACATCATCGGCCCGATCGGGCTCAATGAAGCCCTGCACTACCTGACCGGGCAAGAGCTCCATGAGAGCGAGGAGTCCCTGCGGGCCGGACTGCGGGTGATCAGCTACCTCTACTACAGCATCAAGGAACTCGGCCGCAAACACGGCATGCGATTGAGCCTCGAAGAGAGTCCGGCGGAGAGCGCCGCGCGCCGCCTGGCCAAGGTGGACCTGAAAAACTGGCCGCAGTCCGAGAACTTCGTCAGTGGCGACATCGAGACCGACCAGGCCTACTATACGAACTCCATCCACCTGCGCCCGGACGCCGACGTGGACCTGGTCTCCCGGATCCGCAAGCAGGCCATGTTCCACAGCCTGATCGAATCCGGAGCGATCATCCACGCGTTTGTGGGTGAGAACCGTCCGAGCGCGACCAGCATTCTCAACCTCGTGCAGAAGACCTTCGAAAAGACGCAGGCAGCCCAGCTCACCGTCAGCCCCGAGTTCACCGTGTGCCATTGGTGCAACCACATGACCTGCGGAATGTCTGACGTCTGCCCGTACTGCGGGGCGAAGAACGAACCAGGCATTTTCCGCGTAAGCGCCAAGGAAGCAACCGAGTTGGGCGCATGGGAACCGGACGCGCTGCGCGCGCTCCTTGCCCGACGCTCAGATGAACCCGCCTCCGCGACCGCTCCCGCAAGCGTCGCCCAGGCAACCGAGGCCACCTGATCATGTCCACGGCGAGCCCAGGCACCGTGTCCGAAACCCTGCCGACGATTCGCGGCCACTTGGCCACGAGCCTGAACGAGTTTTATGGGCGCATTGCCACCGTGCTCTTCCTGCCCGGATGCAACTGGCGCTGCCCCTTCTGCCATGGATGGCGCTTCGTGCGCGAGCCGGAAAGGCTCGCGGCCGTGCCGATCGAGGCGGTGCTGGAGCAGCTCGATGACCAGGCGGGCTGGGTCGACGGCGCGGTGGTCACAGGCGGCGAGCCCACGCTGCATGCGGGCCTGCCTGCGCTGCTCTCACTTTTGCGCGACCAGGGGCTGGACACGAAGCTGGAGACGAACGGGTCGCATCCCGAGGTGCTCCGCGCCCTGATTGACGAACATCTGCTGGACAGCGTGGCCCTGGACTTTAAAGCGACGCTCACGCCTGAGCGCCTGAGCCGCGCAGTCGGTGTGGACGCCGATCCCGAGGCCGTGCGCGAGAGCTTCCGGCTGGTCGCAGCCAGCGACCTGGACATCGAGTTCCACACCACCTTGTGTCCAGCCGCGGTCACGTTGGAGGACCTGCCGGGCATGGCGGAGGACATCCAGCGCCTGGCGCCGCGCGCCACCTGGATTCTGCAGCGATACAATCCCGACGAGGTACTTGATCCGCAGGCGGCCGGTCCGCATACGTATGAGGGGAATGAGGTGCGCGCGGTCGTGGAGCAACTGCGCCAGACCCACCCGGCGATCGACATCCGGGGGTTCTGACGCGCGTGGGGGAGGCTCGCGCGTCGGGACGGGAGGCCACATGCCCGTAGAAGCGTCGTGGTACGAAAAGCTCGACCAGGGGCGCACTCGGTGCCGCCTGTGCCCGCAGGCATGCGAGCGCGGCGAAGGTGAGAGCGGCCTGTGCCTGGGCAGGGCGACGCGTGGGGGCGTGCTCTACGCGCAGAGCTACGCCCGTGCGGCCTCCGCGGCCATGGACCCGATTGAGAAGAAGCCCCTGTACCACTTCCACCCGGGGCGCGAGATTCTCAGCCTGGGCACCTATGGATGCAACCTCCGCTGCACCTTCTGTCAGAATTGGAACCTGTCGCAACAGATCGTAAACGCGCAAGAGCTCCCCCCGGAGGACGCGGTCCGGCTGGCGCGCGACCGAGGCAGCATCGGCATCGCATACACCTACAACGAGCCTCTTGTCTGGTTCGAGTACGTGCGCGACACGGCGCGCGCCGCTCAGGCGCAGGGCCTCAAGAACGTGCTCGTGACCAACGGCTATGTCAATCCGGGACCGCTGAAAGAGCTCCTGCCTTGCGTGGACGCCATGAACATCGATATCAAGGCGTTTCGTGAGAACTTCTACCGCAAGCTTTGCCACGGGCATCTGCAACCCGTGCTCGACACGGCCCGCACAGCCGCACAGGCCTGCCACGTGGAGGTTACCAACCTCCTTATCCCGGGGCACAACGACGACCCAGTCGAGCAGAGCGAGCTGGCCGCCTGGATCGCGGAGAACCTGGGCGCGGATACGCCCGTGCATCTGTCCGCGTACTTCCCGCGCTATCGGCTCCAAGCCCGTCCCACAAGCTTGGCCGATCTGCGCGCGGCGCGGGAGCGGTTCCGAGAACGACTCACGTACGTATATCTGGGCAACGTGCCTGATGCGGAGGGCAGCGACACGATTTGCCCGAAGTGTGGCACCGTACTCATTGGGCGCCGTGGCTACCGTACAGAAGTCCGCGAGCTGACGCCGGCAGGCGCCTGCGCCCAGTGTGGACAGGAGATTCCTCTGGTCGCCTGACCCAATACCCCGCGGGGTGGGTCAATAGCTCAGTGAGGCCATCTACATGCGACTGACCCGGATCGAGCTCTGCGGCTTCAAGAGCTTCGCGGACAAGACCACCATCCACCTCTCGGACGGCATCACCGCCATCTTGGGCCCGAATGGGTGCGGAAAGTCCAACATCGTGGACGCGGTCAAATGGGTGCTTGGCGAACAGAACCCCAAGTCCCTGCGCGGGGGCGAGATGGCGGACGTCATCTTCTCCGGCAGCGAGAACCGCAAGCCTATGGGCTTCGCGGAGGTGAACCTGTATCTGGACAACAGCGACGGATATCTGCCCACCGAATACAATGAGCTGTGCATCGCCCGGCGCCTGTATCGCAGCGGGGAGAGCGAGTACCTCATCAACCGGCAACGCTGCCGCCTGCGGGACGTGCGCGAGCTGTTCTTCGATACGGGCGTGGGCTCGAACGCATATTCGGTCATCGAACAGGGCAAGGTGGAGGCCCTGCTCGCCGCCAAGCCTGAGGAGCGCAGACAGGTCTTCGAGGAGGCCGCGGGCATCAGCAAGTACAAGGCTCGCCGCAAGGAGTGCCTATCCCGCCTGGAGCGTACGCAGGGACACCTTACGCGCGTGCAGGACATCCTGGATGAGGTGGAGCGCCGCGTGCGAAGCCTGTCCCGACAGGCGCAGAACGCCCGCCGCTACGAGCGGCTCACGGACCAGCTGCGCCAGGCCAAGGGCCACCTATACCTTATCCGCGCCCGGGCGACCACCCACCACTTGACGCAGCTGCGATCCAAGTGCGCGGAGCTTGAAGAGTTGCGCGACGCGGAGCAGAGCCGCATCACTGCGCTGACCACTCAGATTTCGCAGGACCATCAACAGGAACTCGCCGTGGAGGAGCGGCTCTCCGAGTCGGAGGGCCGCCTGCACGAGGCGCGCACGGCCCTGGCCGATGCCGAGGCGGAGAATGCACGCCTTGTGGAGCGTCGCCGCGGGCTCTGTCGCGAGGCCGAAGGCACCGACGAGCATGTGCGCGCGCTGCACGAGCACCTTGCCCGCATCCAGGAAGAGCGCGCGGCCCTTGAGCCCGAACGCGAGGCGTTGCACGTCGAAGTCGAACGCGTGCAAGCCGAGACCGATAAGGCCCAGCAGACGTCCCAGGCCCACGCGAGTAAGGTTCGCAGTCTCGAAGCCGAGATGGAACAGGTCCGAACTGCACTCGACGAGGTTCGCGCCGAAGAGGCGACCCTGGCCGCCACTCAGGCGCGTCTGGACAACGAGGCCAGGAATCTGGGCGAGCGCGCCGACACGCTCCAAACGCAGATCGCTGCCGCGTCGAAGAAAGAAGACGCCCTTGCGAAACAGCTCGAAGACAGCCGGGCCCGGCAAGATACCCTGGCCACCCAGAAGATTGACCTCGATACCCAGCTCGAACAGGCCCACCACGCCAATGCCGATTCTCATGCGCGCCTCACCGAGGTCGATGCGGCGCTCGCCGACCTCGAGCGCGAATGCACCGCATGCACGAGCCGCAGGGACACGCTGCGCGAGCTCCGAGACACCCGTGCAGGAGTCGACCCCGGCGTAGGCGCCTGTCTGGCGGCCCGCAGAGAGGGCCGGCCGGAGTGCGCGGACGTCCTCGGCACAGTCGCGGACCTCTTGCGCGTGGAGCCCACCTATGTCCAAGCCATCGAGGCCGCGCTCGGAGGCGCCCAGCAGTACTTGGTGACGAGCACGGCCCGGGGCGCGCGGACCACGATCGAGTTCCTGAAGCGCGAAGCGCTGGGGCGGGCTACGTTCCTCCCCCTGGACAATGTGCGCGTCGAGGCGCGAGGTGCGCCCGAGCTCACCTCCCGTCCTGGCGTCAAGGGCGAGGCCCTAGCTTTTGTGCGGTTCGCGGAAGAACACCGAGCGGCCGCAGAGCGGCTGCTTGCCGGCGTGCTCGTGGTGGAGACCCTGGACCAGGCACTTGCCCTGCGCCAGGAGGCCGGATGGCGCAAGATCGTCACCCTCGACGGCGAGTGCATCTCCCGGACAGGCAGCCTGCGGGGTGGGCGTGGCCGCGGATCGGAGGCCGGGCTGATCGCACGCACCAGCGAACTCGAAGAGCTCTCCCGACGGCTCGAAACGCTGGAGGCACGCCGCACGCAGCTTTCGGGGGCGCGCACACAGACGGCCGCGGAGTGCTCCGAACGAGATAGTCTCGTCGCAGAACTGGAGCAGACCCAAGCCGAACGGGCCGAGGCCCTGCGTGAGGCCGCCACTGCCTTCTCGACCACGTCCCAGGGGCTCGGCTCCGTGCGCGAAGAAGCCGCGCGCCTGCGCGACGAGGCGGCCTCGCTTTCCGAGCGCCTTACCCAGACCCGCGTCAACCGAACGCAAGTCGACGAGCAGGCCAGGGTGCTGCAAGACCGGCACGAGCAGGCGTCGCGCACCGTCGCGTCCCTGCAGCAGGAACTCGGAGCGTTCCGGCAGGAACACGACCAGGCCCAGCAGGCCCTCACGGACCTCAAGGTCCGCCTCGCGCAATCCCGTCAGGCCCTGGAGGCGGCCGACCGCCGCGCCGAGGCGCTGGCCCGCGACGCCCGCGATCGCCAACAAGAGGCGGAGACCTCCCGCCAACGCGGTGAACAAGCGCGCCAGGAGCACGACCGCCTGGGCGCGGATCTGGACACGCTGCACGACCATCGCACGCAGCTCGCCCACCAGTGCGGGCAGATCGAGGAAGACGAACGCGGACTGCGCCACGAGCTCGGCGAATTGAGAAGCACTCTCGAAGAGCGGCGCAACGAAGAACGCGCCATGCAGCGCCGTCTCGCTGAGGTCAACGAGAACCTGAGCGGTCTTCGCCTCGACGAGCGCGAGGCGTCCCTGCGCCTGGAGAACCTGGAGCAGAAGGTCCGCGACGAAGTCGGGCCGGAGAGCCTACAGGCCCTGGAGGCGACGCTTTCCCGTTCCGTCGACGAGGAGGCCGAATCGTCCCAGCCCGAGCAGGAGCTGGCCGCCCTGGAGCCCGACGCTCTGGAAAAGCTCGTGGCAGACCTCCAGGAGCGCATCCGGCGCATCGGTGCGGTCAACCATCAGGCCGTGGCCGAGCTCGATGAGCTGAAGGCCCGTCGTGACTTTCTCGCGAGCGAGCGGGACGACCTCGTCACGGCCAGGGACGACATTCAGGCACTCATCAATCGGCTGAACGAAGAATGTACCCGCAGGTTCGATGCCACGTTCGCCCAGGTCCGAGAGGCGTTCCACGCCATGTTCCGGCGCCTGTTCGGCGGGGGACGAGCAAACCTCGTGCTCCAGCAGGCCGAGGACCCTCTGGAGGCGGGCATCGAGATCGTGGCGCGCCCGCCCGGCAAGGAGCTGACCACGATCAGTCTCCTTTCCGGCGGCGAGAAGGCACTGTGCGCGGTGGCGCTTCTCTTCAGCCTGTTCCGATGCAAGCCCAGTCCCTTCTGCCTGTTGGACGAGGTGGACGGCCCGCTCGACGACTCGAACATCGACCTGTACATGGAGGCGGTGCGCGACTTCGCTCAGGAGAGCCAGTTCGTCATCATCACGCACAACCAGCGCACCATGGCCCGCACCGACCGCATCTGGGGCGTGACCCAGCGCGAACGAGGCGTGAGTGTGGTGTATAGCCTGGAGTTCAGTGCCGAGTCGGGCTCTCCTGAGGTCGAATCCACGGACACCGCCCAGGCCGGAGTCGCCTAGCACGAAGGGAGCGCACGGTGCACCAGACCCTCAAGCATATCGCGATCTTTTTGCTGTTCCTGGTAACCGTGCTACTGTGGGACCGAGCAGGCGGGTGGCTTGAGCGCAGCTTCTTCGCGTTCCGCTACGGCAAGACGATGTTTCTGTTCACCTGGGCCACGTGTGTGGTGATCTTGTTCCATCTGCTGTACCATTACCTGGGCCGATGCGGCGAGAAGACGGTGTATCTCGTAGCGCTCGTCGTGCTGGGCGGATTGGCGGCGCTCGTGTACTTCGGCCACCTGCGCCTGGCTTGACTTGCCACGGAGGCAGGAGATGGATCAGCGTGCGCGCGAGACGCTGGAGGCGGTCAGCCGGGGCGAACTATCCCCGCAGGACGCCCTGGAACGGATGCGCACACAGGGGTTCTTCGACTTGGGCGACTTCGCCCGGATCGACCACGACCGCGTCGACCGCTGCGGTCTTCCGGAAGTCGTCTTCGCCTGGCACAAGACCTTCGAGCAGGTGCGCGACATCCTGCTAGCCCTGTACGACGCCCACGGACGAGCTCTGGCCACGCGCGTGGCCGAGCCCATGATCGGTCGGTTGCAGGAGGCCTTTCTCGACGCTGCGGTCAATGAGCAAGCCCGCACCGTGCGAATCGGAGCCAACCCCGCTCCGCGGCCCGGAGCCCCCCCCGTGCTCGTGGTGGCCGCTGGAACGAGCGACCTGCCCGTCGCCGAGGAGGCCTGCGAGGCGGCTCGATTTGCCGGATGCGCCGTGGACCGACTGTATGACGTGGGAGTGGCCGGCCTGCACCGAGTCTTGGCCGAGAGAAAGCGGCTCCGACGCGCAGGCGCCATCGTAGTCGTTGCGGGCATGGAGGGGGCGCTTCCCAGCGTTGTGGGCGGATTGGTGGCCGTTCCCGTAGTCGCGGTGCCCACGAGTGTCGGCTATGGCGCATCCTTCGGCGGCTTGGCCGCTTTGCTGGGCATGCTGAACTCTTGCGCGGCCGGGGTCACCGTGGTAAATATTGACAACGGGTTCGGCGCGGGCGTGGCCGTCGCGCGAGCCATCCTCGGTACTCGCAGGAGCGAACCGTGACCCAAACCCTGCCGGCTCTTCCGACAAGATCTCCGGACGCACACAAGGGCAGCGTCGGGCGGATTCTGGTGATTGCCGGTTCGCGCGGCATGACCGGCGCCGGGGCCCTGGCCTCACGCGGAGCGCTGCGGTCGGGCGCCGGGTACGTGACCTGGGCGCTGCCCAGCTCGCTTGCGTCAATCGCGGAAACCCTGTGCGTCGAAGCGGTGGTGCTGCCTCTCCCTGCTACGGACGTGGGATCGGTGGGCATCGAGGCCCGCGAGCTTCTCGCTGAGGCCAGTCACGAGTCCGATGCGGTTGTGCTCGGACCGGGCATCGCGATCAGCGGAGAGACCGCAGAGCTCATCCGCCTCCTCGTGGGTGAGCTCCATGCGCCTCTGGTGCTGGACGGCGGTGGGCTAACCGCTGTGGGCCAGGATTCGCGGTCGCTTACGAGTCGCCGGTACGCCACGGTACTCACTCCCCATCCGGGAGAGATGGCCAGACTCAGCGGCACGCGTGTCGACGCGGTGCAGGCCGACCGAGAGAACATGGCGCGTAGCATGGCACAACGCACCGGCAGCATTGTGCTTCTCAAGGGCATGGGCACCGTGGTCACCGACGGCGAGCGGACCTACGTCAACCAGACGGGCAATCCGGGCATGGCCACTGCGGGCGCGGGCGACGTATTGGCCGGATGTCTGGCCGCGCTTCTGGGTCAGGGCATGGATGCGTTCGAGGCCGCGGCGCTGGCCGCCCACCTGCACGGCCTGGCGGGCGACCAGGCCGCCGAGGCCAAGGGCATGTACGGGGTGATGGCCGGGGACATCCTCGAGGCCCTGCCCGAGGCCTTTTGCCGGTACGCGGCCTCGGACTGATATGAACAAGCTGCGCCTGCCCATGCTCGGCCGGACGGTCACGGAAGGGGTTCTTCTGCGCTGGAACAAGTCTTGTGGCGATTCGATAGGCGAGGGAGAGATCATCGCCGAGGTCACCGCGGACAAGGCGACGTTGGCGCTGGAGGCGCCATGGACCGGGGTCGTGCGGCATCAGTGCGCAGCCCCGGGCGACTTGGTCCCTGTCGATGGGGTGCTCGCCGTGATCGGGGACGCAGAGGCGCCGCTTCCCGCAGGCATTGAGGATATCCGCTACCCCCGGGCAGACCGGACTGCGTGCCTGCGGTTTCGGGAAGCGCTCGACCGGCCGGAGGGTGAAGAATCCGCGCAGCCCCTCTCGAGCATGCGCAGGGTGATTGCAAGCCGGATGACCCTGAGCAAGACGATTGCCCCGCACTTCTATGTGCAGACCGGTGTGGACATGAGCGCATGCATGCGCCTGCGCGCGGACTTCAAGGAACAGGGCGCCCGCGTCAGCTACAACGACATGATCCTGAAGGCCTGCGCACTGGCGCTGCGGCGCTATCCGCAAGTAGCGGCAGCATATACGGGTGCGGGTTACGTAAGGCGCGACCGTATGCACGTCGGCTTTGCCGTGGCGGTAGACGATGACGGGCTCCTGACCCCGGTGATCCGGGACGCGGACCGGCTCCCCTTGCCCGAACTTTCGCGCGCGGCCCGGGACCTCGCGCAACGAGCCCGCGACCACCGCCTCTTGCCGGACGAGTACACGGGCGCTGTTTTCACGGTGTCGAATCTGGGCATCGATCAGGTCGAGTCCTTCTCTGCGATCATTAACCCGGGAGAATCGGCCATCCTCGCCGTCGGACGCATGGCGAACACACCTGTTGCGATCAAGGACACGGTGGCCGTCCGCCCCATGGTCCGCCTGACGCTGTCTTGCGATCATCGAGTGATCGACGGCCAACTTGCGGGTCGATTCAACACCGCGATCAAAAGGTTGCTCGAAGACCCGCAGCCCATGAGGGCACCCGCGAGCGAGGCTTCTTAACACTCTGCGGCAACGTTGGCCCCTTCCGGACTGGGAGCGCAGAATGCCGCAACGCACCGTATCCATCCAGGCCGAAAACGAACGGACCGCGCGTGCCCGGGCCGCACAGGCCCTGGACACATCCGAGGACAACGTGGTCCTGGAGGAAACGGAGGAAGGCGAATACCGCGCCCGCCCGCGCAATGCGGATGCGTCCATCTCGATCGAGACCACGCCGGACGCGATGGAAGCGCAAGTGGAAAGCGTCGAGGGACCCGCAGGGGACGGCAGCCCACTCGACGAGGCCGTGGTCCGCCAGGCGCTAGAGGCGGCCGGTGTGAAGCTTGGCATTGACGACGAGGCCATCGCGCAGCTTCTTGACAAGGTGGCAAAGGAGGAGAACGTACGCGGCCTGGTGCTCGCCCGCGGCGAGCCGCCCACGCAGCCGGAGGACGGGCGCATCGAGGTGGAGGGTGACCTGTCCCGGCCGGTGCTCCCGGGCATGGTGATCTGTCGGCGCATCGCTCCGAAGCCCGCACGCTCGGGCCGGACCGTACTCGACGAGGAGCTGCGCCCGCCTGAAGGCCGCCCACCGCGAGAAGCGACCTTCCGCATGGGAGACGGCGCGAAGCCCGCCGAGGAGGAAGACTGCGCACTCGCGACCACGTACGGGCTCGCCTCTGCCGGTCCGGAGCGCGTTACGGTCTCTCCAGCGTTCGAGGTTGCCGACGACCGGCTCTCCGTGGTGGGCACCATCTGGTCGCTAGACAGCCATGGCGACGAGATCACCCAGGAACGCCTGGAAAAGACCTTTGCCCGCCTGGGACTCGTGCACGGGTTCGACCGTGAGGCCGTCGAACAGGCGCTCAGTCGAGAGGAAGCCCAGCAAGAGGGTGTGCAGGACGTCATCTTCATGCAGGGTGACCCGCCCCAGGACGGTGCGGACGAACGGCTCGAGCTGCAAGTCAGCCCCCAAAAGACCTCCGGCCAAGAGGACGAGACCGGCCGATTCGACTTTCGCGAACGCGGCGGCATTCAGGGCGCCACGGCTGGAGAACCGATCGGCCGCATCCTGCCTCCGGAAAAGGGTGTGCCCGGCCGAGACGTATATGACGAAGCCCTAGCGGCCGCGGACGGCCAGCCCGTCGCCATCCAGATCGGCGCGGGCGTGCAGCGAGAGGACAACGGGCGCCTCATCGCGACGCAGGACGGAGTCGTGCTCTACACCGACAACTCCCTTTCCGTGACCGATGTGCTGGAGATTGAAGGGGACGTCGATTACGAGACCGGCAATATCCACATCGACAAGGGATCCGTGCGCATCTCGGGCACGATTCGCGCTGGATTCACCGTCGAGGCAACGGGCAGCGTTTTGGTCGGCGAGTCTGTCGAGGGCGCCACCGTCCGCGCGGGGGGCGACATGCAAGTCGAACAGGGCGTGATCATGCACGGTCAGGGAGAGATCGCCGTGGCCGGCAGCCTGTATGCGCACTTCGCGGAGAACGCGATCATCAACGCAGGCGGTGACGTGGTGGTGGACAACAATGTATCCAACAGCCGCATCGTGGCCCACGGCCGCATCGTGGTTACCAAGGGCAAGGGCAGGATCATGGGCGGCACTGTGCACGCAGGTCAAGGCATCGAGGCAAACGAAATCGGAAGTCACATGCACGTAGCCACGAGCCTGCACCTGGGCTTCCCAACCGAGGAAGAAGAGCGGCTTCGTGCGGAGCGCACGGAGATTGCCCAGCGCCTGGAACGAATTTCGCGCGCCATCGGAGACGGCGAACCGCGTGCAGTACTCGAACGAACCCCTGCGCCGCGACGCACGGCCATGGCCAGGGTCATCAAGACCCGCCGCGAAGACCAGGAGCGGCTCCAGCGAGTGGACGCCATCCTTGACAAGGTCCGCAGGGAGCGCCGGAAGAGCGAAAAGGCCAAGCTTACCGTGCACGGCGAGCTGCATGCAGGCTCGCGTGTCTCCATTGCCGGCGCCGTGCTGCATGTCGCCGAATCCGTGGGCCGCTGCCAAGTGTACTACTATCCCACCAGAGACTCGATTCATATCGGCGCCTTCCCGACCTAGCCGTCCGAGCGCGCGAGGAGCCTTCTCCATGCACTTCGCCTATGTCGTTGAGGAATACCCGCGACCCAGCGAAACCTTCATCCGGCGAGAGGTCGAAACCATGCGCACCCTCGGCCACCGCGTCAGCGTGTGGCCGTGCGGACATCGCGTGCGCGTTGGCGAATCCCCCTGGATCGGCCCCGACGCGCAAGACGCCACTCGAGCCATGCCGCTCGCTCAAGACGTGCCCAAGCTCACGGACCCCTGGGCGCCCATCTCGAGTCTGCGCTACGACAAGCGCATTGACCGGGCCGCCGAGCAGGCGCCGAAGGACATTGACCTTGTGCACGCGCATTTCGCGTCGCTGCCTGCGTTCTGTGCCTTCGGGCTTGCGACGCTGCTCAGTCGACCGTGGACCGTGTCCGTTCACGCCAGAGACATCTTCGCGCCCTGGCGCCCTGGGCTGCGCGCCGCACGGAGAGCCGCGCGAGTGATCGCCTGCTCACAGGAAGCTGCGCACGCGGCGAAGCGACGCGGCGTCGCACCCGAGCGCCTGCGCATGATCCACCACGGCGTATCCGAGGACTTCTTCAGCGCGCGCCACGCGCCCGAGGGGCCGCCCACCGTGTTCGCCGCCGGCCGACTTGTGCCCAAGAAGGGATTCAACACCCTGATCCATGCCCTGCCCGTCTTGCGCGGCCAGGTCCCGGAGGCGCGTGTGCGCATCGCGGGCGAAGGCCCACTCGCGTATCGACTCAAGGAGGCCAGCTACTCGCTGGGCGTGGGCGACAGTGTGGCGTTTCTGGGCCGAATTAAGCCCGAGGACGTGCTACACGAGATGTGCAACGCCCACGTCCTGTGCGCGCCATCCATTGTGTTCGCGCGCGGTGACCGCGACGGGATCCCCAACGTGGTGGTGGAGGCCATGGCCGTGGGCCTGCCCGTGGTGGCGAGCCGCGTGGGCGGGTTGCCCGAGGTGGTGGAGGACGGGGTCACCGGCCGACTGGTGACCCCGGACCGGCACACCCATCTTGCCGCCGTCCTGGCCGAACTGCTGCGCGACCCGCCCCAGGGAGCGCAACTCGCACAGGCCGCCCACGCACGAGTGCGTGATGAGTTCAATCTTGAGCGCAATGTGCGGGTTCTGGCCGCATACCTTGAGGAGGTGGCAGCCCGGTGAGCACAGTCGACGTGCTCGTTGTGGGTGCGGGTCCGGCGGGCTCCACCCTCGCCCGTCGCCTTGCCGCAACCGGGCGCGAGGTTCTTCTCATCGACCGGGAGGCATTCCCCAGGACCAAGGTTTGCGCAGGCGGGGTCCCGTTGCGCGCGCATAATGCACTCGGCGTGGACATTCGGCCTGCCGTACGGACCACGGTGCGCCGGGTAATGCTGCGTGGGCACCGACAGCGCATCGTGCTCGATGGCGCAGACGTCTCGTACGTAACCGATCGCGCGACCCTGGACGCGCGGCTTGTCCAGGCCGCAACTGCATCGGGCACGCGCTTTCGCGACCGCTGCGCGCTCACCGACTTGACTCGTCACAGGCAGGCGTGGCTCGTGCACACCGACCGAGAAGGGGCCATACGGGCGCGAATCGTGTGCGCCTGCGACGGAGCGCTGAGCCGTACGGCCCGCCGGGCCGGTCTGGGCCGGCTTCGCACCGGGATCGCGATCCAGAGGATTGTACCTGCGGGTTCCGCGGAGGCGGTGCATGATCCGCCCACCACCGTGTTTCATCTGACCTGCGTCCGCGCCGGATACGGTTGGGCGTTTCCCCGAGGCGAGGAGACGCTCATTGGCGTGGGAACGGCGCGATGGCCTGCCCCGGACCTGCGAGCCCGGCTGAGGCACTTGCACAGATCCTTGGGCCTGCCTGGGGATCGACAGGGCATCCCCGTTCGCGGGGCGGCGCTTCCCTTCTTCACCGAGCCGCGGCCCTGGTATGCGCGCGAAGGGCTGTACCTGGTCGGCGACGCGGCCGGGCTGGCCGACCCGCTGACCGGCGAGGGCATCTACTACGCCGCGCACAGCGCCAAGCTGGCGGCGGAAGCCATCCTGGACGGCGGCGAGAGCCAGTACAATGCGCGACTGCGAGAGTCAGTCGTCGCTGAGCTCATGGTCGCGGCGCGATATGCGCGGCGGCTTCACCGGATGCCCGCCGCGCTTGTGGACATGCTGTTGCATACCGAACGGTTCGTTCGGTATGCGTGGCGCTTCAGCGACCTATTGGCCGGACGAACGACCTACCGCAACCTCTACCAGGCTATGCACGGGGGCCGCCGCCTGCGCGTACCTGGCTGACCGATCGCCCTGGCCATAGCCCCCGACCTACTCCGTCCAGGGCGGGGCCTCTGGCAGCGCGCGATCCAGCTCCGCGGCAAGCTCGGCCTCGTAGCTGCCCGCATAGGTCCCGGCGAAGAACCGCTCCAGCGCTTCCTCGTGGAACCGCTTCCAGCTTTCCTCTTCGCGTCCGGGCAGGACGGGGTAGAAGAGCGCATCATTGGCCTTTGCGGCCTTCATGTCCCCGTACGCGTCGCCGATCATCAGGGTCTTTTCCGGCGGATACTTATCCTTGGCCGCGTACTCGATGTGTTCGCTCTTCTTTCCGCACTCCTGCCCCGCGATGGCGCGCACGAACTTCGACAGGTCGTGCAGCTTCCATTCTCGTTCCAGGGCCTCGATCGGGGTCTGGCTGACCACGATCATGTCCGCGCGCGGCGCGCCCTTCTCCAGGGCCTCGCGCACGCCGGGGAAAGGCGGAACGTGGCGCACGATCCGACGCACGGTTTCGTTGATCGCACGGGACCAGTCGAGGCATCGTTCCAACTCGGCGTCGCCGGTGCGCTCAACCTCCGAGCCCAGCGCAGGCTCGCCCAGGGCGGTCTCGCGCTCGACCCAGGATCGAAGCGACGGCAGGTGCGGAATCTCCACGTGGCGCGCCAGCACCTCGGGCCGTTCTCGCAGGCAATCGAGCACCTGCAAGAGCGCCAGGAAGCGGTTGCAACCCCGGCTCTTGCCGTACAGGTTCACGAAGTCCCAGGCCTCGCGCGCGTACTTGCTCACCGCCTCCAGGTTCCACTTCCAGATCGTGGTCGGGCAGAAGCACTCCTTGTGCTTCGGTTCCATGGTGTCGAACGCGCACCCGTCCGAATCGATGCCGATAAAGAACTCCTTCTCCGGACGAAGGTCCTTGAGACTCTGCGCGGTCGTACTCATGCGGCATTCCCTTCCTCTGCTTTCCTCGCCCACTAGGCGCCCATGCTGCAGGCGCATGTCCGATTACACGCCGCTGAATGCGGCGAATCCTCCGTCCACCGGGACCACGGTCCCGGTCACGAACCGCGCCCCGGGGCCGACCAACCACACCAGAGAGCTGACAAGGTCCGCGGGCTCGCCGTAGCGGCGCATCGGCGTATGGTCGATGATCGTCTGTCCGCGCGGTGTGGGCTGTTCGGTCGCTTCGTCAAGGAGCAGGAACCGATTCTGCGCAGTGAGGAAGAATCCGGGGGCAATGGCGTTGACGCGCACGTTCGCCGGGGCGAAATGCACGGAGAGCCACTGGGTGAAGTTGCTCACTGCGGCCTTGGCCGCGCTGTAGGCCGGGATCTTGGTCAAGGGCGTAAATGCGTTCATGCTCGAGATATTGATGATGTTCCCCGAATCCTCGTCCACCATCGGCTTTCCGAAGACCTGGGTCACGAGCAGCGTGCCCAGGAAGTTCAGGTTGAACACGAATTGCACCCCGTCGCCGGACAGGTCGAAAAAGGTGGGGTCGACCTGGTCGGCCACGCTCGTGCCGCCGGTTGTGGCGGTCTTGTGATTGCCCCCGGCCCCGTTGATCAGGATGTCGATGCGCCCCCAATCCTCAAGAATTGCGTCGCGCGCACGCACGAGGCTCTCGGTCTCGAGTACGTCCCCCTCGAGCCCTTTGGCCGTGCCGCCAGCATGAGTGATCTCGCCGGCCACGCCTTCGGCCGCCTTCTTCTCCAGGTCCAGGATCGCGACCTTGGCCCCGAGTGCGGCCAGGGCTCGCGCCATCTCTCCGCAGAGCACGCCGCCGCCGCCGGTGATCACGGCCACGCGGTCCTTGATCCCGAAGAGACCTTCCAGGCTGTAGTCGGTCATGACACCTCCTTGTACGCCGCGCGAACCGTAGAGTGCCGGCCTCCACTCGTGTCGAGCGCCCTATCCTAGGTGCAACTCCAACAAATGCAAGACAACGGTCGCTTGATTTCATCCAACTACATGGCGGCAGACAACTTGCGACTACCGTGGAGATAGTCGGAGCTATCCGAAGCACCTACCTCAGCTTGTTCCGTAAAAACTCCACCGCATTAGCGATGTCTCGGGCCGGGTTCTCCCCCACCTCCCGCTCGATCGTGAGATAACCCCGGAAGCCCTGCGCCTCCAGCGCGTCGAGGTATGCCTCCCAATCCACGTCGCCCTCGCCCAGCGGCGTCTCTTCGAAAAGCGTGCCCAGGTCCAAGCCCTCGATGCCGCCCTCCGCAAAGGCGTTGTACACCTCCACGGGGTCGCACGGCCGCAGCTGACGCCCGTCCTTTGCGTGCGTGTGCACAATGTGCGCCCCCAACGTGCGCACGGCCGACACCGGATCGTCGGCCACGACCATCACCAGATTCGCGGGGTCAAGATTCACCCCTACGCCCGGGCTGTCCACTTCGGCCAGGAATTCTGCCAGGCGCGCGGCCGTCTCCGGCCCGGTCTCGATAGCAAAGGTCACGCCTCGTTGGGTCGCGTACGCGCCCAGTTCTCGGCAGGCCGACGCCTGCGCTCGCCGAAACGGATGATCTCGATCCTCGCGGACCGCGCCGATGTGGGTGGTCACCACCGACGTGCCCAGGTCCGCGGCCAGGTCTACGATGGCCTTGGACCGCTCGATCTTGCAGGGATTTTCGGCCTCGCGCTCGAACCCATGACCGCCTAGATCGCCGCACAGCGCCGCGATCTCCAGGCCCAGGTCCGCGCACAGGTCGCGGAACTCCTCGCGCGCCTGGGCATCCATGGTCTCCGGGGCCGCACCTCCGGAGACCGTGTACAATTGGATGCCCTGTGCGCCCACCTCTTTGGCCTTGCGCACGCCTTCCTGCACAGACCTACGGAACGAGTCGGTCATCACCCCGATCTTGAACGGTCGCATGTGCCGTCTCCCCACCATCTTGTGCTCTGGTGCCAAGCGCACCCCCATTTCAGTCTTGCGGCCTCCGGGGCACGCGCTGCACAACCGCGCGACTCTCATGGTAGCCGTTACGGCGGACACGTGCAATCGAAAAGCACGCCGACGAAAGCCGTTGACTTTCCACCAGCGCCGGTTACCGTATTGCCTAATTGCAGCACGATCTGATGTGGCCCTGTGCTTCGGAGGCCGGCGTTGGCCTCTCGCCAGGCAAACATCGGCATGGATGGGGACCCCCATGTCTCGACCCAGCTTAGGCATCGGCATTGTCGGCGCGGGGACCGTCGGCGCCGGGGTGATTGAACTCCTGACTGAGCGCGCCGCGCTCCTGCAGGAGCGCGCGGGCATCGCCTTGGAGATCGCGCGCGCTGCGGACATTGACCAGAGCCGACTGCAGGCACTCGGCCTCCCCAAAGACCGCATCTCGTCGCGCGCCGACGCGGTGATCGCCGACCCCAATGTAGACCTGGTAATCGAGCTTATCGGAGGCACGGACGCGGCCTACGACTTGGTGGCCGCAGGCCTGAAGGCCGGCAAACCGATCGTCTCGGCGAACAAGGCCCTGCTGGCCGAACGCGGGCAGGGACTCTTTCAGCTCGCTGCCGAACAGCAGGTCCCGCTTCGCTTCGAGGCGGCCGTTTGCGGCGCCATCCCCATTATCCGCGCGCTGCGCGACGGGCTCGTGGCCGACCGCATCGAGCGCCTGCTCGGGATCGTGAACGGCACATGCAACTACGTGCTTACACGCATGTACGAACAAGGCCAGAACTACGCCGAGGCCCTGGCCGAGGCCCAGCGCCACGGGTATGCGGAGGCGGACCCGACCTTCGACGTGGAGGGGTACGACTCCGCACATAAGCTCACTCTCCTCTCTGCGCTTGCCTTCGACACACAGGTCCCCTACCGGGACGTGCGAGTGGAAGGGATCAGCCACCTTGCGCCCCAGGACGTGGCCATCGCCGCGGAAATGGACTACGTCGTTAAGCTACTCGCCGTGGCGCGTCCCGTCGAGGACCGGCTCTTCCTGAGCGTCCACCCGTCCCTTCTCCCGACCGGGCATCCGTTGGCGAATGTGTCGGGCACCATGAACGCGGTGGCTCTGCACAGCGACGCAGCGGGTGAGGCCATGTACTACGGCCGGGGCGCCGGGGCCCTGCCCACGGCGAGTGCGGTCCTGAGCGACGTGGTGGAGATCGCTCGCGCCAAGGCGAGCGGCCGCCCGCCCGCGCCCTGGGTCCCAAAGGCGGCCCACCGATACGCCCTGGCCGCCGGCGAGGACTATATCTGCCGCTACTACCTGCGCGCCACGGTGGTGGACCGCTTCGGAGTGCTCGGGGCCATCGCCACGATCCTCGGGCACCACAAGGTGAGCATCGCGAGCGTCGTCCAGAAAGACGTAGTGCGGTCCAGCGCGGAGGAGGACTCGGTGCCTATCGTCATCCTAACGCACGCCGCCCGAGAGGGCGACCTGCGCGGCGCGCTGGCCGAGGTGGATCGACTGGACGTCGTCACCGAGCCCACCGCCGTCTTGCGCATCGAAGAATGACTGCTCCGCTTTCGAACATCACGAAGGAAATCCAGTGCGCTACGCACTCGTGATTCCGGATGGCGCCGCCGATCGGCCGATCCCGGAGCTTGACGATCAGACCCCGCTCGAAGCGGCGCGCATGCCCGCGCTGGCTCGCTTGGCCCGAGAGGGCGAGGTTCTGTCCGCGGCGACCGTGCCCGAGGGCTTTGCGCCCGGTTCGGACGTGGCCTGCCTGTCCGTTCTCGGGTACGATCCGGCCACCTGCTACACGGGGAGGGCGCCCCTGGAAGCGGCCGCCATGGGCCTGACGCTCGCGGACGACCAAGCCGTGTACCGCGCGAATACGGTCACCGTCGAGGGCGACCGCATGCGCGATTACTCCGCTGGACATATCGACACCGAACAGGGCCGCGAGGTGATCGAATACCTTGCCGAGCACCTGGACATCCCCGGCGCGAAGCTGTACGCGGGCGTGGGGTATCGACACCTATGCGTGGTCGACGGAGCGTCCGGCCGCGTGGGCGAGACCACACCGCCGCATGACATCCTTGACGAACAGATAGGCGAGCACTTGCCGCGCGGCGGAGTGGCCCCGCTTCTCGTGCGCATTATGGACCGCACGCAATCCCTGTTGGCGGACTGTCCGATCAACCGAGAGCGCCTCGCCGCAGGCAAGCCCCCGGTCACCCAGCTCTGGCTGTGGGGTGGAGGCGTGACGCCTTCGCTCCCTTCCTATGCGGACCGATATGGCCTGCGCGGAGGGCTCATCAGCGCCGTGGACCTGTTGCGCGGCATCGCGACCCTGGCCGGCCTGGAGGTCGTGCCCGTGCCCGGGGCCACCGGATACTTCGACACGGACTACGCGGGCAAGGGGCGCGCCGCGCTCGACTGTCTGGCCCGGTCCGAGTTCGTGGCCGTGCACGTGGAGGCCCCGGACGAAGCGGGCCACATCGCTGACGCGCAAGCCAAGGCCCAGGCCCTGGAGCAGATCGACCGGCACATCCTGACCCCTTTGGTCGAAGAGGCGCGCCGAGCGGGCGACCTGCGCATGCTCGTCATGCCGGACCACCCGACCCCCGTCTGCGTGCGTACCCATACCGCTGAGCCGGTGCCTGCTTGTCTGTGGGGACCTGGCTTGACTGCCTCCGGACCAGCGTTGTTCTCAGAGCGTGCGATCAAGGACCTCGGCCCCGTGGCCGGGCACACGCTCGTCGGACGCCTCACCAGCCGGACCATGGAGGGCTAGGCCATGTGCACAGAGGCCGAGCGCCTACAGCTCGTGGACTTTCACGGCCGACCGACCGGTGCGGCCCCGCGCCCGGCTTGCCACCAGAACCCCGGACTGGTGCACCACGTCGTCCATGTCGTGGTGCGCAACCATGCGAGGAATATGCTCCTTCAGTTTCGCCACCCGGACAAGGACCTGTATCCCAACCGATGGGACACCGCTGTCGGCGGACACGTGCAGGCGGGCGAGTCTCTGCGCGACGCCCTGCACCGAGAACTTGCCGAAGAGCTCGGAGTAGCGGTCCCGAATCAGGGCTTGGAGCACGCCTATGCGTATCTCCACGGATCTGATCGCGAGACCGAGTATGTGGACACATGCAGCCTGGTCCTGGACGGCCCGTTCCGGCCCGACCCCACGGAGGTCAAGGCACTTCGCTTCTGGTCACTCGGCGCGATTCGCGCGCATCTGGGCACTGGCGTGTTCACGCCCAATTTCGAAGACGAATTCTCGCGGTTCATGGCATGGCTGCAAGCGCGCGAGGGCCCCGGACGCGCACACGGACAAGGAGAAGAGCATGGACCTCGGTGACTATCTGCCGATTCTCATGTTCGCCGTGTTCTTTGGCATCGCGGGCGTGGGAATCCTGATCGCGGTCCTGCGCGAACGCAAACGTCGCGAGGCCTGGTGCGGCTTCGCCTCGGAGACCGGGTTTGTGTACACCCAGGAGGACCGGGCCTTCGGCCAGGCGCTCGGCTTTGATCTGTTCCAGCGCGGGCACAGGCGCCGAGCCCGCAATGTCCTCAGCGGAGAGGCGCAGGGCACGCGTGTCGCTCTTGCTGATTATCAGTACACCACGGGCGGAGGGAAGAACAGCAGCACACATCGTCGGTCCGTGGTGGTCCTGGAGTCCGAAGGCCTGGACCTGCCGCGCTTCGCGGTCCGGCCGGAGCATTTCTTCGACCGCTTCGCCGAGCTTGTGGGTATGGACGACATCGACTTCGACGAGGATCCGGACTTCTCGTCCGCCTATCTCCTGAAGGGTGAGGATGAGGAAAGCGTGCGCCAAACCTTTGGCCCACCGGTGCGGGCGCACTTGGTGGCGAACGCCAAGCAGTTCCGCAAGCAGGGTCTGTACGTCGAAGGAGCCAGCCAAGCGCTGCTGGTGAGCACCCAGCGCCGAGTGCGTCCAGCGGAGGCCACGGCGCTCATCGAGACGGCTTTCACTCTCCTGGCGCTCTGGACGCATACCTGACGAGGACGAACCGGTGCGAGTGAAGCTCGCGCGCACGGCCGGCTTCTGCATGGGCGTGCGCCGCGCCATGGACATCGCGCAAGAAGCGGCGGCCGAGGGCGGCGGGCCGATCTACACGCACGGGCCGCTCGTGCACAATCGCCAGGCCGTGGAGGTGCTCGCCGACCGAGGCGTGCGTCCGGCCGACCATCCGGAGGACCTTCCGCCCGGGCGGCTCGTCACGCGCGCACACGGCATCCCCCCGGCGGAGCGCGACCGCCTGCAAGCGCGTGGATTCACCTGCATCGACGCCACCTGCCCCCACGTGCTCCAGAGCCAGCGACGCATCGAGCGCGCTGAGCGCGACAATCTGGAGATTGTGCTGGTCGGCGACCGAGACCACGCCGAGGTGATCGGGCTCGCCGGCCATGTGGAGCGCCCCGTCCACATCATCAGCACGCCCGAGGAAGCCCGGAACCTGCCGATCGAGGGACGATTCATCGTACTGGCCCAGACCACTTTCAATGCCGCGACCTATGAGCAAGTCTCCGAGATCCTGCGCCAGCGCTACCCGGACACAGCCATTGTGTACGATTCCATCTGCCGCGCCACGGAGGAGCGCCAGGCCGAGGCGCGCGACCTGGCGCAGGCATGCGACGCCATGGTGGTGGTGGGGGGCCGCCACAGTGCGAACACGCGCCGTCTCGCCGAGGTGGCCGCCGAGTCGGGCAAGCCGGTCTTCCACGTGGAGACCGCCGACGAGCTCGACGTCGACGCCCTCAAGCACTTCCGCGAGGTGGGCGTGACCGCCGGAGCGTCGACGCCCGGCTGGGTGACGCAAGCGGTCATTCACCGGCTCCAGACCGTGGCCGCCCACGGGCTGCGCCCTCGGCTGGCCCATCTCGTCGGCCTGGCGGTCAAGAGCTACCTCCTGACCGCGATCGGCGCGGCCTGTCTGACCCACCTGATCACTCGACTCCTCCGCGTGCATCCGGTGCCCTGGGAGGCGTTCTTCATCGTATTCGCGTACGTGTTCACCGCGCATACCATGAACCGCCGCTTCTCCGCGCCTCCCTCGGCCGGCGAGCTGCCGCCGTTCGACGCCTTCTTTGCAGCGCATCGCCTCGGTCTGTATGCATTGAGCGCGGCACTGGCCCTCTCCAGTTTGTTGCTGGCCGCAACGACCAGCCGTGCGGTGCTGATCTTGCTCGGGCTCGCATATCTGGGAGGGATCGCGTATGCCATGCCTCTGTTGCCCAGAGGATTTCGCCGCCGCAGGCTCAAGGACATTCCCGCGTCCAAGGACCTGTTCACCGCGGTAGCCTGGGCCGTGGTGGTCGTCGGCGTGCCCGCCCTGCCCGTCCTGGTGACTTCCGGTCGGCCCGGCGCCTTGCCGCTTCTGGGAGCCGGGCTGCTCGTGTTCCTGCTCGTATTCGGCAAGACGGTGGCGCAGGACCTGCGAGACACGGAAGGCGACCGGCTCATCGGGTCCGAGACCCTGCCCGTGTTCATCGGAACCCACCGGACCCTGCGCCTGCTCTACGCGCTCCAGGGGCTCGCGCTCGTTCTGTTGCTTGCCCTAGTGGTCTCGGGCGCGTTCCCGACCGCGGGCCTGTTCGTCGCCGTGCTGCCGGCCTACGCGACCCTGTACCTGCGGCTCTTTCCCAAGGGGCTGCTCACCGAGGAGGTTCGCTGCCAGGCGCTCCTGGACGGGCAGCTTCTGGTGGCCGGGCTCCTGTCCGTGCTCTGGGGCCTTGCGCCAACGTACGGCTAACGAACCTCGGAGGCCCGCATGGCTGTACTCATCGGGGTTGACGAGGCCGGAGTCGGCCCGCGGCTGGGCCCCATGGTCGTGGCCGCGGTTGCCCTGCGCACGCCCGAATCCTGTCAACCTCGCGAGCCGTGGCGCGTACTGCGACGCGTGGTCCGCCGCCGCCACAGCCGACGCGATCCTCGCCCTGCCGTGGGCGACAGCAAAGAGGTCTACGCCGCCGGCGGCCTGCACGCGCTGGACCGCACGGTCCGCGCGTTTGTCAATGCCGCAGCCGGGCCGGAAACTGGCCCGGTGGCCCTGTCCACGCTTGCGGAGGTCCTCGACCATCTCGCAGACGAGCCTGCATCTCTGCCCTGCTCCGCCTACCCGTGGTACGCCCTTGATGGAATGGACCCCTGCGCCGGCCTCCAAGCGCACGAGGACTGCCCGCATGTGACCGGTCGGAAGTTGCAGCGCACGCTGAGGAGGCGCGCGGTTGAGCTCGTCGCTTTGCGAGCCCGGCCCGTGCTCGTCGGCGAGTTCAATCGTCACGTGGCGCACGGCCACAACAAGGGCGCTCTGCTTCTGCACCAGACCGAGACGTTGCTGGGCCGCGTCTTGTCGACATGTGCGAACGAGCCCGTCCTCATTACCCTGGATCGGCAGGGCGGGCGCAAGTTCTATGTCCCTATGCTCACGCGGCTCTTCCCGGGCGTATGGCTGGACACGATTCAGGAGGACGATCGGGCCAGCGTGTACCGCGTGCGCCGGCCTGAAGCGCCCGTAGAGGTTCGCGTCGAAGTCCGCGCCGAGCAGCGGGCGTTCTGCGTCGCCCTGGCGAGCATCCTGGCCAAGTACACGCGCGAGCGGTTCATGTCTCGCCTAAACGCATTCTTCAGCGCGCAAGTGCCCGACCTCCGGCCCACGGCCGGGTATGCGGGCGATGCCCCGCGCTTTCTGCGGATCATCCGCCCTGTCCTGCGGCAGTTGGGCATCCCCGAGACACTGCTTGTGCGGTCGTGCTGAGGCGTCCCTTGCTCAGTAGGTCACGGTGACCGTTCGGACTCCGGGCACGGCAGCGAGCGTCTCCTGCGAGTCGGCCGCCCCACCCGGACGGCGGACCTTCATGCACACCTGCTTGCCTCGATACAGAGTTTGCAGCATCGGGCCGAGCTCGAACGGACTGCGGATGCGCACTCCGTCCAGTTCCATGAGGATGTCTCCACCGCGCAGCCCCGCCCGAAACTCTCGGCTAGTGGGAGAAAGCGAAGCGAGCTTCACGCCCGCCACGGCCTCGCCCGCTTTGCCGGGTGCCGCTCGTAGGCTGACGTGCACAGGCTCCAGCCGAGCGTCGCGGTCCAGAGGCCGGATCGGTTCGACACGACGATCGAGATACAGCACGTACTTGCGCAGAACTTCGTACGCTTGCACGTACCGGCTCGGATGAAGGTGGCGCCCGTCGTCGCGCGGCGTGTTGATGAACGACAGGTCACGACCGGATAGGCTGTGAATCGTGACCGCCGGAATGCCGGCACGCGAGAAGCTGAAGCTGTCCGCCATATAGCCGAACAGGACCAGGCGTTCGTTTGCCGCGTCATGGGGCCCGCTCACCGCTCGAAAGGCCTGCTCCAGATCATCCGCGCTCGCGTTCGCCCAGGTCCGCAGCTGGCCCACCCCCAGGCACTCCAGGTTGATCATCGCACGAATCCGGCATGGGAGCGTCGAACGCTCCCGCAGGAATGCTTGTGACCCATGCAGGCCGTGCTCTTCGCACCCGAACCCCACGAAGATCACGGTGTGCGTCAGGTCTGCGTGGGCGAGCCCTCGGTACAGCGCGGCAAGCATCACGCAACTGGACCAGTTGTCCACGATGCCCGGGCTGTCCTTGGTCGCGTCCGTGTGAGCACCCAGGATCAGGCACGGGGCATCCGGGTCGGACCCCTCTAATTCCACGACCAGGTTCTGATACCCGCGCCCCTGCCACTGGAACGGCTGGTAGCGTAGGTCTGCAGGCGGGGCCGAGGCCCGGAAGAGCTCGGCCAATCTATCCAGACGCTCTACGTCTCGCGCAGGGGGGTCGGCCACTTCGCCCAACACCTCTCGGATCTGGCGCGGCGGGCCCCCGTAGTCGTTGGCGTAGCAGGTTCCTGTCGCGGCAAGCCACAGCGCCCCCGCTGCTGCCAAGACCGTCCATCGATGCATCTTCTGGTCTCCGCCGTTCCCCCGTATTGCGGTTCGCACCCCAACACCTATGTATCCGGTCGAGGTTGCCGAATCAAGAGCCCCGTCCTGCTTTCCTCTCGCGGGGCTGCAAAGATCGACCCTTTCTAGCCATATCGACCAGACTCGTCAAGGCGTTCACGCTGTTTTCTATGCTCTATGGGCCCGGACCGCCCGAGAGCCCTTTTCAGTTGACATGTCCTTCCTCCGCAACTACACTCCGAAAAACACGTTGCATCGTTGCGTTAGAAAGGCATTCCGATGGAAGAACCAGGCGCTGTGGACCTGGACGAATTGCGCCGACAGATCGATTCCTGCGACGAGCAGCTCGTCCGCCTGATCAACGAGCGGGCACGGATCGCCCTGAAGGTTGGTGCGCTCAAGTCCCAGACCGGGGAGCCCGTGTATGCTCCGCACAGAGAGCAGCAGGTCTACGAGCGCGTGACCGCGCTGAACAGGGGGCCCTTGTCCGAGCGGACCATCCGCGCGATATACCGCGAGATCATGAGCGGCACCATCGCGCTGGAGGCGCCAACGCGGGTGAGCTATCTTGGGCCCCCGGGCACCTTCAGTTACATGGCCGCCCTACAGAAGTTCGGCGCATCGATCGAATATCATGCCGCTCGCGAGATCCGAGACGTGTTCCTGGCCGTCAGCCGCGAACACGCCGACTACGGCATCGTGCCCATCGAGAACTCGACCGAGGGGAGCGTCACCCAGACCACGGACATGTTCATGACCACCGACCTCTCGATCTGCAGCGAGGCGTACGTGGAGATCCATCAGAACCTGCTGGCCAAAGGGCAGCTGGACCAGATCCGCCAGATCGCCAGCCATCCCCAGCCCCTGGCCCAGTGCCGAGAGTGGCTCAATGCCAATCTGGCCCATGCCGAGGTGATCGAGACGGTGAGCACCGCTGCAGCCGCCCAGCTGGCGGCCAGCGACCCCACGGTGGCCGCCATCGCCAGCGAGGCCGCGGCCACGATCTACGACCTGCATGTCCTGGAGCCATGCATTGAGGACCGTGCGGACAACGTCACCCGCTTTGTGGTGCTGGCCCACAGCTTCGGGAAGCCCACCGGGCAGGATCGCACCAGCATCATGTTCAGCGTACCCCACCGCGCGGGCAGCCTGGCCGATGCCCTGCAGGCCTGCAAGGACCACGGGATCAACCTCACGCGCATCGAGAGCCGCCCCGCGCGCAAGCGGGCGTGGGAGTACTCGTTCTTTATCGACTTGGAAGGACACGCTGAAGACCCGCAAGTCGCCCGCGGCCTGGAGGCCCTGCGCCACCGGACTCACGACCTCGTGGTATTGGGCAGCTACCCGCGCGCCGAGCGCATCCGTCCCGTGCCCAGGGAGGCCTCGTCATGATCATCATCATGCGCCCTGGCGCGGAAAAAGCGCAAATCGAACGCGTGATCGACCGAGTACGCGCCGCGGGACTGGACGTCCACGTCTCCCGCGGGGTGGAGCGCACGATCATCGGCGTCAAGGGCGCCAGCCACGAGGTGCGCACCGAGCCCTTCGCCCTGATGCCCGGCGTGGATGATGTTCTGCGCGTGCTCAAGCCCTACAAGCTCGCCGCGCGCGAGTTCCACGCCGAGCCCTCTACCGTGAATGTCCGAGGAACCGTGTTCGGCGGCAAGGATATCGTGATGGTCGCCGGCCCTTGCTCCATCGAGGGGGAACAGACTCTGCGCGAAATCGCGGGCGTCGTGAGGCATGCGGGCGCCAAGGGACTGCGCGGAGGTGCGTTCAAGCCGCGCAGCAGTCCGTATAGCTTTCAAGGGATGGGAGAAGACGGACTGCGGATCATGCGCCAGGTGGCCGATGAACTGGACTTGCTCGTGCAAACGGAGGCAATCAACAGCCGCTCACTGGAACTCGTGGTCCAGTACGCGGACATCGTTCAGATCGGCGCGCGCAACATGCAGAACTACGAGCTGCTCAAAGAGGTCGGCGCGACCCGGGTGCCCGTTGTGCTCAAGCGAGGCATGGCCGCGAGCCTGGAAGACCTGCTCCTTTCGGCCGAATACGTGCTCCACGGCGGCAACGAGCAGGTGATCCTGTGCGAGCGCGGCATCCGCACCTTTGAGACCTCTACCCGCAATACGCTGGACCTGTCGGCCGTGCCCGCGCTCAAAGAGCTCACGCATCTGCCGGTGATGGTCGACCCCTCTCACGCGTCCGGGCATCGCGAGTACGTGCCGTCTCTTGCGCTCGCCGCGGTGGCCGCCGGTTGCGACGCCCTTCTGGTGGAGGTGCATAGCCATCCGGACGAGGCAAAGAGCGACGGTGCCCAGTCTCTGTTGCCCGACGACTTCGCGGACCTGATGTACCGAGTCCGTGCCGTGGCCCGGGCAGTCGGACGGTCGGTCTGAGACCTGAGGCAGATGCGAGACGAACCTTCCCGCAAGGAGAACGTTATGCGCAAGCCGTTCCTGGCAGGCAACTGGAAGATGAACAAGACCGTGGACGAGGCCCTGGCCTACGCCGAGTCGTTCCTGCCCCAGGTCGAGGGCGTTGACCAGGTGGATATCGCGTTGTGTCCGCCCTTCCCCGCCCTGCGCCCACTCGCGCAGGCGTGTGGCGGATCCAACGTGGCCGTGGGCGCCCAGAACTGCCACTGGGAAGAGGCCGGCGCCTACACTGGCGAGGTGGCCGCGCGCATGATCCGCGCCGCGGGATGCGAACACGTTATCCTCGGCCACTCGGAACGGCGCCAGTATTTCGGCGAGACGAATGAAACCGTGTCCATGCGGCTCCAGGCCGCGCTCGACGCGGGGCTCGCCCCGATCGTGTGCATTGGCGAAACCTTGGAAGAGCGCGAAGCAGGCAAGACCCAGCGCGTCGTGGAAGACCACCTGCGCGGAGGCCTGGCCCGCCTGGGTCCCGAGCACATGGGGACCGTCACTCTCGCCTATGAGCCCGTATGGGCCATCGGCACGGGTAAGACCGCGACGCCCGAGCAAGCCCAGGAGGTGCACGCCTTCTGCCGATCCGTGCTCGCGGATCTCTTCGGCCAGAAGATCGCGCACGCCACGCGGATCCAGTACGGCGGCAGCGTCAAGCCCGGGAACGTGAAGGATCTCATGGCCCAACCCGACATTGATGGAGCGCTGGTTGGCGGCGCAAGCCTGGATCCGGAGTCCTTCGCTGCGATCGTCCGGTTCTGACCGACTACGTCCCAGGGCGATTTCTCTTGCGAGACGGGCTCGCGCGGTGTAACGTGAAGCCCTGCGGACGCGCATGGCGCCCTGCGGATTGGATGGACCAACGAGAGGACTTGCCCGTGACTGTTGTGTTGGCGATTCTGTTCGGATTCGTGGCCTTTTGCATCGTGGCCCTGGTGCTCCTGCAGGAGAGCAAAGGAGGCGGCATCAGCGCCATGGGCGTGCCCGGGATGGACAGCATCATGGGCGCACGCAACCCCCTGCGTAAGCTAACCGTCATTTTTGCGCTTCTGTTCCTGGTGCTGGTAATCGTCCTGGGGGTCACCATCAACATGGCCAAGGAAGAGGCCTTCCCCGAGGGCGTGCCTGAGGCGCCGGAGGCGCCCGAAGAGCCCCAAGCCCCCGCGCCTGCCACGCAGGCCCCGCCCGCCGAGATGCCGCCTTCCGTTCCCCTGGAAGGAGCCGGCCCCCTTTTGCCGGCCAGTCCGGAGACTGAAACGCCTCTCGCACCACCCGCAGCGACCGAGGAACCCGAGTAGCGGACAACGTCGCCGCGCCGGAGGTGAACCGTGTCTGCGAAGAACGACGCCTTTATCCGCATCAATGCGGTCTGCCCCATCTGCCAGCGGGAAGCGACCCACCGGTACGTTAAGAGCAAGATGTTTACGCCCACGGAGGTCGAGGACGACCGGTTCGTGCGCAAGTATCGGGTCGAAGTCCCGGCGTTTCAGAACCTTCGACCCGAGTACTACCACGTGTGGCACTGTCCTCATTGTCATTTCTGCGACGAGAAGGAGATCTTTCGAGGAGAGGACGACGCCGGCGGCAAGCTCGAGATCCTGCGCGAGAAGCTGCTCGTGGACTCTCGCCGGCCGGACAGCTTGATCACACGGCTGGGCACCACCATCGACATGCAGGCCGAGTTCGTCACCTGGAGCTCCACCCTGGCCGCGCATATCGTGGCCGTGTACATCCAGGGCCTGCTCACTCCCCATATGCGGCAGAACGGCAGGCTGGCCCGTCTGTACTTGCGCTGCGCCTGGCTCTACCGAGAGAAGAATGATCCCGAGATATCCGGCGGACGTGTGGCACCCGAGCCGGAGCTCCAGCAGGTTCTGGACGAACTCAAGTCCGAATGGCCGGACGGTCCGGTGGACGAGGAGCGCTCGATACGCAAGGCCATCGAGTACTTCAAACTCGACCTGGATACTGCAGGGCGCGGCGACCGCATTCGTCAGGAGATCTCCATTATGTTCCTGTTGGTCAGCCTGTACCTGCGCCTGGACGAAAAGCGCGCCGCCATGGGCTATGTTCGGGCCATTTTCCAGCAGGCCACTCAGCGCCGCCACTCGAGCCAGCGAGCCCTGGACGGCGCGGGGCGCCGCTCGAACATCAGCTCCCAGCAGATTGAGCGGCTTAAGACCCTGGTGCAATGGCTCAACAACACGATCGAGCGGACCGTGGCCTTGTCGGATCGTCTTACGGAGCTCATCTTCGCCGACGAGTATCCCCGAGCCCGCGAGATCGTACTGAGCATGGACAATCCCACGCCGGAAGGCATCCTGGAGCGGCTGCGCTCCGAGGGCTTCTACGAAGGCACGTCTCGGCGGGTTTCGCAGCTCTTCAAAAAGAAGTTGCTCGAGACCGAGCTCGAGCACCTGGACGAAGCCGAAGCCACCGCCGAAGCCGAAGCGCAGCAGCAGCAGTCCCGCGGGTTCTTCAAGCGCATTCTCAACATGCTCAAAGAGGGTTCGCAGTCATGAACCACTCGCTGCACAGCATGACGGGCTTCGGCACCGCTGTCTCGGAAGACAACGCCTTGCGCGTGCGCGTGGACGTACGCACGGTCAACCATCGCAGCCTGCGGATGTCGGTGCGCTGTCGGGGGCCTCTGGGCGCCGTGGAGAAGCGCGTGCGAGACGCATTGGCCGCCTTCGTGCACCGCGGGCAGGCGGACATAACGATCACGATCTGCCGTCTAGGTTTCTCGCCGGACGCGATCGTCAACGGCCCGCTCGCCAAGAGCGCGGTCGACGCGTTGCGCACGGCGGCGCGAGACCTGGACCTTGACGGAGGCCTGACCGTCTCCGACCTCTTGCAGGTGCCCGGTCTCTTCGCCCTCGGGTCCGATGAGGGCCTCAGCGAAGCCGATTGGCCGCTCCTGCGCGCGCCTTTGGAGGAGGCGATTGCGCAGGTCGTGGCCATGCGCGAGTCCGAGGGCAGTGCGGCCGCGGCCGTGCTCGCCGAGCACGCCGGTCAGGTCCGCGCGTTCGCCCGGCTCGCGCGCAGTGAAACGGACGCGGTGGTGGACCGCGTCCGCCGCCGGCTGCACGACCGGCTGCAAGAGATCTGTCCGGCGGGGCCGACCGCCGCCGACCAACAGGCTATCGAGCGCGAAACGGTCCTGTACGCCGACCGCGCGGACATCACCGAGGAGCTCGACCGGCTGGACAGCCACCTCGCACAATTCGAGGACACCATCGTGCAGGGCGGAGAGGCAGGCAAGCGCCTGGACTTCCTGGCGCAGGAGATGCTGCGGGAAGTGAACACCATCGCCAGCAAGGCCAGCGGCACGGCCATTGCCGCGCAGTCGATAAACGCCAAGCTCGCCGTGGAAAAGATCAAGGAACAGACCGCCAACGTCGAATAGTCCGGAGGCGCATCCATGGTCGGCGCGTCTGCGCGAGATGTGGGCTTTCTGCTCGTGCTCTCCGGTCCGGCGGGTGCCGGCAAGACCACCCTGGCCCAACGGCTGTGCAGCAAGGTCGAGGACTGCGTCTTGAGCGTGTCGGCCACCACGCGGCCGCCCCGAGCGCACGAACACGACGGCGAGGACTACTTCTTTCTCGACCGCGACGACTTCCTGGCCCGGGCCGAGCGCGGTGACTTCGCCGAATATGCGGAGTTCTGCAGTCACTTGTACGGCACGCCCAAGCAGCTGCTCGACGAGCATACGGCCGCCGGCCGGCACGTGGTCCTGGACATCGAGGTGCAGGGAGCGGGCCAGCTGCACCGCGCCTACCCGGACGCGGTGATGATCTTCGTGCTTCCGCCCGCGCCCGAGATTCTGGTCGGGCGGCTGATCGGCCGTGGCACCGAAAGCCGCGCGCAAATGGCCCAGCGCATGGACACGGCCCGGCGAGAGGTGCAGCACCTTGCTCGCTACGACTACTGGATCGTCAACGACGACCTCGACCGAGCCTTCGACGCACTCTTGAGCATTCTGCAGGCCGAGCACCATCGCGTGCGCGGGGGCGAGCTGGACGACTGGCTCGGAGGCCGAAGCCCTGCGGACGTCCTGTGCGTGGAGGAATCCGATGCCGAATGAACACGACCTGTCCGGACGCCGCGTCGTGCTGGGGGTGACCGGCAGCATCGCCGCGTACAAGGCGGTCGAATTCGCGAGCCTGCTTACCAAGGCGGGAGCAGAGGTGCGGGTCATTCTGACCGACGCCGCGCAGCAATTCGTGACCGCGCTCTCCTTCCGGTCGCTCACCCACCAGCCCGTCTACAACGGCCTGTTCGTGCAGACCGCCGCGGAACCGCGTCACATCGACCTCGCCGAGTCGGCCGAGGCCCTGTGCATCGTACCGGCCACGGCGAACTGCCTGGCCAAGCTGGCCCACGGGCTCGCGGACGACCTGCTCTCCTGCGTGGCCATGGCCACGCGCGCCCCGATCCTGCTTGCGCCGGCCATGAATGACCGGATGTACACGCACCCGGCCACCCAGGGGAACCTGACGGTCTTGAAGGAGCGCGGCGTGGTGTTCGTCGGCCCCGAGGAGGGACGACTCGCCAGCGGCAAGACCGGCACGGGCCGCATGGCCGCGCCGTCTCGGGTCTTCGAGGCGCTTGTCGGCGTGTTGACCTGACGTCCCCATTCCAACATGGACAGCACGAACCAGCCCCAGCCCGAGAAAGAGCCTTGCATGAGTAGTCCGGCAGAACGTACGGTGGCCGCGATGTCTCGGTTCCCGGCCTGCCCCAGGGGGCGACTGCGCTTTCTCGTGACCGCGGGTCCCACCTACGAGGACATCGACGCTGTGCGCTTCCTGGGCAACCGCTCCCAGGGCCACATGGGAATCGCGGTGGCGCAGGCCGCCCTGGAGGCCGGGCACCAGGTCCTGCTCATCCTCGGGCCCACTGAGGCCCGCCCGCCGGCCGGCTGCCCGGTAGTCCGGGTGCGCAGCGCAGAGGACATGTACCAGGCGGTCCTGGCCGCCATGGCCTGGGTGGATGTGCTGGTCATGGCCGCGGCCGTGGCTGACTACCGCCCCGCCGAGCGCGTGCCCGGTAAGCTGCACAAGCAGGATGCGGACCTTGCGCTGCGCCTGGAGCGCACCCGCGACATCCTGCACGCCGTCGCCGGACGTGGACGAGAGCGAGTCACCGTGGGCTTCAGCCTGGAGCCCGAGCTTGACCTGGACCGCGCCGAAGCGAAGCGCGCAGCCAAGCGCGTCGACATCCTGGTGGCCAACTCGGTGCGCGCCATGGGTACGCACCGGACGGACGCCGTCGTCCTGGAGCGAGACCGCGAGCCGTCCTCCGGGTTCCCCGACAAGCAGGCGTTGGCCCGGCATCTTGTGGACCGGGCGATCTCGTGGGCGGCCGAGCGACTGCCCGGGCGCAACCTTCAAGATGCGCAAGAGGAGGCTCCATGAATACCGCGCCGATTGAGTTCGCGCGCCTGCCGGGCACCGAGGACGTGCCCCTGCCCGCGTACATGTCCGAGCACGCCAGCGGCATGGACGTATGCGCAGCGGTCTCCGAGCCTTTGGTGTTGGAACCCGGCGCCGTGGCCCTGGTGTCCACGGGGCTGTGCATGGCGGTCCCGGCGGGGTATGAAGTGCAGGTGCGCCCCCGCAGCGGCCTAGCGCTCAAGCACGGCATTACCGTGGTCAACGCCCCGGGCACGATCGACGCGGATTACCGCGGCGAAGTGGGCATCATCCTGGGCAATATCTCCCAATCCCCCTTCACGGTCACGCGTGGCATGCGGATCGCCCAACTCGTGCTCCAGCAGGTGGTGCGCGCCCAGGTTGCGGTGGTGGACAGACTCGAAGACACCCCCCGCGGGAGCGGCGGGTTCGGCAGCTCGGGGACGCACTGACCGGCCCTTGGAGAGAACCTGCATGTTGTTCCCGGTTTCTGTCCAGGAACCGCTCTCCTATACGCACGCGGTGCTACTGGGGATCGTGCAAGGACTGACGGAGTTCCTGCCCGTCTCCTCCTCGGGCCACTTGGCCCTGGCGCACAACCTCGGGCTTGAACCGGACGCGTCTCTCGCCTTCGACGTTCTGCTGCACGTAGGCTCGGTGCTCGTGGTGGTGCGGGCCTACTGGGCGGATCTGGGGCGGATTCTGCACCGAGAGCGCCTTGTGCTCTGGTACCTCGTGCTCGGGACCGTTCCGGCAATCGTGTTCGGATACCTGTTTCGCGACTTGTTCGACGGGCTGCGCACAAGTCCGCTCGCGGTTTGTGGCGCGTTGCTCGTGACCGCGGGCGCGCTGGTCTGGTGCCACCGCACGCCCGAGGGGCATCGGACGTCCCTCCGGCTCGGACCGGTACGCACGCTCCTCATCGGCCTAGCGCAGGCCGTGGCGCTCGTGCCCGGCATCAGCCGCAGCGGCCTCACCCTCACGGCCGGCACCCTGGTCGGCCTGGGCCGCCGCGAGGCGGTGCGTTTCTCGTTTCTTTTGATGATCCCGGGCGTCATGGGCGCGGCCGGATATGAGCTCGTGCACAGTCGCGCCCAGTGGTCCGTGCTCATCTCCGGACCCGCAGTAGTGGGGTTCCTCGCCACGGTCCTGAGCGCCCATTTCGCGCTGCGGCTCTTCTTGGCCGCGGTGCTCGCCCACCGCCTGCGCGTATTCGCCGCATATTGCGCTCTGCTGGCGGCGGCCGGATTCCTGTATTTCGGACTCATTGCGCAATGAGCACCCACTCGCCCCCGCCCGCGGCTCGGCATCTGCTCAAGCCCATGCACATACGCGGCCTGACGCTGCCGGACCGCATCTTGATGGCGCCGCTCGCCGGGTACGGCAACCTGCCGTATCGGATCATCTGCTGGCGATACGGCCGACCGGCACTGCTTGCCACGGAGATGATCAGCGCGCGCGGACTCCGGCAAGGCGGACCGCGCACCACCGCGTATCTCGCCCATAGCGGCGAGGAAGGCCCTGTCCAGTACCAGATCTGGGGCACGGACCCCGCCGGGCTCGGCGAGGCCACGCACATGGCAGCTCAGGCCGGCGCCGCAGCTGTGGACCTCAACTGCGGCTGCCCGGTGCGCAAAATACTCGCAGGCGGAGCGGGCGTGGCCCTTATGCGCCACCCAGACCATATCGGCCGATGCGTTGCAGTCATGCGCGAGGCAACCGGTTTGCCCCTCTCCGTGAAGCTGCGCCTCGGTCCGGATTCGCGTACCTCCACCGCGGTCGACTGCGCGCGAGCCGCCGAGGATGCTGGTGCGGACTTCGTCACAGTCCACGGTCGATTTGGGCGCGAAGCCTACAATGTTCCGGTGCGCGCGCAGGGCATTGCGCACGTGGTCGCGGCCGTAGGCATACCCGTGGTGGCCAACGGTGACGTGCGAGACGGACCCAGCGCAACGCGGCTCGCTCAGGCGAGCGGCGCCGACGCGGTGATGGTGGGGCGGGCGTGCCTGGGCAATCCCTGGGCCTTCGCCCGGATCCGGTGCGAGCTCGCCGGTGGATCGTGGTCCGGGCCCACCCCGCAGGAGCGCGCCAGGACCCTGCTGGACAACTTCTCCCTGCTCGCCGACTTCATGGGCGAGGCGAGGGCGGTGCGCCATGTGCGCAAGCTGGCGGCCTTTTACTCCAAGAGCGTGCAGGGCGCGCGCGAGTTCCGCGAGGGCCTGAGCCGCTGCACCACGGCGCGGTCGTTTGTCGATCATGTGCACGCGCATTTCCATGTCGGCTCGATCCATGACCGAGACACGAGCACGAGAAAGACCCCCAGTGCAGGAGGCATTCTCCATGGCCAGTTATCCTGAGAAGTCCGTTGAAAACTACTTGTCGGAGGCCGCCGCCGGCCGGCCCACACCCGGGGGCGGCAGCGTCGCCGCCCTGGCAGGTGCGCTCGCCGCGGCCATGGCCGCCATGGTCGCCGCGTTCACGATCTCCTCGAAGAAGTGCGCCGCCCACCATGCGGAGGCAGAGGACCTGCACAGTCAAATCGAGGATCTCCGCAAGCAGCTCGAGGGGTTGATACAGGCCGACGTAGACGCGTATGAGGCGGTCGCCAAGGCCTATGGCCTGCCCAGAGGCACCAAGGAAGAACGTCGCGCTCGTCGCGCTGCGATCCGCCACGCCTGCGCCCAGGCCATCGAACCTCCGCTCAAGAGTGTCCGAACAGCGCGTCACCTGGCGGCCCTGCTCCCTCGCCTAGCGGAGATCGGCAACCGGAACCTGATCACGGACGCGGGCGTGGCCGCGCACCTCGTGCGCGCCGCGTTCGAGTCCGCGGCCCTCAACGTGCAGATCAACCTGCACGCTCTCGACGACTCAGGGCGCATAGAATCCCTGACCGACGAGCTCGCCTCCGGCCGCGCGGAGGTGCATGCCGCCTCCGAGCGCACGCTCGGCCTCGTCCGTCGCGTCATGGAAGGTGATGCCGATTAGGAGGCCTGCAGGAGCGCGCGTCAGCCACCGGGCGCGCCGCCGCGCGCGGCCTGTGCACGCCCCAGTCGATCTCGGTACCCCACCAGGGTGGCGCACATGCCCACGTTCAGGCTCTCTACGCCCGCCGCCATGGGCACGGACAGCGTGACCGTCGCCAGATCGCGCACCGCGGCCGACACCCCGCTCGCCTCGCCGCCTACCACGTACACGACGCGCGGTCCGGGCGCATACTCGAAGAGGTCCGCGGCCCCGTCCGTGGAGAGCACGGCCACTTGGCTGCCGAGCGTGCGCATGGACTCGAGCACAGGCGCGAGCGTCTCGCATCGTAGCAGCTGCGCACGGAACAGAGTCCCGGCCGACGCCTTGATGACAAGCGGACCCAGACCAGCGCAGCCCGTCTGCGGGATCACCACCCCGTCCAGCCCGCTGGCCACGGCCGACCGGATGCACATGCCCACGTTGCGGGGCGTGGTCACGCCGTCGAGCGCAAGCAGCCGGAACCGATCCGGCGCCTCGGCAATCCAATCTTCGGCAACCCCATACCCGGGCAGGCGCAGGTCCGCGGCGACCCCCTGGTCCTGGCGCGCGTTGCGCGAGATGCGCGAGACCTGTTCGCGGCTGGCCTCGCGTACAGCCACGCCCTGGGCCTTGGCCAACGCGCGTATCTCCCGGATCGCATGCCCTTGCGCGCCGCGCGCCAGATGGATGTGCTCGCAGGTGACTTCCGGCCGCTGGAGCGCCTCCACCACGATATTGCGGCCATACACGGTCAGCCGCCTGCGGAAATGTTCCTTCTTGGCGCGATACGCGGCGGAGTCTGGACGTTCTTGCGCGTGTTTGCCCATCGGTTCTCTCCGAGACTCGGGGCATCTTAGTGCGAGCGCACGCCGTGCGCAAGGCCTTGACAGGCGTGCGGGCGTGCGAGACGATTCCCCTCCAGAGGCGCGGGCATTCAGTGTATGCCGCGCGGCCGGAAGGCTAAGGCGCCGAACGTGCATGCCGCCCCCCTGCCTCAAGAAGCCCCTGCGGACGAACACAATGCAAACCTATCGAGAACCGGCGCACGATCTGCCCTCTCGGGACTTCGACGTGGTCATCGGTGGTGCGGGCACGGCCGGGGCCATTGCGGCCATTGCTGCGGCACGCCAAGGGGCCCGGACCCTGGTGGTGGAGACCAAGGGGTATCCCGGCGGCATCGCGGTGGAGGGAGGCACGGCCCTGCACAGCTTCTACAACCTGTGGACTGCGTTCCCCGGCGTGGAGAAGCGGCAGGTCGTACGCGGCATCCCGCAGGAGCTCATCGACCGGCTGGTTCCCGAGGGCGGCACGACCGGCCATGCGCCCATGGACTACGGCACGGATTACGACGCCGTGTGCATGGCCATTGACGTGGAAATCTATAAGCGCATCACCTTTCAGATGATGATCGAGGCCGGCGCGCATGTCGCAGTGAACACCCTACTTGCGGACGCCATCGTCGAAGACGGACGCGTCCGGGGCGTACTGCTCGAAAGCCACAAGGGTCGCGAGGCCGTGTTCGCCCGCGTCTTCGTGGACGCCACCGGGTATGGCGATCTGTGTGCGCGGGCAGGTGCAGACTACACCGAACCGAACGACTACCAGGTGGCCAACTCCATCGGCGTAGGTGGCGTGGACATCGACCAGTACTGCGCGTTCTTCGAGGACAAAGGCCTGCTCGTGCAGCGAGCCCATGGCCCACGCAGCGGCAAGGAGAACCGGGTCGTACGCGTACAGGGACCCTTCAAACAGGCGCACCCGGACCTGGGGCGCGAGGCCGCGGCCCTGGGCATGGCCTCGGTCATCACGAGCGTCCACGACGACTACTTCATGTTCCTGAAGATCAACCACAAGATGCCCGCGAGTCCTACGGACCGCGACGCCGCGACGGCTGCCGAGCTGGAGCTGCGCCGCCGCCAGGCCGGCGCCGTGGCCCTGCTGCGCAAGTACGTGCCCGGATGCGAGCACGCCTTCATCGCCCGTTCGAGCCCGAGCCTGTGCATCCGCCGTGGCCGGTGCGTCGTCTGTGACTACGACATGCCCCTGGAGGAGATCCTGGACGGCAAGCGATTCGACGACGAGGTGTATCTGTACGGCTTTCACGACTCGGCCCCGCGCCTGCAGATTCGCGACGGGGGCTGGTACGGCATGCCCTACCGGACGCTGTGCGTGTCTGGACTGACCAACCTGCTGGCGGCCGGGATGCTCGTGACCTCAGACCGAGAGGCCCACATGTCCACGCGCAATACAGTCAGCTGCATGGCCATGGGCCAGGCGGCGGGCGTGGCCGCGGCCCTAGCTGCTCAACACGACTGCGGGGTGCGCGAGGTTGCTTACTCGGAGCTGCGCGAGGCCCTGGTCGCGCAGGACGTGTGCCTGGACCTCTGAGGCGCCGCGCAGCCCAGGACGAACCCGCACCTTGCCTTGCCTCCGGCAGCTGGGCGGCCTGACGAGGGCAGATGCGAACACTGCATTCGATGGAAAGGCATCAGTCAGACGCTCCGAAGAATCTGAGGAGAGGCACACGCATGTCTACGGAAGTCGCGACCGATGGCCCCCGCGTGCTCATCAATGGACGGCCCACCTACGAGGACCGAACTTGGGAGGGCCGCTCCATCGAGGGGCTGCTCATGAACTCCCGCATGGTGCAGGCGGTCTTCGACGATTGCGAGCCCGAGACGCGCGGGCTCTGGGCCTATCCGGACACCGGCGTGTGGGATCCGGAGCGCAACACGCGCGAGTTCATCGCCGCCCTGCCCCGGTACCGCGCCCACGGGCTGCTGGCGGTCACCGTGGGCCTGCAGGGAGGCGGCCCGATCTACAACCCCGAGGTCTACACCAAGTACGAGAACAGCGCCTTCGAGCCGGACGGCACCTTCCGGCCCGCCTACTTCGACCGGTTGGCGCGCGTGCTCGAAACCGCGGACGGCCTGGGCATGGTCGTAATCGTCAGTTTCTTCTACGTGCAGATGGTCCGCCGC
>Ga0180431_10000589_pt1 | contig 51907 bp, 48 predicted proteins | sample SS_ome_11_FD_132459 | JGI IMG/M metagenome (GOLD analysis project Ga0180431, IMG submission 132459) | Hypersaline lake sediment archaeal communities from the Salton Sea, California, USA - SS_1_MS_1 metaG | ecosystem: Environmental > Aquatic > Non-marine Saline and Alkaline > Hypersaline >... | reverse complement strand
GAAACTGGAAACTGGAAAGTTGCTCGAGTGGATAAATAGTCGAGTAGTTGATTGGTCGAGTAGTTGAGAGTAATTTGCCCACTTGACGTCTCAACGACTTGCCAACTCTACGCCTTGACGACTTGACCAAATTGGTGGTCGAGTGCCAAGTTTCGAGTTTCAAGTATCGAGTTTCCGGTTTCAAGTTTCAAAACGGGGATAGGAAAAATGGCTACAACATCCGTTCAAAACAATACGCCCAAGGTCCTCGTGGTGGATGACAGCAAATCCGTCAGGGAGTACATCTTAGAGATCCTCCAAAAGGCAGGGTATGATGTCCTTGCTGCGCCGGATGGTGAGAGTGGACTCAGGTGTGCCCAGGAATACAGGCCCGATGTGTTGCTCCTCGATATTATCATGCCCGGAATAAGCGGGCTTGAGGTGCTTCAGACACTTCGTGAGAGCAAGGAACGCGTTGCCGTTATCCTCCTTACCGTCAAATCATCGCTTAAAGACGTTGTCGCGGGTCTCAACGCGGGAGCCGACGATTACCTCATTAAACCCTTTAACGATGAGGAACTTATTGCACGGGTCGGGGTTGCAGCACGAAACACCCTGGGGAGTAAAGAGCTGATCATGGCGCTCGAAAAGAAGAATCAAGACACCAACAAACTCAAAATGGTGGAGGCGAAGTTACTGGACAACCTGACCCGTTCCAATGAAGAGCTCAAAAAAGCGAACCAGAAGATCCTGGAACAGCAAAAGTCGGTAATCGAAGAGGAGCGGCTCAAAGTTCTTCTCCAGATGGCCGGAGCCACGGCCCATGAGCTGAACCAGCCGCTCACGACGCTCCTGGGGCACATTGAACTGATGGGGTTAGGCAAGGAAGATCCTCAAAAACTGGCCCGGCATGTCAGCGCCATCGAAGAGTCCGGACGGCGCATAGGCGAGATCGTAAAAAAAATACAGGGCCTGCGCCATGATGAGCCCGAGCCCAACCTGGGCGAAGACGCAATCATCGATCAGGACCAGGAGGTCCGCCTCCTTTACGTGGAAGACACTGATGTGGATTTCGAGCAAATCCGCCGATACTTGAGTGATAATTCGAACGTCCGCCTTTTTCGCGTCCTGACGAAAATGGAAGCCATGGGGGAGTTGAAAAAGGGCGGGTACGATCTCGTTTTCCTAAATTACCAGCTCCCGGACGGGGATGCCTTTGTTTTTTTTGATGAGATGAGAGAAGAGGGGCTGGAAATACCCGTGGCCATCATCACGGGGGTCGGGGACGAAACGGTAGCCACCCGGTTGCTGCAGGCCGGCGCTTATGATTATCTTTCGAAACACAGCCTCACCAAAAGCGCTCTTTCCAGATGCATCAATAACTCTCTTGAAAAGTTCCGTCTCAGAAGAGAGTTGAGATTGGCCACGGAGAGGATGTCGGAAATGGCCACCCGGGACGCTCTGACCGGGCTTTACAATCGCCGCTACTTTGCGGAGGTCATGGAACGCGAGTGGGACCGGGCCAAAAGATACGGGAACGACCTTTCAGTCTGCATGGCCGATCTGGACCACTTCAAGGGGATCAATGACACGTACGGACATCCTGCCGGCGACCTGGTCCTGGCGGAAGTGGCCCGGATTTTCACGGCATTTCTTCGTTCTTCCGACATCGTGTGCCGTTACGGGGGTGAGGAGTTTGCCATGATTCTGCCTGAAAACCCGCCTGATTACGCCCTGACGGTTTGCGAGCGACTCAGGGGAATGGTCGGCCGGAGGGAATTCCATTGCAATTCCTCGGTTCTGAAATTGACTATTTCCTTCGGCATCGCCTCCAACAATGTCCACCCGGCTCCAACTCCCGAGGGATTGGTGGAGATGGCCGACAAAGCCCTCTACCATGCCAAAGAGCACGGGAGAAATCAGGTCTGCCTCTACGACACCCTGGTTGGTGAAGGGAAGATACACACCTTGGATGGGAGGATGGCCGGTGTCGGATGAGTCACTGTGCCCCTTTTCCAGTTTCCAGTTTCAATAAGGCAGGGAAATGTATGAACGAAAACGCAAATCACACAGACACTGCCATGCCGGATCGCGATTTTCGCCGGTTCAGGGACCTCATCTACGAAGAATGCGGGATCAACCTGGTCCCGGCCAAAAAGACCATGTTGGCCTCCAGGCTCAGGAAGCGGCTGCGGGCCCTGGACATGGACTCCTTTGGGGCGTATTACGAATATGTCACGAGCGGGAAAGGCCGCACCGGCGAACGGGTCCACATGCTGGATGCCGTCTCCACCAACAAGACGGATTTTTTCCGGGAGTCCAAGCACTTCGACTTTCTGATGAAAGAGGCCCTTCCCTGCATGGTCGGATCCGGGAACTGGAGACCGGGCAGTAGGCTCAATGTCTGGAGCGCGGGCTGCTCGAGCGGTGAAGAGCCCTACACCATCGCCATGGTGCTGGCGGACTTCGCCTCCAGGCACCGCGCCGGGGATTTCTCCGTCCTGGCCTCCGATATATCCACCCTCATGCTGGAGATCGCCCAAAAAGGGATCTATCCCGAAAGCGCCGTCGAGCCGGTACCGGCCGCGTTGAAGCGCAGCTACCTGATGCGGGGAAAGGGGTCACAGAAAGGGTTCTGCCGCGTGGCGCCGGAGCTTCGAAGCCGGGTCCAGTTCCAGCGCATCAACCTCAACAACGGCAGGGATTTCGGGATCAGGACCCGGATGGACATGATCTTCTGCCGCAACGTGATCATCTACTTCGATCGTGAGACCCAGAAAGCGCTGTTCGAAAAATTCTACGCCCAGCTCGTGCCGGGCGGGTACCTGTTTATCGGGCACTCCGAGACCCTGCACGGGATCAACGACCGGTTCGAGGCGGTGGCGGTGGCGAGTTACAGGAAGCCAGGGGGGGATAGAAACTTGAAACTGGAAGCTTGAAACTGGTCGAAGATCCCGCAGAGAGGGGGAACTGGAAACTTGAAACTGGAAACTTAGGGAAATCATGGACGAACTCGGTCCGAAGCCGAATGCGTTCGTCAGGAGCACGAGGCAGGGGACATTCCCCCTTGTTCTCCACCTGTCTTCCAGTTTCAAGTTTCAAGTTTCATTCCTAAAGGAGATGTGAAGACGATGAACTGCAAGAAGACCAGGGTCCTCGTGGTGGATGACTCCTCCGTCGTCCGCCAGACCCTCTCCGATATTCTCACATCGGATCCGGACATTGAGGTTATGGCCGTGGCCTCGGATCCCTACATGGCTGCGAACAAGATGAAAGAGGACGTCCCGGACGTCATCACCCTGGACATCGAGATGCCCCGCATGGACGGGATCACTTTTCTCCGGAAGATCATGAACCAGCACCCGATCCCGGTGGTCATCTGCTCGAGCGTGGCCGAAGGCGGGTCCGAAAACGCCCTGCGGGCCATGGAGTACGGGGCCGTTGACATCATCGAGAAGCCCAAGATGGGCACTCGGCAGTTCCTGAAGGAATCCAAAATCCGGATCTGCGATGCGGTCAAGGCGGCGGCAAGGGCCAAAATCAAGCCGGTACGCGCCCGCACCGCGTTCCGCGTCGAAAAGAAACTCACGGCCGACGCGGTGATGGCAAAGGTCCCCGCAACAAAGGTGCTCCGAACCACGGAGAAGATCGTGATGGTCGGCGCCTCGACAGGCGGGACCGAGGCCCTTCGGGTATTTCTGGAGGCCCTCCCCCAGGACAGCCCGGGCGTCGTGATCGTCCAGCACATGCCCGAAAATTTCACCCGAGCCTTTTCAGAGAGGCTCAACGGGCTCTGCCGGGTCGAGGTCAAGGAGGCGGCCGACGGGGACAGCGTGCTCAGGGGCCGGGCCCTGATCGCGCCGGGGAACCGGCACCTCATGCTCAAGCGCAGCGGGGCCCGGTACCACGTGGAGGTCAAGGACGGCCCCCTGGTCTGCCGGCACCGCCCTTCGGTGGACGTGCTCTTCCGCTCCGCGGCCCGGTACGCAGGCGCCAATGTTGTTGGGGTCATCATGACCGGCATGGGGGACGACGGGGCCAGGGGGATGCTCGAGATGAAGGAGGCCGGGGCTTACACCATAGCCCAGGACGAGGCCACGTCGGTCGTCTTCGGCATGCCCCATGAGGCCATCAAGCTGGGCGGGGTGGACAAGGTCTATCCCCTGGACAGGATCGCCGGTGCGGTTTTGCGGAAATGTGCGGAGTAGGCTGGAAACTTGAAACTGGACACTTACGGAAATCATAGACGAACTCGGTCCGAAGCTGAATGCGTTCATCAGGAGCACGAGGTAGGGGACACCCCCCCTTGTTCTCCATCTGTCTTCAAGTTTCAAGTATCAAGTTTCCAGTTTCAAAATCCAGCCACCCAAAAGGAACAAATATGGCGGACAAAAAGGACATCAAAATGGTCACCTGCAAGATGTGCGGCCGGTGCTGCACCATGGAAATCCCTTTGACGCTGCTTGATATTCACAGAATGGCGGCATTCAAAAACCTGCCGGCAAGCCGCGTATTTCAAGAGACGGTTCAGGATACGATCTCGGAGCGTTCCTCTCTGTTCATGATCCGAAAGGACAAAGAAGGGGCGTGCATCTTCCTGAACGAAGAAAAAATGTGCTCCGTACACCCGGCAAAGCCGAGCGCTTGCCGATTTTACAATTGCTCCCTCCAGGCGGAAACCGGCCACATGCCGTGGACGGCCGCCTGCACCGATCCGGCCGAGCGCGCCCTGCTCTGGGAGCAGTCCGTGGCCGCCATGGTCACCAAGATCTACATCGAGAAAAACGGCCCGGCATGGAACGAAAAAGACTTTAGCCTGGCCCTGAAGGCGATTGAAGAAAACATTCCGGTCCGCGATACCCAGAAGCTCAAGCTTGCCAGGGACGCGCAAGGAGCGCCCGTGGCCCTGATCTACGACTGCTCGGCGTGTGAAAAACGGGGCGTCTGCGCCGGGGAGACGCCGGTGACCCTGGATGACATCCGGCGAATCGCCGCCCATCTGGGGATGACCTGGAAGGGCTTCTTCAAGGCCTATATCGCATCCGAACCCGGCGTTCATGCCGGCGGTCTCAAGCTGCAAAGAAACGGGCATTGTATCTTTTTTCGAGCCGGAACGGGCTGCCGCATCGAGGCCGTAAAACCGTTTCACTGCCGTTTCATGCCCTGCCCCCTGCTCATGAAGACACCCGAGAGGATGGATGCCTTCTACCTGGGGTCCGGGACCGTGGAGGAGCAGTTCCGCCACCAGGCGGCCATGGCGGTCACCCGGGCCTATGTCTCCCGGTGCGGCGTCCGGCACCGTAAAGGCGACATGGAGAGGTCCCTGAAAAAGATCGACAGACTGACCACCAGCGATTTCGAGTTGAAGGCATTTTGCAAACAGATCGCCCGGTTCAGGTATGTGGATGATACTTTGTTGATACTGGAAACTGGAAACTGGAAACTGGGGGCAAGGAACACTTGTTAAGGGTCGAGAGCTAAATAGGCCCGGAATGGGTGATCGGTCAACGGTCATCGGTTTTCTTTCACCGGTCATCGATCACCCATTACGGACCACCGATAACCAGTAACCAGAACCCAGCAACGAGCAACGAGTATCAAGCGTCAAGTTTCAAGTATCGAGTTTCAAGTTTCAAACATGAAAAAACAGATCAGCATTCATATCGGCGAATATCATGCCAGCAGCGAGCCTGCCGTGATCCACACCGTCCTGGGCTCCTGTGTGGCGGTCTGCCTGTTTGACCCGATAAAACGAATCGGGGGGATGAACCATATCCTCCTGCCGGGAAAGGCGGACATGAGCCGTTTCAACGAACCGGCCCGGTATGGGATCAATGCCATGGAAGTGCTGATCAACCGGATCATCGGGCTGGGCGGCGACAAACATCGGTTTGTGGCCAAAGTGTTCGGCGGGGGCCACGTGATCGCTTCCATCTCGGGCAACAACGCCATGGGGGAAAAAAACGCGTCCTTCGCCCTCGAGTTCCTGCAGACAGAGGGGATCCGGGTCTTGAGCCGGGACGTGGGCGGCGCCGATACGCGCAAAATTTTTTTCCACACGGACACGGGCGATGTTTTCCTGAAGCGGATTCCGGCTGTATTTCAAGAGCGCCTGGCGCAGGAGGAGACACTCAAATTTAGGCTGGCAAAAAAAACGGCCTTCAAGGCGGGGGAAGTAAAGCTGTTTGATGAAAAATAATCTGAAGGGCCGGTCTCCTGAAGGTCGCTGTGATAGATGCCGGAGCCCGTCTGAAATTGTCGGAAGGGGTGGCGAGGCTGATACTTGTCCGAAAAAGCGAGGAGTTTCGCCGAAAATACTTGACATTTCTTTTGAGCTTTTTTAAACTCAACTCAACTCAACTCAACTCAACTCAACTCAACTCAACTCAACTCAACTCAAAGCCTGGTCTGGAATGAAGCGGGCCGGGCTGTTGGTGTCGGGTGGTATGAATTGCCCTCGGGTGTTGATACGAGGCCTTTTCAAAGGAGCCCGATGAAGATGAAAACGACAGCAACGTGTTAAACGCCAAGGAAGCGGCCCAATACCTTAGTTACGCTGAAAGCCATCGGCGACGCGGTCATCGGCGCGGTGCTCGGCTCGATGTGAAATCGGTCGTACTGTGAGAACCACGGATGGACGCGGATAGACACAGATTGGTTTGTGAAGAGGAGACGCGCAAGATCATAGGCTGCGCGATGGAGGTGCTCAATGCGCTTGGGCATGGACTTCTGGAAAAGCCGTATGAGAATGCTCTTGTGGTTGAGTTTGGGCTGAAGGGCATACCGTGCCGGCAGCAACCGCGCTTTGATGTGGTCTATAAAGGCGTCAAGGTTGGCGAGTATGTACCAGACCTGATCGTCTTCGGCAAAGTTGTTGTCGATACAAAAGTAATTGAAAAGGTCACGGACCTGGAGATTGGCCAGATCATGAACTACCTGAAGATCACCCGCTTGAAGGTCGGTCTGATTCTGAATTTCAAACGGCCGAAACTCGACTGGAAAAGAATTGTGCTTTGAGAACCACCGATGGGAAAGGCCGAAGGCCAATCCGAGTCCATCGGTGTTCATCCGTGGTTCTATTGCTAAGGAGGAAACGACATGAGCGAGAACAAGACCAGAGAGACGGCCGTCGTGGTCAACGCCGACCCGACCCAGCTCAAGATCCTGGCCGGACTGCTCAAGAAGGCGTTCGCCGCCCACGGCTACCGGGCGGACACAGCGCTTTCGGTCCGCGAGGCCAACGCGGCCTTCGCCGGGAAGGCTTACGACGTGGCTGTCCTGGACTACCGCCTGCCCGACGGCACGGGCGACGCCCTGCTCGACGCCTTCCGAACCGGGCGGCCTGCCTGTGCGGAGCACCTGTCTGCCGTATGGGCACAGGCAGGCGCAGACAGGCCCGACTGCGTCTGTCTGATGATGACCACGGACCCCACGCCGGAGCTGGCCCTTGACTGGATGAAGCGGGGTGCGGCGGCCTACCTGCGCAAGCCCTTCGAGCCGGAATACCTCATCAAGCTGTGCGCCAAGGCCCGGCGCGAGCGGGCGCTCCTGCGCGCCGAAGACCTGCTCGAAGAGCGCGCCGAGGCGCTGCGGAAAACCGAGGACCACTATCGCCTTCTTTTTGAACATGCCAATCTGGGGATTTTCGTCGCCCGGGACGGATGCGTGAAGTTCCCGAATCCGTACTTATCCCAAATTGTAGGCTACTCGCCGGCGGAGCTGGATGGACAGCCCTTCAGCCTGTTCATCCACCCGGAAGACCTGCCCCTGGTGGCCACGCGACACCAAGAACGGCTCAGCGGCAAAACCGGTCTGCCGCAGACTTACGACTTCCGCGTCATCTCCAAGAATGGAACGATTCTCTGGGTCCAGCTCTGCACAGTTCTGATACAATGGCAGGGCAGGCCCGCGACACTGAACTTCCTCCATGACATCACCGATCGAAAGCGGGGGGAAGAGAAGAGAGAGAAGCTCCAGATCCAGCTCATAGAGGCGCAGAGGATGGAGTCGCTGGGACGGCTTGCCGGCGGCGTGGCCCACGACTTCAACAACATGCTGGGGGTGATCCTCGGTTCCGCGGAACTGCTCCTGACCCAGATGGATTCGGATCATCCGTTTCATGCCCGTGTATCGGAAATCCAAAAGGCCGCCCTGCGCTCCGCCGACCTGACCCGGCAACTGCTGGCCTTTGCCCGCAGGGAGACCATCGCCCCCAAGGTCCTCCACCTCAACAAGACCGTTTTGGGCATGCTCAAGATGCTGCGCCGGCTCATCGGCGAAGACATCGAGGTCGTCTGGATTCCGGGAAAGAAGGTGTGGCCGGTCAGGATCGATTCCAGCCAGGCCGACCAGATCCTGGCCAACCTGTGCGTCAACGCCCGGGACGCCATCGAGGGCGTGGGCAAGGTCACCATCGAAACGGACAACACCGTTTTCGACGAGGCCTATTGCACCCATCATCGCGGCATTAGACCCGGAGAATACGTGATGCTGGCCGTGAGCGACAACGGCTGCGGCATGGACGCCGAGACGCTGTCCAAGGTGTTCGAGCCGTTTTTCACCACCAAGGAGTTGGGCAAGGGCACCGGCCTGGGCCTGGCCTCAGTATACGGCGCGGTCAAACAGAACAACGGTTTCATCAATGTCTACAGCGAGCCGGGCCAAGGAACGACCTTCAAGATCTACCTGCCGCGGCACCTGGCCAAGGCGGGCCGGCCGGCGGAGAAAAGTCCCGATAAACCGGCCAAGCGCCACCATGAGACGATCCTGCTGGTGGAGGACGAGCCGGAAATCCTGGAAGTGACCACCATCATGCTTGAGAGGAACGGATACACCGTGGTGAGCGCCGGCACCCCGGGCGAGGCCATCCGCCTGGCCAACGAGCACGCCGGTACGATCCACTTGCTCATGACCGACGTGGTCATGCCCGAAATGAACGGCCGCGACCTGGCCAAGAACATCTTGTCCCTCTATCCCCGGGCCAAATGCCTGTTCATGTCCGGCTACACGGCCAACATGATCGCCCACCACGGCGTCCTGGACGAAGGCGTGAACTTCATCCAGAAACCCTTTTCCATGAAAGGCCTGGCAGTCAAAGTGCAGGAGGCCCTGGACCGTGATTAAAGGCTGAAGTTCGATACACTATCTTCCACACAGGCTTTCAGCCACTAACTTAAATCCAAAATAAGACCATGCCTGCAGGATGAAGAGAGGACCACGGCCGGGCATTTGCGGCCCCAAGGGAATCATTCTTTCATGGGAGGTGGACATGACCTCAGAGGTGAAGCGCTCCGTCAGGATCCATAAGGGCAGGGTCTTTGATCTATTCAGTGAAGAAGTCACCCTGGAAACGGGGGTGACCGTGGACCTGGATATTATCCGGCATCCAGGGGCCTCGGCGGTTGTTCCCCTTCGTAAAGAGGGAGAGGTGATCCTTATCAACCAGTATCGTCATGCCGTGGGGGGATTCATCTGGGAAATCCCCGCGGGCACCTTTGACGGGGGGGAACCCCCCCTTGAATGCGCTCAAAGGGAACTGGCCGAAGAGACCGGTTTTTCGGCCCGTTCCTGGCAGGCCTTGGGCCGGCTTATCCCCGTACCCGGCTATTCCGATGAAGAGATTCATCTTTTTCTCGCCTCCGACCTGGTCCCCGCCACGCAACGCCTGGACCAGGATGAACTCCTCCACGTCCACCACCTCAAAATGGAAGAGGCTATGGACATGATCTTCAGGGGAGAGATTCGGGACAGCAAGACCATTTCCGCCCTGTTCCTGGCCAGGGCACGGCTGGGCGCCTGACCGGGAAAGAGGGTTTTATGATCTCCCTTCAAGGATTTCTCAATGACCGCCCGGTTCAGGCCTCGGCCCCCTGCCGTATCGACGCCGGTGGGACCTGGGACATCAAGGCCATGGCCCTGCCCTTAGAGGGTGTGGAGCCTGTCACGGTGAACATGGCCTTGAATATGAGGACCCTTGTCACCCTTTTCCCATACAAAGACGGGTGGGTGAAGATCTCATCCCAGGGCTTTTCCAAAGGCCAGGCCTTTCCTCAAGACAAGATGCCCTTTGACTCCCCCTTCGGCCTCTTCTTCGCCGCTGTTTCCCACTTTGGCTGCCACGGCATTCATGTCCACATCCAGTCGGAATCTCCGGTCAAGTCCGCCCTGGGGGGCTCCAGTACCGCCCTGATAGCCCTTTTAAAGGCCCTCTCCACGGTACAGGCCGGTGCCAAGCACCTGACCCCCAAGGAAATCCTTTACCTGGCCTACCAGCTCGAAGATGCCGTAGGGGGCGGAAACTGCGGCATTCAGGATCAGGCCGCCGCGGTATATGGGGGGGTTCATCAATGGCTGTGGCGGTACGGGGAGCCCAAAGTCCTTTACAGGAAGGTCCCTCTCCTGGACCGGAAGGGCCAGAAGGCACTTTCACAGAGGATCCTGGTGGCCTATAGCGGTAAGGCCCATGTGTCTTCACGAACCAATCGCAACTGGATCAAGGGCTTCCTCTCCGGCCGGACAAGGACGGGCTGGATCGAGGCCAATGAAGTGGTCCACCGGTTTGCCAGGGCCATACAGGGCCAACAGTGGGAAGAGGCGGCATGGTTTGTAAGGGAAGAGATGGCCATACGCCGCAAGCTCACCCCCGAGGCCCTCACCCCGGTTACCGCCAAGCTGGTCAGTCAGGCGGAGCAGGTCGGCTGCGGGGCCAGATTCGCCGGGGCGGGGGCCGGGGGCTCTCTGTGGGCCATCGGTGAATTGGACCGTATAGAAAGGCTTAAGGAGGTGTGGGAAAAGGCCTTGAAACCCATCAAGACCGCCCGGATTCTGCCCTGTGCCCTTGATGCGGCGGGGGTGGTCCAGGGCGAGGGCCTTTATATGGAGGGTTAATTCTTTTGTTGTCCATAGACAGGGCCAAAGGCCCCGGTTTCAAAGATCTCTCTGAATTCTCCCAGGAGGGCGTTGGTGGCCTGCTCTACCACCAGGATATCCCCTTCAGAGACCAGGCTCATATCCAGATTCTCAACGGCCTGCTTCAATCCCTCGAACTGGAGAAGGAATTCTTCATTTTGATACTCTTCGCTGATGCTCTTGTGCACGTCAATGATGGTTCCGATGCAGCTCTGTACCCTGAGTCGAAATTTGCTCTTTAAATCCATTTGATCTGAATCCTAGATCCTTCCGAGTTCTGCGAGGGTATCCATAAAAACTTTGTAAAACCTCTCGTTCTCTGAAATCGCCTGTTCCAGAACAGGCTTGAGCTTGTCCAAATCTCTTCTGTTTACCACCAGATTGGCACTCATGGCAAAAGCCGCCATTTGATCCTTGGTCCTGAAGGTGTCACCAATGAGGAGGAGAAACATGCGTCTACGCAAGGACATGGACAGGTGATTCAGGTATTGAAGGATAGGACTCTGCCCCAATTCTATGCCGTCGAATCCATCGGCCAGGATGAGGAGATCGAAGCGGTGGAAACGCATCTTACTGATGCCGTCCCGGGTATCGCGGGCTCCCACATACCTATACCCCAATCCCTCCACGGTCTCTCTCAGCGCCTCCGTCTCACCCGTCATCACCAGGGCGAGCTTCTCTCCCTCTTCAAAAAAATCGAGGGCCCCATCCTCTTCCCTCGACTCCTTGATTAGGTCCTCCGCAGACGGGACGGTTTTCGCTCCCTCATCCCCCGCTTCTTGGGGAGGTGCAGTTTCAGCGGGCGGCGCCTCCACGGTCACCTTGTTTTTACACTTCGGGCAGGTAAAGCGCACCCGCTGACCCGGGGGGAGTTTTTCATCCGGGATATTCAGTTTGGTTTCGCAATGCTCGCAGATGACCTCCATACCTATCCTCACAAGCAGGTTACTTATCTTTTGGCCTTCCTTCCATATTCCGTATCCAGGCTCAAATCTTCTATATCGGTGGTTTTCTCTCCCCTCTCAGACTTGATGCTGTCGATGCTCCTGCCCACCACCGACTTTCTGGAGGCATAGCTCATGGCGGTATCCTCGGAGATAAGGCCTCTTTTAAAGAGATCGCTAATACACTGGTCAAAAGTCATCATACCAAAGGCCTGACTGCCCTCCATAATCTCATAAAAGGTCTTTCCCTCCGACTCCCCTTGCAAGATCGAATCCTTGACCCGCAGATTGGAACCCATGATTTCAAAGGCCGCCACCCGGCCTCCGCCCTCCTTTGGCAAGAGCCGCTGGCATACAATCCACCTTACCGTATCTGCAAGCCTGATCCGAATCTGTTTTTCCTCCTCCTGGTCGAACATGCCGATGATCCTGTTGATGGTCTGCCCTGAGTCAACCGTATGAAGGGTGCTCAGGACAAGGTGGCCTGTCTCTGCAGCACTGAGACCGATCTCCACGGTCTCCCGGTCCCTCATCTCCCCCACCAGGATCACTTTGGGGGCCTGCCGCAGGGCCGCCCGCAGCCCCGATGCAAAAGAGTCGAAATCAATCCCCAACTCCCGCTGATTAAAGGTGGCCTTCTTCTGGGAGTGGACATATTCCACGGGATCTTCCAGGGTGACCACGTGGACGGAATCTTTTTCATTGATTTCATTCAAAACCGCCGCCAGGGAGGTGGATTTACCCGACCCCGTTGCCCCCGTCACCAGGATGATTCCGTTCCTCTCATGGGTGATCTTGAAAAAGGCCCTGGGAAGATTCAGCTCTTCGATGGTGGGAACCCTGGTGGCCAACTGCCTCATGACGGTTGAATAGCAGCCCTTCTGGGAAAACACATTGACCCTGAAACGGGCCTTACCGGCGAGCTGGTAAGAGGAATCGCAGGAGCCTTCTGTAAGGAGGGTCCTGGTCAGCCGCCTATCCCCGTCAATGAGATTGAGGGCAAAGACCTCTGTCTGGAAAGGGGTCAGCCTGTCAATGGCCGGCTTGAGGGAAACCGGCAGTAAGCGGCCGGATGATTCCACCTGGAAGGGTTTATCCACCGTAATATTGAGATCCGACACACTGTCATAGGACTCCAGCATGTTGGTGAGGATGTAATCAATCTGTTGCTTTCTCATAAGGGCCCTCCCTCTTACACCTCTGTAAAGTCGGCAGGCACACTTTTCAGAAAAGGCATAAATCTGGCCTTGTCATTGGCCTTGGAATAGGCCTCCTCCGCGCTGATCATCTTCTTGTTGAGGAGGTTCATAATGGCGTCGTCCAAACCCTGCATGCCGTACTTCTTTCCTGTCTGGAGCATGGAGGGGATCTGAAAGGTCTTTCCTTCCCGGATGAGATTTCGAACCGCAGGGGTGGCTATCATAATCTCCAGGGCGGCCACACGGCCCTTGCGGTCAATACGCCTGAAGAGATTCTGGGCCACCACCGCCCGAAGGCCGTCGGCGAGGGTGTTCCTGATCTGTTCCTGCTGATTGACCGGGAAGACCTCAATAACCCTGTCTACGGTCTTTGCTGCACTCGTGGTATGGAGGGTGCCGAAAACCAGGTGACCTGTTGCCGAGGCCTCAATGGCGAGGGCGATGGTCTCCAGATCGCGCATTTCCCCTACGAGGATGATATCCGGGTCTTCTCTTAAGGCCCCCCTGAGGGCCGCCGCAAAAGAGCGCGTGTGGATGCCCACCTCCCTGTGATTGACCACCGCTTTATCGCTCTTGTGGACAAATTCAATGGGATCCTCAACGGTTAGGATATGGTCTCTCCGGGTCTTGTTCGCCTCGTCAATGATGGCGGCCAGGGTGGTGGATTTTCCACTTCCAGTGGGGCCGGTGACCAAAACCAAACCTCTGGGCAGGCTGGAAAGTCTCTTGACCACTGGAGGGAGACCCAGTTGTTCACAGGTCAGGATCTCTGAAGGAATCTCTCTAAAGACTGCGCCCACGCCGTATTTCTGCTGAAAAAAATTGGCCCGGTAGCGGGCCAGGCCTGGAATCTCATAGGCGAAATCAACATCCCCTGCTTCCTCGAAATCCTTTATCTTGTTCTCCGGGGCGATCTCATAGAGCATGCTCTTTAAGGTGTCATCGTCCAGGATTTTGTACTTGACCCTCTCCAGGTCACCCTGTATGCGCAGGACGGGTTGCTGGCCCGCCACCAGGTGAAGGTCAGATGCGCCTTGCTCGTTCATGAGCTTAAAAAAAGCGTCTATCTGCGCCATAGATTCCTCCCTATGGGACCGAAAAACAAAGGGATAAAAGAAACCGGGATCCTGCGGGCCTGAATCCCTAACATTATACACAGGTCCTCTTACGGTTCAACCCTAAAATGTCTGATAATGCCTGTCCCCGGCCCCTGGAGGGCGGGAGAGGATTCCTCCCTCTTTAATGGATCCAGGGAGGGTTTTTGTTGACAAGCATAAGACGATTTGTTAGAGATTTCACAAACACAGATAACGCCTGGAAGGCAAGGTGAGCCGAATAACCTTTGGACATCTAGCCTGAGGTTGCTCTTTAAAATACATGATCAACCATGAGTTTTCTTATGGTGGCACCGCCTGGATCGCCGGACACGGCAGACCGGGACGGGCACAGCACCTCTGGAAGTATTTTGTGAGGAGGCCGGGGATAGGGCCCGGCTTCTCTCCAACAATCCATTGATGGGCGAAACAAGGCCTTTTGGTTCCACCGAAGGGCCTTTTTATTTGTTTATCACCGGCCTACAGGTCAAAAAAAAGGAGGGTCAAATGGATCAGAAGAAGGTTACCATCGCCGACTTGCAGCACAAAAAAGAGACGGGTCAGAAGATCACCATGTTGACGGCCTACGATTTTCCCACCGCCACCCTGGTGGATCAGGCCGGGATCGACACGATTCTTGTAGGAGATTCCCTAGGTATGGTCATGCTCGGTTATGAGTCCACGGTACCCGTGACCATGGACGCGATGATCCATCACTGTAAGGCGGTACGCAGGGGGGTCAAGCGTGGTTTTGTTCTGGGGGACATGCCCTTCATGTCCTATCAGGTAAGCATAGCAAAGGCCATAGAAAACGCAGGCCGTTTCATTAAGGAGGCAGGCTGCGATTGTGTCAAGCTTGAGGGAGGCAGTGAAGTGGCACCGGTAGTCAAGGGCATTGTGGATGCAGGCATCCCGGTTTGCGCCCACATCGGCCTAACCCCTCAAACGGCCACCAAGCTAAGCGGTTTCAAGGTCCAGGGAAAAGATGCGGACAGTGCGAGGGAACTGCTCCAATCTGCAAAGGATTTGGAGGAGGCAGGCGTCTTCATGGTCGTCATGGAGTGCATTCCCGATCTCCTTGCCGCCAGGATAACCAGGGAGATAGGGGTTCCCACCATCGGCATCGGGGCAGGTAAAGATTGCGACGGCCAGGTCCTGGTCTATCATGACCTGGTTGGACTCTTTGAACGCTTTACTCCAAAGTTTGTGAAGCAATATATTAACCTGGGCCCCAAGATTAAAGAAGCCCTTATTCAGTACAGGCAGGAAGTGGAACAGGGGACCTTTCCCGGCCCTGAACACAGTTTCGCCATGAAGGCAGATGAAGCAGACAAGGTGTAAGATCCAGCATACTGTCATTTGAGAAAAAACCGGGAGGTGGACGGTGAACTTTTTAATTGTTGGTCCTGGGGCAATGGGATGCCTTTTTGCAGCCCGTTTGACCAAAGGGGGTCACCATGTGACCCTTCTTGATCACCGGGAAGAAAGGGCTCGATTCATCAATGATCACGGAATCCACGTGGAGGGCGTTACCGGAGACTACACAGTGGGGGTTGAGGCCTCCACAGGAGAGGTTTCTCCTTTCCCCGACGTGGTTTTGATCTGTGTCAAAGCCAACCAGACCCGTTCAGCGGCGCAGGCACTTAAGGGCCGGCTTGGCCCTGATTCGTGGATACTCACGGTACAGAACGGCCTCGGCAATTTCGAGATCCTGGAAGAGGAACTGGGGAAAGGGAAAGTCCTTGGCGGGGTCACCGCTGAAGGGGCCACCCTCCTGGACCAGGGGCATGTGAGACATGCCGGTCAGGGTGAGACCATAGTGGGGCCCAAAGGGCCCCCGGACAGCCCGGTGGAAAAAATTGTGGAGGCTTTCAACAAAGCGGGTTTCAGCAGCCGCACCGTGGAAAAGGTGGAAGATATCATCTGGGGAAAGTTGATCATCAATGTGGGGATAAACGCCCTCACCGCCATCACCGGGCTAAAGAACGGGCGGTTACCGGCCCTTGAAGGAACCCGTGCGGTCATGGAAGGGGCGGTAAAGGAGGCCGTGGCCGTTGCCCGGGAAAAGGAGATTCATCTTCCTTACCCGGACCCCCTGGCCCGGGTGACAGAGGTCTGTCATGCCACGGCTGAGAATATCGCCTCAATGCTCCAGGATGTTCTCCATAAAAGGCCCACGGAAGTGGGATTTATAAACGGCGCTATCGTCACTGAAGGAAAGAAGCTGGGGATCCCCACGCCCATAAACCAGACCCTGGCCCGGCTGGTTCAGGCCATTCAAGAGACCTACGGGGAAAGGTTGACCGGTTCATAACCAAGCCCCGCCGGGGTTACCCGGTCATCTCGCGCTTGTAAAACCGGTAATAGGAGAGGACATCCTGGACATAGCGCCGGGTGGTGGTGAATGGAGGAATCCCTTCATAAGCCAGTACCTTGCTTATCCCGGCGTTATAAGCGGCCAGGGCAAGGCCCACATCTCCATCAAATCTCCGCAAGAGTCCTTTCAGGTATCTCACCCCGCCATTGATATTCTGGTGAGGGTCAAAGCCGTCTACCACTCCCAACGACCGGGCCGTGGCGGGCATCAACTGCATCAGGCCCATGGCCCCCCTTTTGGATAAGGCCTTGGGATTATATCTTGACTCCGCCATGATGACGGCCTTGACCAGGGCAGGGTCCACCTGGTGCCTCGCAGACGCCTCCAGGATGATCTCTTTAAACAGGGATTCCCTAGCTTTCTTGTCAAGAGGCGGGACCACATCTGGTGCGGCGGCCTTTTCTGAATTCTTCACGGCAGGAGAAGATACAGGTTTAGAAACCTCTTCCGGTTCCCCTGAGGAAAGGCGCCCGATGGTGCCCCGGACCGATGGAGGAACCGGCTCTATCCGGGTCAGGGGTGAAAGCCCCTGGGCCTGCCGATGGAGGCTGGAGCAAACCACTGTGCTTATCATGGGGAGTAGGAGGAACAGGCAGCCCAGACCAATGGCCCCGGACATCCCGTACAGGGCCTTCTGGGCCACGGAGCCGTAAAAGGTAATGGCAAAAGACGCTTTTTGGGGTTGCAATCTCATCATATCTTTATAATAAGGCCTGTAACGCACTTACCGGCCCTTGAGCAAAAATCCCTTCCGGCGACGCCCTTGTTTTAAATGACGACCATTTCCCGGCGGCAGGGTTTTATGCATTTTTCATGCCACCGGGGGCGATTTTTTATCCTATTGATTTTTATTGGTTTTTTTTAAAGCCAGGCTCGGAGAAGACCTTGATCTGGAATGTTTATAGTTTTTCCACCATAATACTATGGCTCAAATGACACAAAGCAATGCCCAGGATTCACGGCCTTTGGTGGGCCCTCCTTGCGATCCCGGGGGCCACCCTTCTGTCCAGGACCATGTCTGTTAACCTAAAGATATTCGTCACCCTCTTTACGGCCATCTTTGTCACCACCGTGGGCGCCGGCGTTGTGGCCCCCCTGCTTCCTGTCTATGCCCACGAACTGGGAGCGGGCACCTTTCAGATCGGCCTCATTTTCGGGGCCTTTTCCCTATCCAGAAGCCTTTTCGTCCCCTATTTCGGAAGCCTTTCAGATCGAAAAGGGAAAAAGCCCTTTATCGCATCCGGGCTTTTCCTCTACTTTTTCCTCTCCCTCGTTTACACCATTTCAAATAATGTGGAGACCCTGGTTTTTGTCAGGCTGGCCCAGGGTTTTGCATCGGCCATGATCCTCCCTGTGGCCCAGGCCTACGTGGGACTCATAACACCCAGCCAGAAAGAAGGCCGCATCATGGGCCTGTTCAACATCTCTCTTTATGGAGGCCTGAGCCTGGGCCCTATACTGGGCGGCGTGATCAAGGACGCCTTCAATATCCAGGCCTCATTTCTCACCATGGGCGGGTTGGCCCTGCTGGGGTTTTTCCTGTGTTTCCTTTTTCTCCCGCGGGAACCGGCCGGGGCTCCGGTACGCGGTTCGGGGGACTCCCAAACCCACTCTTATCTGGGCCTGGTGAAACGACCCGGCGTTTTCTCCCTCTTTGCCTTTCGAACCTGTTTCACCACATGTATCGGAATCACCTGGACTTTTTTGCCCTTCCTGGCCAGTATGAGGCTCGGCCTTTCCAGTTCCGCCATCGGCGTTGTTGTCATGGTTAACGTCTTTATGGCGGCCCTGTTCCAGGCGCCCATGGGTTACCTGGCAGACCGTTTGGGTCCGAAATGGCTGGTCATCTTTGGGGGAGTGGTGGCGGTGGCCTCCTTTCTTTACCTCAATGAAGCCTTCTCTTTCGCGCACCTTGTGCTGGCCAATGGGATCTTTGGATTGGCAGGAGGCATATCCTTTCCCGCCATCATGGCCCTGGGTGTTGTGGAAGGCAGGCGATGTCAAGCCATGGGCTCGGTTATGGGGCTCCTTGCCCTGGGTCACAGCGTGGGTATGCTGGTGGGACCACTCCTGGCCGGGCTGGTCATCGACATCTTCTCCTTTGAGACCGTTTTCTTTCTGGGTGCGGGCATCTTATTGCTGGGCATCATCCTTTTTTGGAGGGGTCACTGATAACCGTAAACCGTCTGGGACTCAAGACGATCTTGTCCCTGTTTTTCTTGGGAGGTTTTATGGTATCACCCGGATTTATAGAGGTCGACATGTTTCCACCGGAGGTGGACAATCCGGATCATCCCGAGGCGGCCCGGTTCAGGGAGTTGCTCCAGCGGGTAGCCACTGATTACGGCTGCAGTCTTCTTTCCTTTGACGTGGACCATGGGACCGTAATATTTTCCTTTGACAGCGAGGAACTCACGGCCGAAATCCTCAGGATTTTGCAGGATGAGCAATAGAATCAACCTTGACCAGGTGGGAATCGTGTTGGTCAAACCGCAGATTCCCGAGAATATCGGTGCCGTGGCCCGGGCCATGCACAACATGGGACTCCACCGGCTCGTTCTGGTCAGCCCTGAAAATTGCGATCTCTGCCGTGTGGTCAAGATGGCCACTGGACCCTCTATCGACATCGTGGAAAACATGGAAGAACACCAGGACCTGAGCAAGGCCCTAGGGCCTTACGGGTATGTGGTGGGCACCACCGCCCGTATCGGGACCCGGAGGCCTGCCCTCACCTGGCCCCGGCTGCTGGCACAAGACCTTGTTCCCATCTCACGAAATAACCTGGTGGCCATCCTCTTCGGCCCGGAAGACCGCGGGCTTTCCAATGACGAACTCCGGCGCTGCCACACCATCGCCAGAATCCCCACGGCGTCCTTTTCTTCCCTGAATCTGGCTCAAGCCGTCATGATCGTGTGCTATGAGATGTTTTTGGCCGCCCGGGAAAAGGCCTCCAGGCCCCTCCCCCGTCTTGCCAACACCTTTGAACTCGAAGGTATGTATGCCCACCTGAAAGATGTTTTACTTAAAATCGGTTTCATAGACCCCCAAAACCCCGAGCACTGGATGCTCAATATCCGCCGTTTTCTCAGCAGGCTCCCCCTCCGGGCCAGGGAAGTGAGAATTATCCGGGGTGTGTGCCGTCAGATAGACTGGTACACGGAACAGCTGGAGACAATGAAAAGGGACGGGGGCGGATAGAGGGAATTCCGCTCGGGCCTAAAGGAGAGCGCCCTATGGTAAATGGGAGGGGGCTTCAGGTCTTTCCTCAAAGGTTTTGAGCATCCGCCTGTAGGCGGGTTCAAATTCCTTCCAGATCTGGCAGCCGATGCGATTCTGGGTATCCACGATCTCCCTCAGTACCGCTTCGTCCGTCAGGGGATTGATCAGCACCGCCCGTAAGACCACGATATTCTGCGGCCGGTATCGGGTGGATTCAAGGGTGGTTCTGGAAACAAAAGTAGTGTCATCCCTTCTCAAGGCCTTGTGAAGTTTAATATTCAGGCCGTTGATGAGATGATTCACCTTCCTTATTTTCCGCTCAGAGGCCTTGGCTTCCAGCCTTTTCACGCCCTTTGAGCTCAGGCCCCTCCATGCCTGGAGTTGAGCCCTCACGGTTTCAGGCACAAACCGGTAGGCCAAAATAAAGAGCTCCGGTGTATTCAGGGTTTCGAAATTGCCGCACTGATCCAGGATCTGTTTCAAAGTATCCGTCGACTTGCGGGCCTCTTTGAAAAGCAGACCGTAGCCCTCCCTGCCGATGATTTTCAAAGAGGCCCACGGCTTCAAACAGGCAAAAGGACGCGAACCTTCTATGGTAAACCGTCCTGTATCCACCGAGTTCCTTCGAATAATGTACTGTGAGAAATGGCGTATGAGATTGAGATCCCTTTCATTCCTGAAAAGGACAATTCCCATGCTGATCGGACAGTACAGGAGCTTATGGGCGTCGATGGTGACGGAGTCCGCCTTTTCGATGCCCTTGAAAAGAGGCCTGTAATCCTCCACCAGGAGCGCGGAGCCGCCCCAACAGGCATCCACATGAAAGTGGGCCCCCACCTGGTGACTGATCTTTTCCATCTCTTGAAGATTGTCTATATTTCCGGTCTCTGTGGTCCCCGCGATGCCCACGATAGCAATGATCTTGGTCCTTTCCTTGCCCCCGGCTCCATCGAGGGACTTTATTCGCCTCCGAAGTTTTTTCAAATCCATTCGGTCGTGGTCATCCACAGGGATGTTAAGGATGTTCTCCTCTCCTATTCCCAGGACATTGGCGGCCTTTCTAATGGAGTAATGGCCCCGGTTGGAGACAATGACAACACCCTTCGTGTACCCGTAATGGTTGAGAGCACGGTCCACACCGGCTGCGCGTATGCCCGTGAAATCGCCGTCCGGGGGGAAGGCCTTTTCCCGGGCCACCAGAAGGGCGGTCAAATTGGCAAGGGTCCCGTCGGAGGTCACGTTCCCCAGGGCCACCCGCGGGTTCTGTATGTTTCGTTTATAGAACATCCCCGTTCTTTCAAAAACCAGGCGATGGAGCCACGCCACAAGCTCTCTCTCCACAAAGCTGGAGGCCTTGGCGGTCTCGATCTTGACCTGATTCTGATTGAGGGCTGCGATGACCATTTCAAGGAGCATCATGAAATAGGGTATGGCGCTCGTCATGTGCCCGATATAGGAAGGGCTGCCCACCTTGACGGAATGGTCGATCACCTTTGTCTTTATTTCGGTGAGCACATCCTTGATCAGTTTAGGGCTTTGGGGCAAGGCGGTCTGGTCAAAGATCCTGCTGAGTTCGGGGAGTGTGATGCTGCTGTGTATGCCCCCCTTTTCCTGGAAGAAGTCATGGATCATCTCCAAGAGCTCATGGCCGAACTCTATGAATTTGTCCGGCGAGTCCGGCATGATAAATAGTTTTCTCAAATATTCCAGGTTGGTTTTGACTTCTCTAGAGGATTGACGCATGGGCTCCTTTCCATGAGCTTGATCCGTGGGTGCCCATTAAGGAAAAAACGAGTAGCGGCCCTTTCTTATCCCTTCAACGGCACGGCCAGCATGCGCTCCACTGCAGCCTTGGCCTTGATCCTGACCTCTTCCGGAACCCGCACCTCCGGCTGCAGGCGTTTTAAGCTCTCAAGGACCTCCCTCAACCCGGTCTTCTTCATATCCATACAGACCATATTCGGATCGGCCGGGAAAAAATGTTTACGGGGATTGGCCTTGGATAAGGGATGGAGAATGCCTGTTTCCGTACCGATGATGAAGGCCTCGGCCCCGGACTCGGAGGCAAAAGAGATCATGCCCGACGTACTCTTTACCTCATCGGCAAGATCAAGCACTTCGGGGGGACACTCCGGGTGGGCCAGGAAAAGGGCTTGGGGATGGGCCTCTCTTACCCGATTCACCTGTTCAACGCGAAGATTGTTGTGTACAGGACAGAAACCCTCCCAGTATTGAATGGTCCGGTTGGTATTCTTCTTCGTCCACTGGGCCAGGTTCTTGTCCGGGGTCATATAGATGGGAAGTCCGGGATCCACGGAATTGGCCACTTGAATGGCGTTTGCCGAGGTGCAGCACAGGTCGCTTTCCGCCTTCACCCGGGCCGTGGTGTTCACATAGCTGATGACCACGGCATCCGGCATTTCCTCTTTCTTTCTGCTGAGCTGTTCCGCCGTGATCATCTCCGCCATGGGACACCCGGCTTCAAGGACAGGAAGGAGAACCTTTTTGTCCGGACAGAGGATGGAAGCCGTTTCAGCCATAAAATGGACCCCACAAAAGATGATCACCTCCGCATCCGTGCGGGAGGCCCTCATAGAAAGTTCCAGGGAATCACCGCAAAGATCCGCTATATCTTGTACCTCCGGCCGCTGGTAGTTATGCACCAGGAGGATGGCTTTTCTCTTTTTAAGCAGATCTCTGATCTCTTTTTGGCACTCCTGAATCTCCGCTGGATTCAACGCCGCTCTTTTCATAGTACACCTAACCAGGAGGGGCTGTATTGCTTCTTGCTCCTACGGCCATGATGATTTATGGTATTGCCTTGTGGGAAACCGGTTGAGGTTTTGATATAATGAATTTTTTGAGAATAAGTCAAGCGCTTTACCCCAAAGACCTTTAACCCGTGTCTTCCAGGGCCATGAAGAACGAAATTGACCGCCGCATTGGACAATTTCAAGAGAAACTGACCCTTAGAAGGCTGGACGGCGCCCTCCTGGTCCAGAAAGTGGACCTCTATTACCTGTCCGGCACCGACCAGGACGCCCAGGTCTGGGTCCCCGCCTCGGGGGATCCTCTTCTCATGGTCCGCAAGAGCCTGGAGAGAGCGAAAGAGGATTCCCCCTTGTCACATATTGTGAGACTTCAGGGGTTTTCCTCTCTTCCCGACCTGATCAGCAACCATGGAGGCCGGCCCCAAAGAATCGGCCTTGAGCTGGACATCCTGCCCACGGCATTCTATAAGGCTTACGAGACCTTCTTTAAGGGCATGGAACTTGTGGACATCTCCCCCATCATCCGTAGCCTTCGGATGATAAAATCCCCTTATGAGCTCTCGTGCATCTCGAGGGCCGCCGAGATGGCCGACGGGGTGTACAGGGATGTCCCGGCCATGCTGAAGGAAGCCCGCACGGAACTGGCGCTTGCGGCCTCCCTGGAAAGGGCCTATCGAATCAAAGGGCATCCGGGCTTTGTCCGCACCCGGGGTTTTAATAGGGAATGCCTTTACGGGCAGGTCATGGCCGGCCCGAGCGGGGCGGTACCCAGCAATTCACCGGGTCCCACAGGGGGGCGCGGATTGGGTCCCTTTTATTCCCAGAGTGCAGCCCAGGTGGAAATCCGGCCCCATGAACCCATCCTGGTGGACTATGCGGCCAATGTGGAGGGCTATATCTCCGATCAAACGCGGATTTACGCCCTGGGAGGCCTTCCGGAAGACCTTTATCGGGCCCATCAGGTTATGAGGGACATCCAAGACGCCCTGGCCGGGATGGGAAGGCCCGGTGTCTCCACAGTGGAGCTCTACCATGTGGCCATGGAAATGGTAAAAGAGGCCCACCTTGAACAGGGTTTCATGGGATATCCAGACGCGGTGCCCTTCGTCGGTCATGGCGTGGGTCTGGACATTGACGAATGGCCCATTGTAGGCCGAAACAATCCGACCCTGTTGGAAGAGGGGATGGTCATGGCCCTGGAGCCCAAGTGCGTATTTCCCGGTCAAGGGGCCGTGGGGGTGGAAAACACCTTTGTAGTCACGCCGACAGGCATGAAAAGACTCAACCGCCTTCCGGACGACATCATCCTCTGCGAGTAATCGGCCCCACAGGCGGTGTGTTATCCGACCTTGAGCCGCAAGCCCTATCAAAAGGAGTCAGTCTCATGAAACATGTCATTGAACTTAAGATAAACGGGGATTCCTACCGGGTTGCCGTTGACCCGTGGCAAACCCTGAACGAAGTCCTCAGAGAGGAATTGAACCTCACCGGTACCAAACTGGGATGCGGCACCGGAGACTGCGGGGCCTGTACAGTCCTGGTGGACGGCCGCTCTCTGTGTTCCTGTCTCACCCTGGCCCTGGAGATGGAAGGCAGGGAGATTACCACCGTAGAGGGCCTGGCCTCCTCTGGAGAATCCCTTCATCCCATCCAGGAGGCCTTCATAGAGAAAGGCGCCATCCAGTGCGGTTTCTGTACCCCGGGGATGGAGTTGTCGGCCCTCCATCTGATCCAGGGCAACCCGGCCCCCACAGAGGCGGAGATAAGGGCCGGCCTGTCAGGGAACCTGTGCAGGTGTACCGGCTACAATAAGATCGTGGAGGCCGTTTCCGCCGCCGCCCGGACCATGAAGGGGTAGGGAGGAGAAGTCAAACCATGACACTACCACACTTTGAGTACCTGTCACCCACAACCGTTGAAGAGGCCTCGCAAATGCTGAGTGAAAAGGCTCCGGGCGCCAGAGTCATGGCCGGAGGGACCGACCTCCTGGTAAAGATGCGCCTCGGCCACATAAAGCCCACTGCCGTCATAGGACTCAAGGGGATAAAGAATCTTGACCGGATCAATTTTGATAAGAGGGAAGGACTCACCCTGGGAGCCACCGCACTGCTCGCCGACGTGGCCTCTCACCCGGACATCTTGAAACACTACCCCGCCATCGCCTATGCAGCCCAATCCACCGCCACCGTCCAGGTGCGAAACATGGCCACCGTGGTCGCCAACTTGTGTAATGCCGCCCCTTCGGCAGACAACGCCCCGACCCTTATGGCCATGGGGGCGGAGGCGCACGTCTTCAGCGGCCGCGGGAGAAGACGTATTCCTCTGGACCGATTCTTTAAGGGACCCGGCCAAACCGCCCTGGAGCCGGATGAGTTGGTCACCTCCCTTGTCGTTCCCCTTCCGCCCCCCCATTCAGGCACCTCCTATCAGCATATTTCCCCCAGGGGAAAGGTGGATATCTCCGCCGTGGCCGTGGGAGTCATGGTCCTGCTGGAGGGGCGGGTATGCAAAGACGCCAAGATTGTTCTTGGCGCGGTTGCCCCCTGTCCCATGCGCGCCAAAAAAGCGGAGGCCCTGGTCAGGGGCGAGAAAATAACCCCCGCCCTGGCGGCAGAGGCTGGGATTCAGGCCTCCAAAGGGGCCAGGCCTATCACGGATATGAGGGCGAGCGCCGATTACCGAAGACGCATGGTGGAGGTCCTCACAAAAAGGGCCATTGAAGCGGCCCACAAGCGCGCGGCCAGGCCATAAACCCGAGGCCCGTGCCCCTGTTTCAGACACGGGGACGGGTATCCAAGAGGAAGAAACATGGCAGATTTTACCATCGTGGGAAAAGAGATCCCGAGAACAGACGCCCGGGCAAAGGCCACAGGTGCAGCCCTGTACACGGATGATATCAAGCTTCCAGGCATGCTTTACGGCGGCCTTTTAAGGAGCCCCCTGACCCATGCCCGGTTGGTGCACGTTGATGTAAGCAAGGCGGCCGCCCTGCCCGGGGTCAAATGCGTTCTCACCGGTGAGGATACACCCAAGATCCGATACGGCAACTGGCGCCTTTTTCCGGATACCCAGGATGAATACCCCCTGGCCGTGGATAAGGTCCGTTTTATCGGTGATGAAGTGGCGGCCGTTGCCGCTGTTGATCGGGATACGGTCCGGGAGGCCCTGGAACTCATTCGTGTGGATTATGTGGAACTCCCCCCGGTCTTCGAGGTGGAGGAAGCGCTCAAAAAGGGGGCCCCTGTGCTCCACGATGCTTGCCCGGGAAATGTGAGTGTAAACCGCAAGATCGCCTATGGAGACATCGATCTGGGTTTCTCCCAGGCGGACTATATTCAGGAAGACACCTTCACGGTCCATGCGGTGAGCCATGCCTATCTGGAGCCTTGCTCCACCGTGGCCCAGTGCGACCCTGACGGGCGCATCACCCTCTGGACCTCCACCCAGACCCCTTATATCGTCCAGTGCCTCCTGGCATCCACCCTGGGTATGCGGGAAAATGACATCCGGGTCATTAAGCCCAATGTGGGAGGCGGTTTTGGGGGAAAGATGGAGCTCAGGCCCTGGGAATTCTGCGCAGCCTTCATGGCAAAAAAGACGGGCCGCCCTGTTAAATTCACCCTGACCCGGGAAGAGGAACTCGCCTCGGGCAGGCGCAGGCATCCCATGACCATTTATTCCAAAGTGGGATTCAAGAAAGACGGCACCCTCACGGCCAAGGACTTGAGTATTCTCCTCGACGGCGGCGCGTACAACGCCATGGGTCCCACGGCCACCTTTTTGTGCGGTAATTTCGGAGCCATGCTTTACCGATATCCCCACTACCGCTTCCTGGGCCGGCATGTTTATACCAATAAGCCTCCGGCCAGTGCCATGCGCGGCTTCGGGGCGCCCCAATCCCTCTTTGTCACCGAAAGCCAGATGAATATGGCGGCCCAAGAGCTGGGCATTGATCCCATTGATCTGCGGATAAAAAATGCCATGGTCTCCGGAGACGTTATCCCCGATGTAGCCACCATTTCCAGTTGCGGATTCATTGAATCGCTCAAGGCAGTGGCCAAAATAAGCAACTGGAAACGGAAACGAAAGGGCCTCAAGGACGGGCGGGGGATTGGTGTGGGGTGTTACAGCTTCATTTCCGGCGGGGTCTTCAACTGGTTTAACACGTCCTTCCCCTTTTCCGCGGCGGAGATCCGTGCCTTTGCAGACGGGACGGTCCACCTCCTTACCATGGCCGCCGATATCGGTCAGGGCTCGGATACGGTCCTCAAGCAGATCCTGGCCGAAGAGCTGGGGCTCAGAATGGAAGATATCCGGATGACCGCGGCGGACACGGCGGTCACCCCCCAGGCGGACCTAGGTACTTGGGGAAGCCGGGTCACCCTCATGGCGGGAAACGCCGTCATCGATGCGGCCCAAAAAATCAAGACGCGCCTCTTTGGCGCCCTGTCGGCCCGCTTTGACCTCAATGTCATCTATGACATGGAATGCAAGGACGGGCGTGTCCAGGCCAAGGGAAGACCGGACCGGAGCCTTTCTTTTGGAGAGGCCGTCGCCCTCGTACAAAGGGCCAACAGGGGAGAGCCCCTGGTGGAACGGGGGGCTTATACCCCCAGGGGCAAGGGCCTGGTCACGCCCGCCTTCAGCTTCGGGGCCCAAACCGCCGAGGTGGAGGTGGACCAAGAGACGGGCCTGGTGGAGGTTAAGAAGATGTGTACCGCCCATGACTGCGGAACGGTCATCAACCCCACCTCGGTAGAAGGGCAGCTCGAAGGGTCCATCCACATGGGTCTGGGATACGCCCTCACGGAGAATTTTGTGATGGAAAAGGGCAAGACCCTGAATACCACCTTTCTGGACTATAAGATCCCCAATGCCATGGACATGCCTCCCGGAGAATCGGTCTGTATCGAGACCTATGAACCGGAGGGACCGATGGGCGCCAAAGAGGCGGGGGAAGGCCTCGTCTCCCCCACGGCGCCCGCCATTACCGAGGCGGTGTACCATGCCACAGGCTACCGCTGCAAAGACCTGCCCGTGACCCCGGAAAAAATCCTGAAGGGCATGAGAAAAGGTGACGCGTAGGGCGCCTTCCGGGCCCAAGAAAGGAGACGGAATGGATCACGAGAACAAAACAGACCGCTTCTTGAACCGGAATCGGGAAACTATGGCCTGGGAAGACCGCAAGGAAGAACTCAACAGGCGGTTTCTTAAAACCATCCGAAACGCCTTTGACCACGCCGGGGCCTACAGGGAGATCTTCAACGCGTCTGGACTGGAACCCCATCACGTGGCCGGCCTTGAGGACCTGGAAAAAATCCCCATCCTCCGCATGAGCGACCTGGTGGAACGCCAGAAGAGGGACATCCCCTTTGGCGGATTCGAGACCATAGAACCCGGGCAAATAAGACGCATTTACGTCAATCCCGGGCTTATCTGGCAGCCCGGAGAAAGGGAATACAAGGACACCTCCTGGGCCGAGGCCCTTTGTGGTGCAGGCTTTAAGAGAGGGGACCGGATTATCAACGCCTTTAATTATCATTTGTGGCCTTTGGCCTTTATGCTGGACGAAGCAGTGAACCGGATAGGCGCCACCGTGATCCCCTCCGGGGTGGGGAATACCCTCATGCAGGTCAAGATCATGGAACAACTCCAGATCACGGGTTTCATGGGGACCCCCAGCTTTATCATGACCCTGATCCAGAGGGCGGAGGCCATGGGGTTGGATTTGAAAAGGGATATCCACCTCGATACGGCCGTGGTCGGGGCCGAGATGCTCCCCGAGTCCCTCAGGTCCCGTATCCAAGACAGGCTGGAAATGACCGTCCGGCAGATTTACGGCACCGTGTTTGTGGGCTGTATCGGGTATGAATGCCCGTACATGACCGGCCTGCATGTGCCCGAAAACGTCGTGGTCGAAGTGGTGGATCCCCAAACAGGCAAACAAGTGGCGCCGGGGACGGCCGGCGAAGTGGTGGCCACCAACTTCAACGCCGCCTACCCCATGATCCGCATGGCCACCGGGGATCTTGCCTTGATGGATGTGGGCCCCTGCCCCTGCGGCCGAACCGGTCCCAGGCTGAAAAAGATCCTCGGAAGGATTGATCAGGCCACCAAGGTGAAAGGCGCCTTTATCCACCCCTGGCAAGTGGATGAAGTGATTTCGCGGTATCCCGAGATCTTCAAATACCAGGTGGTCATTTCCCGCAAAGACCATCAAGACCAAATGACCTTTGTGGTGGAGTTGAAGGAGCCCTCCTCTAGAGCGGAGATGCTTCGGGGTCGCATCGAGAGAGATATTAAGGAATTCCTCACCCTCAGAGGCTCCGTACAGATGGTCCCCCGGGGGACCATTCCGGATCACCACAAGAAAATCGAGGACCAAAGAAGCTGGGAGTAAGGGTCTCTGCCCCGGAAGACGTGTTTCTCAGGGAGTGGATCCATGGACAAGGTAAAGATCGGCGGGATCATGCAGAGCGACGGCCGGGCCCTTGTAAAAATCATGTCCGTGCCTGATCATGTGAGCGTCGCCGGCACCGTGCTGGGGACCATGGGGGAAGAAGGCATCAACATCGAATTCCTGGTAGAGAGCTTCGACATCGACGACTGCGGCAATTTCTCAATCATCATCGACCAAAAGGACCTGGATCGCACCCTCTCGGTCCTGGAATCCATCAGGCCCAACATTGACGCCAAGGTGCTCTCTTACACCCCGGATGTGGCCGTCATTACCGTCTTCGGACCCCACCTGCGCGAGAGGCCCCTTATACACGGGATGATGTTTTCTTCCATAGCCTCCGTGGGGATATCTTCACTGGCCATCAGCACGTCTCTGTCCAGTGTATCCTGTGTGGTCGAGGGTCAGTACCTGGACACCGCGCTCCAGGCCCTCACCCAGGCCTTCGACACCCCCTTTCAGGTCAAAGAACGCCCCAAGGATTACTAGGGGTCCCTTCAGTTCCCGTAAAACCTCTTGAGGTCCTTTTCGGGGATCATCCCTTCTCTCAGGATCCTAGGCGGATCCACCGTCACATCCAGGACCGTGGTCCCTGCGATCCCGGCCGTGTCACCACCGTCCAGAATCATGTCCACCCCCCGGCCCAGGGCCGATTTCACCTCTCGGGCGCTCCTGCAGGGAGGCATCCCCGAGATATTGGCACTGGTTCCCGTAATAGGGATTCCTGCAGCCCTGGCCAGGGCCCCGGCCACGGGATGGGAAGAGAGGCGGATGCCGATCTTCCCCGTACCGGCGGTAAGCAGGGAAGAGACCCCGGACCTCGCCTCAAAGACCAGGGTGAGCCCGCCGGGCCAGAATCGCCTTATAAGCCTTCGGGCCACGCCGGGGACCAAGGTCACATAGCGCTCCAGGTCCGCCTCTGTGGGGACAAGGATCAAGATAGGCCGGTCCCGTTCCCTGGCCTTTAGATAAAAAATGCGGTCCAGCCCCTTTTCGCTGGTGCTGTCCGCCCCAAGCCCGTAAAAAGATTCCGTAGGATAGGCCACCAGGCCCCCCTGCAACAGGAGCCGGGCCGCTTTCTCAATGCCTTCCTGAAAGGACCGCGGGGTGCCTATGGAGACTATCCGCCCCATGCCTCCGCCCCTTGCAGGGCCTTTTCGGTGAGGCCCTTGCGGTATTGCTCCAGCCTTTCCGCAATGGGGGGATGTTTCAGGGCAAGGATCTGGGCGGCCAGGACCGCTGCGTTTTTGGCCCCTCCCTTGCCCACGGCAACCGTGGCCACCGGAATGCCGGCCGGCATCTGCACCGTGGACAAAAGGGCGTCCAGCCCCTTAAGGGGTGAGGAGTCTATGGGAACGCCAATAACGGGCAACCGTGTGTAGGCGGCCACGCATCCAGCCAAATGGGCGGCCCAGCCGGCCCCGGCGATAAGGACCTCCACACCGCGGGACGCTGCAGACTCGGCGTACTCTCTGGTCTTATCCGGGGTCCTGTGAGCGGAGAGAATCCGAACCTCATGGGGGATGTCCAGCTCCTTAAGGACATCCATGCAACCCTCCATGACCTGGGAATCGGAGGCGCTCCCCATAATTACGCCCACCAAGGGTCCCTTTGCTTCCATGTCTTTCTCCTTCGCCGTCGGGTCTTTGATTGTCTGGGCCTCTTTGCCCGAAATCTCAACGGGCCATGCCCAGGAGGGGATAAATGATCATGCCTGAGAGCCAGGCAATATCTTCTGCGGACAGGATGAGGGATATACTCCTGTCGAAAAGGATGGTGCCCTCCGGGGGAAACTCCTCATCTCCTTTCCAGAGTATCAAGGCCACGGGAACCAGGGGCAGGGCCTGGACTTCCACGGAAACGTCTCCCTGATCCAGGGGGCGAGCCCCATAGGCCTTCTTGGCCAGTTCCAGGAGTAGTTCAGGGCGGTTTCCAAAGCCCTGGACCAAGGGGTTCTTGGCCCTTCTAAGAAAGGCATCCAGGTAGAATTTCCCGTCGGGCACTTCCTGGTAGGCGATCCAGTCCCCTTGGACCTTCGCCTCCGGCGCGCCGAGGAGATAGTGAAGGAGGAGGACTTGCTGTTGAATGGGAACCTCCTCCTCGGAGCCTTTAATGGAAAAGTCCAGGTCAGGCCAGGTCACGGCCATCTCCCGGTTCAAAAAATCAAGGGTAAGGGTCACCCCCCCTCCGGGATCGGTCTCAAAACGGGCCCCGCTCAAGTCCGCCACCCTTTTGGGGTTCTTCTCCGCCAACGCATCCCTGGCCAGATTTACCGCGTTTTTGTAGTCGTCCACTCTTGCCATATTCAATCCCCTGAAATCACACGCTCCCTGTTTTGACCTTTCCGGATCCTTACCCCCAGATTCGTGGGGCGCCTAAACCGGTGTCACATGTCTATTTTTTTGTTATAATAGATACATATTATATTTCAAGGCCTAATGTGGCCAAACGAACCTTGAGATATGGCCCAGAGAAAAAAAAGAAAAAAAAGACCGGCAAAGGGCCCCAAAAAGCGGCCTGAGGCCTTTAACAAGCCCCTGGAGAAGCTGGCCACCTTTATGAAAGAGAGGCATCAAGCGGACAAGGAGACCGAAACCGCTGAAACACGCCTCTCCGAAACGGGTGCCGATGACGCACACTATTTCCTGGATGCCATGTCTGACGTGACCCCCCTTAAGGATCCCAAGACCAAAGTGATCCCTTCGCCCAATGTCAATCTGAGGCCCGCCCATCCCGCGCCCGACGACGAGTTGGAGGCCATGACCCACCTCTCTGATCTGGTCAAGGGCGCCGCGGATATGGATATCACCTTCAGTGACGAATATATGGAGGGGGCTATGCAGGGCGTGAGCCCCAAGTGGCTGCAAAAGCTTAGAAGGGGTCAGTTTCCCGTCCAGGACCATGTGGACCTCCACGGACTTACCAAAGAGGAAGCGAAAATCAAGATCAGGGAGTTCCTGGTGCAGAGCTATGGGAAGGAATTGGCATGCGTCCTTGTTATCCACGGAAGGGGGCTCAATTCCCAGAACCATATTCCCGTGCTCAAAGAAAGAATCCCCGTGTGGCTGGCCCGTGGAAGGGTGAAAAAGATCGTCCTGGCCTTTTCCACGGCCCGACCCTATGACGGGGGAACCGGGGCCATCTATGTCCTCCTCAGAAAACGGAGGGGGCTTATTTGACCCGGCCCCCACGCCGAAGCAGGGGTTGTTGATTTTCCCTCGCCATCCTGATAAGATCCGGCCCGTCTTTCATTCTTATGGTGGTCATTTTATCCAGGATTTCGGTGAGTAGAGGTAAGATGAAAAGACTTCACCACCTCTCTTGGTTGGCACAGAAAAAGATGTCTTTGAGCCATAACTTCTGACACGGAGCTTGTCAAAAAAGGGGGTGTTATCTAAACCATGAAGCTGGGCCTTGTAGGACTCCCCCAGTCGGGCAGGTCCACGGTCTTTTCAGCCCTTACCGGGGCCCGGGGAGAGGAAAAAGGGCACGGCGCACCCCGGGGCGAGTCCAGGATAGCCACCATCACCGTTCCCGATAAGCGGCTCACGTTCCTCACCAGGGTCCTCAAACCCAAGAAGACGACCCCAGCAAAAATCGAATACCTTCTCCCCTCTGATATACCGGGTGCTACCGCCCCCAAGGGGGAGGGCGGTCTGTGGAACCAGATCCGGGTCTGCGACGGCCTCCTCCACGTGGTCAGGAACTTTCAAGCCCCCTTGGGACCGGCCCCCACCCCGGAACAGGACTTCTGGGACCTGGAACACGAGATGATCCTGAGCGACCTTGCCGTGGTGGAAAAACGACGGGAAAGAATAGACCTGGACAGGAAACGGGGGAAGAAGCCGGAAGAAGAGGAGCAAACACTGCTGGAGACCTGCCACGGCATCCTTGATCAAGGCGAACCGCTGCGAAACCATCCTGAACTGGCCTCAGCGCCCGTTCTAAGAGGGTTCACCTTTCTCTCGGCAAAGCCCCTGATCGTGATCGTAAACAACGGGGATGAGGATGAAAGCCTGCCTTCATGGAACAGGCGGCCGGAGAATACGGAACGCCTCGTGGTCCGGGGGCGCCTGGAGATGGAAATTGGAGACATGCCGGCCCAGGAGGCCGAAGAATTCATCGAGGCCTACCACCTGCAGGAATCGGCCCTCGACCGGGTGATCAGGAGTTCTTACAGGATCCTGGATCGCATCTCTTTTTTCACGGTCATCTCTGACGAGGTGCGGGCCTGGCCGATTCCGGCAGGCACAAGCGCTCTGGAGGCCGCTGGCACGGTCCACTCGGACATGAAAAAGGGGTTTATCAGGGCCGAGGTGCTCTCTTTTGACGATTTAAAGAATTGTGGGTCTTTTCAGGAGGCCAAAAAGGCCGGGCTCTTCCGCCTGGAAGGCAAGGAATACATTGTAAAAGACGGGGATATTATTAACTTTCGATTCAATATTTAGGACTATAAATGCTGGGAAAACGATTTCCAATATTCGGGTACGGACACAGAACGCAAGGTAAGGATACCTTTATAGCCTGCCCGGGCAGTTGGAAACGGGCCTATTTCAAAAATCCAGAACGTTACAAAGAGTGAGGACCTCTTATGGACAAGATAAAAGTGGGCATCATCGGAGCAGGCGGTTACGGCGGATGCGGCGCCATTGAACTCCTTCAGGCTCACCCCCATGTTGAGATCCGGGCCCTGATGGACAAGCAGGATCTGGGCAAGCCGATCAGTGACCTCTACCCCCATCTGACCGGTTTCTGTGACCTCCCCCTGATTTCGCCGGAAGATCCCCTTTGTCCCGATGATTTCCATGTGGTCTTTTTCGCCACCCCGGATGGCGTGGGTCAGGCCCAGGCCTCCACCTGGCTCAAAAAGGGGGCTAAAGTCATTGATTACAGTGGTGACTTCCGCTTTAACGACCTTGAGACCTATCAGGGATATGCGGCCAGGATCGGTCGAAGCCAGGCCCATACCTCCCCGGAACTCCTCCCCGGCTCCGTTTATGGATTGGCCGAACTGCACCGAGCAGAGATTTCCGGATCCAGCCTGGTGGGCAATCCCGGCTGCTTCGCCGTAAGTTGCATCCTTGGACTTGCTCCCGCCATAAAACACGCGATCGTCGATCCAGACACCATCATCTGCGATGCAAAGACCGGGGTTTCCGGTGCAGGCAAGGCCCCCAACCCTGCCTTCCACTACCCTGCACGCTATGACGCCATGAATGCCTATAAGGTATCGGGACATCAGCATGTCTACGAAATTGAACGGGAATTGGGACTTCTGGGCGGGAAAGAGGCCAGGATCACCTTTACCCCTCATGTGGTGCCCCTGTGCCGGGGCATCCTGACCACCATCTATGCCCGGCTCGGCCAGGGGCAAGATCTCAAAAAGCTGGAGGAGGCCTATCAGGACTTTTACCGGGAGGAGCCCTTCGTCAGGGTATTCGGCCCTGAAAAGCCCCAAGTGAGCGTCAACGTGAGGGGAAGCAATTACTGCAATATCTCCCTGAACGTGGATGAGAGGACGGAAACACTGATTGTGGTAAGCCTCATTGACAACCTGGTCAAAGGCCAGGCCGGCAGTGCGGTTCAAAATATGAATCTCATGTTCGGCATGGAAGAAACGGCGGGGCTTTTCAAACCCGGCATGTACCCTTAAGCCGGGACCTGATTAATCACCGTCCACAAATCAATTCGAGCGATTCAGGGACGGAGGCTACTTGATGCACACCTTCCTCACCTGCTTGAGGTCGGTCTGGCCCAGACACACCTTGCGGATACCATCCTGCATGAGGGTGGTCATCCCATCATTGATGGCCTGTTTTCTGAGTTCCTCCATCCTGGCCTTGTTCTGGATCTTGGACTTCATGTCATCCGTGCCCACAAGCAGTTCGTGGATTCCGGTCCGGCCCCGATAGCCCGTGTTGGCACACTTCTGACATCCTTCTGGCCGGTAGAGCGCAAAGTCGTCATTATACTCGAAACCGAGGGCCTCGAAGTCACCTTCATAGGCCCTGACCAGGGCGTCATATTCCTCCCTTGAGGGATGATATTTCTCCTTGCAATCCTTACAAAGGGTCCTCACCAGCCGCTGGGCCAGGACGCCCAAAAGGGCATCAGCAAAATTAAAGGGGTCCATGCCCATGTCCAGGAGCCGGGTAATGGTCTCAGGGGCACTGTTCGTGTGCAGGGTGCTGAAGACCAGATGGCCGGTGAGGGAGGCCTCAATGCCGGTGGCGACCGTCTCGTGATCACGCATCTCGCCCACCATAATCACGTCCGGATCCGCCCTTAGAAATGCCCGCATGGCCGTAGCGAAATCAAACCCGATCTTGGGTGCCACCTGGACCTGGCGGAGGCCTTCCTGAGTGATTTCCACGGGGTCTTCGGCCGTCCATATCTTGGTCTCGGGCCTGTTGATATAGTGCAAGGCCGCATGCAGGGTGGTTGTCTTCCCGCTTCCTGTAGGGCCCACCACCAGGACGATCCCGTAGGGTTTGGTGACCATGTCAATAAAGGCATCATAATTGCGCTCGCTCATACCCATGTTGTGCAAAGGGATGGGCTCACCTGCGGCCAGGATCCGCATAACCACATCTTCGTTTTGACCGGCGGTGGGGATGGTGGCCACGCGGAGTTCAATATCCAGGGGGGCGAACCTTCTGAACTTGATCTTGCCGTCCTGGGGCAAACGTCTCTCGGCAATATCCAGGTCGGACATAATCTTAAGACGGGAGACAATGGCCCTTTTGTAGGTATAAGGTACGGTCTGGTAGACCTGGCAGGCCCCGTCCACCCGGATTCTGATCTGGGCATTGGCCTTGCCCTGTCTTGGCTCTATGTGAATATCGGAAGCCCCTCGATTATGGGCATCCACAATCATCTTGTTGACCAGCTGGACAATGGCGCTGTCCTCTTCGGTCATGCCCTCGATGTCTTCCTCATAGTCCTCTTCCCCGCCTTCAAGCTGCCCCAAAATATCCTCAATACTCCCAGTATCTGTGAGCATCCCTGTTCTTTTCACATCAAAAAACAGGTTGATCATCTCGTAGATATCGTCTTTCAAGGCAACGCAATATTCATAGGACCTGGCAGGGATGAGCCTTCTGATGGCGTCCCTTGCGGGAAGGTAATTGGGATTTTCCATGGCCACAATCACCTTTTCCCCCTCCTGTCCGATGGGGACAAAATAATTGCTTTTTAGGTAACTTATCCTGAGCCCTTTTAAAAGCTCACCCGGGATGACCATTTTGTCGTCATAGGGGATGAAACGGGCGTTATAGAAGATGGACAAGGATTTCCCGATGTCGGACTTGGATACATGAAAATCCTCCGTCAAGACCTTTTCCACGGTCTTCTTGCTCTTTCTGGCCCGGGACATGGCCTCATTCAGGTCTTTGGCGGTAACGATATTGTTGGTGACCAGGTAGTCGAATTTGGTGGGTCTGGACTTTTGAGCGGCCTTCTGGTTTTTGAAAAAGGCGATACCCAATATCCTGGCAATGTCCAGGACAGAGGTCTGATCCTCCCGGGTGAAGCGGTCCCCGCCTTTCTTGTTGATTAACTGAATGACGCCCAGGAGGTACTTGTTATAAGAGATGGGGGCCACCAAGACCTGGGTGGTTTTATACCCTGTCTTTTGATCCCATGTCTTGTCAAATCTCAAGTCGGGATTGATGACCTTGAGTTCTTCCTCATTATACACGTCCTTGATATTAAGGACCTTGCCCTTTGAGGCGCAATACCCGGCGATGCTTGAATTGCTGATGGGAACCCTTATTTCATTGACCTCCTCCCCGCTCTTCACCCTGGAGACGATCTGTTTCTTGATGCCGTCAACCACGTATACGGTCATGCGGTCTGCATCAAAAAAGCTCAAGATCTCGCCATGAAGATTCAGCAGGATGTCATTGGTGTCCGACGCCTCATGGATCCGGTTGGTGATGTTGTTAAGCCTTTTCTGGTAATCCAGCTCCCGTTCAAGGGTTTTTTCCTTGACCGAAGACACGGGGATACTTTTGGGAAAAGCCGCCATATGGAGAAACCCAAAAACCTGCCTGTTTCATGGTGTTCCTAAAAGCCCCGGAGGCTTCCAACCGCCCCCTGCAAGGCCGATAATCAAATAATTCTAGAAAATCTCACAAAATATGCAACATAAATATTCGTCCCCTCCTCTTGACCTCTTGAAACAGCCCTGGCAAAGGCCGCCTCTGAAGATCTGGTGATACTGTTTGCGAAACGCGTCAGGATAAAGTAAAAGGGGAGTCCAGAAAGAAAGCATGCCTTTATGCCCCGGAGGGTATTTTGCAGAATTTGATCGACAGTCACGCCCATTTGGATATGCACGATTTTGACAAGGACCGGGAGGCCGTCCTTGATAGGGCTGCTCGAGGCGGCCTGAGCCACATCATTACCGTGGGAATAGACCTTAACAGCTCTCTCCGGGCCCTGGAATTGAGCCGAAACAGCCCTATGGTGTTCAGTTCGGTGGGGGTGCACCCCCATAATGCCGAGGAGTATGGCCCCCATGACCTGGACCGCCTTTCCCAGGTCGCTTCAAAGCCGGAGGTGGTTGCATGGGGTGAGATCGGGCTTGATTTCTATCGCGACTATGCGGCCCATGCGGCACAAGAGGGGCTTTTTGAAAAACAGCTCCACATGGCCCATGAACTGAACCTCCCCGTCATCATCCATGACCGTGAGGCCCATGATGGCGTCTATGCCGCCCTCAAAAAAATGGGAAAGGGAGAAAGAAAAGGGGTCATTCACTGTTTCTCGGGTGATCTTGATCTGGCCGCCGCCTTTACGGAGCTGGGATATCTCATATCCATCCCCGGCACAGTGACCTACAAAGGGGCGAAACAGGTCAGGGATGTGGCCGCCCGGCTCTCTCTCGACACCATGCTTGTAGAAACGGATTGTCCCTTTCTGGCCCCGGTTCCCAAGAGGGGCCGGCGAAATGAGCCCCTTTTTGTCACCTTTACGGCCCAGGAAATCGCCCGCCTCAGGCATACGCATGTGGATGAGATCGCCGCAAAAACCTCCGAAAACGCCAAACGCCTTTTCTTGCTCCCTTAGATCATGTCTTATTCCGTCATCAATCCCCAAAACCCTCTGATCCTGGCCTCCGCCTCCCCTCGAAGGAGGGAGTTGCTTAACCGAATTCAACTCCCCTTCCGTTCCGTGCCGAGCCGGGTGAATGAGGACCTGGGCATGGCCGAGCCTGAAAGGCTTTGCCGGTTTCTGGCCGAGGCAAAGGCCAAAGAAGTCCAAGTCAGGACCGGGGGCCTTTGGACCCTAGGGGCCGATACCCTTGTGGTCATAGGCCGCGACATCATGGGAAAGCCCGGTGATGCCGCAGAGGCGCGGCACATGCTTACCCGCCTGGCCGGCAAAGAACACCGGGTGATTACCGGCCTCTGTGTCCGCCACCCCGGGGGCGGGACGGCTTTTTGCGAGGCGGTTTCCACGCGGGTCTGGTTCAAGGCGCTCACTGACCGCGAAATCGAGGCTTACCTGGCCACGGGTGAACCTTTCGGCAAGGCGGGGAGCTATGCCATCCAGGGAATCGGCTCTTTCATGGTGGAAGCCATATCAGGGTCTTACAGCAATGTAGTGGGGCTTCCCGTGTGCTCCCTCATCAAGGGCCTTTGTGCCACCGGAGCCCTGGCGGGCTTTCCCATGGCCCCTTAGGTCCAAGGCGTTTCTTCCCGCCCTTCCCGGCTCAGGGGCACCCTCTCTGCCGGATGATCTCGGAGAGGATGGCCCCCGCTGCCACGGCCACATTCAGTGACTCTACGGGCCCCTGGATAGGAATCCGCACCACCTGGTGACACCGCTCCTTGATCGTCCGGGTCAGGCCCTTTTGTTCATTGCCCAGAACCAGGACCAGGGGCCTTTTCCAGTCAAAGGCATACACAGACTCCGGGCCCTCCCCGGAGGTCCCAATAATCCAAAGGCCTTCCGCTTTCAAACGATCCAACCCCCTGCCCATATTCACAATTCTGGCAACGGGCAAGGAGGCGAGGGTGCCTGAAGAACGCTTGAGCACCTTAGCGGTCACTCCGGCCGATCGATCCTTGGGAATAATCAGGCCATGGGCCCCGAAAAAACCCGCCGTCCTGATGAGGGCGCCAAGATTGCCTTCATCCGTGATATGGTCCGCCGCCACCAAGAGTCCCTTTTCTCCCGCCCTCAGGGCAATCCCCAGCAGCTCATCCAGATCCGAATAGGCAAACCCCTCGGACAGGGCGACAATGCCCTGGTGGGTCACATCCGGCAGGAGGCGGGTGATCTCCCCGGCCGGCTTTGAAAAGACCGGGATACCCTGGTCTCTCGCAAGACCCAGGATCTCCCTGGCCCGGGGGGAGGTCTTTCCATGCTGGACCCAAAGCTCCCTGATTCTCATCCGTTTATGGAAAAGGGCCTCCCGGACCCCATGGAAACCGGAGACGGGAATCAGCGGAGGTGCACCACGGTCTTTTTTCATGATCAGGGGAAAGAAATATCAAAAAGGGCCTTGACCCTGGCCGCTCTTGAAGGGGTCCGGCACCGCGTGGATATGATGACGGCCTGCCCCTCACCGATGGCCTTTTCCAGGTCATCATTGATGATGATATAATCATACCAGGTGCAATTCTTCATGTCTTCCCTGGCCGTTGCCAACCTCGCTCGAACCACCTCTTCCAGGTCCGTGGCCCGCATCCTGAGCCTCCTCTCAAGCACCTCCAGGGAGGGCGGCATAATATACGTGAGCACAGCGTCTTGAAAGGCTTTCCTGATATTGCCCGCCCCTTGGAAATCCAAATCCAGGAGCACGTCCAGACCCGATGCCCTTTTGTCCTGGAGGCTGGAGAAGGCGGTGCCGTAATAATGGTCGTAAACCCGGGCCCATTCCACAAAAGCCCCGGCCTCGATCATCTCCTTGAAGGTCGATTCGTCCACAAAATGATAGTCAACCCCGTTCCTTTCATCACCCCTTGGGCTTCGACTCGTATGGGAAACGCAATACCTCAAACCGTGGATCCCTCCCATGAGGGCCTTGAGAATGGTGGACTTGCCCGCACCCGAAGGGGCTGAAAAGACAAAGAGGTGGCCTGACATGCCTATCCTTCCAAATCTTCCCGGCTCAGGGTGCAATTGGGGCTGAAGCGTTGTGCAATGGTCTCAGACTGGATGGCGGAGAGGATGACATGGTTACTGTCTGTGATGATGACCGATCTCGTTCGCCGGCCCTGGGTGGCGTCTATGAGCCTTCTGTCCTCGCGGGCCTCGTCTCTAAGTCGCTTAATGGGGGCGGCATTTGGCGAAACAATGGCGACAACCCGCCTGGAAACCACGGAATTTCCGAAACCGATGCTGATAAGCTTGGAATTCATGGACAAAGCTCCTTTCACTCAACGTTTTGCACCTGTTCCCTCAATTTTTCCAGCTCCGCCTTCATCTCCACCACAATCCTGGAGATGGTCGCGTCAGAGGCCTTTGAGCTCAGGGTATTGACCTCTCGGTTCATCTCCTGGAGAAGAAAGTCCAGCCTCCTGCCCAGGGCCTCATCCTGGGAGACATAAACTCGAAACTGGCTCAGGTGACTCCTGAGCCGGACAATCTCCTCTGTCACATCGGATCTGTCCGCCAGGATAGCCACTTCCTGGGCCACACGGGCCTCGTCCACCTCCACCTCCGCCAGCATGCGGTTGAGGTTTTCACGGAGTCTCTTCCCATAGGCCTGGACCACATGGGGGACCCGGTCCTTAATATCCTTGAGGTAGGTCCCCAAAAGGTCCAGTCTTCTGAGGAAATCGGCCTTGATGGCCTCACCCTCCCTGAGCCTCATTTGATCCAGGGAATCGAGGGCCGCTTCCAAGGCCTCATGAAATCCGGTCCTGACCCGGTCCAGGTCGATTTCTTCGGCCTTGACCAAGATCACATCCTTGAGCTGGCACAAGGATTCCAGCCTGATGTCGCGATCAAGACCAAATTGCCGGGCCACCTGATCAAAAATCTTGAAGTAGGCCTCGGCCAGGGGGACATTGAGGTCCAGCCTATAAGAGCTATCGGATCCATTATGCCGGATCTGTAAGGAGACCTCGATGCGCCCGCGCCTGACCTTGGAACTGACCCAGGACCTCAATTCATCTTCAAGGGGTTGTATATTTTTGGGAATCCTAAGGATAATATCCCTGTAACGGTTGTTAACGGACTTGATCTCCGCGGTGAACAGGCCCCCTTCCCCTTCCCACTCTCCCCTCCCATAGGCGGTCATACTCTTAATCAAGGCGTCGTTTCTCCCGTAACTGTTCCATATAGAGGTCTCTCACCCCGTTAAAAAATGAAATAATCTGGGGATCCTTGTAATCCGGATAGGTCCATGGCAGGGGCCTGAAACTGCCCTTACGATAAAGGAGGGTCAAATCCGCGTAGATCCCCTTCCTTAAATAGACCCGATGGACGTAGTTTTTCCCGGTTGCCAGGACCAGCCTCTCGGCGGACAAAATACCCGGGTCGATGTTAACGCTTCGACTCTCCCCCCTCAGGTGCTGTTGTTCCACTTGATTGGTGGTTATCTTGATTTCAACCAGATTCTCAGGGTGAACCAGTTCCCGGAACGAGATGAAGCGCCGGTAGAGGGGCCAACCCATTTCCCGTGCATAGTAACGGGTTCGATCAAAAAGGAGCTCTTCGCTGATCCGGTCCATGGGCCCATAGGTTTGGCTGAGCGCATGGGCCATATGTTCCGGGAGGCCTTTTTCCGGTGAAAACAGACTGGCAACCAGCTTGACAGGCTCCGGCTCACGAGGGAGGCTCATTCAAAAAACCTCCCTCTAGATCCCCCTGAAAGTAGCCTCAAAAAAAGCTCCTTAAAAGTCAATCCCCGATGACCCGCTTCAGCTCCTCTGCACTCACCGCAGAGGTTCCCACCTCCCCCACCACGATGCCGGCCGCCAGGTTGGACAAAATGGCTGCGGACTTGAGGTCCAGACCCGCAGCCAGGCCCAGGGAGAAGGTGCTTATGACCGTGTCGCCCGCCCCAGTGACGTCATAGACCTTTTTGGCCGTGGTGGGAATATGGCTTACTTCCCCTCCGTTTTCAAAGAGGGTCATCCCCTCCTTGCCCTGGGTAATCAGCACGGAAAGGCAATCCAGTTCATTGAGGATCTGTCGCCCCGCCCGGAGCAGGGTCTCCTCATCCACGATCTCAAGGCGGCAAAAAAGCCCTGCTTCATGGTGGTTGGGGGTAATCACATCCACCCCGTGATAGGATTCAAAATTACCGGTTTTGGGATCCACGGCAATAATGATAGATCTATTTTCTCTGGACCGGACCAACCCCCTGAGCCCCTTCATCAACTCGGATGACACCACACCCTTTCCATAATCGGAGACCACCACCGCATCCAGGTCCTCCAGATTTTCGCCGATAAAAGAGAGCATCCTTTCGATGGTTTTGGGGCTGATATCCCGACGGGTCTCCCGGTCGATGCGGACCACCTGCTGGTTATGGGCGATGACCCGGGTCTTTATACTCGTGGGCCGCTCTTTTTCAACCACGGTGCCATGGGTCCTTAGTCCCAGGCCCTGGAGGTGCTCCAGGATCTCTTCGCCGTTTGCATCGGCCCCGATCACCCCGCAAAGGAGGGGCCTGGCGCCGAGAGCGGCAATATTGCGGATCACGTTGGCCGCCCCGCCGAGCATCTTCGACTCCCCCTTGACCTCCACCACCGGCACCGGGGCCTCCGGTGAAATCCGCGATACCTCCCCCCACACGTATTTGTCCATGATGATATCACCCACCACCAGGACCCTGGCATGGGAAAACCGGTCCACATACTGCTTCAGGGCGTCTCCTTCATATCGGTGTCCAATCGTTTTCATCCCGAATTCAGCACTCGGCCTTAATCGTCTTTCACGGCTTCTCAGCCCTCAATTTGCGACCTTCCCGGGGGCCCCGGTAAAACCCATCTGTTCTTCGCCACGGCCGTGATGGAAGGGGACCAAAAGTGGAGGGTCACCGAGAAAAGGGGCTTTTCAATCACCCGGGTCCTGGACAATCAGTGCCGTTTTATATCATTGTGGGGAGTGCTTGTCCACAGGCAAGTGGATTGGAAAAAGATGGATGGTGGATCATGGCTCTTCTGGAAAAGGGACGTTTATCTTCTCTATTGACTAATCATGACGCACGATTTAAGCATTTATAGGCAGTCACAGCATTTCCCGGAGAAAGGGCCGTGAAAATCATCATTGTGGGGGCGGGTGAGGTCGGGTTTCATATCGCCCAGAAGCTCTCTGAAGAAAATCAGGATGTGGTCCTCGTTGACAAAGACCCTCAGATGATCAGGAGGATCACGGAAAACCTTGATGTCCACGCCCTCCTGGGCTCGGGCACAAGTCCGCGCCTGCTCAAAGCGTCGGGAATCAAGAAGGCGGATATGCTGGTCGCCGCCACCGACAGCGACGAGGTCAACCTCATTTCCTGCCTCCTCGCCCGGAATCTTAATCCTTATATGCTCAAAGTGGCCCGGGTAAGAAACACCGAGTACCTGCAGGAGAAGGCCCTTTTCGGGGAAGAGCTCCTGGGTATCGACCATATCATTAATCCTGAATCTCTAATGGTGGACGCCATCTTGAGCCTTATGGAGGTACCGAGCGCCTCTGAGGTCATTGACTTTGTGGGTGGCCGGGTAAAGCTCATTGGATTTACCATCACTGAGGATTCCCCCTTTACCGGCAGACAACTCCTTGGTCTCAAGGAAATGGGTGAGAAATTCCTGGTGGGGGCCATTGTACGGGGAAATCAGGTCTTGATTCCCCGTGGTGATGACACCATTCAGGCGGATGACTTGATCTATGTTGTTGTCCGCAGCGATGAACTGGATCATGTCCTTGGGCTGTTCGGTATCAAAGGGAAAACCTTGCGAAGGATGTTGATTGTCGGGGCCGGCCAGACAGGGACGGCCCTGGCCAAGGCCCTGGACCGGAGTAAGGTCAACGCCAAGATCATTGACAGGGACAGTGAGAGGTGTGCCGTTCTGGCGGAAGAGCTGAAGCGGGTCATCGTCATTCACGGCGACGGAACGGACAGGGATCTTCTTTTAGAGGAAAACGTCCGGGATGTGGATTTTTTGGCCGTTCTCACCGGTGATGAAGAAAACAACATCCTTATCTCCCTTCTGGCCAAGGCCCTGGGTGCCAAAAAGACCATCACCCGGGTCAGTAAATTAAGTTATATCCCCCTCATCTCCGACATCGGGATAGACACGGTGGTCAGTTCGCGGCTTTCCGCGGTACGCGCCATTCTCCAGTATATACGGCGGGGAAAGATCATTGCGGTTGCCCCTTTAAAGGGCGAACACGCGGAAGCCATAGAGGCCGAGGCCCTGGAGACCTCCGATCTCGTCAACCTGCCTCTTCACAAAATACGGTTTCCAAAGGGTGCTATCTTGGCCGCCATCGTCCGGGACGACGAAATCATTATCCCCAAGGGAGACAGCGTGATCAGGCCCAAAGACCACCTTGTTATCTTTGCCGTTCAGAAGGTGGTGCCCAAACTGGAAAAGCTCCTCACCGTGAAGCTGGAATACTTCTAATGCACCCCCGAGTCATCATCCGGTTTGTGGCCATTCTGATTCTATGTCTGGGCTGTTCCATGGTCGCACCCCTGGCGGTTTCCTTTTTTTACAAGGACGGTGCGTCTCAAGCCCTGTTTTTTTCTTTCCTCATCACGGCGAGTACCGGCCTTGTTTTTTACCTGTTTACCCGATCCACAGAAGAGATCACCTTGAGCCACCGGGACGGGATTGGTATCGTCACCATCGGCTGGGTGGCCGCCGGCCTCTTCGGAACCCTTCCCTACATCTTTTCGGGCGCCATTCCGGATTTTACCAATGCCTATTTTGAATCCCTTTCAGGGTTTACCACCACGGGGGCCTCCATCCTTGAGGATGTGCAATCCCTTCCTGAGGGGGTTCTTCTCTGGAGGAGCCAGACCCAGTGGTTCGGCGGCATGGGGATTATTGTCTTTTCTATTGCCATCCTCCCCTTTCTGGGGGTCGGGGGCATGCAGCTCTACAAGGCGGAAATCCCCAGCCCCGTCGTGGACAAGTTAAAACCCAGGATTTCGGAAACAGCGAAGACCCTATGGAAGGTGTATCTGGTGATCACCGCCATGCAGGTGCTTTTCCTGATGGCCGGTGGGATGCCCACCTTTGACGCCTTGTGCCACGCCTTCTGCACCCTTCCCACAGGGGGGTTTTCCACCAAGAATACGAGTGTGGCCCACTTTAACAGCGCCTATTTTGACGCCGTCTTTGTCTTTTTCATGCTCATCGCCGGGATCAACTTTGCCCTCCATTACAAACTCATCAAAGGCGATCCGGGGATTTTTGGCAAAGATCCGGAGTGCAGGGTCTTTCTTTCTATGGTGGCTGCATTTGTTCTCATTATCTCCATTGATCTCTACGGTTCCATGTTTGACTCCTTTGCCCGTGCCTTTCGCTATGCCGTCTTCCAGGTAAGCTCCATCATCACCACCACAGGGTTTGTCACCGCTGATTATGACCAATGGCCGGCCCTTTCCCGACAAATTCTTTTGGGCTGCATGTTTCTCGGCGCCATGGCCGGATCTACCGGGGGAGGCATGAAGACCCTGCGAATCGTGCTTCTGGTGAAGCACAGCTACCAGGAGATCTTTCGTATCATCCATCCCCATGCGGTTACCAAAGTGAAACTGGCAGGGAGACCCGTGCCCCAGGAGGTCCTTAGCAGCGTGTGGGGGTTTTTTTCCCTTTACATAGGCCTTTTCATCGTGGCCACCCTCCTCATGGCCTCCCTCGGTCTTGACATGGTCTCGGCCTTTGCCTCTGTAGCAGCCTCTATAGGTAACATCGGTCCCGGGCTGGGCATGGTGGGACCGGTTAAGAATTACATGGCCCTTCCCGTGGCCGGGAAATGGGTCCTGGTCCTGTGCATGCTCCTCGGCCGGCTGGAGATTTATACGGTCCTGGTGCTTCTCACCCCCGAATATTGGCGTAAATGATCTGCCACCGCCCCGAGCTCCCCCCATAATTTTCCTTGATGCACTATTAACAATAAGTTAGTTTATGTGTTTATCGATTCACATTCATTAAATTCAATAGGGAGGTGCGGAATGAAAGGAGGCCTAAAAGGATTTATATGTATGATGGTGCTTCTGGGCGTGGTTGCCAGTCCATTGTTTATGACAACTTCCGCGTCTGCGGACAAATTATCTGACGCCATTTCGCAGGCCGTTGAAGCCGGAAAAATCGACAAAAAAGCAGAACCGGGTTTCTTGGGCATCCCGGGCGCCCCCAGCATGAACTATATCATCGGCTTCTTGTGGGCCATCTGGGTGGGCTGGATTTTCTCCACTGTTGGTGCCTTCGGCGGGATTATGGCCGGGGTGGGCCATATCACTATCTTCGGACTTGGAGATTATGCCAAGAGTTTTGGCAAAGCCTCTCCTTTGAATAAGCTTGTTACCGACTCCATCCGCGTCTCCAACCAGTGGCTGGTAGGATTGAGCGCCATTATTTCGAGTACCAATTATTATAGAATGGGTCGGCTGGTGGCCCCTTTAGGAATATGTCTGGCCATAGGCGGGGTTGGAGGATCGTGGCTCATTCCTGATCTTACCGCAGGGAAGATAAACCTCAAGGCCTATATCGGCTATTTTGGTCTGGCCGTTCTTTTACTGGGAATCATCCTGTTTCGGGAAACCACCAAGGCGGGCCAGGCCAAACGGAAAAAGGCCAAAGAGGCGGCAGCGGCTTTTGAAAAGCAGCAAAAGGAAGGAGGAAAGAATGTCCAGGGCGTCAAGATCATGGAGGGAAGCTGGGCACTTATGTTTATCGCCCTGGGTGTTGTGGTGGCCAGCGCCCTGTGGGCCAACCTTGCAGGTGGCGCCAAGTGGGTGGCCTATCTTCTGGCCCTGATCGGTTGGTTCCTGACCTTTTTCCTCGGGACCATCCGCTTTACCTTCTTCGGTGTGGAATTCAATTTCAAGGCCTATGTTCCCATGCTGGGAGGGATTTTCATCGCGGCCCTGGCCTCCTTCCTTGGTGTGGGGGGAGGGTTTCTGTTTGTTCCTTTCCTGACCTCTGTAGCGGGCCTACCCATGTTTCTGGTGGCCGGCACCAGTGCACTGGTCGTCCTCGTGGGAATGATCGTCTCCATTTTCAGTTACATGGTGGGGAAAGGGATTCCCGTTCCCTGGGGCCTTATCGGCGCGGAGCTCGTGGGCATCTTTATCGGCTCCATGATCGGACCTCGAACGTCCAAATACATACCGGACGTCTGGCTCAAGAGGATCTTCGTGGTTCTCGCCTTTTATGTGGGCATCCGTTATGTCACGAAAGGGTTCTTGGGTTACAGCATTGTCCCGCCCTTCTAGCAAAAAAGGCCGGTGGCCTTCACAGCGCCCTATCCGCCTGTACCGGATGGGGCGGGCTGAATCTGAGGAGGGCCTATGGTGGAATCCCTGACCTGGTTCGTGGCCCTCATCGACCCTGTCTTGATCGCCCCTTACCGCTGGCCCTCAGATCCGATCCTGGGCTGGTGGGTGGGGACGACCCTTGTTTGCCTATGGTGTACCCTATTGGGCGAACTCACCATGGCCTTGGCCTTTCGGGCCAACCGATCCCATATCAAAGCCGTGGTCCGGGAAATGGGCCAGCGTCATGATCAGTCCATGAATGCCCTTAAGGCGGGTGATCGGGGGGCCTATAAGTCCATCAATAAATTGGCCAACGAAGCCTTTGGAAAAACCTTTTTCCTGCAGGTCTCCATGGCGGCGGCCTCCCTTTGGCCGGTGCCCTTCGCCCTGGGCTGGATGCAAAGCCGGTTTGCAGGCATTGACTTCCCGCTCCCCGCTGAGATCCCCGGTCTGGGAGAAGGAGTGGGGTACCCCTTCATATTCATCCCCCTCTATGTGCTCACCCGGATAGCCTTTGGAAAGGTTAAGAAGTACCTTGTCCTGCCCTTAATCCTTCCCGGCCAGAAACCTCCTTAACTGACTTTCATAATACCCCTTATTTTCTTTGGCACGGCTAACGGCCTCTTGTATGGCCTCCACCGCTTCCGGGACAAAACCGTTCGCATAATAGGCCTCGGCCAGCGTATCCAGAACCATGGGGGATCTTTCCAGGGCTACCGCCCCCTTGGCCAGCTCCAGGGCGCGCTTCTCGTCCCTCAGCTCCTCCCTCGGAACTGTGGCCAGAAACCAGGCCAGATTGTTCAAGGCCATGGCGTGGTTGGGCTCCAGAGAGATCACTTTTTCATAGGCCTCAATCGCCTCCTCATACCTGCCCTGTTGATAGTAAAGGGTGGCCAAATTCTGATAGAGGGTGGTGTTTTCCGGCTCCTTGAGAAGCTGTTCGTTCATGACCTTCTCGGCCAGGTCATAGGTGAGACGCGTCTTTACCGGACTGAAGTTCAGCAAATACCCTGCGCCTACCAAAAGAAAAACATAGGTCAGGAAAGAGAGGAGCATGAATCGATTATGCCGCCTGATTAATCCCGGATCCCTCAAGGTCTTCCACAGGCATTCGACCCTCTCACGAATACTGAAATGATGCCAACTCGGGAGATCACGGATCTTCCCGCTCAAAAGGGCGATCTTCTCAAGGGAATTAATGGTGGGGATGGGGCTGCCCATGGTTACAGCGGAATAGAGATCGGCCTGTCGTTCAAAATGGCGCATGAAAAACCCCATGACAAACCGAAAATAGATGAGCAGGGTACCCAACATGGGCAGGGAGAGGGCGAGGCAGAAGAAGTTCACCCCCTGTCCGTTTTGGCTTGAAAGCATCCCAAAGAAGTAGGGGTGGGCATACAAAAGATAGAAAAAAAGATCAAACAGTCCAAAGGAGATCACCATAAAACCCGCAAAAAAGACCAGGTAGAAGAGGAGGTGGCCATACTTGGCGTGACCCATCTCGTGGGCCAATACCGCCTTGAGTTCCTCCACAGAGAGAACCTCCAACAAGGAGTCTGTCACCAAAATATACCGGTATCTGGGGATAATTCCCATAATACCCGCCGTCATCATCCGCCCTTCAAAGATGGGCCACCTCAAGAGGTCACGGTATTTAAAGCCCTTTTCCCGGAGAAAACCCTGGAGCGCCCCTTTCTTTTCTGATGCCTCGATGGGCTTGCACTCCCACCAATACCGGATGGCCCAGGGCAAAAACACCATCAAAAGGATCAGAAAGACCACAAAAAAGACCATCTGCCCCTCCACCCGGTTTAAGAAAGCCCCGGGTCCGGCCAGAGGGGTCAGGGTCAAGAGATCATAGAGGAAGGAGAGGATCATCCATGGAAAGAGAACCGGGAGGTTCAGTTTAAGGTTGGACCGGGTAAAAGAGGTCCTGGAGAGGGCGGACTGGAAAAGGACCCTGTATGCGGGATAGGCAAAATACCAGATGGTGCACAGGTAAAAAAGAAAAAGGGCCAGAGCCGAAAGCCCCTGGAGAAAAGACCACCTTTCAAATCCCGGGATGAGTTGAAGCCAGTATTTGAGGTTAAAGAAATAGACGTCCAGGGCGAAGAGAAAGACCGCCAAGATGGAGAGCCGGGTCACAAGCCGGTGATACCGGCCCGTGATTTGCCCCCTTTGATTGATGCGGCCCTGGAGGGCCCGAAATACCCAGCGGCAATAACCGGCGAAAACCAACCATGTAATGCAGAGGAAGGTCAGAGACCAGAAGAGGGAGTTGTCCGGGACCCCCTCCGGGTAGTTGATATTGAATATGAGGAGAACAACAATGAAATAGATTATGTTATTGAAAACCATTGCCAGTACACAAGAGAAGGGCCCTCCATCCCGCAGGCAGAACCCGCGCTTTCCGGCGAGTCATCGGCTGTTTAATCCTCAAGGTCTCCCTCCTTCAGGAATTCCAGTTCACCACTTCCCGGGGCGCGCTGAGGATCCGCCTGCAAGAAAATGCTCACCCCATATCGACTCTCAAGCTCGGCCAGCTCTTTTCGCTTCTTGTTTTGGAGGTAGTTCACCACCTCCAGGGGAAAAACCCCTTTCACCTGGATGATCCCTTTGCGCGACACCCCCATCCAGATCCTTCGCAAAAGGGACACGGCCGCCGACTCAACGGATAATACCAGTCCTCTCCCCTGGCAGTAAGGGCATCTGTGGTAACTTCTGGCTTCAATGGAGGGTCCCAGCCGCTGCCTGGATAGCTCAAGGAGACCAAATTTTGATATGTGGGATACATCTATTTTTGCCCGATCCTCCTTGGTTTCCTCCCGAAAAAACTTCTCCAGATCCCTGATATGCTTTCTCTCCTTCATGTCAATGAAATCGATGACCACCAGGCCCCCGATATCTCTCAGACGAAGCTGACGGGCAATTTGGGCTGCTGCCTCCATATTGGTCTTAAAAGCCGTACTCTCAATATCTTTACCGCCCTTTCCCCGTCCGGAATTCACGTCAATGGAAATGAGGGCCTCTGTGGGGTCTATGACAATGGAGCCTCCGGACTTTAAGGGGACTTCACTGCTGTAAATACTCTCGATTTGTTTCTCGACCTCATACTGGGCAAAAATGGGGCGCTCTTCCCGGTGCAGTTTGACCCGCCTCTGGTGCCTAGGCGAGATAATTTTCATGTAGGCCTTCACCTTGCTGAAGGTCTCCCGGTCGTCTACGAGTATTTCATTGATCTCTCCGGTGAAGAAATCCCTCAAGGTCCGCAGGCACACATCCTGTTCCTTGTGGACCAGGGAAAGGGGCGGGGCCTTTTTCACCTCCTCTTTGATGTTCTTCCACATCCTCAAAAGCCGGTTCAGGTCCCGGGAAAGTTCCCTTTTATTCTGCTTCAGGGCGGCTGTCCTTACAATATATCCTATACCCTCCGGGATTTTCATCTGGCCCATGATGGACTTCAGACGTGCCCTCTCGGCCTCATCCTCGATCTTCCTGGATACACCGCCCGTACTCCCGGGCATCAGGACCAGATACCGACTGGCCAGAGAGATGTAGGTGGTCAACCGGGCCCCTTTGCGCCCGGGCATCTCCCTGGTGACCTGGACCAGGACTTCCTGGCCTTTCTTCACCATCTTCTCGATCGGGGGAAGGCCCTGCTCTTTAGAAGGGTCAAAATGCTCCTGGTAGTATTCCGGATGGATGTCGCTGGCCTGTAAAAAGCCATTTTTCTCCGCCCCAAAATTGACAAAACAGGCCTGTAAACTGGGCTCAATGCGTTCCACAGCCCCTTTGTAGATATTCCCGATCCTCTGCTCTGCCGCGGAGGTCTCAATATGGAATCCGTCCAGCAGACCCGATTTTATTATGGCTATCCGATATTCTTCGGACTCCACCGCATTAATGAGCATTTTTGCTGTCATACCTGATCCTCTCTCTTCGGCGATCCCTGCTCACGGATCGCTTCTCTCCCACCGCATATAAACCCCTTCCCTTTACAAGAATTCGTGGGTGAAAAACGCTTCTTACAAATTTATATAACCCATAGATTTCTGTAAGGAACCCCAATATTTCAGCCCAAAAGTCCTTGCACGACACCGCATTTGGGGAGAATTACAAAGAAAAAGTGGAACCGATCGGGTCCAAGAAAACAACCCGCAAGACCGATGCCGCTCTTGCATCTGAAGGTGGGGGGGAGTTTCAATTCGGGCAGGGTCTCTCTAATGATGGTCTCTTCTCCCGTGGCGTTTAAAGTGCTGGTGAGCTTGATACATGAAGGTCCTGATAGCCGCTTCTCTCCCGGGCTGGGAACTGGAGTCGTAAGGGGTATCGAGATAAGGGATCCTGAATCTTGTCATGAGAGGTTTGGCAATGGCCGAGGTAATGGTGCTGGGCATGCACGTAAATGGATAGACATTGACCACGCCGTTGTATCCTTCTCTGGCGTATTCAACCATGCCGGAAATGCTCAGACACGCCTCAGTACCCACATCGAAACTGAACAGGTCCTCTTTCTG
>Ga0180431_10000588_pt1 | contig 51928 bp, 19 predicted proteins | sample SS_ome_11_FD_132459 | JGI IMG/M metagenome (GOLD analysis project Ga0180431, IMG submission 132459) | Hypersaline lake sediment archaeal communities from the Salton Sea, California, USA - SS_1_MS_1 metaG | ecosystem: Environmental > Aquatic > Non-marine Saline and Alkaline > Hypersaline >... | reverse complement strand
GAGATGGGTGGCGCAGTCGCCATGGGACGGACTTCGGTGGCGGCTTTGGATAGACAGATGGAGGCTTTCTACAAAACTGTGTACGAAGGCGACTTCAAGACACACTGGAGTCTCGTCAAGGATGAGATGATCGGTGTCACAAAGGCCATGGCGGATGCCGGGATGCACATGGCACGGCTGAGGGCGCAAACGAAGGCGGGCGCCAGTGTCATGGGAACCCTCAAGGACAACATCGGGTTCGCAGTGACCTACGCCACCATGTTTGGCAAGCAGATCGATGAGGTTGGGCGTGACATGGCGACGCTCTCCTTTGAGACCGGCCTTTCTATGGAAACGATCGCGCACGGGATGGCGGAGATCTCAGAGATCACGAGAGTTGCGGGATTCGACGCCAAGCGGTTCTACGGGACCGTTCTGGAAGTCACCAGTGGCATGGGCATCTACAGCCGGCGTGTGGAAGAAGCCGCGGGGATGTTGAAAACGCTCAGCCATATTCTGGGAGAAACGGTGGGTGCGGATTTCCTCAAAGGAATCGAGCGCAGCTTCAAGGACATGCCTATCACGCAGCGGATCCAGTTTGTTGCGATGGCGGGCACCGAGAACGTTATGCGGCTCATGAAGGACGCCGCGGAAAGGCAAGGACGGGCTGTAGAGGAAACCTTGGCTGACATGGTCGGACAAGAGGACAAACGAGCATTGGCAATCGTGAAGGCATTTGGCGGAAGCGCGGACAAGGTGGCGGAAGCAATTGAAGGCATGACGAAAGAAGAGTACCGAGCGGCTGAGGCAAAGGCGCTTCGCGTCGGGGGTCCTGGCACGGCAGAGCTTCTCAAAGAGCTGACTCGTCTCCGCAGGTTGCAAAGGCGCTGTGGATGAGCGCAAGACTACTTTGGCACTGCAAGACTGGCCAGCCACGCACAAATTGTTGGGGCAACTGTTTGCGGCCATGCGGCCATTGGGGGGCATCGAAAAGAACATCGATAGGCTGAATGACATAGAGGCCCTAGCCTCGGAGGCTGGCTGGAGCATGTCGGTCGAACAGTTGCATACACTGCAAGATTTGGTGGGCCGGTCGCAAGCAGGCTGGAAAGACTTGGAGAACGCGACGGGAAAGGTCAGAAAACAACTGGCAGAGCAGTATGGGTTGACCGTGAAAGATGGGAAGTTGCAGGAGAAGGGCTCAGGCAAACTTGTGGAGTCGTTTACGGATTTTTTGATTGCGACTGCGACTCTTGAGAAGGATACGAAGAAGCAGACAGATCTTCTCACCGACCAGGCCAACCTTGCTAAGGGAATACGCGACAAAACCGAGGGGATGTCAAAAGATATTGAGAATCTCAAGGACGAACTCATCGAGAAGATCCAGATTGACCTGCACGATCTGGTTACGACGATACCCGGTAAAATTGAGGATCTGATAGATGCCATAGATAGCATTACAGGAAAGAAAGGAACGGCTAAGGGGGATACAGGTGAAGAGTATCAAACGGCATCTACTGTCGGGGCGGCTCTTAAAAAGGGGACGGAAGGGACGTGGGTGCAGCCTGTAATTGAGGCCCTTGGCACGGGAGAGTTTGCTGTTGGTCAGACGACCGAACAGGCGGTTCAGGCGGGGTTGCGTTCTGCCTTCGAGGCATGGGCGTTGAGGCCAACACGAGGGACTGAGGAAGAAAAGAGACAAAAAAGAGTCGAGTGGATCACAGGGGAGACAATCTCGGAGGACCCCGCATATTTGCGGATGTTGGAGAAATTGAGGGGAGCTGGGATGTCTGAGGAAATGATTAAGCAACGAAGTGCCGTGGCCATTGACTTGGCTGATTTAGCTAAGGAACAATTGTTGGCAGAACATCCTGGCGCAGGGCCCTTTGTCGTAGGCGGCACCATGGCAGGCGCAATGGCTCCGGTACTGTTATATGGGCGCGAGGCTGGCTTTACTGGTCCTGAGCAGCCGGCGGGGGATTTTGTTGTTACCGATCGAGGTGATGTCATCAAGGCAGACCCGAGAGACACCATCGTGGGGTTCCGCGGTAGAGCAGGCGGTCCGGGCGCTGGGGCCGTGTACGTCAACATCTATGGAGGCGATCGGCGTGAGGTTTACGAGACCGTGCGCCAGGCTCTCCGTGTCGCGAGGGTGGCTACTGCGTAATGCCTGGCCCGATTCCCATCGTCCCCTCTGCGTTTGAGACTCATCGAGATGGTGAGCTTGGCCTCGGTAAGCGGCATGTGGTGTTTGACATCCTCGCGTCCGATCGCGAAACGAGTCTGTTGCCCGATGACATCAAACTCGTGCTGCATGTGAATCCGCGCACGATGCGGTTGAATTACCAGAAGTTGATCACTCGCCAGCAGACGCTTGGAGGGTTTGTCGAATTCCATTGGGGCGATGCGCTGGAGGACATCAATTTCGAGATGGCTACTGGTGCGTTCGTTCGCCTCTACAGCGGCCTATCGAACATAACGAGCAGCCCAGGAGGACCGGGTCGGAGAGAGTCGATTGCGTATGACCGCTTCCTCGACATCCTGGCTCTCTTCCATTCGAATGGAGCCGTCTACGACATCAACGGGAACATTGCCCTTCAGGGTTACCTCCAGGTGACGTTCGATGGGGGCATTTACATCGGTTGGTTTGACACGGATTTCACGCTCACTGAGAGCGCTGATTCTCCGTACCAATTCACGCTCACTTCGCGCTTCATCATCGACCGGGAGGAGCTACAGCTTCGTTCCACCATCCTCAACCGTGTTACGGACACCATCATTGCTGCGACGGGCGCTTCTCAAGCAAACCAGCCTATTGGTGGTCTGGATGCCAACCAAGTTTTTGGTGAGGTTGGTGCTGACCCAAATACCGGCGAAGTGGGAATCCGGCGTCGCTCCGGGTTCACGTCGTTCTAGTCATGGCACGGACACCACCCCCTGCGTTGTTGTACCAACCACTTCCGGCCGGGCCGGGTTGGAAACGCACGTATGAGATCCAGGCGAATGTCCCGATCGATGGGTCCAGGGGCATTCTTCGCGATTCATCCGTTGGCTCTCCCTTCACGCTCAGTGTGATTCCTCCGCCTCTTCTCATGGACGCGATGAACCGCGAGCGGAAGGAGCCCATCGATGTCATCAGTGCCTCGTTGCGGGTCAACGACGACTTCACGGCTTTCCAGGAGAAGATCACCGAGTTTCGTAGCAACGGGATTGTCACGAAGTCGAATGTGCAACAGACTCGGCTGGAAACTCTGGTGGGGAACAACGGCATCTTCTTTGATCCGCAAACTGGCCAGACGAACCAGGCTAACGTGTTGGGGATTGCGGATGTCACCCAAGCTCTGAGTGTCATCTCACAGCTTAACGCATTGCTGGCAACGCCGCCTCTCACGCTGTTGATCAATCCCATGGCCTTCTCGATTGTGCGGCAGAAGAAGCAGCAGTATTCAGACCGCAATCGGAGTGGGTACATTTTCATGGCTTGGGGTGAGGAGCAGGTACGTCTCAACGTGTCTGGTCGGATCGGAGCTTACTACGCTGGAACACGGTACTTCGATGGAGACTCTCCCCAGAATTTCCAGGGGCATGGTGGCCCGTCGCGGGGGCGGATTTCCACGACCACATCGCCATCGGGAAATCAGTTTGCCACGATGCGCGATTCGGCGTCGTACCAGAACCTCATGAGCTTGCTGACGCTGTTTCGGAACAACGGTTACATTTACGATCTCGTTGGCGAGAGTGAGGCGCACTGGTGGATCGGAATGATTGCGATTTCGTATGACCAGTGGACGTATGCCGGGCACTTCGAAAACTTCAGCTTTACGCACCAAGAGACCACTATGCGGGGAGGAATCGAATTCACGTTTGACTTCGTAGCCTCCTTCGTATTCGACAACGCTCAGCGAAACTTCCAGGTGCTTCCGATCCGGGCACCGACGCCGAGCCCGAGCGAACCTTTGTGGTCTGATCCGACTAAAAGACCGCTTCCTATCGGGACCACACGAGGTCGCTTACAGCCGGCCCCACGGCTCAACCCTCCCCTCTCACCCGTGGCCGATCCGCTGCGCGCACCGCTTCTGAGGTAGTGGATGCCTAATCTTCTCGATCGTCCTTATGCAGGCAACTTCCAGCCCAACGCACGTCGGGTTGTGAAGTACACGCCTGATGCGTTGGTCTACGTCAACGGGGATCTCTCTATCCCAGGTTGTCCCAAGTGCAATGGACGAATCAACATCCAGCGGTTCGTGAAATCGGTTTCGGTCGAGGCCGGGGTGCATGCGGGAGCGGCCAGCGGCTCGATTCAGCTTGCGGTTCCCGTCATCTGGGGGGACCAGCTATTTCGAGAAGGCCGGATGCTGCTTCAGCCTGGGTTGGAAGTCCATATTTACATGCGCGGCTATTTTCCGGTGCAGGGTCAGTTTGCACATCTGGATACGGCAGATGCCGTGGGGCAGACGGGGCTGAATCAGGGAAACTTCGATAATTTCCCGACCTACCCCTACTACCATGTGTTCCATGGCGTTGTTACGTCGGCGGATTACAGCTACTCGGATGGTTTCTATTCGGCATCACTCCAACTCGCGTCGATGTTGCACTTTTGGCAATTCCACAACATTGCCACGAACGCTGCGTTGGTGGCCGTCAAGCCAGATGGTACGAGAGCGCAGCCAAACATCTGGGGGAACATTTACACCAACATGCACCCCTATGCGATTATCTACGATCTCTATCGGTCGATAATCGGAGCACCGGGAGGCATCGAGGGGATAGCCCGTCTTGACACATACAGGACCAACCTCAACGCAACAATCACGACTAGAGACGGCCAGGATCGCTTGATCTACTCGATGGTGCAGTTGTATTGGGAGGAGCGGTTTCGTACGTCGATTCAAAGCCTGCGCATGTATGGGGTGAACGGGAAGCTATACAACGCAGTGCAGCAGGCGTACATCGGACGGCGAAACAGCACCAAGCTCAACAAGTTACTGCAACACAACCAGCATCTCGATCTCGATGCGCAGTCGAATGCGAAGGATCCCTTCTCTCGGAGCTTCGCAGTCGCCAAGGCTATTGGTCTTGAGGGAGCGGGTCTGGATGTCACATTTGCCCCGAGCATGGGGACAGAAGGAGCGTCAGACGAGAAGGAACCGCTCGACTTTAACATGACTTCGATCTTTGCGTTCACCTTATCGCCAGGATCGGCCAATCTCAACGTTTTCAACACGTCGTACATGCCCAAGCTCACCATCGCCCAACAGGTTTGTGAGGCGACGGGTTTCGAGTTTTACCAGGACGTGGACGGCGACTTGGTGTTCAAGCCGCCCTTCTACAACCTGGACACGCGATCGAGTCGGGTCTATCGGTTGGAGGACATCGACATCATCAGCTTCTCTGTTCAGGAGAAGGAACCGCAGGCTACCTACTGCACCGTGAAGTCCGGGTTGATCAACAGCTTGAACACGGGTAGCGATCCGTCTGTTGGAAACAGAGGTACGTTTATCGATTGGCGGCTCGTCTGCAAGTACGGATGGCGTCCCGCTGACATGGAGATCACGTATTTCTCTAATCCCAAGTCATTGTTCTTCGTTGCGCAGCATCGGCTGGATATTCTCAACATCGACATTCACTCAGCGCAAGTGACCATTCCTTTGCGTCCCGAGATGCGGCCGGGGTATCCAGTCTACATCCCATCGCTGGATTGCTTCTACTACATCACGGCACTGAGCCACCAGTTTTCGTTCGGCAGCGCGTGCCAAACATCGCTGACGTTGACGGCACGGAGGGCGAAGGTCTTTGCTCCCGGCCTTCCAGGGCCGCTGCAAGAGGGTGAAAACGCCATCGATCGGATCAAGTTGGATGAGCCGTGGCTGCCCGAGCGTCCTCTGGAGATCATGGACAATGGCATACCGCGTTGGGCTGGGTTTCCCAATCTGGTCATGGCGCTGGATCCTCTCAAGCTCAACCCCAAGTAGTTTGCGTTGCGGGCAGGGTTGGAGGATCTGGGGACTGAGATTCTGGGCGAGGGCAAGGTCGAGTTGCTTTTCAACATCATCAATCAGCAAGTCAAGACGACAGGCGAGGGAGCGGGGGTTTTTGCCTTGGCTGCTCCGCGAGAGTATGATGCTTCATCGCCCACCGAGCACACACGGTATGTGTTGCGTCGTTCCGGCAACCCCGAGGATGACATCGAGTTTTCGCTGGCCGAATTGCGTGAGGACTACGCTTCTTTCGACGCTGCTCGGACAGAGATTCAGAAACGACGGGGACAGGTCGCACGTCTGCGGGATGACCTGCGCCTGACGGCGAGCGGCGGCGAGCCAGGGCTTGCTCAGGAAGGGACTCTCTCACGAAGAACGAGCGGGGCTGACGCGATAGAAGCCCGGTTGAACGAAGCGACTGCCTCCCTGCGCCGCGCCACGGAGTTGTTCGCCACGGGCGTGACTGACTTCTCGGCCAATGGCGACAAGACCATCAATTCACTGGTTTTGATTGTCCAGTCTCTTCAGAACAACGATGTGATACGGCGCTCGTTTGGCGGGATGCCAGACGCGTCAACAACGATGACATGGCTGGACATCATAGCGGACACCAAGGCCAACATGAATCCCGGCATGTCGTTGCCTGGCTACTATCGGTTCTACTCTGCTTCTCATCCTAGTCCCGAGATGCAGGGCCAGGCGACCCTGACTTTCACGGAAGGGTCAGCAGATGACTTGTTTGTGTATCAGGATGAGACGTTGTCCGAGCCTGCCGAGACTTCGGGCGGAGAGGTAAAAAAACCTGTTGAGCCCGAGCCCGCGCCTCCCGAGGAAGTCCCTGATGATCTCAAGGTTACGGAGGATGGCCGCGTAAGGCGAAAGCAACCTGGAAGCCATATCGGTTGGTTTGACGACTACACGAGAGGAAAAGCAGGCAAGCAGGAATTCGAGGATGTGGCACGACGGGCGCAAGCTCTTGGTGTTCCAGAGTCCTACATTCGCTACATGCGTGTCCAGGTAGCGCGCGAGACAGGCAACACTTGGAACACGGGGGTGGTTGCGCTCAGGTCAGGAGGCACGGCGAGAAGAGACTACAACAAGCGAAAGAAACGAGGCGCGTTCTCTGATCAGACGGCTCCCGATGACCATTACACGATGGGGGCGTCGGGATGGTTTCAGCTTCTTCCCCCGACAGGCATGGCTACTTTCGAGGGGACGGATTGAGAAAACCACGATCCCTATGTGTTGTTTGATCCCGACTATGCAATGGCTGCGAATTTGTCGAACATGCGTGCTCGTCAGAGAGTCATGAGTGGTCGGGTACACCAGCTTCCCCCGGACGAGCGCAATTGGTCAGCGATTGCTCGGTCTCAGCATAACCTCTGGTCTATCAATCCTCATTCGACAGCCCCAACCCATTACGTGAACAATGGTGGCAGTTTCGCGACTAACTTACTCCGGCGGGGGGAGATGGTGACGTCAGCGCAACAAACCGATGCGCGTCTGAGAAAGTGGGCTGCGGTGGTGGGTGAAGATGAGAGCTTTCTGTTTGAGAGCGGACCGCCTTCGCGGTCGTCCTGGGGTTATCCGGCCGGCAACGTAGACAGTCGCGGTCGCCCTGCTTTCAATCCGTGTGCTTTCGCCGCCGCTTTGAAAGAGCTACGGGCACAGGAAGAGGGGGAGGCTACACAGAATCAGCTTGAGCCCCCAACACCGCAGCCTTCGAAGGGTCTCGTAGCGCAGAACGATCCTTCGCGGATAGTAGTGGCTCCGGCTAAGCTGAGCGGTGCTGACCGGAAAGTCCAAGGTTTTATAAAGGGTGTGCTGCCGCTCGGTTCGCGGGCTGTCGAGGCAGCGCTGGGTGATGTGACCCCTACGCGCGGTATCAAGGTGCTGGTGAACAACTCTGGTCAGACCAAAGTTGTCGATACCTCGCAGATTCAACGACTGACTTTCACTCGCTCCGAGGTTAACAAGAGTATCACTGTTGAGGGCCTCGCCAACGAACAGGGGATCTACGGACCGGCTGACTTCGAAGCCTTCCTGACCAAGAATCTCACGCGTCGGCTCCAAGAGGAAAGCAACCCGAAGATCGAAGGGATGGACAGCACGCCCAACGATTTCCTCAAAGAGAGTTACGATCAGATACGGAACGATCTTCTGGAGGGCGCCGGGCAAGATTTCCGCGACTTCCCAGAGGCCAAGAGCTATCCCGTCTACTTTTCGATTGGAAACCAACTGGCGTCTCCCGATACGGAATACGTGATCGATGACTTTGAGGTTGTCCGTCTGCCTACGTTCGAAGATGCGGCGTTCACGAACGAGATCTTGTTGCACGATCCGTATGATACGTCTGTCGACTTTGAGACGCTGGATGATCAAGGTCAGTCGGCCGCGGGGCTTACGCTGAAAAAACTCGGGCAAGTGCCTCCCTTCCAGGGAGTCACGCTCGATGTGATCGTAGAAAAAGTCATTACTGCTTACGTCAGCACGATCGTCACGACGGTTGTAAGAGACTTCACCACGGCTCGGGACAGAGCTGGCTTCGTGGAAGGGAAACGTCCGTTCGGCTTCAGCGACCGGATGGCGATCATTACTGATGGTTTCAGCAACATCGCATTGACGGTTACGGGTGTCGAGTTTGACATCAAGGCTCAGCGTTCGGAGGCTCGCGCGCTTCGGGCAGCCAAGCGCAATCATGGGATCTACACGCCTGTGTTTCCGGTCTCTGATTCGGGCGGCTACGAACACATTGGTGCGTTTCGGTACGGCCGAGGGCTAGAGATCGATCCGGGCGTCAACTTCGAAGTGATCAACACTGGTCTCGATCCCTTCAGGAATGTTGACGCACAGGCGGCAGAGGATTTTCTAAACGCACTGACGAGCATCAAGGGTGTTCGGCCGCCCAAGGAGGGGGAAGAGGCGAAGCCGGGGCGCGAGGCTTTCCTTGCGGAAGAAATCCGTCGTCTGACTGAGGAGCAACGGGATGTGTTGTTGGGAGTGGCGGGCGGCACGAGGGACATCGATCAGTCCACTCTGGAAAGCCTGACCATGGCGGACATCCACAGAGTTGCGCAAACGCGACTAGCCTTGCAGGAGCTACAGAAGACCAATCCCGATGCTGTGCGCCAACTGGAAGAGGCCAACGACATGGAGCAGGGCACACTGCTCATCCGCAGCGCACGACCGAACATTTTTGAGACCAAGTTTGCCAATTACCCCGCGAACCAGCTTCAAGAGGGGGTCCTCAAGACCACGGTGATGAACGCCGCCTACAACCTTGCTGACCTGGAACCGCACATGCAGCAAAACGCCCACCAAGGCTGTGTCTGCCGGGGGAATGCTTCACAACTAGTGCTTCCTGCGTTTGGAAGGGATGACTTCGTGGCTATCGATGGGATCGATTCCAAAAGGGATCCGGCAACCGCTTCGTTGTCGGAGCAGATTCTACAGTCGCTACCAGACTATGTTGCCCAGAGGCAGGCGCTCCGCGGTCAGCAGCTTGACTCAAGGCCGCCTAATCTGAGCGATGCTTTCAACAAGGTCAGGGATATCCGTAACCTGATCGCCGGCACGGGAGAACAACTGGCTGAGGCGGGCGAGCAACTGACGGAGGTAGGTGGGCAGGTAGGCAGCCTGTTTGGGAGTGATTGATGCCACCCAGAGACTACATGCCGCCTTTCCCGCTGAATCTCCTCACGTATGGAGAAGTCTGGAGAGATTGGCAGGCTGAGAATTGGCTCAAGGATCAGGATCCTGACCAGGGAGACAGCAGGTTCTCTCTCGCGCTCGCTCGTGTGACGCGGGTGGACTATTCGCTTCACACCGTCACGTTGATGATGATCAGCGGGACCAAGAAAACGGAGCTTCGGACTCCTGTTCCGATCAGCTATCCGGGGGCCGGCGCTCGTCATTTCCTTGGGGCAGTCCCCACCGTAGGTTCCTTTTGTGTAGTCGGGTTATTACCTACCAAGCCCACGCACACGCCGGTTGTGCTCGCCTGGAACATTCCAAATCCGTGGATGGGACACGACTGGATTCCCACACAAGATTTCCACCCGACAGAGTTTGATCTCACCTTCCGAAAGCAGACAGAGCTAGAAGGAATCTCTCATCGGGTTCGCCACAAACTCCGGCACATGTATCCCGGTAACATCTGCGCCTCGTCAGACCAAGGCGCGGACCTTGTTCTCGATGAGGGTGTGCTGGTTTGTGACCGCCGCGGAGATGAATTTCGGATTCGAGAGCAAGATGGTTCGTTCATCTTCCGTTCGCAGCAGCAATTCCATGCGGCTGGAGGCATGCGTCAGTACACGGGGATGGTCCAGCGTGACGCGAGCTTTCTTCCTATCCCAATGGTCTCGGATGGCCGGCGATGGGACGGGCCAAAGGTTACCTCCAACGGCTTGCCTTCGGCTCCCTTCCAACTCGATGAAGATCTCCTGCGCAAGGCAATGCAGATTCAGCCCCACGATGCTTTCAAGCGGGTGCAAGTGGGCGGCGTGGACCCCGACTCGGGCTATCGGATTCAGCCGAGTCTGGATCCCTATCGATTTCTTCGGAACGGTCTGTTCATTGCAGAGGATGGGCAAGTCATCAATCCCGATCTCACGCTCGCAGACGCGGAGTATGCTGGCAAGTCGATCTTTCGCGTGTCGGCAGGGGACAACCCGGATTCGGGAGATGGGCAGCCGGCCAACGCTGCGGTCGATGCGGATGAAAAGACCTTGGTCGAGCACCGTGTCGAGATCGATCATACGTGGGATGGTCGCTTGCCCGTCACGGAGCAGACGGGTGGGTTTGATGCAGATCGGTTGCCTCCGGCCCCCGGAGACGGTAGTCCTCTTTCCGCAGGGGAGCGCCGTTCATTGAATGGGTGCTTGGAAGCGTAGTCGGCAATGACCCCTTCAGCGCTCAGGGGAGGCCGCTTTATGGCAAGCCGCTTCTTGCCAGGGTCTTCGATGACGCGGGGGCGATCGAGCCCGTGCTGGAGTCTGCGATTGGGGCCAACGTCAGCGAGCATGCTGCTACGTTGTTACGTCTGGACCCGCCGGTAGATCCCAACTATCTGCCGACGTTTGCCTCGTTCACAAAGGATGGTCGGCTCAAGGCATATGTCAGTGGTCCGCCGACTGAGAACAGCATCGAGATCGCAACTTCGGGAGGGATCAAGGTCAGGGCAGGCGGAGCTTTGGATCTCAGGACCGGCTCTCCTCTCATCATTGAGGCTCCTTCCGGCGACGCTAAAGACAACTTCGGATTCTGCTTCACGTCACCCACGGGTGCGATTTGCCTGACTGCCGGAGCGGCTACGACGCGGGGAAGCGTGACGGCTCGGACGGCTCCCGAGGCTTTCGAGGAGAACACGCTGCCTGGGATTATCGTTGAGGCCCCCACAACCAGCGTGAACATCACAGCCGGGCGCAACGTGAAGATCTCCGCGGGAGGTCAGACACGCATCGAGAACAGCCAGGATGTGGTCATTTCGCCGCAAAATACAGTCAGCATTACGACAGATAAGGTGTCGCAGCAGAGTACGTCTGTCGATAAGACGGTTCTGGCGAAGGAAACCACGCTTTACTCCGGTCCCAAAAACTTCAACCCCGCCAATGCTCCCCTGCGATCAGTAACGTTTGGGGCCAATCCTTTGACAGGACATATTGGGGGCCCACCGACACTTACAGGATGGTCTTTGGTGATCGTGAAGAGACCTTCTTGTTTGGTAACCATTCCACTAACGTCATCATCGGGAACCTGACCTATCAGACTGGCGTGGGAGCCTTTCGTGCGCAGGCGTGAGCCAATCTGCTCAACTTGGATACCGTTTCTGGCATGGCCGCTACCGTGACGGCGGGCACGATGTCCATGACATCGACTACGACCGCGACCATTACAGCAGTTGGTGCTGCTTCGATGTCCGCTGTATCAGGTACGGCACGCGTGAGCGGTTTGGCTACAGTCCTTGGTGGACAACTCACGCCCAAGACGAAATTCGGGGCGATCATTGCCGAGTCGGACATCGATCCTACTTCGGGGTTGCCTTTTACCTTCTACGGGATGGGAAGCGCTACCCATCTTCTAGTGCCGCACACAGGTCCGTAATGGCTGTTGATCCCGGCACGCTTGCGAAGGACATCCTGACGATCGGGCGCGTGGTTGCTCCGGGTGCTCCGAATCTGCCGAAGATAGCAGGTGCGGTCGGAACCTCGGTCTTTGCGTGGCTTCCTCAGCTTCAGAACGTGACTTCCAACGGCGTTACTGCGGGGTTGTCGGGATTGGGAACGGCCACCGGCAAGCTGTTCTTCGTCCCCGCAGGCCAGGTAGTCAGCCAGCTTTCGGCAGCGGGCTTGACGGGACCATCCAAAGCGGTTGGGTTGGCAGTTGAATTAGGTCTCGCTAAGCATCTCAATGCCCGAGCGCAATACCTGGGCACTTCTATAGGTGTTTCCTCTGGCGTTGATGTCACGAAGGTCTCGCTGTCCAACCCAGCAACGCTGATAGGGCTGCTGTCCAGCAATCTCCCGGCTATGGGGATAGCTGGACCGTTGGCTGCTCAGTACGCCACAGGACTCGGTGTCGGCAGAGCTCTGCTCGTTCAAACCGGCTTTGGCGTGGGAGGGGTTGCTCCCGTGACACCCGCGCCGCTTCCAGGAGCCGGTACTTCCATCTCGACGGTATTTTGAGTCACGACTATGGGATTCCCTCTCGACGGCTTCGTTCTACGTGCTCCGCGCACGGCTCCGTCCAATGCGATATCTACGGATGAGGCGGTCAATGGTGTCGAGCGCGACTTCAAGCCGCCAGTCACGTCGGCCTTCGGTGGTGGCGAAGCTCCCGAGCTAGTCGAGGTAGCGGCAGATCAGTACCGCGCAGCAGTGCTTCTGCGTCCTGACGATGGCCAGACCGAGTATCTCATCTGGGCCGCCAACACGGCTGATCTATCGACGCTGGAGATCTTCGAGGCCGACAGTGACGACGGCTCGATCAGAGCGCTCTATGGAACGCTTGAGGTCGAGAATCAAGTATCCGATCCCGATCCTGAAGTCTATGAGGATGGGACGCTTCGGTTCTATGTCAGCGATAGCACCAACGCTAGCATCGCCGCCATTCTGCAATTCAAGATCGCTCGGGGTGACACCGACGATACTCTCGTTCTCACAGAAGGTTTCTACGACTTCAATCCAGTCACGAGCATCGTCACGATCACGGATGAGGCGACCATCCAAGCTCTGAGTGGTGGTTTTTCGCCGCTGCGGAGGGATCGACTAGGTAGCTTGCGCTACACGAGAGCGGCGGTCCGCTTTTGGTGGTCCAAAAACGATCGCTATGCAACTCGGTTCCAGTGGAACGGCTTGACTCAGAGATGGGAACCGCTCAAAGGAACCGCTCCCCGAAATCTGGGTACGCTTCTCGCAGACGGAACGTACACGGCCATTCCGAATCCCAAGGTGCCGGCGGGTGAGTACCTGCCGGGGAACAGTGTCGATCCTGATTCGTACTCGATGATCCGTGTTGGTGTTCGCCCGGACTCGGGCTCGACGCCAGTGGCAGAGCCAGTGTCGGTGACGGGCTACGGTGGGATTCTTGTCGTTGCGGATGATGAGGTCGAGGAGTACGACTTTCCCACCAACGCTCCCACGGCAGCGGGCGTCATGGGGCAGTCGTCTGGAGAGCTACTGTGGAATCCCGGCTTCGTGAATCTGTTCGCGGGGCAGTCGGTTTTCTACTGCTACCAGAGTTTCCTAACTGAAGGAGATGCTGAGGCGGTCGGCAAGCTGGAGACGAGCGAAGAGGAGCCTCTCTTCCTTTCTCCCGTTCCGGGGGTGACGGACTATCCATTCGTGCGTATCGGCAATCGGACTCCGTTGGAAGCGCTCATGGCCGATACCGAAGCACTCTTGGCGGTGACGGCTGTCAGCGAAGGGCAAGTGGGGATTGCGCTGTCCACGGGAAAGCTCAAATTCAGCCAGGTTGACATCGACAAATCCGACCCAGAGTCAACAACTTTCGACACGAATTGGCTGGGAGCGGAAGTGTTCTACGACGGTCTCAGCCTCACGCGGAGCCCTCTCAAGACCAAGGCTCCTGTGAGACTCGTAGACGGCTCAGGAGACCCCACGACGATCTCCAAGGACCAGCGCCTCTTCATTCCAGACGCGGAACCACAGCCCGCTCCGGGCGTCTCAGGCGTCCAGTTTGAACCGGATCTGACGGGAACCATCCCCGACCCGGCGATCGATCCCAGCATCCGGTACAACAAGTCCGGGCTTGTGCGCGATGTGCGCGGAGATTGGGACTTGGTGCTGTTTACGACCGAGGGACGAATCACTTCGGTTCGCGTTGTAGACGACCCTGAAGATGAGGTTCCGAGGTTCAAATTCCGCATTCCGCAGGGCCGTGCGTACATCGATCTCAACCGAGGGTCCGGCGGCAGTGAGGTCATCCTCGGCAAGAAGGATCGGCAACGGTTTGCTGGAGAGCCCATGTGGTTTCTTCAGTCTGGAGTGCAACCGGCTGTTTATGCCAGCGAAGCACGGATTTGTTCGCGCGTGCGCGGCTCGTTTGACTTGGTGGGGACAGAGCGACTCAAGTTTGCCATCCAGAACAACATCTATCTCTGGAACGCATCGGCCGACCCCGGTGGCGTGGCTACGAGTGCTGGCGGCACGTTCACTGCCGAAGAGATAGCTACGAGTCTCGATGCCGTGATCACAGGTCAGGGATCAGCAGTAGTTGTCGGAAGCTGCGTCGTTCTGCAAACGGACTTGGAGGCCAACGGCAAGCAGTACGGTGAGATCGAGGTTGGATGGGGACCGGTAGACACGAAGGACTTGTCTGGAGCAGCGGCGTTGGGCTTCTTGCCTGGTTGGCATGTCAGGGTCTCCAACCCGCCCTCAGTCGATGACCTTCACTTCTTGCCCGACTCGGGCACGCATCTCGGTGTGTATCGTAGTCCGCTCAACATCTCCGGCAGACGCGACGACATCGCTGACATCGGTCACCGAGATCGCCTAGAGGACACCACGTTGTCCGAGAACATCGCGCAGATACCCGTGGTGCTTCTCGACAAGATCCCTTTGGAGGACCAGCCGGGCTATGACGACGGTGTGTTTTTCCGGCTCCAGACGGGATTTTTCACTCGCGATCTTCAGAATTACGATGAGGTTCTTCACCAGTTTGGCGAAGGCAAATTCACGTGGGTTGACGAGAACAGTTTGTTCGGCTTGGTGCCACGCCCCACGACGGAGTTAGGACTAGGAGCATCCTCTCTCGTTCCCGATTCGTTCCGTTTGCCTGGCAAGGGCTTGAAGGTGTCGGCAGACGGCGGTCCCTTCGTTGAGCAAGAGCTAGACACGGACTTCAAGCTCTTGCTCGATGGTCAGCCAGGCATCGCCACGCTCATTCAGCAGGTTGGTGATCGAGTCGCTTTGGGCGCGCGAGGAACGGTTGCCGCGCGGGGAACGACATTCGAGGACAACTCCCCGGATGTGGACTTCGTGGCGCTTGGAGTTACGGAGGGCTATCAGCTCAAGTTGCTGACCGGGGCAGAAGCGATCCAGGGAACGTACATCGTCACGGCCGATGCGACCAATCCCAAGCAGCTACAGGTCAAACCGGCGTTTCTCGATGATTCGTCCAGCGTGACTTGGGAGTTATTCGTCGGTGTAGATGAGGACACGAACGTTCCGGGGATCGTTGCCGATGCTCACTACCTCCAATTCAACCATCTGTTGGAGGAGCCGTTCAAGATCCGCACGCTCACTGACCTGGGCGACGTACCGGTAGACGCAACGACACAGGAAGCCAGTCGTCTCCAAGCCAACATCAGCCGCGCGTTGGCTTCCGAGCGAGAGATCGACATACGGTTTGGACAACACAACGGCAGTCCCACGGCCACGCTCAGGCGGCTAGAGCAGGAGTTTCTCGGAGAGATCGTCAACAGTGGGTTGTATGTTCCCGATCCGAGCGGTGAGAGGTTCGTCAACGAGGACTTCTCGATTCGAGTCGGGACCAAACTGTTTACGTTCGCTGCGGGAGATCTGGTCAAGGTCCCGCCACCTGTGACGTTCCCGTTGACGGGCAACATCATCGAGGTCGAGGATGGTTCGGGGCTCCTGAATTTCGGCGCTGAGGTTTTCGCTGAGCTAGCGCAGTCCGATGTCTACTACGTCGAGGAATTCGCGGACCCGGCCGCCAGCCCAACGGTCTTGCCAGCAGGAGTGGCCGAGTATCGCATTGACGATGGTCTGTTGAATTTCTCGGCAGACGACATGGCGCAGTACGGGGGAACCACGACGGCTTACTTCGTGCAGCAGATGGTCACGGAAAACGGTCAGGATGTGACCATCAGCCCTCTTCAGGGATCGATCCTGTTCAACACTCCCATAGATGAGCAGACCATTGTCGAGGTCGAGTACTTCCAGGCCCAGGTCGGATCGGGGGAGCTAGCACTCGATAATGAGGGGGATCCGATTCAGGTCATCGAGTTTGTACCTCTGTTCGTAGATCAGGAGGAAGCGACACTACCGCCGGTTCCGCCGGGGAGCATCGTGCCTGCGGACTACGGTAGGCGATGGGATTCCAACCCCACAGAGAGGACCGTTCGTGAGGACATCGACGCAACGATCTACGTGGGGAACAACTTGGCGAACGTCGGAGGCGCTGTTTCTCCCCAAGTCGAGATTGACTACGAGGCGAACCTACTCATTCTCAAGCAGCCGGTTGATCAGAACACGAAGGTCACGATCACGTATGCCGTCAATGAATCGTTTGGGGGCGAGCAGTCCTACACGGTGTCTACGATTCCCGTGTATCGGCCGCCTTTCCGCATCCCGGCGAACACTGACGAGTTTGTGTTGGAGGGAGACCGGACCGGCGATGTGATCGCAGGCAAGCTGCTTCGCGTCGGTGAGTTTCCGTTCTACATCAAGGAGTCCACATACGACGCGTCGGCAAACAGCACGACGGTCGAGATTTTCCCCCCGACGCAGCCAAACCAGGAGCCCGGCACGCTTGCTCCAGGGCACGATGTTCTTTCGCTGCTCACGGAGCGCCCCATCGCCAAGCAGTACAACACGGCGGCTGACGACGGCATTTGGAAGGACATTCCCAACGAGTATGAGCCGGTCAATCGGGGCTTCGTTTCGGTCACGTTCTTCGGCAACTTGGTCGAGGATGCAATAACGGGTTACTTGCTGGAGATCGGCGGCTACCCGTTCATCATCGCGGGCGCAACGCTTTCAGAGGACGGGAACCGGACTACGATTGATCTGACTTCGCCAACACCAGAAGGGTTTGTGGTTGGGCAGGATGCGGTCCGGGTCACGATCCGCCCTGTGTATCAACCGGCACCGATGAATTTCCTGGGGCTCGGGCCAGTTTCCAGGGAGGACGTTGCCGAAGTAGTGCTGTTTGGAGAGACGGATGATTCTGGCAACGTACTTCCTGGGCGCACCCTCAAGCTGTCAACGGAATACACGCTGGACTACGACTCAGGAACCATCGACTTTCTGGCGCCCCAGCAGGCTCCTCTCCGTCCTGGTCAGACGCTCTATCTCCGCCACACGCGGCTCAGGGTTCTGGCTCCGTTCGTCAGGGATGAGGTTGTCGTAACGCCGCGATACTTTGCTTCGTATGTCAATGGCATCGTGCCGTCCGAGGACAACGGCATTCTGGGCCAGGTTCTTCGTGCCGAGTACACGTTTGCCAGCCCAGACACATGGTTCTATCGCACAGCGCCTTTGCTCGACTACTTGGGAGAGGTAGGCGAATCGCTGCAAGCGGGGATTTCAGCGCAACTGCCGTCTCGCGGTGCTGTTGTTGCGATTCCTCCGGCGGTCGAGAACGACACAGAGGGCAACTTGGGGCTCAGGGCGCAGATCAGTGATCTGGAGGACCAAGATCGTGCTGCCCGGACGTTCATCGAATTCTACAACAATGTCATCCTGGCATACGAACAGGTGTTGGAGACGATCTCTGGCAACGTCATTGGCGACCGGGATGGGAAATTCAAATTCTTCGTTGGTCGGGGAAAGGAGCTAGCGCCACCCGGATACGAGGATGCCATCACAGGCAACCTCAACACGCGCAACATCTTCTCGGAGTTGTTCTTCGCCTACAATCGCCATCTCATTCACCTGACGCGAGACCCGTTGGTAGAGCCGATCACGGCGGAGCTACAAGGCGATCAGATTGTCGGAGATTTCCTCGATCCTGATCGCCTGCCGACTTGTTTGGGGAGATGCGCGAGATCATCCACAACGATGTGGACGATTTGGTGCTGGTGTCTCGCACTCGCAAGCGCGTGCGAAGGAAGCCGCTTCGCTATGAGTCGTTTGGGCGCTATGACATCGCAGGAGAGCCCAACAAATTCTCACGTCTCTTCCCCGAGCGCGCAACCGCTTTCACGCTGACCGATCCGGGGCTCTTGGCGGATCTCGAATCCGATCCGGTCGATCCGGGTGTCTAAGCTTTCCGCAAGAAACTTACGAAGTGGTCGTTCAAGGGAGGGATTCAACGGCCGAAGCGCGGGAGCACGTTCCGCAAGTCCATTGGGATCATCGGGAATCCTGTGTTGGGCCAGATGACTGGGATCACGAGTATCACGGTGACCGATCGGTTGCCGAGAGCACGGGTGTTTGCCTACTCGGAGACGGGGTTCCCCGATCTTGATTCGAGTTTTGAGTCTGACCCGCGGCCAGCGGTGATTGCCACGGTTCTTCCGCTGCACGAGTTTCCCATCCGTGACGATGGTTTGCCGGACGTATCGCAGTTAGAAGCGAACGGCGGAGAGTTGCCAGACCTGACGACTGGCGATTCCGACTTGATCACGCCTGCGTTCACTACCTTCGATCGTGACGACCGAAGGTTTCCCCAGATAGCGATTGGGCGTCCTACGGGAGAAATCATCGACATCGTGTCCGCTACCAGCGTGAACATTGGGTTTGGGGACTTTACTGTTTCCATACCTCAAAAGGTGTTTGTAGGAGAGGTTCTCCAGGGCTGCATCCTCACGTTCGTGACTTCAAACAATTCGACTGGCGATCCTATCCTCGATTCGACTGAGATTCTTGAGGCTGGCGATGAGCCCGAGGACGCGACGCCGCTCACGCTGGAGCGCGGCGATACCATCTTCATTACGCCGCCGGACGTGGACATTGAACCGGCCGATCCCTCGGAGAACGAGCAACGGGCTGCGGAGGTAAAAGGACTCCCAAGCTATCGCGTAGACTTCGATCTTCGTGTGAACGATGGCGATGGTGTGTATGAGGACAACACGCTGCCGTCGATCCTCGATCCCAGCATCTTCTTCCTCAAGGAGCTACTAGGCCAGAAGCCTCCAGATCCACTCAGTCATCTGGAAGCTGAAGTGAGCTTCCGCAACAGCTTGACCGATCCTCTGGAGATCCCCGCGCTTACGGGTGGCTATACGAACGACTCGGGGGACTACACGCTTCCGTATCTGTACGTCACGAATACGGAAATCGATAGCTTGGGTGAGGCAAAGGCAGCCTTCGCGACGATCGTGAGTACCGATGCCCCCGCTCCTCGGGCTGTGTATCCTGATGAGATTCAAGGAACGGATGGGCAAGTCCTCGCGTCGTTGTCGTTCGGGGGCGAGCAGCCTGCGGCGTTGCTCACGAGCCTGGATGCTACGCCCGTTACGACTGCCGGAGGCTACACACCGGGCTCGGGAGTGGGTGACGTTGCGCCTTACGATCTGCTCCTCATCGAGACTCCACAGAGCGAGATTCCGATAGGAGCGCAAGGCATCATCAACCTCGGGACGGTTGAAGGCGGCGCCTCTGGAAGTCGGCTTCATCCTGCGCGCTTCGTGACGGCGACTTCGGCAGGTGCGCGTTTTCGCTACGAGTTTCTGGCGATGCAGACCTACGTTAACCAGCCGCCGACTGTGGCTCCTCCTGGTATGGTGGTTTCGGTAGCCGGCCCGACTACGACGTTCGATGTCACGTCTGTCTCTCCAGGTTTCATCGTGTTCAACGACGGGAATCCGCCTCCGAGTCCGACTGGCGGTCTCAATGACATCGTTGATACGGGCGGACCCTTTGCCTACCCGGCCAACGACAACCGCATTCGGATCAACATTTGGACGGCAGACGATACGGTCAATCCGGTCGTGTTCGTGGGATACATCGAGATCGCCATGAATGGCGTCGGAGTCCCCACGGCAGACGCACCATTCAGTGGCCTTGGGCCTCAGACGATCACATCACCGCCGCCCTTCTTCGATCAACAAACGCTCAGTTTCCAGACGGCTGCTCCGTTTCTCACGGTGGGGTTTGGGCCGACCGACGTACCAGAGGACATCTCGAATCCGGGGTTCTCACGGCCGCTCTGGTTCACGGTCGATGTGGACACGACATCAGCGGCTCCGTCTGGCGGAGCAAGCCTGACGGGTTACATTGACAACGATCGAACGACTTTCCGTGAGGGCATCGACATGCGCGGTGTTCTCGATCGTGGCACACCAGCGTTGGTGGGACAACCGGTACATGGGCGTCTCAGGGTCGAGTTTGTGGAAGGCCCTGGCGGTCAGGATGCGATCACGGTCAACAACCCGGCAGAAGTGAATGGCGGCGTTCCGTTCACATTCTTGAATCGAGAGTTTTCGTTCCCGACCATAGGCAGTTTCGATCTCAACACAGGGCGTGGATCGATCAAGGTCATGGGGTTTGAGGGACACGGGAACACGCCGTTGCCCTCGACCGGGGAAGTGGTCTTCTCGGCCATTCCGTCTTGGAGTCAGGACGAGAACGGGACGATTGCCTACGGCACCGGTACTTCGGCAGCAGCCACTTTCAACCCGGATTTCGACAATCGGGTTGCGGTGCTCACTGAGGCTGATGTGACGAGCGGCAATCTGGCTAATGTGGAGGCTGGCGACATCCTCACCATTGCCAGTAGCGACGACACGTCTGCTACGGCGACCACCAAGGCAGGTACCTACCTAGTCAAGCACGCGATTCAGCCCCTCGCAGGAGGTTGGCCTTTCGCTACCTACGGGCTCACGACAAACACCAACCCGATTAACACAGGAGCCGGCTGGTTGCAGGTTCAGTTTCCGAGACTGGTCAGCGTCAACACGCTGACCAAGGAAATCACGATCACGTCGGCTCGCCTCGATAACGGAACGGATGCGTGGCCTCCTGCCACAAACCGGATTTATCTCATCCCCGACGTGGCGGACATCGCTTCGGTTGTCAGCGTCGAGTACACGGCGGTGGACTTTGCCAACGCGGTGTTTACCTACGATGACACCACGGTTGAGGATGCGAACGGAGGGGGTTTGACTGAGGCGGATTTGGTAGCAGTGGCGGAGGACTCTTTCGTGTCTGGGTTCTGGGCTGCTGAGGTGCGGATGGATCGGGCAGGCGCAGGCTTGCCGAGGAACCTTGTGGGGTATCGGACGCCGGGGCCTGACAACACAGCTTACGGCTTCGGAGGAGTCAGGTTTTTCAATCCCAAGGTTCCCGCAAGCACGGCAGTCATCTTGACTTTCGGAGGAGGTCAGATCATTGAAGGCGGCACACCTGCTGCGAACGAGATTCGTGTTACGGATCATACGCCCATAGTCAACACGTCCTTTGTCAACGATCCCGATGCGATCGTGTATCCAAGCGTGGCGGAGAATTTCTTGTGGCGGCTTAGTCAGGCTAACTGGGATTTGATTCATGACGGAGCGGCTCAAGGTGCGGCGCAGGTGAATTGTCTTTTCCCTGGCGATCAGCTCAATACAGAGACAGCCATTCCGGCATTTCGAGCGCAGGCGGGTGTGTTTCTGGAGCCGTCAATCCCGAGGCCCGTTTTCGATCTGGGAGGAGTGTCGCCCAAGGTCGTGGACGCGAACAACTCACTGCTCCCGGCTGATATCGGGTTTCGGGATGCGGTGACTTACGGCATGTCGGAACCCGAGCGTGTGCGGTTTGAGGTACGTCGCATTCGTCGGTTCCATCTGCCGCTCACCGATGCGTCGCAAGCACTGCTGCCGCTCCAGTACGCGTACCAGATTCGGCGTGGGGTGGTGACGACCTATGGCCCAGACACGCTGCCTCCTACGAGTGAGGAGTGGCCTTACGTCATAGAGACCATTGGCGGCACTACTCTAGGCGACTTCTTGGATGAGAACGTCAACATCAACCCCGGCGACATGTCCCGTCTGCTCGATAGCGACGGAACATTGCTCGATGAGGTCGAGATCGCGGGTATTCCAGACGAGAATCGCCTGGCTCTTGCTGCTCCGGGGATCTCGGCTGTCAGCGCGGCTAACGTGAACGGAAAGGCTTTCGAGATCTACCTGCGGGCGGTTCCGGTTCCGCACGAGCAATCGAATGAGCAGCTTCTCGATCTGGTCGCTGACGAAGTGCTGATCGAGCGCACGGCAGACTACGGTGCGCAAACCGGCGGGTGGGTTCCCATCGAAGCGTCATCGCTCGATCCTCGGCGTGTTCGTGACACGGACGGGAGCGTCAACTTCGCTGGTGCTGGAGTGGAGGAAGGCGACATCGTTCTCATCGACGGTGCGGGGGATCTGAGCGGACCAGGCGGTATTCCCATCACTGGTCAGGAAAGAGGAGCACGGCCGTTTAGGGATCGTTCTGTTCCGAATCGGACCGTGGCTACGCCTGGGCAAGAGGTTCCGTTCATCGCGGGCGCTCCGTCTGAGTTGGATGACAACCGGGGGTTCTACCGCGTGTCGGAGGTTGCTTCTGAGTCGGTGACGATAGATCCCACAACGACCTTCTCTGGAGAGAACGGCGGAAGTTACATTACGTTTGGCGACCAAGCGGAGTATGCCGTCTACCCAACTGTGAGCGATTCGACGGCTCCGTTTGCCGATCCTCCGGGCGGTCCGGGGGTGGAAGGGCAGATGGATCTGAGGCCCACGTCGTTTGCTGGAGAGAACGGGTCTCCAGCGGATTCGTACTTGGACAATCTGTTCTCCATCGCTCCGTTCTCCTACCGCATCATCCGTCCTTCGGCTCTCCTCTCAGATGAGGCAGTGGATCTCATCTTGCTGATGCGCGAGCGAACGCTCAGCTTCATCGATGCGTTCAATGTGTTCTTCACAGGCACGAAGGAAGGGTCGTACTTCATCTTCCAGCGCGACGCTCACATCTCTGATTTGGGGAATCCTCTTATCCCAGATGAGGGGTTGGGAGTCATGTCCAATGCTCTCATTCAGGGTGTCGCGGGACTGACCCAGATCTCGCCTTTCGCCAACACGACGGACGCACTCTCCGTGCTCGACCGGCGGCTTTGGGTAGCTGACACGCGTCTCGACGCCGAGCGCCCCCAGCCGGGAGATCCCACATACTCAACCTTTGAGACGAACGACGGCAACCCCAGCGCCGCTGTGGGCGATGGGCGTCCGGTTCTGCCCGACCGCATCACAGAGGTACTCGATAACAGCGATCAATTCCGGCCGTTGCGGTTGTCCTGGCTGAATTTCCGCGTGAACCGAGAGGATGGCATCTTGGTCACGCTCAACATCAGCCGTAGTCGGTTTTCCAAGAACAGGCGCAGGCAGATTCGCCAGCTACAGCAGGCCAAGTCTCTAGAGGATGCGCAGTCATGAAGCCACTCGATGAAGATCTGACTCCAGAAGAGGCCAAGCGACGGCTTGATGAGATGGGCATTCCAACAGACGCCTGGCAGAACACCAACCCTGATGGGGAGGTCGAGATCACAAGCATCCCAACATTCGAGCGCATGGCAGGTAGGCTCGGGGAATTGGGTGGCTTGATCGAGGAACAGATCGAGAAGGACCGGAAGCAGATCAAGGATCTACAACTCAAACTCGCGCGGCTCAAGCATGGAGGAGGCAGGTAGGTGCCAAACCCAGAACAGGGGCTGCAACAGCAGGGGCTCGTAGGCACCTGGCAGACGGTCAATCTCGGGATTCCCGACTTTCTGGAGGAAGTCCGCGAAGCCGTAGACCAATTCTTCTCGTTGCTCATCCAGATCCTCAACATCCTGTTGCAGATCTTGGAGATTCTCAAGACGTTCGCCATCGGTTTTCTCGATCCGATCATCGCGTTGATCGAGGCTCTCCTGGCGCTTCTTGAGGCAATTCTCAACGACCTACGTCAAGCAGGGTTGTATCTTCACGGAGATTGGTCGCTCTTGAAAGGGCCTGAATTTCGCAACCTTCTCGGCGGATTCACGGCTTACGAGCGACGGATGATAACTCGGCTTGTTGATCGACGTGACCCGAACCGGCCGAACATCTCCAGTTTCTCGGCTTGTATTGCGGTGTTCTTGTACGTCTCGGTAGACATTTCGGCACTGGAACGACTCATCCGGCTGATCAGAGGCATCTTGGCTCTGTTCACTCGCAAGATTCCGTTGCCGCGAAGTCTGGGGGCAGTTGTTCAACTTCGGGCGACGTATGGATACGAGGGTGCTGCGGTCACTTCGTTTGTGAAGCCGGGGTTCTTCCCGACACGCGAGCAGTTGAAGAATGAGAAGCTCTCGGATGCTTTCAACGCGGTGAACATTACGTGGCGGATGGCTCCCACGCCCGGTAATTTCCTCACCACGTTCGCACAGCTTCCGCCCTCGGGTTTCTTGGTCGAGGTTTCCACGATCTCGCAGGGCATTACAGTCCAGTACGACAAGCCGATCAAGGGAGCGAACGAAGGACAGGAGGACAACAAGGGGCGAGACGTGGGCACGGCGGTCAACGAAGATGGGCAGCCCATCGTGTTGTTCGGTGGCTATGACCAGCTACGAGTCGAGGACAGCCTGCAATTCAACGAAGGGGTCACGGGCCAGGGACCGTTCCGACAACTCAAGCCTCTGTCTGTGAGGGTGTTCGGAGTCAAGAGCCTTTCCGACGCTGCGCCGATGCAGTTTAGCGATCTCAAGGACGCCAGCGGCAACTACTACATCCAAAAGACGTTCTACACGAGCGGCTTTGCTGGCGCGTTCTTCCCCGGCAAGGGATACGGCATCACGATTCCGTTTGAGGAAATGCCGTTCGATGCGGAGTTTGGCTACGAGGGTGGTCTGTCCAAATTCAAGCCGACTGGACGGCCCTCCAAATTCTTCGTCCGCGTTCGGGCCGTCAGCAAAACGATCAAGAAGCCGGAGGACTTTGCCTATGACGTTGCTCGGGTTTTCTTTGATGACGTAGGCAACCCGGTGACGCTGCCGTTGGTCCAGCCTTTTCCGTTTGAGGAAGCCACGACGCCGGGTGACGCAGGCCCTCTGTCCGCGCCTTTGGAGATCGTGTTCCCTGGCGGAGCCACCGAGGAGTATCTGCGCTGCGTCGTATCGGCTCTGGCTGTCATGGTGCTGAGTCGGGCGGACTTGCCGGTCAAGGTCGGAACGTCCTCGACGGAGGGCGATGCTCCTACGATCCACACGTTCAACTATCCGCCGACAGAGGAGGATTTGGAGTTTGAGGGAGCTAGCTCGTCATGGTCAGGCTACGAGGGACAGGCGCGCAAGTACACACAGCTTGAAGAGTTGGCTGGAGTCCTGACGCCGCAGCTTCTCGGTCGTAAGTGGCGAGTGGCGAAGTTTTACGAGTCAACGAACAACCTGGCGAGATGGCGCAAGAGGTTGTTGGCCCGGTGCGTCAACCTGACGAATCGCATGTACCGAGAGAATCGTCCTCCAGCCTCGCTGGAGGAGGTTGTGGTCTCGACTTGCAAGGACTTGTTAGACTTCAAATTCGATCTCGGCGAGTCCGTAAGCATCATCGAAGCATTGAGTAATCGAGAGGTCAAGTCAGGATTAGCTCCCAATCCGCTCAGTATTGGCATCACATCACCAGGGCGCAATGTCGAGCAGATGGAAGATCCCGGTCTGTTGGCTCGTGCGGAGCACTTCTTTCAGATTAGCCGTAGAGGCGGGAAGAGCATTCAAGGTTCCGTAGACAAGTCGCCTGTGGTCTTTAGCCGAAGGAACAACATCGATATCGATTCGCTGGAGTTTTGTCGCAACGCATTCTCCGATGCGATCTATGAGCAAGCGGCTTTTGCTCTCCGAATTGCGGTAGGGCCTTTCCAGCGACCACAGGAGGACGGCTGGATCGCTATTCGGCTGTTCCCTCAGGGGCTCCCCGCTATCGATCGATTCCTCGATGAGTTGCTTGCACTTCTGCGCAGCATCCGGGCTGCTCTTCAAGCAATCACGGATCTGATCAAGCGCTTCATCGAATTCTTGCAGTCGCGCATTACCGAGTTGCAAGCGTTGCTCAACCGGATCAACGCGATGATCCAAAACCTCTTGCGGTTTTTCATTGGGATTCCGGCGGCAGCCGGTTTGGTGGTTGTTGCGCCGGGGACAGATGGGGTGTTGTCTGCTCTCGTCTCGGCAGGCAACAAGCCCTACGACAGCCCAAGAGCTTACGGTGGCGGGGTGGTCATGTTGGCTGGCGGCATACCGACGATCGCGCTGGATCTCTTCAAAGCGCTTGTACAAGGGAGTGGCTGATGAGTTTCGGATTCCTTGGGAGTTTTCGGCAGACGCAGTGGCGAATCTTCCGCCAATTCATCCTCAATGAACGGCGGGTCATCGATGCTCGTTTGGCTTACATCGATGCCGAGCTACAGCGTATTGGTGAGATCACGGTGTCCTATGCCCGTCGAAATGAGGATTCCTCGGGAGAAGTAACAGAGCGTAGAACCGGTTTCTCCGTGATGCCTGAAAGCTCGTCCCTGCACAAGCTCGTGCAAGCCTACATCGCTCAGGGCGGCAATCCGTGTGAGATTTCCTTGTTCCTCAAGCCGGATCATGTGCTCTGGGAATCGGACCGTGATCCTGATGAGAACCCGGACATCGATCCCACGGCTCCGATCAACGATGAAGAAGTGGACGGCGCTCTCAGCGAACAGCCGGAGTTTGGCGTGGTGTCTCCCGAGAGCGATAACCGGTCGGTGGGTGGTCCCGATCGTGGTGGGTGGCTTCGGTGGGGACGCTATCCGTTCCGTAGAATTGGCCGCATGATCGACCTGAGTGAAGCCGATCAGCAGATTGCGTACCACGTGGATTTCGCACGTCGGTGGGCTAATCCGACGATTCAGGAGCGTCGTAACAATCTGGAGGCTCGCATCATCAAGTTGATGGATTACCGCGAGCAACTCATTCACGAGCGAGAGAATGTTCTGTCGCAAGCGGTAGGCGGAAGCCTGGATAGCGTGCCCCTAGGCGATCAACGGATGGTTCAGCCGAATCTTCATGTTGCTCTCATCGTGCAGGCTATCGACAAGATCATCTACACCCTCATTCCTCGCGGCCGTACCCGAGGAGAGTTACGGGAACAGCAGCGAAAGGAGATTACGGAACGACCCGGAGTGGTGGTTAATGCCGATGAGGCTCTTGCGAAGTTGAAAGCAGATTTGGAGGCCAGTCAAACTGCTACAGAGAGCCAGGGATTGCCAGATGAGGATCTCATTCCCGACTTCAACCAACCCAACTACGCCAACTTGGGGGAATTCGACACTCTTTGGTGGGACCATCCCGTAGAGGACGACTCCAATACTGCGTGATTTGCCTATAGCAAACCCCTCGTGAACCAGCATGACTGTCGATTTCCAGATCGGTTTTCCTTGCCCGCATCTCACCATTGAGGAGCGGGTAGCCCTAGGGGAAGATCGCCGTTCTCTGGAGACTCTTCAGCCGGTTACGTCAGGGGACTTTGTTCGGATTACGGCAAACGATGACGTGGACATTCCGAAGCAAGGTCTGGTTTCCTCTGCTCGGATTGCGGCAAAAGCTCCCGGTCCGTTTACTATCCCTTGTGGACGGAATCGCATTACGATCAGCAATGCTCGCGGGTCACTAGAAGACTTCGTGCTTCCTGTTGGTGTGCGTGTCGAGGCGGCACGCGTGGTCGGGCTTCTCTCTGCGGCTTTTCTGAATGCCCAGCTTGGCATCTTGCCGGTAAGTCGCAATGGTGTGTTGGTTTTGACGGACACGGACGATGCGGGGCCTCTTTCTCGCATAGACGTGCGCGGGACCGCTGCTGAAGCGTTGGGGTTCACGGGACAGATCGCGAGCCGAGGCCGACAGGTATACCCCGGCTGGGAGATGGCGGAGCGCGAAGATCTAGTCACCGCAACGAGCATCAATCAGTTTGTGAGCATCACGACTCGGTATCCTCGTTTCGTTACGCCAATCAAGGCCAATCCCGTTTTCAAAGTCACCTATGCCACGATTCAACAACGGTGTCGTCGGTGTTCGATGACTGGAATCGAGAATGACTACCGCTTCGACACTCAAGGACTCGCGCTCCTCGTACAGAACGAGGATCTGTTGAACCAGGCGCTGATCAAGATCCTCCTGACGAGACGGGGGTCCAACCCTTACCACACGTACTATGGCTCAAGACTGTCCGATTTCCTCGGCAACAAGTCAGTCAATCGGACGACGATTGGCGTCAACGAGGATGTGATTCGGACGGTCGATACGTTCAAGCGTCTACAGACTCTCACCGGACAGTTTCAGGCAATCACCGCTCAAGAGCGGTTGTTCGCTGTGTTGTCGATCAATGTGATTCCGAAGGCAGATGATCCCAACGTGTTCAACGTGGTCATCACCGGCACCAATGCTTCGGGAGACCCGGTGACTCTCACTACAGTGTATGTTGCCCCCGGAGCAGCGGCACTTGTGGGAGCCAGCGGGAAATCCCTAGGGCTCGGGGGTGTTGGGTTGAAGGAAGATATCACCAGAGGGGATGTCTTTTAGCTGATGTCGTTGACTCCCAAAATCCTCGGTCCAGACGGCATAGCTCGTGAGAATTCCATTTTCACGACAACGCTGCCGCAACGCTTCTTCCAGGGCACTGTCGACGCCTCGACGGTGGACATGCAGATCAGTGTTCGTGGTGAGGCTTTCACATCGAATCCCGACCTGATCATCTTCGAAGGTGAGTCGTTCCAGATTCCCAATCCTTCAGTGTATCCCGAGGGATTGGAGTTGGCGCCTGGTCTCAACGTCATCGAGGTGCGTGCAGTCTCTTTCTCGGGAGCGGTATCACCAGCCGCTCGCGTTGAAGTGACGCTCGTACAGGAGGCCGACGTTTCCTTCATTCCCGATCCTCCGACGAACATCACGGTGGAACGGTTCGATGAGGAGATTGAGATCTCTGTGCAGATGCCCACGGACGCGCGCGTTCGGGGGATCAACTTCTATGCTTCGGAGTTTTCGGGCGGCGGTGCTATCGGATATCAGCGCATCAATCTCGATCTTGTACAGGACACGGTAGTTGTAGAAGAGACCGATACCCTCCACACATTGGAGGTCGACAGCTCCATCGCGACGAACCCGGATGGTACTCCTGCGGCCGACCCTTTGTATGTGCAACTGCGGGAGACCCAGACCAAGGGTGGAGACACCATAGAGAGACTGGAGGACGTGACGCTGACGGATGAGTTGGCGGCAGCGATCACGTACAACGAGCAAGAGAATCTGCTCAAGACTGATTTCCTCGATGTCTTTGAAGTCCCCGAGACGGTCCAGAACATCCGCACTTCCGTGTCGGTCGCTTCTGTCACGCAGGTTGTCTTTGCCAAATTCAGGCACAACCGCACCGCCGGCCCATCGAGCACGCCTCCCACGGTAGCCGTAGGCGTGTTCGCGTCTACTCCCATTAGCGATCCGCTGTACTACGTCGTGAAGGCGGTGGCTTTCGATGAATCGACGCAGATTGAGTCGGAGTCGGCTTTCTCGATCGAGGTCTTCGGCAACCCCGTCACTGTCAACCTCCAGGTGGGTGCTTTTCCGGTGGTGTCGAGGTCGGACATCACACAGCAGACGATCACATCCATCTTGCGGACGAATCCAACCCAGGCTCTCGCGCCTGGCGCCGTGATTCGTGACACGGTTGTTGATCCGTCCTCCAGTGAGGCAGAGCGGGTCCGCTTTATCGTGGACTTCTTGCATCGCGCACAGTCCTTTGATTCTCTGTTGCGGGTTGATGGTATCGACGCGAACGGTGATTCCATTGCCGTCCAGAATTCGGCTTACAAGCAAGCGCTTCAGCGTGCCTTTGGGAACATCAGTACGCAGCAAACTCAGGCCATCATTGATGCGGCTTTTGAGCAGGAAGCTGCGAGGGTAGGCGAATCTCGTCGGCCTGGTATTTACTCACGCGGGCTTCTCACCTTCTTCACTTCGAGACGGCCCAAGCAAACGATCCAGATTCCTCTCGGCACGCGGGCTGCTATCGGTGGTGTCTTTTTCAGCACAACGCAGTCTGCGTCAATGCCTCTTGATAGCGTGGCATCGTTTTTCAATCCGGTCACAGGGCTATTTTCTCTCGACGTGCCCATCCGTGCCGATGAGGTAGGGACGCAAGGGAATGTGGCGCGCGGGCAGATTCGGACACTCGTTGATCAGGTCGGCGGTCTCCAGGTAGTGAATCCAGGGCCGACGTTCGGTGGTCGGGGTGTGGAGACGAATCTGCAATTGGCGACGCGAGCCAGGAATGCCGTGGCTGGGTCTGATACAGGAACCGAGGCGGGATATCGCCAGACTCTAGCAAACATTCCAGGAGTTGAGCAGGCGAAGGTTGTCACGTCGGGTAACACGTTGATGCAGCGGGACTTCGATCCTGCTTCGGGACGACACGTCGGAGGGAAGGTTGATGTCTATACCCGTGGCGATGTCCTCGCTACCGTCACGGACACGTTCGCCTTCACTTTCGAGATCGCCTACAACATCCAATTCAAGCTCTTTGGCAACCCGGCAGAGCTTAAGTTTGAAGCCATGGACCCAACACTCTCGGTGGACAATCCGATTGCCGAGATGTTGGATTTCCCCGACGCAGGGTTGGGACTCCGTAATGCTTCGCAGTCGGCTGCATACGACCTGACGGATGTGCAGATTCTCGACTACAAGACAATTCAGTTGAGCGATGCGGTCCCGCAGCCGGTGATCACGGCTCTCAGCGATGTGGTCCTTGGGGACTATCGTTACGTGGTCAGTCGCAAGTTTGTGTTGCCACGGCAGCCTACACGAGAGGTGTTGTCGGTCACGGGGGCTGTGACCGGCGTTCTCGATGAAGACAACTACCGCTTCTTCAAGACGGAATCGCCGTTGTTGGACGGCCTCTCGACGGAATCGCAATCCTATCTCCAGATCGATGAGGTCAATGGTCAGCCGACCGGCGAGGTTATCCCTGTAGAGGATGAGGTTCATGTCATCATTGGCGAGTTTCCCGAGTCTTTGTTCAACCTGGGTGCCAATGTTCTGACGGTAAAGGTGTACAACGAGGATCGCACGGTTCTGTTCCGCGGTCCCTTCGATCCCAGCGGCATCAGCGATTACACGATTATCCCCGGTAGCCAGACGACTCCGGTCAAGATCAAGCGTGTCGAGTCGGGGGCGATTCTCTCGGGCCAGCGTCTCAGTGTTGACTACTCGCACGATGAAAACTTCGTGGTCGAGTACACGATCAACCTGGCGGTACGCACTGCCCAGGACGCGGTCGATGCCCAAAAGCACGCTACGGCGGACATCTTGATCAAGGAGGCCATTCCGGTACTCGTGGACAGAACCGCTACTGTGATCAAGGAGTCGGAGGCAGCCACGTCTACGGTAGATCGGAGCATCCGATCGAACCTGAAGGTGTTTTACGAAGGGTTGTCTCTGGGTGACTCCGTTCGTCAGTCGGATGAGGCGGCAGAGATCAACCGGAGCGTTGGTGTCGCGTATGTGACGGTTCCCTTCACAAAACTCGCGCGACAGCCTGGCTCTGCCGTGCTGCGAGAGTCGCTCACGACGGCACAGAACGCAGACATTACCTACCTATCTGAGTACTCCACGGAGTCCGTGCTCGTTTGGCTCATCGAAGAGGAGTTGAACGCGGCGACGACTACAGGCGGCGGAGATGCGACGGAATTTCGCGAGGTCACGCAGGATGATCTGGCGATGGATTTGCAGATCGTGGATCTTCCTTCGATTGGATCCGGTGCGAGTCGTGCGTACATCATCGGGGACGCGGGGGCATCGATCATGGGCTACACGGACGATGTAACTCTTGAGGAAGAATTCCCCACGGCGACTCCTCAAGAGCGAAATCAGGTCCGTAGAGATCGGACGGCAAACCGAGTAGTCATCTCGCTTGCCGTTGGGGATAGTCCCACGAATTACAAGTACACGGTCAGCTACATCGTTGGCTCGACCAACGCTGGCGTGAAGAACCTGGATGCCTTTGACATCGAGTACTTCACGCTCGGAAACGTCAACCTCACCATCGTGGATGAAAAAGACCAGTAGTGTCCAACGGCGACGACAGAGCAGATCGGTTTCTGCCGTTTAGCATCGAGCAGAACCCCGCACCGACTCGCCTTGAGGGTCAGGACAGCACCAACCAGATCCAAGACTTGACGGACTCGATCATGGAGACGTTCCTGCGCGTTCTCCCATCGAATTACGTCAGTCAGATTAATGGCCCGTACTACACTACGCAGTTTCGATCGCTAGCCGAGGTTCTAGCTCGGGTGCAGGTCACGGCTGAGCAAGCTGCTCTCGACGGCTACATCAACTTCACACGTCCAGAGTATCTGTGGCAGGTCATTGGTGCGTTGGCCTTTCCTGAGGCCAAGTCGAATCGGGACGTGCCCACCATCCCAGGGGATGTCTCGTATCGAACCTTCCTCAAGAGAATCATCGAGCTACTCTTGGAGGGAGCCAAGCTGGAAGTCCAGAAGGAAGGCATCGAGGCGCTGACTTCGGCCGTCGTGTCGGTGTTGGCGAAGGTTGCCTACCAGCGTGACCCCAACACCGCGTGGGGTTTCCCCGATCAATTCACGTTTGAGATCAACGTCAGCGATCGGACGGTTTGGACAGACCCAGGTACAGGCGATCTGATCGAGGGGGACATCGGTACGGGTTTCCCCGATCTTCCTTTCGTGCTTCAGAAAAACGTCGGAATCGTGCTCCGGGCTCTCAAACCGGGCCACGCAATCTACGATTACCGAAACCTGTTTCTGGAATCCTTTGACACGCTGTTTGAAGATACGGTTTCCTTTGACTTCGACACGTTCTACTACGAGGACTTTCGGAAATTCTGCACCGGGGCCAAGGAAGTCACCGGTACAGAAGGTGAGACGCTGACCGATCGTTTCCTCTTCTCGGACCCCACGCGTGAGTTTCGGTGGATCCTACCTGGAGCGATTCTGGAGGTTCTGTCAGGCCCCAATGCCCGTCCCACGCTCGGAGGCGTCGATCAGGCCACGTTGGGGCGTTACCGTGTCCGTGAAATTCTCCGTATGCCCATCGGTGCGGAGACAACGCCTCGAAGCTATACAACCTCGCCTTCAGGTTTGGTGGGCACGGTAACGATTCTGGATGGTGGTGAGCTAGAAGATCTCAGCCAGGATTGGTCTCTGGCCGAGGAAGGTGAAATTCTGACCCTCAGCGATGGCCCCAATGGGGGCCGCTACCGCTTGGAAACGTTGCTTGGCCCGGATGGCGGCTCTGTGGGATTCGTGCCTTCGGGGTCAGGCATAACCAACGTGCGTGTTTCGCCGAGTCTCCTTCGCTTGGAGACGATCATGCCGGAGACGGCAACAGACCAGATCTACCGTGTGGGAGTTGATCGTCTTGGCGTCAGACGCCCTCAGGTCGTTACGGGGGAAGATGTTTCTGCGCAGTTTTACCTGTGAGATGGGCCGATATAGGCCCTATAGCCGAGCCAAGATAAGGGCCGCTACAGGTCTCTTTGGAGAAGTTTCATGGCCATCCAAAGCCTCGTAAACGGAATCAATCCTCTGACTGACACCAGCCGGAATGATGCACGTTCTGGCGATGTCATCACGCTGAATTACGTCGGTGGTCCGTTTGTCACGATCGGTTGGTCGTTGACATTCACACCGGATGCTCCAGACGGAACGCCATCAACCGCAGTCTTGTCGGGTACGTCTGGTCCTGGTCCGATCACCTTCACGATCGATAATGAAGGTTCCTACATGGTTCGGCAGGTGGTGGACGATGGCGTGTCTATCACCGAGACCTATGTGCGGATTCGATACCTTACCTTCTTTGCCGATCTCAAGCTGGTAGCGGGTGGGGAGCGTATAGATCCTCCGCTTCCTCCGATTCCGGTTGATGCGACTCCAGAGGGATGGGCCGACGATCAGAACCAGAATCTCCAGACGTTGCTGGGGCTCATCGAGCACGTCTCCGCCAGCGGTCGCATCATCTACGTCGATGCCAACCGTGGCAAGGACTACTCCAACACTCCCAGCGATCCCACGGTTGCCGAAGGCTTTGCCGACTTCGACTCAGTTGACAATGCGATCCAGGCAGCGTTGTTCGATCCCACGTACAACGGTGGTGTTTCACCATCCCCGACTGACCCGGTGATTGTTGCGGTTCGCCCTGGTCTGTATGATGAGGCGGTCACCTTTGAGCCCTACGTGCATGTCATCGGGTGGCCTTCGACGGGTGGTTTCCTTGGCGATACCGATCAGTCAGTCCGCATTCGTACCACATCAGGCTCGCCGCATGTTCTCAACATGACGAGTGGCGGTGAATTCTGCCACATCCATGCAGTGTTGCTGGAGAATAATGCGTCCACAGCAAGCGCCGCGGTTCGCAAGGTAGGTCTTGGTCAGGCGTATCTCTCCAACAGCCGAGTCTTGCAGAACGGAGACAGTGTAGGGCAACGGCCAGCGGTGGCCATCGATGTGGGTCGTCTCGTGTTTCACGAGTGCAAGGTGATCCAGAATGCGACTACGGATGACACGGCTGTAGCTCTACAGCTATCCCCCACAGGGCCGAACACGGCCGAGGTCGTCGCGACGCGCAGCGAGTTTCGCGGCACAAGCAGCGCGATCTTGGATTCCAACCAGGCTGGGTCCACGACGGAAGCCAACTTCCGCGACTGTGACTTCGTACAGGTTGGTGCTGGAGTCACTTCGTTCTGCGTGGACTCCTTTGCACCGGCAGCACGGTTTGAGGATTGTCGCTTCATCATGGAGAATGCTGCTACGGACGCGGTTCGTGGTAACCCCGGCGCAGTGGGAACGCCAGGCGACCTGCTCATCGCACTACGCGGTTGCATCGTAGGCGGGCCGAATCCCTCGGCCTATCTGGGTATCAACGTAGACGATACGGGTGTCACGGGTACGCCAACGCTCCAGCTTGGATCGTCCGAGTATGGAACGCTCACTCTCGGTGGTACGGTTGTCGAGACTGCTCTTACACTTGGCACGTCGTTGTTCTACGACAACTCGGTTACGACGATCACGGCCACGAATGTTCAGGACGCGATCGATCAGGTCTCTGCTCAGGCGACATCCATCGCAGATCTCGATGATGCCTACGACGGCTACGACTTCACGACCACACCGCCGACACGTCTCATCGGGGGTGGGCGAACGATCACGGCCGATGCCGATGCTGTAGAGATCCATGGTTCGGGTGTCCCCACCAATCCTCCGCCACTAGAGGATGCGACCGGGGACGGAACGCTTCGTGTTGTAACGGCTACCGAGATCGGAGCGATCAACGCGCCGGAGATGGCGTTGCGCTCCAACTTCTTCGGCAGTGGCCCGATGATTGAGCTTGGCAACTTGATCTGGAGCGATAGCTCGGTCGGAGCAAACGGTCTGATCATCGCGGGCCAGAACACCCCAGGCGGGGCGTTGTTCCGAAACTACAATCTGCGGCTTCAGAGCTACAGCGGCCAGGGGAACACGGCAACAGGCGGTGCTTCTCCCGCTATGGGGTCGGTCATCGTCATGGGCGGATCGGCCTATGCCATCGCTGGCGTGGATTCTCCGGCAGGCGGGACCGTCTATGTCATGGGCGGCAACGTAGACTCCAACGCGGTTGGGCTCGCTAGTATCGCGGGAGATATCTTCCTTGCACCGGGCATTACGGCAGCCCCTTTAGCCACCGAAGCGTTTGGGACCGTCCAGATCCCGAATCCAGAGACGGCGACGCCTGCAACACTCGTTGCGGGTGCAAACTTCGTAGACTCCGGTGCTCCCGCTGGAATCATCACTTTCGCTACGAGCAACGGAAAGGCGGACATCACGTTCACGGGTGGTGAGGTTTGGGCCGGGCCTGGAGGTATTCAGGAGGCGCTCCAACTCAACACGGGAATTTTGGCGACGTGGCCCGGCGCTGGAAACCCGATTACGTTGACAACGACGCATACGGGGCCGACTGCCGATCTGGTGTTTATCTCGGACTCGATAGCGGGAGCGCTCAATACGTTCCTTGGAGACTTCACACCGGGCGGCGGGGCTCTTTTTACTGCGGGCACCTATCCAGATACGGCACGGTTGTGGGGAGCCACCAACCAGATTCTTACGCTGGACGCCGTTCTCAAGATGCCTCAGATCGCGCACACGACTATCCCAGCGGGTCAGTCGGGTATCTTCGTTTCGGACGGCACAGCTCCGGCCAGTGTACCTGGGGTGCCCTGGTACAAAGATCCGGGCGGGATTCTCTTCGATTTGACGGCGGGTGGCGGCGGAGGAGCGCCAATCTCGGCTCCTTATGTCACCTTCAGTGGCCCTGTTGGTGCGCTCACGAACAATCGGGTGCTGACCGGAACGCCGGGGCGAATCAGTGTTGTTGTTGGTGGCGCGGATGACGGTCCGGCCACAGTGGACATGATCACGACCGGAGTCGTTCCCGGCGCGTACACGAACACCAATCTCACAGTTGATGCTTATGGGCGGATCACCGCCGCGGCCAACGGAGTAGGAGCAACTGCGGAGAAGCTGCTCTCGCGTCAGATGTTGATTCCGGTCGGCGTACCGGCTCCCAACACGATCCGTGAGTATGACATTCTTCAGTTTTCGGCAGGGTTTACTCCGGTAGCGGTGTCCGTGATGGTAAACATAGCTGTCACGCCTGTGTTTCCTCCGGGTAATATAACCATCAGTATTGACGTGAGAGACCCAGTTGGTGTTTTAATTGGGGCGTTGATTTCTCCTTTTGACGTGACCACTCTGGCCCCTAATGTGCCAGCCATTCTGCCTCTTATTCCGCCTTTTCCTTTGTTGATTCCACCCAATAGCACCATGGAGATTCGCATGGATCAGCCTCCGGGCGCTTCGACTTTGCTCACGGGGGATGGGCTTGTCGTAGCCGTTACCGGAACGGCGTAGTGTATGTCGAATGGCTTTGGACACGTTCCGTTCGGTTCGGGTCCTTACGGGTCCACGGGTGGCGTCCTTGTGCCTGCGCCTCATGGGGTCGGGAGCGGCTACGGGGGCATTCCGTATGGCGTAGGGGCATACGGAGCTACGACGCCTCCGCCCTTCGCGTTTCCGATCATGGGCGGCTACGGAGGGACGGCCTACGGGTTGGGATCCTACGGCAGCTTGGGGATGGTCGCGGGCACCGTCACGAGTGTCACGTCGATCAACGGGTTTCAGACTGAGGTTTTCTTCTCGACTGCGGTGGCCGAGAACACGGCTTTCTTCAATCCCGCAAGCTACGTTTTCACGCCTGTCTTTGGTGCCGCGCCGACTACAGCCGTGAGCGCTGCGGTGGGAACGACGGATGCGTATGGCCCCACGTCGGCAATTGTCACGCATACGGGTACGACGCTTGGTGGTCGCTACGACATAGAAGCCCTCGGGATCAAAACGTGGTCAGGCCAGCCGTTGATTCCGCCAGGAAGCATCGCTTCCTCTGTGTTGACGAAGGGCGATCCTCCTTCGTACACGATGACGCCGCCTTCCGGCGACACGGTGGAGATTACCTTCGATGAGATCATGCTCACGGAGGCTCAGTTTACGCCTGGCATCAAGGACAAACCGGCGTACCAATTCAACTCGTCCTATCCCGTTCCTCTGACGATCAACACGATCACCCATCCAACTGGAGGGGATGCTTCGGTTGTGACCTTGGATGTGCAGGGCATGACTTCCGTGTCGTACAACACGGTGATCAGCCCGGCTGATGCCATCATCTTCGACGGCACGTACCTCCCGAGCACGGCAACCACTTTCGCGGGAGTCGAGATAGGAACCGGAACCTCTACTAGCGGTGCCGGTCGACTGTTGCTGACCAAGACCCCTACTGCCGGGTACGGATGGCAATTCATCGATACCAGCGGGAAGGTTCTGCCAGCTTCTTCATTCCGATGCGAGGTCACGATCGATGTGCCGTCTGCATCGTTCGTGCCTCCGTTGTTCGATACGACGCTAGCGACTTTCAGAATCTCAGATGGCGCAGTCGAAGCCCTCTTCACGCTCAAGCGCATCGCAGGAATCGATCACATCGAGGTAACGAGCGGGGCGTACTTTATCTCATCTCCGACGAATTGGAGCACGGCTGGCCCTTACACGTTTGGTCTCGTTCGCAATCAGAAGGCGGATACGTTCACGATCTTGGTGGACGGAGCACCCATCGCCTCCGCGCTCACGGGCTCCTTTACGGGAGCCGCGACTATTCCCGGCGGTGCGGAATTCATACTCGACCCGACCGGAGCCTACGACGTTCAACTGTTTCCGCTCCAGAGCGTGGACTTCACGTCCTCCCAGACCGTGTTCTCTGGGGCCTGGAATTTCTTGCACGGCCAGGGCGCGACGTTTCAGGGGAATGACGGAATCACCAACGATACGCTCCTTGTCGATTGCGGGCCGCTGGTGAAGGGATGGGGCGATGCGACTCCTGCCACGAAGCAGGATGTCACGGTTCGTGTCAACGGGACTCCGGTAGAGGTCTCTTCGGTCAACCCGTACCTCGGTGTGATTACGACCACCATCCCGATCCCGTTGATGCCGCCGGGGACGATGACGGTGGGGGTAGACTACACGTGGTTCCCGTCACCCGTCTTCGAATTCGCAGGGCTGAATACGTTGGGGGTCGTGCTCAACAAGTACGACATCCACCCAGGGAACAACACGGTCTTCTCTCCCGCGGCGATGTTGCCGGGAGGGGGATCCAAAGAGGGCGAACGTTTCCAGTTTGGGCTCGTGCTCGCTCCGCAGACTCCCCGCGAGCCGCTGTACATCAGTCATCGGTTCCTGGGGTTTGAGAAGGCATACACGGCAGCGTTGAACAGCCCGACCACGTTGCTGTTGAACCGCAGCAATCACACGGTCGCGCTGCCAGACAGAGAGATCGAGGCAGTTGGAGAGTCAGTTGCCTACGATGGCACGACCGATCCTGTCGAGGCTGATCCCGTTTGGTCGCTGCTTGGAGTCAATGCGCAGGATGAGAACCCGGACGACATCGCTACGTCGGGTATCTTCCCCGTCGATGATGCGCTGACAGGATCGTACAGCACCGGACAGCCGACGATCTACTCGCGTGAGATCAACACGTCGCTTCCCTCTACCGTGATCGTTGTCCCGCGGTTCGTGGTTGACAGAGGGAACACGGAGGTTCCGTTCCAGACGGATGGCGTGTTTACCGGGGTGGGGTTCGGAGCACACAACGACGATCACTTGTACCTTGTGGGCGCGTTGCTCATCAACGACGTGCAGCACATAGGTATGCTGACTGAGCCCACTCGGCCCGAAGAAGTCGAGTCTTGGGAGATTGCGCTCGCGACCGAGATCACGATTACGTCGTCTACCACGTTCACCATGCTGCAATCGGACATTCCGTCAATCGTCCGCGAGCATGTTTTCTGCGCCGAGGGTTCTCGTATTCAGATTCTTGAAGGCACTCAGGCTGGTGTCTACGAGATCGTGGAGATCGTGGACAACACGGACAACACGGCGACGGTCACGGTTTCTGACAGCACAGCTTTCCCCAACGATCCGTCCTTGTTCGGCAATGCCTTCTTCACTGGCTACTTTGAGATCAAGTGGGACGGCGATGGTGACCTGTCGAGTGCGATAACCTATCGCCTGGTCATCCTGAATGACATCAAGGACACTCCCGAGGGGTGGGCGCAACTCTACGTCGGCGGCAGTCTCACGGGACTTGTCTTGACGATGGAAGGTGGCGTGCCGAGGCTTCCCAAGCCCGCAGATTCGGTGCTGCTGTTCCCCACGTCGGATCGTGGTCAGGTGTTCTGGGGATCGCTCAGTCGGAAGGCGACAGGGCGAAGTTTGTGGAGCTTTGTCCGGTACGGAGTCGAGGATGCCGCAACGGTTCACCACTTCCGCGGCGTCGTGGTCGCGGCCGAGATGAACGACAAGCCAGAGGACGATCCAAACAACATCTGGTTTGTCAGTCAGGAGTTCGGCTTCTCCGAGATCGATTCGAGCGCCGACACGCTGTTGCTCAAGAGCACGTCGGACAACAACCAGCCCGGCGTCAATGGTATCGACCTGACGTTCGGGTACGGCCGAGTGGAAGCGTTCCTCGATAGGACTCAAGCACTCGACCTAGACGCCACCTACCGAGTCGAGAGCGGTCTCCGAGGATCAGGAGATGCTCACATCGTTGTCCGCGATGGAGAGCGTGAAGTCCGTCTTGCGACGTTGGCCTACGAAGAAACCGTAACTGAGCGACGGCTGATTGGCACTCTTCCCTCCATTTCACTTTCTGGGCTGCTTCTGCCCGAGCGGCAAGTCACGGACGATGGCGATGGGTGGGTCAAGGCGGGATCGTTGACACTGGAATCCGTCCAGGGCCAGCGGATTCAGTATCAGCAAGTAGCTGGAGAGACGCTCTCCTACGCGGTGAAATTCACGGACTACTATCCTGACCCGCTCCCGAGCAAGGGGCGCATCATGGAGATGCGTCTCCGGGTCGGGTCTCTGACGACGGCTGACGTATCTGGCAACACGGGGCTCTACTGGACCACGGATGCAGATGATGTCGGTATCACACGTGGCGTCGGCATAACGTTGCGTGTGCCTGTTGGTCTCAACCCTGCTCGCGTTGTGTTGTTCGATGTCAACTCCGGGGCTGACGTTGCTACTTACGACTTCGATTGGCAAGACGGAGATCTTCACACCTATCGAGTGCTCATCGATCCAGACTCGGATGCCGTCACTGTAGTCCTTGATGATACGGTGGTCGGCACAGTCACGTTCTTCGCCAATTTCACGTTCACGCCTACTGATGGTGTTGCCTATGGGTTCGGCGGCAGTACGACAGCGGCAACGGCTGAGCTAGAGAGTTTTTCTGTGGTCGTTACGCCGCCTGCAACGGTCAAGCGCACGTTGGGTGTTTGGCTTGGGGGCGACTTCGCAGACATCGACAATTGGGAGATCCCACGCACCGATTCGTTGACGGTGCCAAATAGTGATCTTTCAGCCGTGGTCGAGGAGATGGATTGGCGCTCTACTATCAAGGTTCGCATCCATCGCGATCCGACATGGGGTGTCACGATTCTTCGCCCAGACTTGCCCCCGCCGCCTTACTTCACGGGAGACTTCGCGACGCAGATCACAGAACCAAGCGCAGGCTGGATCAACGTCGAGTACAGGCATCTTCCTCAGCTAGATAACCAACAGCTTCAGGACACGTTGCTCACGCAACTCATGTCGCTGACGCCCCCGCACATCGGGTTTGTGGCCTTTGGAGCGCTCGACCCAGCGTCGGTCACGCAGCAGCGATGGGGCGAGGTTCGCTATCGGATCTACGAGTATCCGAGCGAAGATCTGATTGCGCCGCACCACATGGTGCTCAATCAGTACAACGTCGTTTCGGGTGGTGAGCTTGGTGCGGATGTCTCCGTAGAAGAAGTCACGGTGACGACGGTCAATGCGACAACCATTTCGCTCAGAGTCACCAACATCACTGCGGACAGGGTGTTCAACCTTGAGTATGTGGATAGTGAGGGGGAGGTCGTAATCCTCACCCCGGATTCGTTCACATTCAACCGCGAGCTACAAACCATCACGCTCAACGACGGGCTGACCTTCCGTCCGTTGTTGATTGCGCCTCCTGATCCTAATTTTGATCCGAATGCCTCGATCAACCCCGAAGCAAATGATGCCGGGGTGGTCGTTGATCCCGCCTCTGTTCACATTCCCGCCACGGTTCGCGCCGCACCCGGCGAGCCAGTCACGACATCCTATCTGACTTCGCAGCCTTTGCTGGAAGGCATCACGCTGCTCAATGAAGGGACTCCGCCCTTCACCAAGAGTCTCGTGACGGGAACGGAGCCGGTGCCTACGTTTGGGTCGAAGGTCAACGATCCCACGGACACGCTCAGCACCGATCCCGACTTCATCCTGAATGACCCGTATCGTTACGTCGATTTCGCGATGACGCTGCCGGAAGGGATGTACGAGAACATCGACTTCTTGGAAGTGGATAATGGAGGATTGACCGGTCGGCTTTCTTCGTTCTGTGACAGCCAGGGAAAGCTGGCTGGCCTACATGAGCTTTCCCTCGACGGCCTGGCGTTCACGGAGGTTGACAAGATCACGTTCACGGATGGCACTCCTGGGGTGGCTCCGGCCGGCGGAAGTGCTTTCCAGGTTCCGAATCAGGTCATGGCCTGGAGCGGCGGGAGCGCAACCACATACGGGAATCTCAATCAGGGGGCTTGGGGGCCTCCGCCTCCAATGCTGCCTCCAACGGGCTCTGGGAGCCTCTCCGGTATGGTGCCGATGGGTGTCATCGGGTTCCTCTACGACACCCTCGGAGGCACGACTCAAGTCCTCTACTTTGGCAAGCAGGTGCCCTATCCGTAGCCGGTAGCGAGCCTATGAAATTCCACAATCGACAGCGGAGATCCTCATGCTCAAACACGACTCCATAAGGCGCGCCAAAACGGCGATAAAATTCGCCTTGCACAACCAGCATGAGGAAAACCTCGGGTTGCGTGTGAAGGGCTTGGTGACCTTTGACATGCGTGACGCACGGACCGGTGAGGTTCTTTGCTATTGGCAAAAGGACAACATCGTTCTTCTCGATGCGGGGATTCTGACTGCGCGTCTCTACAAGGACAATGCCGAGCCGCCGCACGGAATCAACATGCTTGCCGTGGGCACCGGAGCACTCGGGGCCATTCTCAATCCCGATGCGCCGCCGGTCGAGCAGAGAAGGCTCAACAACGAGATCGAGCGCAAGGCATTCGATTCGACCACGTTCCGCGATAGCTCTGGAGCGGCAGTGTCGATCCCAACGAACGTGGTGAATTTCACCACCATCTTCAACCAGTCGGAAGCGGTTGGTCCTCAACGAGATGGGGCTGATGTCCACCATCTCGGACAACCCAACCGTCACGAACCCGAACCCCAACTTCGCGGGGCAAGGAGGGCAGCCATACGATCCGACGATCGATGTCACGCTCTACGACATGCAGGTCAACTACCTGACTTTTGAGGTCATCTCGAAACCCGCGACAGCGGTGTTGGCAGTCACGTGGAGGCTTTCTTTTTGAAACGATGTCCTTCATGTCTCGTCCCGAAGGACGAATCTGAATTCGGCAAATGCAAGAGCCGGAGGGTGGCCTAGCGATGGCGCGCCACGAAAGATATTTCCCGTCCTCGACGCTTTCTCGGTATCTCCTGCCGGGAGAGACGGCGTGGGACACTCTCGTTTACCAGAGCACCAAGCCGATTCTGGATGCCGAGGGTGTTCTCCAGCAGGACGTTCGCGAGCTATTCCAGCGCCACGTGCTCCAGCACAATGTCCACTCGGGATGGTTGCGTGGGCTGACGCGTGCTGACCCCTACGATGACTTCAGCTTCGATGCGCCGTGGCTTCCCGGTCCCGTGCTCAATCCAGACTTCACCGCGAACACATTTCACATGCGGAGAAGGCAAGCGCTTGTCGCAGGGCACTACGTGGATGTCGAATTCACGAACACGGACACGCCAAACGACAATCTGATCACACTCAACGCTCCAACGGTGTACGACGGGACGCCGCCTTCGTTCAAGCGAACAGACTTTGTTTTCCTAGAGGTTTGGTTGGCTGAGGTTCGCGACAGCCCCAATGCCACGGGAACGATGTTGGTCGTCAGTCCGCAGACGGTGAACCCCGGCGACTTCGTTACGGTAGATGGGATCGTTCTCACGGCTGTGATAGGGCCTCCTGGTTTGAATCAGTTTCAGATTGGAGGCACGGCGCCGGCTACCGCAGCAAACCTGGCCGCGTCGATCACGGCCAATGTAGGAACCGTTCGGACGCAAGTGGTCGCCAACTTGGTGACCATCATTGCTCTCGTGTCGGGTACGGCAGGAAACCTGATTGGCATTTCGTCATCCGTACCAGCTTCGATCACCCCCTCGGGCTTGAACCTCACAGGCGGCGTCGATACGGTCAACAAGCCGACGCAGGACTTGATCTACCGACATGGCAATGTGCAATCGTCTACTACGGTCGCATTGCCGGATGACTTGGCCGATCCCGCAATCAACGCCGAGACGGCGCGTAGGGTCCAGGTCCAGTATCGCATTCGCGTAACGGGCATTCCCGAAGGCATCAACTACAAACTCCAGCCAGACGGCTTCAGCAACCCAGCCATCATGGCACAGGGAGCGCAGACGGCTCCGGTAGCTTTGTATCCGTTTGTTCCTGCCGATCTGACGACGGTCATCAACAACTCAGACGCGCGAGACGCGGTTGGAGGTCCGGGGATTGGCTACGGCATTCGGGACAACGGTCTCTACATCGCAGGCAACGGAACCTCGGCATCGTCGGTTGCTCTCGGGACGGTGGATGGCTACTGCTATGCGATTCCAATCGGTTTTGTCTTTCGCCGGAACGATGCATACAACGGCGGTCTGGGCGGTGGCTGGACACCAGCTACGAACACCAACGGGGCATTGACGCACGACCATGCCTTGTTCACGAATCCGAATCTCTACGATCCAGTAGACGTAGCCGAGTCTGATCGCCCGGACAAGTACTTCGCGGACGCCATTGTCGAGACGGACTTGCTCGACCTTCGCCGCCACGTCAATCTCATGGGTGTTGATCTCGCGGCAGAGCTACAGTTTCAGATGAAGGCTCTGCTGGACGGAAACTTCCGCACGTGGGCGATCGATACGGCTGACAAGCAAGTGATGGGAGCCGGGACGGGGGACGTTTCGACACAATTCCTCGTTTGTGACCAGATCGGCCGCACGGAGACCAATCCTCCGGGGCTCAACGGAACGCCGCCTCTATCTGGCGACACCACAAACGGTGAGACGATCCGAAACTTCGATCATGTCTGTCGGAGGTTTGGCGATCAGTCCGTGGTCGAGCACTTCGTGCTGGAATTGTCTCCCACGGACGACATTGGCTCGAATGCAGGCAAGTACGTCGCACGAGCCGCGTATGCTGGCGCGTATCTCGGGTGGGCCGAAGAGGACACTATCCATATCGACTTGGCTGCTCTCAACGGATCGACGCTGGGCAACTTCAATCCAGCAGACGCGACGTTGCCCACGGGAGACATCTTCGACTTCATGCCCGCAGGGACGCAGATCACGGACATCCTGTCCGTTTTCCACGATGACGGAAACTTCGATGTGGTAGTGGCTCAGGAGGCCCAGGTATCGGTGATCACCGGGCTGGGAACGGAGCATGTGACGGTCCAGATCGATGCGAACACCACTCAGGTCAATGGCGGCTTGCCTGGAGCTACGCATGACATGGTGGGAACCCAAGCATCGGGCGACGTTGGATCTCAGCGCCGCATCTTCGTGGAGTTGGAGATCACGTATCCGCCCGGTGGCGGCTCGACCTGCACGCCAGACGTGGAGTTGACGGACCAAGACACCGATCCGTTCCCGTTTGGGCCGTATGTCGAAAACGACATTACGTTGACGCAGCGCCCGAGGGACATGGAAAACCCCATCGCTCCAGCGTTCCGCTCGGGGTTCCGTGAGATCAACCTGGAGTACATTGCCAACGATCCCTCTGGCGGTGGTGGGAATGCTGGGGCTCCCATCGGCTCGATCACGCCCGAATTGCTCGTGAGCCGAGACAATCTCACCTTCGTGCTTCCACGTCGAGCCTGGGGATCGTTTGTCACGTCCATGAGCCTGACGGACCAGAACGACTTGGGCGGCCGAGTGATCGATGACGGGAACACCGACTACGGTAGCTCGTCTCGCTTCGTGCAGCTTGCCAATACGGGAATCATCCCTGCGGTTCCGCTCTCGGGAGCCGGGCAGACGTTGGTAGCCGTGGCCTGGTTTGGGCAAGATGCGATTCCGCAGGCCGGACCGGCGGGTGCGGGCTATCAGGTCGGTGTGTACTATCGCTCCAATGCGCCGCAGACGGCGGGAGTGAAAGAAGGCACGATTCACACGACGATCACCAGTTTCCCATGGACCGGAGCGGGTGGTCCGATGCCCGCGGAAGTCGTTGTCGAGCCTCTGGCGATCTCTCCCGAGCTTTGGACAGGGACCGTGGGAATGGGAGGAGTCCAGCTACCGTATCTGTATGTAGCTCCGCTCGATCAGATTCCGGTCAACGACGGAAGCTCTAGCTCGCAACCGCCTCCTCCGGGCGATGAGTTTCCGGGCGAGTGGTACTTTGTGGCGACGGCAAACATCAGCATTGATGACTTCGATGCGGACACCGGGCTTCTGTCGCTGCATCCGATGGTTCCGGCGGATGGAACGCAAGCCTACACGGTAGGCGGCGTTGGAGCGGATCAGCTTCCGGTCAAGGACATCGAATTCCGGTCCTGCTACCCGATCATCAACCCAGACACCTACCGCCCTTCGGCGTTCTCACAGCCTTTGAGCGGTGTGAATCGGCACAAGGTGTTTTTACCGCTCCTGGCGAGGTCCACACAAGACACGATGTTGTTCCGCAAGGATGAGATGCTGTTGGTTGTGATCACTCGTTGGGCAGAGCTAGATGAAGACAACACGATCAAGTTTCTCGACGTTACGAACGACAACCGCTCCTGCGCCGGTATCTACCGAACCAAAGGTCTCTTGCTGACGGTTGGAAATGGAGAGAAGCCATGCCTCGCAGCGGAGATCCCAACGACATCAAGACGGGCACTGGTAAGGCCAACCAGAACAGTGTCGATGCAAATTCGTTTACCAACGATCTCGCCACGGGCGCTGGAGGCTTGCCTGGGCTCCGAGCCCACGTTAACGATCCGCAGGCTGCCCATCCCGCGTCAGCGATCTCGACAACGACTACGGACGGTTTCTACGACAACGATGACGTGCAGGGTGATCTGGACGAGATCGCTGCTCTGATTCCTCCGCGTCCAGGCACGGTTGGCAACTGGCAGACCAATCTTGAGACGGTCTCGATCATCTCCGGTGTGCCCGATTGGGGCGTGCTCAAACTCAACGATGCGGGTCACATCGCGCGAGGAACCGTCACGCCGCCAGATCCGAATGACCCCAACGACGATCTGGCGGTCTACCCCTACTACAACTACATCCCCGAGGTCGCTTCCGATAATCCTCCATTCGATCCGGGTGGGAACGATCCAGAGACAGACCCCACGTTCAACATCGATCCGGCCGGAACGCCAGATCCCACCTACACTGGTGGAGGCGTGGGTTGGTGCCATCAGGGTGGTTTCACACGACCGCAAATGGGCGGTAGTCCGATCATCGAGACTACACGGATCTTCCCCACTGCGGGTGGTGCTTTCCAGCCGGTGGTCGTTTCGGGAATGCTCTATCCTGCCGATCGGGGTGTTCTGGCTCTGTTGCATTGGCCCGCTGGGGGCTCGATCGGTGACTTCCTGGCGCAACCTCTGACCAATCGCGTTGTCGCAGCCGTTCTGTGCGGACCAGGCATCTTGGACGATTGCGATGGAGCGCCCGGAGGGATCTTCACAGAGGGCGATCCCAACATCTTCGCCTATCCGGGCCGCGCGGCGGGTCAGTATCAGCTTCGTGAGCTACACACGGGCTTGGTGCAAGGCTCTGGGGCTCCTTTGCCCGCTCCCTACAACGTGCCCGACCCCGGAGCCGGACAGGTTCGCTTGGGCACAGATCCCAACGCGGGTGTCCCGGTGGTGGTCGGTGGAATCCCCATCTTGGGAGGCACGACTGCGGCGACCGGCGGAGGCAACGACAACAACTTCTTCCGCTACAGGCTTCCGTATCTGAGTGACTACAGCGATACGGCTGATGGCTTTGGTGGCGTCACCGGGCTTCCCTACACGCCCGCGACTGAGAAGTTTCGCTACTTCGACAAGCCAGACGTGTCAGCCGACTTCGCGACGCTCTTGATACAAGCGGGAGACTACGCGGACTTGCCAGACGACTATTGGCAATTCCAGCTTGCTCGCTATCGCCACCGGTTCACGTTCCAGCACAACGTCTGGCCCGCGCCGACCGATCACGGATCCTGGTTGCTCGTTCATTTCCAGAAGGAGGTGGACTTTGAGAAGTGGGCACGAGACGGCATCTTGCCGGACGATGTGACGGACGGATACGAGATCTATAGCTCCAGCTTGCTCGACTACTCGTCTCCCGAGAGCACAGACAATCTGGCTGAGCCCGCTCCTCCGTTTGACGTGTCGCCGGGATACCACGTGGTGCGTGGTGCCATCTACGAAGATCCAGACGACTTCACGACGTTCACCATCGATGCCATTGGTTACGACGTGTTCGTGACTGTGGACGAAGTGATGGCGGTTTCGGGGATCAAGTATTGGGTTCCTGGGACGGTGGGTTCCAAGTGGACGATTCCCAACATGAATCTCACGCTCAGCGATGTGTGGGAGAACAGCTACAGATTAGGGAATAATCCAATAACATCCGTTGAGGTCTCTTGGGGGATATGGCATCAAGATCCTCTGTTCGTGTTTCAGGGTATCTTCGGTGCCGAGCCCGGTAGCACGAACGCACCGAGTGCCACGGCTACTTTTGCTGGCACGGTGAGTGGTGGTCCGGGTGGTGAGCGTATCGAATTCCGCTACGATCAGCTAGATAGCGCAAGCGGTCACGGTCCTTGGAGCGTTCTTAATGGTCCTCTTCCGGCGGATACGGCCGACCTTCTCTTGGTTCCGGCTGATCCAATGACGTTCAACGGGGACCAGAATCTTCCGCACTTCTCGACGGATGCTCGCATTCGAGCTTTCTTCCGAAAGCCTCTTGGGCATCAGCTTCCTGCGGACACGGTTCTTGAGGCTCTGTTCCCCCGTCCTGGCGGCACTCTCTTTCTGTTCCACAGCACGAGCCAGAACCCAACCGATGACATCGGCGTGTATGGCAACTTCCAAACAGGCGGCTCAGGTAGTCCCGCACGCGCGAGCCTGGAGACTTCTCTCAAGGACACCGAAGAGAGGTTCTTGGATGAGGTCTATCGCTACGCAATTAACACATTTGATGCCGGAGCCTTTGACCCGACTTGGGATGGGTCGAAGGGTAACTTGGCTGGGCCTGGATTACCGTTTGGTCCGAGCGGTTTCATCGATGTTCCTGTTCGTGTAGGAGCAAACGGTACTGCCACGATACTTTCGTTCATTCAGCAAGACCACTACACGAAAGATTTGGCTACAGCGCCGACCGTTGCATCAGAAGCTCAAGTAGCAGGGTTGCCCGATCGCAACCCGCCAATCTCGGATGGGGTGACAGCGCCGCTACCTTCCCGTGGGATTGTCCTTTACCCGCATATTGACTACACGGTTGGCTATCGTCCCGCCAGTCCGGGCGATGTCACGCCAACGCAGTTTGACTACAGCGGAGTCGCTGACGCACAGCGAGAGTACCTACGTGCTTTCGATCTCGGTTTCTCCAGGGACGCGAGCCCGATCGTAGGGCAGGTTGCTGGGCAATCGTTTTTCCGTGTTCGCGTTCACGGGTTGAATCTTTCCGACTACGAGTATGCTGCGCCGGGGCCCGGATCGGTTTTCATGGCCATCATGGTCAAGGTGCCAGGGCTCACGACTTGGATGGACCTTGGGCGGCGGGATGGTTTTGGGCCGTCGAAGCAAGATCCCTTACTCGACGGAGCTGGATGCAAGGTCATCGGAACGCAAACGGTCGATAGCGGCGACGCACAGTACGGACACCGGATAAGCGATGTGCTCGTCAACGTAGGGCCCGCGATCAACTTGGCCGTGAACAGCGATGGTGAGGTCCCCATTCTCGTTCGTGTCATCATCAAACAGGCTGCGGCAACCGTTTTGGATTGGGTGTCGGGCGGTCCAGATGACAGCACGGCTAACATGGTGGGTCTGGTAGGCATCGAGATTCTCCGGCCGGAGTAGAGACATGGTTGACTTCACCGATCTCGATGAAGAGAAACTCGAAGAGCTACGCAAGGCGCTGGCGAAAGCTGCGGCCACGACTACTTCACGTCAGCCTTGGCAGGAGCACTTTGAGCGCGAAACCTCCAGTACGGCGGCTAGATCGGTACTTGCGGCCGACATTATCCGTGGGTTTTCGGGTTCGTGGGCGGCTTCGTACAACTACGGATACGGTGCTGGGATCACGGCGAATGCGACCAACGAGGCCAGGGCTGACACGAGTGAGGTTCCGATTCCGATCCGTGCCAAGACGACCAAACTCGGTCGTCGGGGCGTGCCAGACATTGACTTTGTGCCCTTCAATTGGCGAACCAATCGGTTTGGGTACAAAGGTCCGGCTCTAGTCGGTCATCCGATCAGCTACGAAGTTGTAGGCCCTACGCTCAAATCGCCTTTCTGTGACTGGACCTGGCAAGTCAATCTCGCTACGGGTCCGAATGGTGGCGATGAGCTTACGATGTTCACGCGACCGGATGGAAACCCCGCAGTCGCCTCTACGTTGGCGGACGGCTACGGTGCAGACATTCCAGTGTTCACGATCGGAGATGCGGCTGAGCCGAACGGTGGCTTGTATGTCATTATCACAGATGACGGAGCCAATGCAGGCTCGATTCCAGCCGGCGAAACCGCAATGGGAGCGCGGCCGGAGTTTATCGACACGGCACGCTACGAGATCTTCCGTGTTGCCAGCGCGACAACAGACACGCTTGAGCTACATCCGAACAAGTCGCTCGCGCCCTACTTCGATCTGACGGGCCCATTTCCGCGAACGATTCGTGCGATCACGGTCATCAAGCCCTACGTGACACGGCTTGCAGCCATTCCCGACTCGGCTCCTGGGCCAGGGCAAGAACGTGTGTTTGCTGTAGTGTCGCCCGAGGTCTCAGCATCGTCCGATCTGTACCCTCCGTACGATGGGGGCTCTGGAGCATGGCGGCAGGGAGGTTTTGACGCCAACCCAGGCGAGACGCCTTCGGGTGTTCTAGGGAGCGCGGATAGGTATCTGGGTCGGATGACGATGCCGATTCCGATTCCCTTGCGCAAGGGACTGGCTCAAGTAGACACCACGGCTGCGGCGACGCCCACGAATGAGATTGGTCTGACGTTCATCTCCGACCATCCTTCGACGCCGATTGCATCGAGCGGCGCGGATGTTGGCCGCATTCTTCGGGTCTACGACATCCAGTCTGAGGATGACACGGATCTGACGTTTGGTACTCCGGCCGCGACGCTTGGATGGTTCCCTTGCTACGACGTGGAGGTAGGGCCTCCGACTGGTTTCGTGTTGGGTCGTACCGCAGAGGTTGCGCCCGAGACAGGCCACACGTACTTCGGCCCTGGGCCGTTCTTGCAGGATGCCGTAGGCCCCAAGCATGACTTGGTGTACACGTTTCACGATCCGGTTTCCGATCTCTGGCAAGGGCCGTTCAATGTTGACAAGGTGGAAGCCTGTCGGCTCCAGAACCTCATCGATCCCCACGAAGTTGCTCGTTTCGAGAAGCAGATTTCTCAGGGCGTAGCGGGTACATCACAAGCTGGCGGGTCGAGTTTCTCTGGGCCGGACAAGGCGATCTGGGACACGTCCAAACGGGTCGTTCCCGCAGCGCTTGATGAAGCCCCGAATCCGGGCAGCTTGCTCGATCTGGGCTTCCGCATGGTCTTGTATCCGGCGAAGAATGACGGCTCGGACAATCCGATTCCCGACTTTGACAAACCTATCGAGACGCGCGGCAATCTCGTGATCAGTCCTGCGGTCACCGAGGACCAGTACCTTGAAGTTGACTATTCTGCGGGTCTCGTTCGGCTGAGCCATGAGCCGCCTGTTGTTTCCAATGGTGGCGTGGGCGACATCATTCCCAACGGGATCATCGGAGGAGCCGGGACGACAAATCCTCGGCTGGAGGTTGTTCTGTTTGCTGCTTGCGTGCCCTTCTCG
>Ga0180431_10000587_pt1 | contig 51991 bp, 46 predicted proteins | sample SS_ome_11_FD_132459 | JGI IMG/M metagenome (GOLD analysis project Ga0180431, IMG submission 132459) | Hypersaline lake sediment archaeal communities from the Salton Sea, California, USA - SS_1_MS_1 metaG | ecosystem: Environmental > Aquatic > Non-marine Saline and Alkaline > Hypersaline >... | reverse complement strand
TAGCCGCTTCTCTCGACAGTTCAAAGTCGAGCCTTGACAGGTGTGTATAACCGGAGACTACTGCGCTTTTTATCCTCATGACACCATTATAAGTGTCACCAATCTATCTGAACTAGCTCATCCACTACACGTCATCGCGACTATACATCTGATGTCATTGCGAGTCCATCCGCCATAGGCGGAGAAGAATCTCACCGCAGTGCCTCGCATCCGAACTATTAGATGCTTCAGTCGCCTTAGACGACTTCAGCATGACAGATAATGCTCCCCAAACTACGTCCCCGCGAAAACCGGGAATCAAGCCGGGCAATGACGGATAAGAAATCCCCCTCAGTCCCCCTTTGTCAAAGGGGGATTCAGGGGGTTCAAGTGTCATTGCCAGGGCCGCATACCAACCATCATTGCAACTCCGCCCGCAATCCCCTCTGTCATTGCGAGTCCGCCAGAGGCGGGCGAAGCAATCTCAGCGCCCCACACCACCGAGATTGCCTCGTCATCCCACGGGATGCAGGCGGACTCCTCGCAATGACAATCGCATAGTGCAGTCTACGATAGCGATTGATAGCCGCAGAAAGGTCTGGTATCATGAACCTGAGATAGAGGATCAGGGATTGAGCATCGGAATAGTCTACGACCCGGTATACCTGGAGCATGACACCGGACCCCACTGCGAGGTGGCGCGGCGGCTGGAGACAACGATAAGTCATCTTAAAAACACAAAGGTGATGGACAAACTGGTGTCCATCCCTGCCCGTCCGGCGACACTCAACGAACTGACGAGGGTACACTCCGAAGCCTATATCAAATATGTCGAAGACTTTACAGCCAGGGGTGGTGGGCACCTGGACCCGGATACAGCAGTTTCTACCGGATCTTACAAGGCAGCGTTGTACGCCGCCGGCGGTTTGATAAACGCGGTCGATGCGGTAATCGATGGCGATATCCGATATTCATTCGCCCTGGTTCGGCCGCCGGGGCACCATGCCCTGCGCTGGGAAGCGATGGGCTTTTGCCTGTTCAACAACGTTGCTGTTGCCGCCAGGCATTTGATCGCAGACCGAGGGCTGCAGCGCGTGATGATCATCGACTTCGACGTACACCACGGCAACGGCACGCAGGATGAATTCTATCGCGAGCGCGAGGTGCTGTACTTCTCCACACACCAGTACCCGTTCTATCCGGGAAGCGGCTGGATCGATGAGATCGGTGAGGGGGTAGGCGCAGGTTACACCGTCAACGTGCCATTGCCCGCATACTGTGGCGACGAGGAATACCTGCGAGCCTTCGAGGAAATACTGGTGCCGGTAGCGAAGCGATTCCGACCCCAGATAGTGCTGGTGTCCGCCGGCTACGATGCGCACTGGGCCGATTCGATATCGATGATGCAGGTAAGCTCATCCGGTTACGCCGCAATGAACCGAATCATTAAAGGGCTCGCCGACGAGCTGTGCGAGGGGAAACTGGCCTACGCCCTCGAAGGGGGTTACAACCTCGAAGCGCTGGCCACCTCAGTCAGAGCCACTATAGATGTCCTTCTGAGCAGTAAAAAAGTGGCTGATCCACTGGGTGAAGCCCGCAGCCGCTACAGCATTCCGGACATCGATGCCCGCCTGCAGGAGATAAAGAAGAACCAGCATCTGGACTAGGGTCCGGGCATGGCCTGGTCCTGCGGGCACTCAGCGGGACAGTTGCTGCACTCACCATCGCAGGGCTCTACATGTATCGTTATCTGTGCGTTGGACAACTTTGCCCTGATCTCGGCTTCCAGATGGTCACACATCTCGTGTGCCCGCTGCACGCTGGCGCTGGCCGGCATTACCAAGTGTACATCGACATGCCGATCGCTCCCCGACTTCCGGGTGCGCAGCCTGTGGTAGCCCGCCAGTTCCCCCATGTGCCCCTGTATGCAGGATTCGATTGCGGTCTCTTCGTCAGAGGGTAACCGGACATCTATAATATGTTGATAGGACCTTTTTAAGACATCGTAAGCCGTCTTCAATATAACGAGGGCCACTACTATGGCGATGGCGGCATCGACCTGTACCAGGTCTGTGAAGCGCACTACGAGCAGCCCGACAAGTACCGCTGACATGCTATAAATATCGGTGGTGATATTGCGAGCATATGCCTCCAGGGCGATGGAATCCGTTTTCCTGGCAATGCGGCCAAGGTACCTCGCAAGCAGCATGTCGACCGCTATGCACACAGCCATCACTGCCACACCCGCAGTGATATATCTAACAATTGCTCCATGCAGCAACCTGTCGATGGCCTGATACAGTATGTAGGCGGCAGCGGCGAAGATGAGCCCCGCCTGGACTGACCCGCTGACAGCCTCCATCTTGCCGTGACCAAATGGATGCTCCCTGTCGGCGGGTCTGGCAGCGAAACGCAGGCCGAAGAGGTTAATCAGAGAGGCAAAAAGGTCAAGCAGACTGTCGATGGCCTGGGCGATGATGCTGACGCTGCCGCTGATGACCCCGGCGCTTACCTTGGCTACGATCAGGAGGACATTCACCCACAACGCCACGCCGGCGGCGCCGGTCTTGGTTTGCAGCATGTTTCACCCCCCGGCGGGCATGCGCCTGGGAAACAGGCGCCGGAAGACACGGCTGAAAGCGCCGCTTTCCCACAGGACCAGCAGCTGGCTGGCAATGCAGATGGAGCTATAGGTGCCGGTGATAATACCTATAAGCAGAACAAGTACGAAGTTGTGTAGAGTTGCTCCACCGAGAAGCAGCAAGGCTAATACCACCAGCAGTGTAGTCATAGCGGTATTAAGAGAACGTCCCAGGGTCTCAGTTATACTCATATTGACAATAGTGGGGAAAGCGGCTCCCGGGTTCTTTAGCCTGTTCTCTCGTATGCGGTCGAATACGACGATGGTATCGTTTACGCTGTAACCTATAATGGTCAGGATGCCGGTGATAAACATGGCGTCTATCTCAAGATCCAGCGCCAGTCCCAGAATAGAGAATACACCCAGCACAACCAGCACATCGTGTATCAGGGCGATGATGGCACATACGCCGTAGCGGAACGATCTCCGCATCTTGCGAAAGGCCCAGGTCACGTAAACCAGGATGCCGATGGCAGCGATGACCACAGCTATCGAAGCATCGCTGACTATCTCGCTGGCGATGCTGCCGGAAACCTCGTATATCTCCTCAACTGTCGGCTCCTCGCCGAACCTCTGTCCCAGACCGGCAATTATCTGGTTTACCTCTTCGTCCAGCAGGACCGACGTCCGTATCAGATAGTCCCCGGACTCCGTCTTCTGAATGACCGCGTTGCTGTGGCCCAGGTTAGCCATCTCTCCGCGCAGCTCATCTTGCGACACCTCCCGCTCGAAGCGCAGGGTCATCATGGTGCCGCCGCTGAACTCGATGCCCTGCTGCAGACCGACGGAGAGCAGGGATATGATACCGATGAGCAAGACTATCCCTGAGAACAGGAAGAACCACTTCTTTTTATTGATAAAATCGATCATTTCCTAACTCACTGCCGGAACAGTATGGCCTTTCTCGCCAGCGGCGTATACAGTATCGTGCGCAGGAAGCTCTTGGTGACAACGATGGCAGAAAACATGCTTACCACCACGCCAATGCCCAGCGTCAGGGCAAATCCCATCACCAGCGGGGCTGCCACGATCTGGCTGCCGAACCAGAACAGAATGATGCACGTTATCAGTGTCGAGAAATTGCTGTCGCGTATGGCCGGCCAGGCGCGGCTGAAGCCGGTTTCGATAGACGCCCCGAGGGTTTTGCCCGAGCGCATCTCCTCCTTCATCCGCTCGAAAATAAGCACGTTGGCGTCAACCGCCATACCGATGGACAGAATGAAGGCGGCAATGTGCGCCAGCGTAAGGGTTACCGGCACCAGCTTAAAAATGGTCAGCATGATGGAGCCGTATATGAGAAGGGAAAAGCAGGCCAGCAACCCCGACAGACGGTAGTATGCAATCATAAAGACCATCACCAGTATCAGTCCGATAATTCCAGCGACCAAGCTCTTGCTCAGCGAGTCGGCCCCGAGCGTGGCGTCCACGCTCTGTATGACCGCCGGCTCACCGATGATGAACTCCTCATCGACCCAGTGGCCCAGCGGCAGCGGCAGAGCACCGCCGTTCAACTGGCTGGACAATATCCGCGCCTCCTCATAGGTAAGTCCTTCGATGATTCCTTTATCGCTGATCTGCGCCTTGACCGTCGGCGCAGAAATGATATCCCTGTCGAGGAAGATGCCCAGCGGTTGATCCAGCAAGCGAGCGGTTATCTGGGCGAACAGCCTGGCGCCAATCTCGTTAAATTCGAAGGCCACCACCGGCTGATTGGTCTGCTGATCTATATTAATATAGCTGTTCGGCAAGAGGTATTTGCCGGTAAGGTGTATCACCTCATCATCAATGGTCCCCGTCGCCGGTATCCACGCGCTCACCGGCTCGCCAGCCTGGTGCTGGTAATACATACCGGAGTCAAGGGAGAAATTGTCCCCTTCGATAGCGGTGATCTGCTTTGCTTCCCAGGATGGCTTTCCGATACTGCCTGCCGCGCTCAGACCGATCACCAGCGTGTCTCCCACCTCGAACCCGGTGGCATCCGCGACCGTCACGTTAGTGTCACCGACGTTTGCCGCCGCCAACAGGCCAGTGCTCGCCCCTTTCAATTCCCTGAAGTCAAGCTCTGCCACCGCACCGACAAGTGATTTGGACTCTTCGGCAGTGACGCCGGGTATCTGCACCGAGATCCTGTCGCTGCCCAGCGTCTGAACGTTGGGCTCGCTGACGCCATATCGGTTGATGCGCTTCTCTATTATCCCTCGGGCAACTGCCATGGCATCAGACTCAGTGCCCGGCTGGATATCGGAGAAATCGGCTTCATAGACCAGGTGCGTGCCGCCTCTCAGATCGAGCCCCAGCGACATGCCCTCACGGCTGAAGATCTGGTACTGAGCCAGCACGACCACGGAGAATATAATCAATACAGCGATTATAAGGAGAGTTAGTGAGTGCCGTCTTCCCATGTATCGTTACCGTCTATTCCTGCTTGTCATTTCTATCTGAAGTCCTTATACCGGATGATTGCCGCTCGCTATATTATAGACTACTTTGCCTCTTTGAGTAAGCCTCCCGCATAAATCAGTGCATCTTCCCGACTGGCTATCTCCCCTGCCGCCTGTGCCTCGTGTACCGCTTCAAGCAGTCTGCCGATCTCCGGCCCGGGGCTGATGCCGAATCTTTCCATCAGGTCATATCCGGTGATGAGCCTGGGCAGCGATGCCACGTTATCCTGGCTCAACCTGTTCTCGATCACATATCTCATGGCGTTGGCATGCCGCAGCCACTCGTCGAATTCCAGTGTAGGGCCGCGCGCCGCCAGGTGGTCGGCAAGGTTGAGGAAGATTGTATCGATGCCGACATCACCTGTATCCCGGAAATAGCGATATATGGCGCGGCGTGTAGGCATTTCCTCATCGCGGGCCATCTGACCCGGCCGCAGATGATGCTCGATCATCGTAGCTACCATGTCGCGCTCCCGGTTGCTGAAGCGCAGCCTGGCCATGATCCCACCAGCCACAGCGGCGCCCTCCTGAGAGTGTCCGAAGAAGCGCATGCGCCCGTCAGCCTCGACAGTTTTTGTCTGCGGTTTGGCGATGTCGTGCAGCAGGCCGGCCAGCTTGAGCAGTGTCAACCGGCTGTGTCCGCTGGATATCGCTTCCGAGAAATAGTCCTCCAGTTGCGGGTGCCACGGCGCAGCCTCTCTCACCTGCTTACCAAGGTACTCAACATCGGATGCGTGCAGCAGAAACTCGATGGTAGCTACCGTCTCTATCGAATGAGAAAGCACGTCCCAGAAGTGCTCCTTAGGCTGAGGCTCACCTTTGCATGGAGCGAGCTCAGGCAATACTGCCAGCAATAATCCCAACTCGTCAAGCCTGCGCAGCCAAACAGCTGCCGGGGAGACTCCCAGCAGGCGGCATAGCTCGTCACGAATCCTCTCAGCGGCAACAGTCGCGATCATCTCATGGTGACGCGCTATCTGCTCCGCAGTCGAATTGTCGATGGAGAAACCGCACTCCGCGGCCAGCCGCACGGCACGCAGCAGACGTAGCGGGTCGCGGCGCAAGCCCTCCTCGCTCACGGAACGCACGACACCGGCCTTCAAATCCTTCAGCCCATCGCAAGGATTGATTATCGTCGGAGCAGGCATGTTGATATCTTCCAGTTTTATGGCCATGGCATCGATAGTGAAATCCCTCAACGCAAGATCGTCTGCGATAGCACCTCGCATCATGGACAGGTCCAGGTGATCCGGCACTTCGGCCGAGAACACCACCCGCGCGATCTCGTTCTCTTCATCCAGCGGCACGAACTTGCTGTCCAGCGACTCGGCGAGGAAACGGGCCACCTGCATGGCCGGAGCGTTGACCACGATATCCAGGTCCTGGCTCTCACGCCCGATGAGTCTGTCACGTATATAGCCACCCGTCAGGTAGCCCTCGATGCCACGGCTGGCGAGGAGCCCCTGTACCTGTGTTAGAATGCCCATCGTTTCTCCATTTAAACTAAAACGCTTTGCTCTCATTGGCAGCACGCCTCTGGCGGATACGCCACATACGAACTTAACGGTGACTATATTTCCGGCGTTGTCTCGGAAGGGGTCACCTTTTCCAGGTTGTCGAGACTATCCAGGTGATCGATATACAGTATCCCGTTAAGGTGGTCGATCTCATGCTCCAGCGCCTCAGCCAGCAGCCCTTGCCCCTTGATGCGTATCGGTTTACCATAGCGATCGATACCCTTGGCGATGACCTTGGTAGATCGCTTTATCTCACCTCGATAGCCCGGGACGCTCAAGCACCCCTCAGTCACTTCCATCTCGCCCGAGCGTTTAACGATCTCAGGATTCACCAGCACTATGGTATCCTCACCGGGTATCTCGAGCACCGCCACTCGCAGCGATATCCCCACCTGGGGTGCAGCCAGCCCTACACCCCCATAGGCGTGCATGGTTTCAATCATGTCATCGATAAGTTGAGATATCTTCCTATCGATCCTGGTAACCCTTTTTGCCTTCTGGCGTAATACAGGGTCGGGGTGGGTACGCATTTGCAGGACTGCCATCGGTCTGCCTAAATACCTGGCATATTATAGCCGAGGACATTCTCCCCTGTCAAAGCAGGCTTACGGGATCGATGTCAACGGCCCATCCCTGCGGCAGGGGAACCTCTTCCAGCAAGCGCTGTGGTTCATCGCCGCGCAGAATTATCTGCCAGCGGTATTTGCCGCGAAGGCGCGGGATGAAGGCCGGCGCCAGCCCGATAACGGATACGTCCAGTCCCTGCGACATGCGCTCTTCCTCCAGCGCCTGATACATGCGGTTTGCCTCCCGATGACACAGGCTGTTGCTGGTGTGCGTATACACCAGGCGCACCAGACGGCTGAACGGCGGCAACTGGTACTGCTGGCGACAGGAGATCTCCTGTTGATAGAAGCCAACGTAATCGTTTTCTGCGGCACAGCGTATGGCGTAATGATCCGGGGTATAGCTCTGGATAACGACGCGACCGGGCAAGGTGCGCCTGCCCGCCCGTCCCGCAACCTGGCACAGTATCTGGAAGGTGCGTTCGGCGGCACGGAAGTCGGGCAGGTGAAGGCTCAGATCCGCATTGATCACCCCCACGACAGTGACCAGCGGGAGATCCAGCCCCTTGGCGATCATCTGCGTCCCGACCAAAATGTCGGCACCGTGTCCCATAAACCTGTCCAGGATCTTCTCGTGGGAATGCTTACCGCCCGTCACATCACGGTCCCAGCGGACGGTCCTTGCGTCGGGGAAGGCCTGAAGTATCTCTTCTTCAACCCGCTGTGTCCCGATGCCGAGGAATTTGATATGCCGGCTGTGGCAATGCGGACATACCCGCGGTGCCCTCAACTTGTAGTTGCACTGATGGCATACCATCCGTTCACCTGCGGAGTGATAAGTCATCGGTATATCGCATCGCCGGCAGCGGGGAACATAGCCACAATCGCGGCATTGCACGAAAGTGGCGGTTCCGCGCCGGTTGAGGAACAGGATCACCTGCTCTCTAGCTGCCAGCGCCCGCTGTACAGACCGGTGCAATGTGCGGCTGAAGATGCTGCGGTTGCCTGACTTGAGCTCTTCGCGCATATCGACCACCGTCACCCGATTCTCCCCGGACGCAATTCTTTCCGGCAATTCCAGTATTTTGCAGTCGCCTGTGCGGCTCCTGTGATACGTCGCTATGTCCGGCGTGGCGCTGCCCAGCACCACCACCGCACCTGTAAGCCTGCCCAGCTCGATGGCCACATCGCGGGCGTGATATCGCGGTGATTTTTCATGCTGCTTGTATGTCCACTCGTGTTCCTCATCCAAGACGATAAGCCCGAGATTTACCTGTGGAGCGAAGATAGCGCTGCGCGAACCGATCACCACATCGGAGGCACCGTCCTTAATGCGGCGCCACTCATCGAACTGCTCCCCGATGGACAGCCCGCTGTGCAATACCGCGACCTTATCCGGGAAACGCGATGCAAACCGGGCGATGGTCTGCGGTGTCAGAGCGATCTCGGGTACCAGCACGATAGCCTGTTTCCCCAGCCTGACCGTCTGCTCCAGCGCCCGAAGGTAGATCTCCGTTTTACCGCTGCCGGCGACGCCATGGAGCAGGAATACGCCCGTCTTATCCGTACTGGAAGCCGCCGGCGAAGACGACAGCCTGTCGATCAGGGCTGCCCTGACCTCGCGCCAGACATTTTCCTGCGCGGGCGTCAAATCGGGTGCAGGTGTAGCTGCATAGGTGCGATGCGCCAGAGGGTCGCGGTAGACCTGGACCTGATTGATGGACACCAGTCCCTTTCTCTTGAGAGCGGCTACAACTGAATCGCTATGCTTCAGGCGCTGTCTGGCCTCTGCCAGCGTTATCGGGCCTTCTTCGAGTAGCTTCAGGAGTTCCGCCTGCTTGGGCGCGCGGTTCTTATGTAGCAGGCGCTCCATCTCCCCCACTGCCTCCAACGACAAGTGAAGGTATGGGATGGTCTTGGGTCTGACTATACCTTTCTCCAGCGACTGGGTCTTCTTTATCAGCCGCTTGCGCACCAGTTGGTCGATCAAGGCTCTGGCTTCCCCCTTACCGATCACCTTCTCGACCTCTCGCATCTCCACTTTACCCTTCCCGCTGACTAAATCCAGCAGCGCCATCTGTCTGTGATTGAGCGTGGCTATAACGCTCCCGGGAGGATAGGGTATCAGGCTGACGAATGTGAGCACGCGACGCGAAAATCCCGGGGGCAGCATCAGCGCGACACAGGAAAATAGAGAGGCGTGATAACGATTGCTGATCCAGCGGGCAAGCTGGATCTGGGACGGCGACAGCAAAGGCCGCGGCTCAATGAGGCTGGCGACCTGTCTGACCTCAGACACTGAGGGGAACTCGTTAACTTCGAAGACTATGCCCTGCAGCACCCGCGGCCCGAACGGAACCCAGACTGCATGCCCGACGGATAGATACATGTTTTCAGGCACAGCGTAACAGAACGTCTGACGCTGGGCTGCCGGGGAATTGACCGCTACTTCGACAAAACTCATCCCCGCTTTCATCCTCTAAAAGATGCAGTGAGTGCTGAAAAAGGGCCGGAATCGAAGAGGTTATACCATCCCCTGTGCTATTGAGCTACTGCGCCCTCTTCTTTGGACCTTCGTTCCTTGAGGCGAGCCTGCTTGGAAGTGAGGCCCCGCAGGTAGTAGAGTTTAGCGCGGCGCACCTTGCCATGTCGCACTACCTCTACTTTCTCAACAGAGGGTGAATGGAAGAAAAATGTCCGCTCCACACCCACGCCGTACGACACTCGCCTGACTGTGAAGCTGGCGTTATTACCACCCTTCCTTATCCTGATGACCACGCCCTGAAATATCTGTGTCCGTACGCGATCACCCTCAACAATCTTGATGCTTACCTTTACTGTATCGCCGGGCCTGATTGCGGGTATATTGGGATTGGGCTCAACGGTAATCAGCATGTTCATTTAATCGTCCTCTCTTTCGATTCGTGCCAGAAGCCTTTTATCATCATCGGACAGCTCGGCTCTCTGTATCAGGTCTGGTCTCCGCTCTAGCGTGCGGCGCAACGATTGCTCCCGGCGCCATCGAGCGATCTGCGCGTGATTGCCTGAAAGAAGTATATCAGGAATCTGCCAACCGCGAAAGGATTGGGGTCGCGTATATTGAGGGTACTCCAGCAAACCATTCGAATGTGACTCTTCCACTTTCGATTCCTCCGACCCCAGAGCGCCGGGCAACTGCCTCACCACGGCATCCACCACTACCATCGCAGCGAGTTCTCCCCCGCTGAGGGTATAATCTCCGATGCTTATCTCGTCGGTGGCCAGGTGCTCATGTACCCGCTCATCCACTCCCTCATAGTGCCCGCAGATGAGCACTAGCTCGCTGTGCCTCGATAGCTCATCAGCTATGCGCTGGTTGAACAGCCTTCCCCGGGGAGTTAGCAGGATGACAGGCGCGCCGCTACACTTCCTGGCCGCCTCAACTGCAGCGAATATCGGCTCCGGTTTAAGCACCATGCCCGGGCCGCCGCCATACGGGGAATCATCGACTACATGGTGCTTATCGCTGGTATAGTCCCTGATATTATATATTGACAGGTTTATAATACCCTGCTCGATAGCGCGCTTGATGATGCTGTCGCCGAAGGGGCCGCTGAACATGGCGGGGAAGAGTGTCATTATGTGTATATGCATATCCTGTTGTGCCCGTATCTCTCAATTCACCCTCTGTGTTTTTCACCGCACTCTCCAGCCTCTCCCCTGAGCGTTTCAATCGCATGCGGCAGAGCTGTCAAGACAACCTCCAGACACTCACGAACCGCCCTCGGGCTGCCGGGCAGGTTAAGTATGAGCGTCCGTCCCCGTATACCGCAGGCCGCCCGACTCAGCATTGCCATGGGCGTCTTCTTCAGGCTCTCGGCCCGCATCGCCTCGACGAAACCCGGCGCTACCCTGTCCAGGACTGCGAGTGTAGCCTCCGGCGTCACGTCGCGCGGGGTAAGGCCGGTGCCGCCCGTAGTAAGTATGAGGTCGAGTCCCAGCTTATCAGCCCAGTCGATAAGCCTGGCAGAAATCACCTCGCGCTCGTCGGGGACGACTTCATATTTTACCAGATTCGAATCGAGAGCGGCAAGCATCTCCTTGATGACCCTGCCGCTCTCGTCAACCCTCTCGCCGCGAGAGCCCTTATCGCTGATTGTCAGTATGCCTAAGTTAAACATTGCAGCTTATTCTACAAACGGCCAGCTCCAGGCAACACCCCATATCGCACCAGTCGCATCACTTACTTCAACCAGCACCACATCCGGAGGTGGACTGGAGGCAGACACATCCAGCGTGAAATCGTACCAACCGTCAGAAACCAGAGGGCTATCTTGGAAATACTCCTCGCCCAGCAATATTGGATCACAGAATTCCAGCGTCCAGAAGTGAAGGTCATATATGCTGGTAGGTGTACCCGCCGGGCCGAAGTAACTCGTCTCTGGATGAATTTCGATTTCCCAGTAGCTCGTACCCGGCCATATGCCGGTACCATAATCAGTGAGATGGGTAGTCAGGTCCACCACTGTTGGCCCCACCAGCCAGCTTGCGATCCTGCCCCAGGTATTGTGGTTTTTATCGGTCAGGCATATGGTAATGCACTCAGGCACTGCGGTTCCCGGAGGTACCGATACATCGAACGTATATGTCGTGCACGGCTGCAGTGGAGTGTCGAAGTATTCGCTGCCCAGGTATGTACTGCCGCTGAAGAAATGCAGATCGTAGATATTTGTCCCGTTAGGGAAGTAAGCAGGGATACAGTGCATCTCAACAGTGAATCCGCCACCGGTAGGCTTGGCCCTGTGCACTGAGTGGATACCGGTAACAACCGGCGCATCAGCACATACGGTTGGCTTGGGGGTTTGTGTTGGTTGCACAGTCCTCGTCTCCCCCGGCTGTTCAGTGGGTTCATCCGTTGGTAATTTTGTCTTCGTCGCCGTGGGGACAGGTGGGGGGTAAACAGTCTTGGTAGGTGTTGGACCACCGGTCTTTGTAGGCGGACGTGTCTGGGTTGCCGTCGGCGTAGGCGTCGGCACTACATACGGCGATACAGCGACAGCATAATCTATCTCGACATGAACCGGGAGATTCGGTGAATATGTCCCTTCGTAGTTGAGCAAATCGGCAGCCCGGTTCTGCCCTTGGAAGTTAGTAACATCCTTGCCCTCTGCATAGTCATCAAGCGCCCACAGGCCTCCAGGGCTGGTGGATGCGACAACCTTATAGACATCGTGCGAGACGTATTTCGTATCGTTATGCACCGAGGAGTTGTGCGGATAGGCATGAGCCACAGGTACTCTGCCCTCGCCGCCGGCCTCGGCATTGTCCCAGTACGGATCGCTGATGCCGAGCTTGGACTCTTCCGAGTTGACACCGGCGCAGGTGACATAGTGCCCGCCCATGCGCACCCACCGTCCACCCGCGGCTACAGCCGATTCCTGCCACTGCCAGAAGCCCAGCAAGAGGACAACGTCCTGGCAGCGTCTTATCTCCTTCTCGATCCACTCAAACTCAGGGCTTTTCTCCAGATGAACGTAGAAATCGTCATCAAGGCCTTTATCGATTAAATATTGTTCGATGGCGTCTTTCATATCAGCGACGTTCGTACCAGAATGTCCATCGCCCGATGACTGGCCATCGGTGTCCATGCGCTTCGCCAGGTCTTCTACAAGTGGTTTCACATTCTGTGAATCGTGGTCATCCCAACCGGGCGCACCGACGGGACTGTAGGACTGAACCATGGGGTAATTGTCATTGACGATTGGAGGTGCCTTGGGGCTCGGCTCGTACTTCGAATCGAACCACCACAGCGAGTTGGCGACAGCCACCGGCCCGCAATGGCTCCACGTCGGAGCCGCCGCCGTCGACGACCAGCCATACTGCTTCTGATCGAAATCCGGCATGCCGCTCATGGCATAGTCGATTAAGTTAGCTGGTTTCCAGTACCAACCGGCAATCGGCGCTGGCGTTGGAGTAGGTTTTGCCTCAGGCTCCCTCTTGCCGCAAGAAGCCAGGATCAGGCTCGCGAGCAATAATACTACGAGCAGTCCATACAACTTGGAGTACTTAATCATCTTCAGCCTCCTTTTGCAATGATCATATCGCTATTTACTATATGTAACATCTATTATGCGATACAAAGAACTGAAAACGGCTGGAATAATAGCACATTAAACAACTTTTGTAAATAGCCAAAATGTCTGAATGTGCCCAGGGGGTATTGACAAATGGTGGGGTATTGTGGTAATCTTTGGCTTAAATTGGGAATTAGTGGTAAATCAGATGATTAATTTTAATTTCTGCCCTGAAGGGCCTAAAAACCGAAAATTGGGAAATTTGTTTTAGAGGATTAATTTTAATATGGGTTTCCTCGGAGAATACGAATACAAAGTAGATGCCAAAGGCAGGATCCCGCTGCCGCCCAAATACCGCAAGGATTTCGCCGGTGGCATCGTGCTGAATATGGGTGTTGAGGAATGCATAAATGTATATCCGCTGCAGGTCTGGGAACGGATTGCAGAGCAATACGATTCCGGTCCCATAGCGCCGAGCAAAACGCGCCAGAGGGCCAGAGCGATATTCGCTACCGCCTTCGAACAGGAATTGGATGACCAGGGCAGGATAATGTTGCCGCAACCGCTGCGCCAGCACGCAGGCATAAAAGACAGCCTGGTAATACTGGGCGCCAACAAGTATCTCGAAATCTGGGACAAGAAGAGCTGGGAAAAGCAAAAGTCTGAGGTCAGGAAAGAGGCCTGGCAGATCTACGAGAGCGTGGAGAATAAATGATGGGCGTACATGTGCCGGTACTGCTGCCAGAGGTCATAGCAGCGCTGCAGGTAAAACCTGGAGGGCAGTACATAGATTGTACTGTAGGTTATGGAGGACATGCCGCCGCCGTGCTGGAGCACGGCGGTTGTGTATTGGGCATCGATGTCGATCCGAAGGCTATCGAGGTCGCCAGGCAAAGGCTGGGGCAGTACGGCGAAAGGGCTATATTAATCAACGAAAGTTACAACCGGATGGAGTGTATCGCGATTGAAACAGGGTTCAATCCTGCGGATGGCATACTTTTAGACCTCGGTATATCGTCATTCCAGCTTATGGACGCCAGCCGTGGATTCAGCTTCCAGGTCGACTCCCCTCTCGATATGCGATTCGATCCGAACACACAGTTGACAGCTTCAGATGTAGTTAACAAGTTTCCCGAGATGGAGCTCAGGGATATCATTCAGCGATATGGTGAGGAACGCAGGAGCAAAGAGATAGCTCGAGCGATTGTTGCCAGTCGACCCGTGAGTACTACAACACAGCTGGCATCACTGGTGGCGAAGGTAGTGGGAAAGGGTGGGAGGATCCACCCGGCAACGAAGACTTTCCAGGCGCTGCGCATATTCGTCAATGACGAACTGGAGCGATTAAAGGAATCATTGAAGCAAGCTGTCAATATCTTGGGACTGGGGGGGCGCCTCGTGGTGATCAGTTTTCATTCCCTGGAAGATCGCATCGTAAAAGAGTTCTTCAAAAGGGAAGCTGCCAGTTGTATCTGTCCACCCCATACGCCTATTTGTATGTGCAAACACAGGGCAAGCCTTAAGTTAATCAACAAAAAAGTGATTACACCCTCGCAGTCAGAGATAGAGGCAAATCCACGCAGCCGCAGCGCTAAGATGCGGGTTGCTGAGCGAGTCTAATGTATAGGGAGTGTGGGCAGTGTCCTGCTCGAAACTGGTGAGCAATTTCGTCGAGCCCAGAGCTATGGGCAGCGACACTGCCCCTCCTATAAAGGGGGTAGATAGATGACATGAGACGATGTTTCAAGCTATTGCCAGAAAATTTAGAAGAAGGAGGAGAGGTAAATGGCAAAAAGCGAAATTATATCCTGTATAGATGTAGGCACCACCAAGATATGCAGCATCATGGCTAAACCGGGTCAGAATGGCGAGCTACAGGTGCTGGGCGTCGGTCTGACACCATCCCGTGGATTGCATAAGGGGCTGGTGGTAAATATCAGCGAGGCCAGGGAATCGATACGCAATTCTGTGCGCAAGGCGGAGCAGGCCAGCGGACTGAAGATGGAGTCCGTATATGTGGGAGTCACAGGCCGACACGTAACATCTCTTAATAAGAGAGGCGTGGTCTCCATCTCCCGCAACGACAAACTCGTACGCCCGGATGACCTTAAAAGAGTAATGCAATCGGCCAGGACCTTCACCGTGCCCAACGACCGGAAGCTGCTCCATGTTATCCCCAGAGGCTATGCCATCGACGGGCAGACAGGGGTAAAGAATCCGGTCGGAATGCACGGTTTCAGGCTGGACGTGGAGACGCACGTTATCACCGCCGCGGTAGCCTCAGTACAGAACCTGGTCAAATGTATCCGGGGCGTGAATCTGGAGATCGAGGACCTGGTCCTGGAGCCACTTGCCAGTTCGGAAGCGGTGCTGCGCCATGACGAGCGTGACGCCGGCGTTATCCTAGCCGATATCGGCGGAGGCACCACTGACATAGCCATATTCAAGAACGGCAGCATATGGCATACCGCAATCCTTCCCGTTGCCGGATACCAGATGACGCGGGATATCGCTATAGGTCTGGGTATACCCTTCGATACAGCGGAGCAGGTAAAGCGGAAGTTCGGCAGCGTGATGCCCATATACGATTCTGCGGAGGACGATTCTGCCACTCCACTGAGCACCAACGGATACGGGGTATCTTACCAGGATCTCAGTGATATTATCCGGGCCAGGGTTGAGGAAATCATCAAATTGATCGCCCTGGAACTGCCCTCTGACTACGATAGAGAGGTGCCTGCCGGCCTGGTGCTCACAGGCGGTTGTGCAAACCTCAAGGGCATAGCTCCAGTAGCACGCGATATCCTGGAGCTGCCGGTGCGTGTGGGCGTGCCTCAGGGTGTGTATGGGATAGCGGATGTGCTGCCGGATCCCGCATTCGCCACCGGGGTCGGATTGCTCCTCTGGGGAGACAGGAAATTCGGCAGCGCCCAGAATTGGCGTTCATCAGGGGTAAGCGATTCACTGAGAAAGCTCGCTATCCGCATGAGGAAATTGATACTACATTAAAAATATTTAAGTAAGGAGGAAAAGATGGCAAGACCGGGATTGGTTCCAAATCCAGCAAAGATAAAAGTTCTAGGACTTGGCGGCGGCGGCTGCAACGCTGTCAGCCGCATGGTGGAAGCCGAGATCCAGGGGGTTGAATTCATCGGGATGAATACCGATGCCCAGGCGTTACTGTGCACCAATATCCCCACCCGATTGCAGGTCGGCGAGAAGCTGACCCGGGGGCTGGGTGTTGGAGGTGACCATTTACAGGGCATGAAGGCGGCAGAGCAGAGCCGTGATGAGATCCGCTCCTGTGTCTCCGATTCAGACATGGTATTCATCACTGCGGGCATGGGCGGCGGCACCGGGACCGGCTGTGCGCCGGTAGTGGCCGAGCTTTCCAAGGAGGCCGGAGCTCTCACCATTGCCGTTGTCACCAGGCCATTCGCCTTTGAGGGAACACACCGTGCGACGACTGCTGAGGACGGTATATCGCGCCTGATAGATAAGGTAGATACCCTGATCACCATCCCCAACGATCGTCTGCTCGAGCTGTGCGACCAGAGGACAGGCGTTGACCAGGCCTTCAAAATGGCCGACGACGTCCTGCTGCATGCCGTGCAGGCTATCGCAGAAGTCATTACCGTGCCCGGCATCATTAATCTGGACTTCGCCGATGTCAAGGCGGTGATGAAGGATGCCGGACAGGCGTGGATGTCCATCGGGCGTGGCAGCGGGCAGAAGCGCGCTATCGATGCGGCACAGGCAGCCCTGGCCAGCCCGCTCCTGGATGTCTCAATCGATGGTGCAATGGGCGTGCTGTACAATGTCACCGGCGGCGAGTCGCTCACGATGGCGGAGGTAAACGAAGCGGCTCAGATCATAGGGAAAGCAGTAGACTCTGAGGCGAATATAATCTTCGGCGTGGTCCATGACAAGTCCATGGATAGTGAGGTCAAGATCACGCTGGTTGCCACCGGTTTCCACACAGCAGGCAGCAAAACCATACGCAAGGATGAAGAGCTGCGACGCCTGGTGGAGGGTGCGGACAGCGAGCAGGAACTGGATATTCCCACCTTCCTGCGACGGCCATTGCCGCGACGCCAGACATTCGAGACACATGCGGTGGACAAGAAGACGCTGCGCTTCCGGTCACCAGTAAAATAGTGATACCCGATATAGTCGGGACAATCGTAGGGCCACAGTCGCTTTCGCGACCTGTGGCCCTCTTGTTTTTAAAAAGGGTTAAGGTTGACAACAACAATATATTGTGGTATCATCATAGCCCTGATACAACCTGATGTGGTGTAAAACATGCGGTGTCCTTACTGTAACTACGGCGATTCAAAAGTAATTGATTCGCGGGACGTCAGTGATGCGATACGACGTCGGCGCGAGTGCCTTGAATGCGGTGCTCGCTTCACCACTTACGAGCGATTGCATATGGCAACCCTGCTGGTGGTCAAGAAAGACGGCCGCCGCGAGGAGTTCAATCGGGATAAGGTTATATCAGGCATCAGGAAGGCATGTACCAAAAGGCCGGTGTCGCAGGCGATGATTGAGCAACTGGTGGACGATATCGAGGCCAGGCTGCGCCGCACGGGAAGGGGTGAAGTGCCGGCATCGCTGATAGGCGATATGGTGATGGAGGGACTGCGGCAACTGGATGGCGTCGCCTATATTCGCTTTGCCAGCGTTTACCGCGACTTCGCCGACATCGACGAGGTACGCGCGGCAGCCGATGCATACATTAAATTGAAACTGTCACACGACGATACGGCTCAGCTGCCGCTGTTCCCCGATCCGCCGGACACTGCCGATAATATGGAACACGAGCTGGATACCGTATCAGCGTCGGTAAAATCGAAGGGGTAGTTTGCACACAGACAAACGAGCAGGGACGAATACCATGTCAAATGATCCGGGCAGGAGATACAGGCTGGAGGCGGTTCGCACCAGGATCGCACGGCAGGTCTTCCGTTACTGCGAATCTGAGGGTCTAGCCGACCGGGAGCTGTTGGAGAGGATAACGGACAGGGTCATTCACTATATGGAGAAGTCCCAGCTCAGCCTCCCGGGCATAGAAGTCGCGAGTGCAATACCCGAATGGCGGCTTAAGCCCTCTGAAATACAGGCCGTAGTGAAAACTATTCTAGCTGAAGGGAGCGATATGAAGGTCGCTGAAGAACGAAAAAATGAGATACAAAAGGATGCCGGGATCGATGGCGAGAGTAAACCGACGATCGCCAAGAAATCGCCTTCCAGGAAGTCGGTCCCCGGGAGACCGGCGACCGTCGATGCCGATCTCTCCACCTTTTCCACGAATGCGATGAGGGTCCTGGAGAAGAGATACCTCAAGACTGATGAACAGTTCCAGGCAATCGAAACGCCTTTCGATCTGTTCCGCCGCGTGGCACAGAACATCGCCTCCGCCGAGCAAATCTACAACCCGTCTGCCGATCCCGGACACTGGGAAGACCAGTTCTACCGGATAATGGCGAACCTTGAGTTCCTGCCCAACTCCCCTACCCTGATGAATGCGGGGCGTGAGCTGCAGCAGCTATCGGCCTGCTTCGTGCTGCCGGTTGGCGATTCCATGGAGAGCATCTTCGACACCATAAAGAACACCGCCCTGATCCACAAGAGCGGCGGGGGCACCGGCTTCGCCTTTTCCAGGTTGCGGCCGGCGGGTGACATGGTGGGCTCCACCGGCAAGGTTGCCAGCGGGCCTGTATCCTTCATGCGGGTCTTCGATGCTGCCACCGATGTAATCAAGCAGGGAGGCATGCGCCGCGGGGCAAATATGGCCATACTCAATGTTGACCACCCCGATATCATGGAATTCATAACTGCGAAAGAGAGCGGTAACAGGCTGGCGAACTTCAACCTGTCGGTGGCGGTCACTGACAGCTTCATGGCGGCAATCGAATCTGGTGGTGACTACGAGCTGAGGAATCCGCGAGACGGATCGCCGCAAAAGAGTCTCAATGCCAGGGAAGTGTTCGACAAGATCGTGGACATGGCGTGGCGCACCGGAGACCCCGGGCTGGTGTTCATCGATCGCATCAACAGCAAGAACCCCACACCGCAGCTGGGAACTATCGAGAGCACCAACCCCTGCGGCGAGCAGCCGCTGCTCCCCTACGAATCCTGTAACCTGGGATCGATAAACCTTGCCAGGATGGTGGCGAAATCCGACGATGGCCGCTACGAGATAGACTATGACCGGCTTGCCGATACAGTAAATATAGCAGTCAGGTTTCTGGACAACGTGATCGACAAGAACAGATTCCCGCTATCCGAGATAGAGAACATGACCAAGAAGACGCGCAAGATAGGACTGGGGGTCATGGGTTTTGCAGACATGCTAATCAAGCTGTGTATCCCCTACGATTCGCCCGAGGCCCTGGCGACTGGTGAAAAGGTTATGCGTTATGTAAATGATGTGGCAGTTGCGGCTTCGGGGGCGCTGGCGGAGGAACGAGGCGTGTTCCCTGCCTTTGAGGGCAGCGACCATGAAGTGCTCGGCCGCCGCAGGGTGAGAAATGCCACTGTGACCACCATCGCCCCTACCGGTACGCTGAGCATCATCGCGGGCTGCTCCAGCGGTATAGAGCCGCTGTTCGCGCTGAGCTATGTTCGCCACATACTGGACGGTGATGAGCTGCTCGAGGTGAATCCCTATTTTGAAGAGGTTGCCAGAGGTGAAGGCTTCTATTCGACCGATCTGATGAAAGAGCTTGCCACCAGGGGCAGCATACGGGCCATGGATGGCGCAGTGCCGGAATGGGTCAAGAAGGTATTCGTTACCGCCCACGACATCGGCCCGGAGTGGCACGTCAAAATGCAGGCCGCCTTCCAGAGATCTACCCATAACGCTGTATCCAAAACTATCAACTTTCCCCACACCGCTACCAGGGAGGATGTCTCCCGGGCTTATACGCTCGCCTATCAACTGGGGTGCAAGGGGATCACCATTTATCGGGACCGGAGCAAGGATGCGCAGGTACTTAACATCCCCGCTGAAACAGAGACACAGGAAAGCAGACTGGAGCCACGCAAGAGGCCCAGGGTAACAAGGGGCATTACCGAGAAAGTGACCACCGGATGCGGCAGCATTTACGTCACGGTTAACTTCGACGAGTACGGGATCTGCGAGGTCTTCTCCAGCCTGGGCAAGGCGGGCGGCTGCGCCTCGGCACAGTTGGAAGCTATATCCAGGCTGATATCCCTGGCGCTGAGGTCCGGCATGGACGTAGCTGCGATAGTAAAGCACATACGCGGCATTCGCTGTCCATCGATAGCGTGGGACCAGGGCCACGCCATACTGTCGTGCCCCGATGCTATCGCCAGCGTACTGGAGCGACAGATAAACGGAAATATTACAGATGAGTCCAAGCGCACAACTTCTCCTGCCGTAGCAGTACAGCTCGGCGGGCAGTGTCCGGAGTGCGGCGGCATGCTGGTATATCAGGAAGGTTGCCAGATATGCCACGGTTGCGGTTATACCAAATGCGGGTGAGGTACAGTTCAGTGCCTGATCTCGATAGCTATATAATGATGGGAATAGGAGCGCTGTTCATGCTGCTGGGTGGTGTTTCCTTCCTGCTGGCCAGGAGTGAGGAGCGCCACCTGACCGAAGTCCTGTCGCAGCGTTTCGACCTCAGAGAGTTCGTCACCGGTTGGCCGATGCGCATCGGGCCGGATGCAATCAGGATCGGCGGCCGCATATTTATCATCTTAGGAATGGTGGTGTTCTTTATGGGCATCATCTTCCTATTCATCGATTGAGGAGGGTGATTTGGCTCAGAAAGTTGAACGCGGAACCAAGGATGAACAGTCCGGAATTGAGCAGCTGAACAGACGGCTCGATGCGCTCGACAGGAGGCTGGACGATATCGACAGCATGGTCAGCGCCATCGCGGAGCGGGCGATGAAGCGGCCACTGGAAATATCGGTAAGATGCCCTAACTGCGGGCGTACAGTAGAGATCGGGATCGTCGGCAGCGAGAAAATGACCAAGAAGCTGTAACTGTATCATATGACATGGAACTCGGGTGCGCGACAGGCGTTATCTCATGAGCAGGGCACGATCATAAAGGATTGGGGTGGCCGCATACCCATAGCCCTGATATACCCCAATAATTACTACGTAGGCATGTCGAGCCTTGGCTTGCAGACCATCTACGGATTGTTCAATAGCTATGACGCCATCGTGTGCGAGCGGGTGTTCTGCAATAGCGGAGGGAAAAGCATAGAGTCCGGCCGTCCGCTGGCCGACTTTGCCGTATTTGCCTTTTCCGTATCCAGCGAACTGGACTACTTCAATGTCCTGGATATGCTGATAACGGCCAGAGTGCCCCTGCATGCCGCCAAACGCAGTGATTCACACCCTATAGTTATCGCCGGGGGGCCCTGTGTCACCACCAACCCTGAGCCTCTGGTACCGTTCTTCGACGGCTTCGCCATAGGCGAGGGTGAGGCCATCGTACCGTCAATGGTGACAGCCTTCGAGGAATGCATCCAGATGGGCAGGGACGAGCTTCTGCACAGGTTGAGTTCAATACCCGGCATGTATGTGCCCCTAATCAGGGACAATGATATCGTCGAACGGCAAATGGTGCATAATCTGGATGATTTCGAAACCGCCTCGGTTATCCTCACCCCGCATACCGAATTCAGCAACATGTACCTTCTGGAGATATCCAGGGGATGCCGCTGGGGCTGTCGCTTCTGTCTTGCCGGCTTCGCCTTCCGCCCCATGCGCTTCCGCTCCACGGAGAAACTGCTACGAACGGCTAAGAAAGGACTGACCTGCGGAAAGAGGATCGGGCTACTTAGCGCATCGCCTGCGGACCACCCGCAGATAGACGAGATGGTCGTGAAACTGCGCCACATGGGCGCTGAAATATCGGCAAGCTCGCTCAGGATTCGCCCCCTGTCAACAGTATTGCTGCACGGCATCGCTGAGAGCGATTCCACCACTGTCACCTTCGCTCCGGAGGCCGGCTCGGAAAGGCTGAGGCAGGTCATAAACAAGGGCATCACCGAGCGGGATATAATCACTGCAGCCGATGAGGTCGGTGCGCTGAATTTCCACCAGATGAAGCTGTATTTCATGATCGGGCTTCCTACAGAGACAGCCGAGGATATCGACGATATGATAAGGCTGGTGCTCGCCCTGAAAGAACGGCTGGTACAGCAGCGTGCCGGCACGCGTATCGTACTGTCTTTTGAGCCATTCGTGCCCAAGGCGGGAACGCCGTTCCAGCGACTGCCCATGGCCAGCCAGAAGATGCTCAAGCATAACCTGTCCAGGCTGAGGAGCAGCCTCGAGCCCAGGGGCATCGAATTGCGGGCAGAGAGTGTACCATGGGCTGCCGTCCAGGGCACCCTGTCGCGAGGCGACCGCAGGCTGGCGGAGGCACTGGTGCGCGCGGTCGCCCGATACAGGGAAGGCGATGGTGAAAGTGTATCGCTGCCATCGTGGCGGCTGGCCCTGGCCGAGCTTGGCATCGATGCTGACAGGTACATTAACCGGCAGATACCCCCTAACGAGCGCCTGCCCTGGGAACATATCAGATCAGGTGTGGATGCATCATATCTGGAGAAGGAATTGGAACGCGGGCTGCTGGGGGAAGAGAGCCCGCCCTGCCCTTCAATCGAATGCCACAGATGCGGGGTGTGCTGAATGGATATCGCACGAAATCTCCAGGAGGTACGCGAGCGAATCGCCAGGGCGGCGAGCCGGGCGCAGCGCTCCCCCGACGAGATTACGCTCATCGCAGTGACCAAAGGGCTTTCATCATACGCGGTGCAGGCTGCGATTGAAGCTGGCATCGATAACATCGGCGAGAATCGCGTGCAGGAAGCGGCGATCAAGGTGTCCGAGCTGCAGTCATCGGGGCTGAAGCCTGTATGGCACATGATCGGTCACCTGCAGCGCAACAAGGTTAAGACAGCCGTGGATATTTTTGATATAATTCACAGCGTTGATTCGCTAAGGCTGGCCATGGAATTGAACGAGAGGACAAAACGGGTCATGCCGGTGATGCTCCAGGTGAATGTGTCGCAGGAGCATACCAAGGGGGGCTTCGCCGTAGCAGAGGTTCCAGACGTCGTATCATCGCTAAGACAGCTGACAAGACTGGAAGTAACAGGTTTGATGACGATAGCGCCCCTGATGAGCGACCCGGTGGAGACCCGCCCCATCTTCCGCAGCTTACGCCAGCTTCGCGACACAACCGGCCTCAGGCATCTCTCCATGGGCATGTCCGATGATTTCGAGGTTGCCATCGAAGAAGGTGCCACCATGGTAAGGATCGGCCGAGCTATATTTGGAGGTTGATATGGCACAGAAGAAGAAGGCAGTCAAACATGGGGGCTTCATTGAGATGGAGGAGACTCCACGCACAATCATCATACAGACAGGGCGACAGACGCCGCCCGATGCCTTCCTGTGGGACCTGGACTTCATCGACGGCATCCGCATTGAGGCAAGACGGCTGGCTGCCGATTTCCGCAGCGGCGGACTTGCCAGCTTCGTGATGATAACCACCGGTGCCAATACCGATGCCACAGCCATCGCCAGCGCCATCAGCAAACACCTCCAGAGGCTCAAGAGACGGGGACACGATGATCTGGTACTCCTTGTTGGCGGCAGCATCACGGCAACCGGCAATGAAATAAGCTTCAAAGACGTTAAGTGTCGCAGACAGGTACCGTTGAAAGGCATGTCCCAGGACGAGATACTCAACGCATTGAATGAAGCCCTGGCTGAGGCATTATGAAGCTGGCGTTTATCGGTGTCGGGGTCATGGGCGAGGCGATCGTAAAGGGGGTGCTGTCCACAGGGCTGTGCTCACCGCGAGATATCGCAGCCAGCGACGCCAACAGGCAGCGGCTGGATGCTGTATGCTCCACATACGGGATAGAGGCGGCCCGGAGTAATACTGCAGCAATCCGCGGATGCGATGTCGTGGTACTGGCGATAAAGCCGCAGAACCTGCCAGAGCTCCTGCCTTCCCTCAACGGGCAGATAGACAAAGGGCAGCTTATCCTGTCGATAGTTGCGGGGGCAACCATATCCACAATTGTGACAGGGCTGGAACACGACGCGATAGTGCGGGCGATGCCCAATACCCCGGCCCAGGTAGGGGCCGGCCTGTGCGTGTGGACGGCTTCAAACGTCGTGACGCGCGGGCAGAAGCAGAAGGCTAAATCGATCCTCGGGGCACTGGGAAGCGAGATATACGCCCGCGACGAGAAATATATCGACATGGCGACGGCGGTCAGCGGCAGCGGCCCGGCCTATATCTACCTTGTCATGGAAGCGTTGATAGATGCTGCGACGGGCATCGGGTGGGACCGCGATACGGCGGAGACGCTGGTGCGCGAGACGACGCTGGGGGCGGCGCTGCTGGCGCAGGATACAGGCAGGTCTCCCGCAGAGCTGCGCAGGATGGTCACATCGCCCGGCGGTACCACGGAGGCGGGGATAGCGCAGCTTGACGGCATCAGGGACGCTTTCAGGAGGGCGGTCGAAGCCGCATATCGGCGGGCGCAGGAGCTGGGCAAATGAAAGGCGCTGGTCCCATCGACGGCAAACGAGCGGCTGATCCCGATAATATGCCGCCAGTGCAGCGTCGATCTCCGCCATCTGAAACGTCGCCCTGGTCTTATCCTGTACAAAGGGGGTTGAGATGAAGAAGGTCGGCATTGTTACGGATAGCACATCGTGCCTGCCACAGGAACTGGTCGACAGGCACGATATCTGTGTAGTCCCCCTGCTGATAATCATCGACGGCCGCGGCTACCGTGATGGAATCGATATCAGTCCCGGCGAAGTCTACAAGATCATGCGGCGCAAACAGAACCTGCCGACGACCTCGACACCATCGGTGGGCGATTTCTTTAATGCTTTCTGCCAGCTTTCAGAGAAGGTGGAAAGCATCCTCTGCATCAACGTCACGGCCAAACAGAGCAAGACCTTCGACACAGCGCTGGTGGCCAGGGAGATGGCGCGCGAGAAACTAACGACCCATAAAATCGAGGTATTCGATAGCCAGGCGGCATCCAGCGCGCTGGGTTGGATCGTGGTGGAGGCAGCGCGCGCTGCTGAAAGGGGCGCCGATCTGGATGAAACAATCGAGGTCGTGCGGAAGATGATGCGCAGGGTGCAGTATCTGGCTATAGTGGATGACCTTTACTATCTGGCACGCACCGGGCGCATCGGCAAGGCATCCGCATGGGCCAGCTCGCTACTCAATATCAAGCCAATCGTAGGACACGATACGTCTGTCGGTGTGACCATCCCTGTCGATCGGTCGCGTACCAGGGCAAAGGCGGTGAGCCGCCTTCTTGGTCTGATGGCGGAGAGGATCGGCAAGTCACAGGCACACGTGATCGTGAACCACGCCGATGAGCTGGAAGAAGGCAAACGCCTGAAGGAAGAGATAGCCAGAAGGTTCAATTGTGCCGAGATCTACCTGAACGAGTTCATGCCCAGCATGGGGGTACATGCCGGCCCGGGCATTCTGGGAGCGGCATTTTATACCGATACTTAATCCCCATCTTACCACGACCATGACCGTAGCCATTTACTGCAAACTTGCTTTATAATTGAGCGGTATGAAGGGCGTCCAGACTGAAGCAGATGTTGAGCTGCTGCGAGAGAGCCTCTGCCAGAGGTTCGCCCTGCCGGAACCGGTCAGCACTCCGGTGCTGATCGCCGTCAGCGGCCTTCCCGGAAGCGGCAAGTCATTTTTCTGCCGCCAGCTATCGGAGCGCCTTTCGCTCCCCATACTGGAAAGCGACGTAATGAGGCGCAGGCTGTATCCCACACCTGTGCACGACCGTCCTGAGAGCGAGCGCCTGTTCCGCGCCTGCCACCTGCTGATACAGGATTTTCTGGAAAAGGGGGTGTCGATCATCTTCGATGCCACCAACCTGGTAGAGCGCCACCGCGAGCAACTATACCGCATAGCCGATGACACAGGTGCCAAGTTGATACTGGTCCGCGTCGAGGCTCCGCCGGAGCTGGTGCACAAGCGACTCCGCCGCAGGAAGGCCGGCGCCGACGCCGAGGACAACTCGGAGGCGGACTGGGATGTATACCGACGCATGAGCCAGTCATCGCAGCGCATCAGGCGCAACCACTTCGCCGTCGATACGTCCCGCGATATCACCCCGGTGCTCGACAAGATCGTCCGCGAGGTGAACCGATAAACGCTGAACACCTGCGACAGTCCGATATTGTAACAAATCGGGGAAGGTCCATTCCCTGAGATAGGAGCCATGTCATGGATATAAAGACTACAGCCGGTGATATCTCCGGCGTGGCGGCGGACGCCATCATCGTGAACCTGCTCGAGGGGGTGAAGCACCCCGGCGGCGCCACCGGCGCTGTGGACCAGGCACTGGGCGGCATCATATCGAAGCTCATCGCTGACGGCGAGATCAAAGGCAAACGCCACGAGATGACCCTGGTACACTCGATGGGCAGGATCAAGCCGGACAGGGTGCTGGTCGCTGGGCTGGGGAAGGAAAAGGAGCTCAGTACCTCGCGGGTACGGGAAGTGACCGCCGAATCCTGTCGCTATCTCAGGAAGGTGGGGTGCAGGAAAATCGCCTCCATACTGCACGGCTCCGGCGCCGGCGGCATCGACCCCGAGGCTTCCGCCCAGGCGATAACCGAAGGTGCGCTCCTGGGGACTTACACTTTTCGCAGACACCAGACGAAGGATTCGGAGGAGGGTGAGATAAAGGAGCTGCGCATAGTGTACAGGGAGAAGAAGGGTATTGCCTCACTGGAACGCGCTGTAAAAAAAGGGCGCATACTGGCTGAAGCCACCATCATGGCCCGCGATATGGCCAATGAGCCGGCAAATTTCATGACGCCCTCAGACATGCAGGAGGTGGCTCTCAAGGTGGCCGGTGAACAGGGGCAGGAATGCTATGTGCTGGAGCAGGCCGATATGGAACAGCTGGAGATGGGGGCCATCCTCGGTGTGGCCAGGGGCAGCGTCCAGCCGCCCAAGATGATAGTGTTGAGCTATAAAGGCGGCGGTCCAGCCGGCAGAACCATCGGGCTGGTGGGCAAGGGCATCACCTTCGATTCCGGAGGCATATCCATTAAACCGTCGGAGAGGATGGGGGATATGAAGGGCGACATGGCCGGAGGCGCTGCCGTTATCGCCGCCATGCGCGCCATAGGTGAACTAAAGCCGGGGATTAACGTCACCGGCATAGTGCCGGCAACCGAGAACCTGCCCGACGGCTCGGCGCTGAAGCCGGGCGACGTAGTGAAGGCGTCTAACGGAAAGACGATCGAGGTGGTGAACACGGACGCCGAGGGACGGCTCATACTGGCGGACGCGCTGAGCTACGCGCGTAAGCTCAAGCTGTCGCCCGTGGTGGATATCGCCACCCTTACCGGCGCCTGCCAGATCGCTCTGGGAGAGTTCTGCACCGGCGCCTTCGGCAACGACCAGGGGCTGATCGACAGGATAAAGAAGGCTGGAGATGAATCCGGGGAATGCATCTGGCAGATGCCCATGTATGATGAATTCAAGGAACTCAATAAGAGCGATATCGCCGACATAAAGAACTCCGGGGGCCGGTACGGAGGGGCTATTACGGCGGCACAGTTCCTGTCGGAGTTTATCGAGGATACGCCATGGGTGCACCTGGATATCGCCGGGACGTCTCGGACGGAGAAGGAACGAGGGCCGCTGGTCAAGGGGGAAACCGGCGTTATAGTGCGCACGCTGGTAAATTTTGTGCTGGGCATGGAGAAGGGGCGTTAGCTTAAGGTAAAAATCGTCGACCTGCCGACGATTCCATTAAAACTGGTAAATGAGGAGGTCAAAAATGAAAGTCAAATGGCTGGGACACGCCGCTTTTTTAATCACTTCCGATGAGGGGAAAAAGATAATTACCGACCCGTATAAACCCGGCGTCTATGGGCTTGAGTACGGGAAGATAAAAGACAGCGCCGATATCGTTACCGTGAGCCATGACCACGACGACCACAACTATGTGGCCGGTGTCCCCGGCTCACCGCGCGTGGTGCGGGGTGCCGGCAGTCACAAAGTGAACGGCATAGAGTTCCTGGGCATCGCCTGCCACCATGACGAGAGCGGCGGCAAGGAGCGGGGGGCGAACACAATCTTCTGTTTCACGGTCGATGGCGTGAAGCTGTGCCATCTCGGCGATCTGGGACATTTGCTGAGCAAGGAACAGGCGGCTGCCATCGGTACCGTCGATGTGCTGCTCATACCGGTAGGCGGTGCCTTCACCATAGATGCCGCTGGAGCGGACGGCGTCATCGACCAGATCAAGCCGCGCATGGTCATACCAATGCACTTCAAGAATAAAAGGTGTCCCGGATTCCCTGTCAGCGAATGCGATACATTCCTGGCCGGCAAGAAAAACGTGAAGCGAATGAATACAGCCGAAATCGAGCTGAAAGGTGGCAAACTGCCATCCGCCACGGAGATAGTGGTGCTGCAGCCGGCGCTGTAACCATTAATCTGTCTGTCGACCGCCTGACGCTGCACATAATATTGGAGCGACTCGTGTGAAGAAAGGTACCTCCCGGAGGGTAATGTTCTGGCAGATAGTTGTCCTGATAGCCCTGCTGGCGCTGGTGGCCACACCCTTCGCCAGCTATAACAGAGGCAGTACCGCACCTGTACCAACCCCATTTCCGACCGCTTCGCCGACACCGCCCTCCACATCGAACTCGACCGCAACATCGACGCTATCCCCTGCCGGCACATCGACGCCAACGCCGACTTCGACCGCCGTCTCGACTTCGACCCTACCCCTACACCCTGATACCTGAGAGCTTTCATCGAAAGCAAAAAAAGATTGCTTTTATCGTATAGATTCTCTATAGTATTTGTTGATATCTCAGGCTGAATCGATCCCCTCTGATGGGACGATAATCGAAAGTTGTTAATATATTATGAAAAGTGTCTGCATCATCCTCCCCGCCCTGAATGAGGAGGAGACCATTGGCAAAGTTATCGACGAGGTACCCGTTACCGAGATAGAGAAGCGCGGCTACAGGGTTGAGATAGTGGTTGTGGATAACGGCAGCGAGGATAGGACCGGAGAGATCGCCAGGGCTAAAGGCGCGCGTGTCATAGATGAGCCGCAGAGGGGTAAGGGGATAGCCATACGCAAAGCCTTCAGCACGGTGAATGGCGACTATATCTTCATGCTGGATTCCGACTACACCTACCCGGCAACCAGCATACCAGCGATGCTGGAGTTACTGGAGAAGGGCTGCGACGTGGTTCTCGGATCTCGACTCAAAGGGCAGATCGAAAGGGGTGCTATGCGCAGGTTGAACCTGATAGGTAATTACCTGCTTGCCATGACAGCTAATGTATTATATATAACGAGCATCAGCGACCTGTGCACCGGTTTCTGGGGGTTCAGGGGCGAGGTTATCCGCACGCTGAGGCTGGATGCTATCGGGTTTGACCTTGAGGCGAATATGTTCATCGAGGTCGCCAGACGCCGCTACAGGATTGGCGAGGTGCCTATCCGCTACCGCAGGAGAGAAACCGACAGCAAGCTCGGCTCCATGCAGGCAGGCTACAGGATAGGCAAAATGCTGCTGAGGAAGAGATTCAAGCGAGGGTAGGAGAGGGATCGGCGGAGCTACAGAACCGATAACATGAAAGTATGTATTGTAGGGCCTTCCAAACGTTTCTTCAGCGGCATAACAAATCAAACGATTTTCCTGTCTAACGCGCTATGCAGGCGCAATCAGGTTTCTGTGCTTCTACTCCGCAATCTGCTCCCCAGAAGGCTCTTCCCGGGCCATGTTCGCGTCGGCAGGGATCAATATGTGGCCGAAATCGCCGGCGACACAGCCGTATATGATGGGATGGACTACAATTCTCCTTTGAGCTGGTTTCGTGCCTATCGTTTCCTGAAGCAGCAGAGGCCTGATGCCATAATCATGTTATGGTGGACCTCATCCGTAGCACACATGCAACTACTGATCAAGATGATGAACTCCCTATCGATCAGGGCAAAATTGATACTGGAGATGCATGAGGTGGTGGATCCTATCGAGGAGAGGGTATTACCGCTGAGGCTCTATTCGCGCATATCGGGCAGATGCCTGATACGCGGCTTCGATGCCTGCACCACCAAGTCGGAGTTCAATAAATCGCAGGTGTCGCAAATATACGGCATAGACGAAGGCAGGATATTCGTAATTCCCCACGGGCTGTATGAAGATTTCAACAGGGCGGAAGACTGCGATACAGCCAGAAAGAAACTGAATATCAGGGAAGGCTTCGTAATATTATATTTTGGCCTGATACGACACTACAAAGGCGTTTCATATCTCATCAAAGCTTTCAACATGCTGCCGGAGCCAATCGCTGTAAACTCGCGATTGTTAATCGTTGGCGAGGTATGGGAAGAAGGTGAAGGATTGCGCCGCCAGATGGAGTCATCGCCTTATAAAGAACGCATCAGCCTCATCGATCAGTATGTCCCGGACGAGATGATACCTGCATATTTCGGCGCAGCCGACGTGGTGGTTCTGCCCTACCTCAGGGCAGCCGGCAGCGGCGTGGCGCACATGGCTATGACATACGGGAAACCCGTCATCCTGTCGCAGGTCGAAGCCCTGAAGGAGACCCTGGGCGATTATCCGGGGGCGGTTTTCGTGCCGCCGGGGGACGCCACTGCTATAAGAGACAGGCTGGGAGAATTACACCATGCTATCGATTCCGGACAGCGCCCGCAGTACGCCAGCTCTCACCCCGCATGGGACGACATCGCCAGACAATACGAAACGATCATCAGACAGCTCATATCCGATCGAGTGGAAGCCATATGAATATCCTGCAGGTCTGCCCTAAATACTACCCCTCCATCGGTGGCGTGGAGGAGCACGTCAGGAACGTGTGCGAGAGGCTGGCCCGCAGTCACAGTGTGACCGTATTCACGACCGACCCCTCAGGACGATTGCCTCAACAGGAAACCATAAACGGCGTCGCCGTTCGCCGATTTAAGGGCTTCTCCCCTAGCGACTCTTATCATCTGTCGCTCGAGATGTCACGCGAACTCAAGTCGGCCGAATTCGACATCGTCCACGGGCACAGCTACCATGCCCTGCCGCTATACTTTGCGCGACACGCAAAGCGAAAGCGATTCGTTGTTACAACATATTATCACGGCCACGGATCGACCAGTTTCAGGGACTTCCTGATCCGGTTGTACAAGCCCATGGGCAGGAAGGCGCTGGAGGAAGCGGACAGGGTCATCGCACTGTCGAATCACGAGAAGAGGCTACTGCTGCAGGATTTCAGGATAGAACCGGACAGGGTTATCGTGATCCCCAGCGGCATCGACCTTTCCGAGTTCGAGAATTTGAACAAGGAGAAGGGTTCTGAAAAAACTATCCTGTACGTCGGGCGGCTGGAAGAATACAAGGGTGTGCAGCACATCATCCGCGCCCTGCCTGGACTCGATTCAGCCGTCAAACTCGAAATAGTGGGCAAGGGGCCATTCAAACCACACCTGGAGTCACTGGCGGAAAATCTGGGGCTCTGGGACAGGGTTCATTTCTACCAGGACCTGTCCCGCAAGGAGCTGCTGGACATGTACGCCAGCGCAAGCGTTTTCGTCCTGCTGTCCCAGTATGAGTCATACTCCATCGCGGTTGCGGAGGCGCTGGCTGCGGGGACGCCCTGCATCGTAGCCGACACCTCGGCACTGAGCGAGTGGATCGATAACAGGAACTGCTTCGGCATCGATTACCCTGTTGATCGAGATCAGCTGGCCAGGCTCGTCAACAGGGCGATTGGCACACGCGCCGGCGATGTCAAACTGTTCGACTGGGATGAAGTGGCCACGGAGACCGCCAGGGTTTACCAGCTATGAAGATACTCATGCTGACCAACTTCTACCCGCCGATCATCGGGGGTATGGGTCACCACGTGCAGTCAGTGAGCCGGGAGCTGGTGAAGCGTGGACACGAGGTCATCGTATGCACCACGGCACAGCGCGCTCTGCCAATGCGCGGGACCGACAACGGGGTGACGGTATTGAGGCTGAAGGGATTGTTCCAGCAAATGCCCTTCCTGTTCAAGGACCCGGGACAGAGGCACCATCCTCCGGCCCGCGACCCGGCGATCAGCCGCAGCCTTAAAAGAATAATCGACGAACAGAAGCCGAACGTGATAAATGCGCACGGCTGGATGCTGTTCTCGCTCCTGCCGTGGGTTAAACGGTACGACATCCCGCTGGTGCTCAGCCTGATGGACTGCGAGTTCATCTGCCCCAAGCAATCGCTGGTATGCGACGGCGACAGCCTTTGCGACCATCCCTTCACGCCGCGTTGCATCACATGTGGTAAGACGACCTATGGCCTGGCTAAATCGATTGCCACATATTGCGGGATCAGGGACAGCCGCAGGAAGCTGAAGCTGGTGGACCGGTTCATCGCCATAAGCACGTCGACAAAACGTGTCAATGTCACATACCTCGGCCTTAACGATGAAGACGTCGAAGTAATCCCCTGCTTCTACGACCCTGATACAGAAGGAAAAATTATCGATCCAGAGTCTAACCCGGAGCTCCCCGACGATTTTATCCTTTTCGTAGGTGCTTTGTCACCGCACAAAGGGACAGAGGTATTGTTGAGAGCGTACCGAAAGCTCAACACTCAAACGAAGCTGGTCTTAATCGGAAGCAGGCACCCGGATTACCACTACGTAACTGGCGACAGCGTAGTCGTGCTTGAAAATGCCCCGCGTGACGTCGTCATGTCGGCAATGTCCAGGTGCCGATTCGCCGTCTTCCCCTCGATCTGGGCTGAAGGTTTCGGTATCGTTGCCATCGAAGCCATGAGCCACAGTAAAGCGGTGATAGCCTCGGACATCGGCGGGCTGAAGGATATCGTAGTCGATGGTGACACCGGCTTCCTCGTAGCCCCCGGAGATGCCGAAAAGCTGGCCGCCTCAATGGAACAACTATTGAAGGATCCCCGGAAAGCCGTCGAGATGGGATTGCGAGGGCATGAGCGATTCACTGAAAACTTCACCCCGGATGCAGTCATGCCCAGGATAACAGATTTATATGAGAGGCTCATCCATGAGCGTGCGAACGTGTGACGACCAATGCGCGTGTGGTATACAGTCGTATGATAATCTGTTCAATCACCAACCTTGTGGTGGCTAATGGGGATTTTCTTAACTATATGATATGTGATCAGTTTTACAAGAAAGAGTGGCCCCAGGCTGCGAGCTATACGATATACCGTTCGTATATTGACGGCCAAGTAATGCGGTAATTTACCTCCAAAGTATATCCACGCAGAACGCCATAATTCATACTCCCTTGCTACTTTAATTATCCTAAGGAGGTTTTTGAACCTCATAGAGATACAATATGTCTCCAGGTTCGCCGATAACCAGGCTCTAATAAGATCACGTGAGGGAAAAGATCCAGACCAAACAGGAGGAGTTTGCCATGATAGGTCAGGGCTTATCAGTGTAGAAAAATTCCGCATCTCGCCAATGCCACCATTCTTCTGATACCACTCCTCTACTCTCGTCCCGGGCCATGGTACTAACATGTTCCAGTAGATGTAGTCTGCCTTCATGGCTTTTGCAAGAACAATGGAGTCCCGATGTTTAAGAATGTTATCACCCGGTAAACCTATAACAAAGCAGAGACCTAATGCTAGCCTTTTGTTTCTTATTATTTGTGCCGCGTGCTTGATCTCCTCTAGTGTTTCACCCTTGTTCAAACCCTCAAAAACTTCAACATTGCCACTCTCAACACCAATACAAAGATTGCGACCGCCAGCTTTTTTACACAGTTCGATCAGTTCTTCATCTACATCTTTTGCTCTGAGATTGTCAATCGTAAGCATACATCCTAGTTTCGCCGAAGCCAGTGAATTAAGGAATCCCTTAAATCGTTCCTTGTGAAAAGTCGGGCAATCATCGGTAATCGCTATACTCATAATCTGTGGGTACTTATTCTTCGCATTCGATAATTCTTGAATGCACTGCTCTAGCGGCCTTTCTCTGATTCTTCGTCCTGCTGTCTGTCCTATAACGCAGAAGCTACACTGAAACGGGCACCCCCGACTCAGTTGAATCTGATATTCTTTCAGATACTCAACTCCATATAAAGGTTCTAATGATGCTTGGGGGATTTCTTCTGGTTTTACAGGTTGGCAACGAATAATCATGGGTTCTGATTGACGCTTAGCTTGCTCTACAACCGACACTATTTCAGATTCAGCCTCACCACATACCAGATAGGAGATACGAGTATCATATGCAAAGTCATCTGGGAATATACTTACGTGGGGGCCACCCAGCACGATAGGTGCATCTGTAGTTCTATTAACAAGATCAATAGTTTCCAAAGCCTCATCATAATGGTATGTAAAAATAGAGATGCCGACAACATCAGGTAAATAATCACGAATCTCCTGCGCTAATGAAGGTGGCCTCAACCCTTTGCACGATTGCAAGAATACGAAATCTATTATACGTACATCGTGACCTTGCGATTTGAGAATTTGGGCTAGCAGCAAGAGTCCCAAATGTGCGCGCCTCGAACTGACACCCCCTTTTTTTGCAGGATTTATTAGGAGTACACGTTTCTTATCCGCTATCATTCTTATTATTTTGCCTATCGAGAATTCTCAACCAGTGGATCCATATTCTAAATTCCAATATTATCCAAGCTTTGGTATAGGCATTAGCTGTATCACCTCATTGATTTATTGTAATCGCCACCTTCTTAGCCATGTAAGTATGACGATCAACTGCATCTTCGCTAACAACCATCCCGCACTTCTCAAGGACTTCCTTACAGATTTTAAAGTAATTCTGGTCCCAGGCCTCAAATATTACCCGTACGTTACTACTTTTTTCTATAATTCTAATGGCACCTTGAATTACTTCTTGCTCAGAGCCCTCTGTATCTATCTTTATTATATCTACATGTTCAATTCCAGTATTATGTAATATTTCATCGAGTTTCATCCCTTTCACTTTTATGTAGTAGCTAGACACCCTTTCCTTTACTGATGAAAGTGATTTATCTCGATAACACGAAAGTGAAAGGGAGAGTTCTTCCGTCTTATTCCAACATGCGATATTCAAAGCGGAGACATTAGTTAGACCGTTCAATGCTATATTCTTCTGAAGAGACTTGTAATTGTCTGGGTCAGGTTCAATTGATATAACTCTACCGTTGTCACCCATTTGTCTCCCGACCTTTACCGTATATCTTCCTATATGAGCCCCGATATCAACAAAGACTCCTGTTCTCACTTCATCGAAGTACCTTGTTAGCCCAGGCTCAAACATTTCAGCGGCAACTTGGATATCAGTACCACCACTTCTACAATGAAACATCCCATTACTGTTTTTGATTATAACGCTAGGCGATAATAACAACACGAATTTTCTAAAAATATCCTTAATGAGAGGCACTTCAAACATATCTATTGCATAATAAACAACTCTAAGAAGTGAACTTGGTATCAGAAACAACTTTGCCTTAACCCCCTGCCCCTCTCTGAATATGAGAAGCCAATAAAAAAGCCTCTGAATCTTTTCGGCTAAACTGCACATTAAATATCTCCTCTCAACTGATATTTAACCTTCTCAGTGCAAATAGAACGTAAAAACTAAGTAATACTTCAACTACCAACCATGCGTATCCTACGCCTACTATACCGGCTATCGGGGCAATGGAATAGCACGCTATAAGAAACAGAACCGTCGGCACACAGGTAATAATGATGAGTTCCCCTATCCGGTGTTTAATTAGTAGTATAATTGAATATATCCTGTTAATAGCCACGAAAACACTCGATATAGCCAACATATGTAACAACAACGTTGCATTTGCAGCATATGAAGCGCCAAACGCCATCAGAATCCACTTTCCAATTATCAACACTAGCGCGCAAGCAGGGATAAGCAATATGAACATGAACTTACACGACCTGCGAACATTTTTCTCCAACATCTCTTCGTGGTGAGATCCTTCTGCAAACAGAGACTGAGATACCGCAGTCGGAATAATGTAGAGAGCAGTGGCGACCATCCAGGCTATGTAAAAATATGCATTCTGTTCCGGCCCTAACCTGTTAATAACTAAAAGCGGCAATAAATAAGTCGGACTAGTTGAAAACAGAATAACAATGTAGTTCTTGAAAGAGTAATTCCATAGCCCCTTTATAATCTGGAAATTAATCCGGGGGCTCGGCTTATAACCTTTCAAAGTTCGAGGGAGGAACAGAAACAGGCCTATAATCAGCCCAATACCGACGGCTATGCCCCATGAACTCACAATACCGAACGCGTAGAAAAAAGACACCAGTATGAATGGAAGCACCAGCTTGAGCACGGAGTAGATAGTATTTTTGTACAGGACGAAATCAGCCTTCCTCCGTGCGATAAATATATAGTCCAGCATCCAGGAGAGCGTCCAGAGGATGGAGAAAAGGACAAATACCAGTGCGAACACGGCATTGTCATTGATAAAACCCAATTCAGGAGACAGCACATCCACCGCAGCCACAAATATTATTGCCAGCACGAGAGACACCGCTGCGCTGAGGACAAAACAGGAGTTGATCATCTCCACCGGCTTCTCAGCCTTTGGTAGAAACCGTATTAGCGCGATATCGAGACCCAATCGACTGAAAAGCGATATCAGGGAAATCGCCATTATAACTGCGTTGCCGTATCCTACATCTGCCTCACTGTAATATCTTGCCACAACAATCCAGAAAACGTACCCCAGCAACACGGTTACCGCAGTATTTGCCATGAGGAAGAGGGAGTTACGATACAGAGGGTCTTTTGTATGCTGGATCAGCTGAAAGAAACGCTCCTTGGCTGCACGATTAATATTACAGAGGTTAGTCATACTTATTAGCCTGTGTGATCAAATGGATATGATTTACGTCACGAACTTTGCTCGATTATAAACTATGGTTGAGGCATGAGCAAGTGAGTCCGTTTAGTTCTGCGTTTGACAATGGTGATATGCCAGCGAGGGAAAGGAACCGTGGAGCTTCCCTAGGGTGTATACTCAAATATTTTCACGTAAGGTGTAACTGCCCCTGCCACGTTTGTCTGCACCGAAGAATGGTGGATTGTCCTGTAATGCTCCAGCTTCTCCAGCGGCACAGGGCTCATGAATGGGTGTATACCAACGATTGTATAACTCGGGTTCGCATCTGTGAAAGCCTTTGCATCCGAATAAGTAGCGAAAGGCTCCCCCCCATTGGCAACGTCATTCAGCCATTTCACCTTTTTCCCGCCACCTATATCCATCTCTGTATATGCAATTGCCCAGGTGGAATTGTTAGGCACCACCGCCTCTCCATCGAAATTGTATAACCTTGAGCACATGCTCTGGTAATATCTCGGATAATAAAACATGTAGGATCCGCTTTCATTACCAGATGACCAGTAGAACCTGTCAAGGAAATCCCCCGCTTTTTGCTCCGACCACGTTGCCATGACATGGAACTTGCTGATATCCGTCTCGATATCAATCACCACGTATCTCGACCCCAGTTCATCGAGTATCCAGCTGCCTTCAGATTCGTTCTGGGCAGTCATGAATGTACTGGCTCCAGGAACAATAGAGCCATTAGGTGTTCGTCCACCTATACCCATCTGGTGCGGATTGGCGTTGGGTATGCGACGACCGATGCGCAGGATCCAGTGGCCATAGTCCCACCAGCTCATCACGCCATACGCAGTATCAGGGTATTTGTAGCTTTCTCCCTCAGGGGGTTTTTCGTATATATCGTAATATGCGTTAGGGTCACCGAAGGGCTCGGGAGTATTCTCACTGAGCCATACCAGAGCGCTGCGCCAGCCCTCGTTCGGACCGAAAGGTGTCCTGGATAGATCCATGGCATGGCCTATGAGAGGATAAAATGCCAGGAAAAACACTACAACAGCCGCCAGCGCATTCGATGCCGGAATGATCAGCCGGCGCTTCTTCTCGAAAGTATCGTTGGGCCGCTCCTGCTCTGCAGCGAGAGCCCTTTTACCCTTTGCTTTCTTCTTTGATTTGACTGCCTCCTTCATTTCCTCAGGTGATGCCTTGCGGCAAAATGCCCAGGTGGCTGTTTGGGATATCCATGTCGGTATCTGCAGGCAGAAGTACCCCGTCAGCAGGGCAGCGTTGACCGCGAAGTAATACGCGAAACGTGTCTGCCCCACCATTGCCAAGAGCATTACATAGCACCAGATAACGAGCAGTACCCTGCCCGCGCTTCTCTCAAAGTAAGCGTACACGAAAAAGAGAAGCCCATAAATCAGGTAAAGTGCAGCGTTGAACCAGCCCGGCATGTCGGCAAACACGTATATCAGGGTCGTCAGCAGGATCAATAGCCCCAAAGCTGCCAGCAGCAGCCTCCCCCCTACCCTTTTCCATGCGACATTGAATATCAGCAGAAACAAAGACAGAGGAACGACAAAGATGCTGGTAGCGAAATACCACCATATCTTGTTTGCCTGGGTGAAAAAATTGGTAAACTCGAATCCAGAGAAAAGAGGCCTGGCTTCCTGTACTGTCATTGCGGTGACGCCGGGGGAAAACACGGCAGTGAATTTGGACATCATATCATGGTACATGTCCGGTGAGATGAGATACAGAAACAGCACGCCGAATCCGCCGAGCACACCTATTGCGAGGGGATAATACAGACGGCGCAATTTAAAATGCACGAAGGACTGTGACACGGCGCTTAACACCGGCAGAGCCAGCGTGCCGATGACCAGACCGCCGAGCACAGGATTGCCGTAAATGAGCAGGTCCAGATTGGGGACAACCAGAATAAGCGCAACTAAAAATAGGGGGAAACCGATAATACAAAGGTAGTCGGTCGATTCGCCCCTGAAGTGATGGACAACATATTGAATGATCAGATAAACGAATACGATGAAGATAAACAGTATGCCTCCGACCCATGATAGAAGATATACGCTCAGCATGACACCGGCAAGGATGGCAAACAGTAGAGGCTTCCGCAGGCTCTGCCAGTCGGGACATTTGATGCTACTCCTCCATGTCCTTGCTTTAATCATATTCCGACATTTAGCGGGATTGAAGCTGTGGAAGGAGATGCCCTTCTCCCGCGCACTCTTGAGAGCCAGCAACAGGAACATTACCAGCGTAGTGCTGAACAGTACCTCGGCAACATGATGGTCGGTGAACCCCAGCACGGAGCGGAAGAAGAACTCGCCGGGCATTATGGCTATGAGGCCGGCAGCCAGCAGTCCGGCGGTTCGGTTGAACAGCGTCCTCCCGATGAAATACACAGGAACGGTGACCAGCGCACCGAGGACTGCGGGGTAATAAGCTCCGATAGTCTCTATGGTTTCGACAGAGGGGTGCCCCGCTCCTGCAACCCAGATAACGAATCCAGCGAGCCAGTCAAAGAAAGGCGAGAACTGAACCTCCATGCCTGTAGGAAAGATCGTATAGGCATCGAAACTGATGCGGTGAGGAAAATGCTGAACCAGGTTCTCTATCAGACGCATGTGGTACCACGGATCGTTGCCATGAAATACAACTCCCCCGTCGAGAAAGATCAGGTCGTGCATGGGACCAGTGCGCAGGTACATCGATATGCAGAAGAAGGCGAAGACCAATGAGGCACATACCGCCCGCCGCGGGTTCAGGGATAGAAACAGTGCAAGGACTATGAATGCAATAACGAACACCAGGATGGCGTTGTTGGACAGTCCCCCACCGACGAAGGGGAACACACAGGTAAGGAGTACTAAAACAGCAAGCACTGAAAGCCGGATATTCCTGGGTAGCCGCGCCTTCAGGTTACTTATCTTCTCAATAATCAGGTGCATGTCTATTGAATGACCGATATTTATCTACTTGCTGGGAATTGTACAATAGTTAGCCTGCGGTTACAAGACGGCGCAAACGCCTCCATGCGGTATCGAAGAACGAAGCTTATATCAGAATAAAACAATATGGACGGTTAGAGATGTCCCTATCTTAGAAACAGGAGCGTTGCGGTCTCAGTCGCCCTCAGCACCACCCATGGATAGACGCCAAGAAGCAGAATGCCGAAACAGGCAAGTGACAGCGCTACATTCAATCCCGTTGAAGAGGTTATCCTCTCGATAGATGGCGGCTCCGCCAGGTACATGAGCTTCACCACTCGCAAATAGTAATACGCTGCAATCACCGCATTTAGTACGCCAATGATGACCAGCCATAGCATATCGGCGTCAACGCCGGCACTAAAGATATACAGCTTGGCCATAAATCCGGCTGTCGGCGGGATGCCTGTGAGCGATATGAGACAAAACGCCATCGCCAGTGCCAGCATCGGTGCACGTTTTGCCATGCCGCAGTAATCGGAGATCTCGTCGCTGCCGATCCTGTTAGAGATGGCGATAATGGCGATAAACGCCCCGAGATTGGTAACTGCGTAACATGCCAGATAAAAGGCGATCGCGTTGCTTCCGGTGCTGTTGGCAGCTGCCAGACCGATCATGAGGTATCCGGCATGAGCGATGCTCGAATATGCCAGTAGGCGCTTAATATTTGTCTGGGCAAGGGCTACCACATTGCCTATGATCATGGTAATGACTGCCAGAACAGCGAATATCATGCTCCAGTCTGGACTCGCCGGCCACAGAGCCTCAAAAAACACACGCATGATAATTGCGAAGCCGGCCGCCTTGCTCGCCACCGAAAGATAGGCGGTGATCGGCGTCGGCGCCCCTTCATAAACATCGGGGACCCACATCTGAAACGGCACAGTTGCAATCTTGAAACCAAACCCTGCTATGAGCAGTATTATGCCGATGAGCAGAGGTGTGCTTCCCAATATCCCGCCGGTTAAAACGGCACTTGCTATGGCACTGAGATGGGTAGTGCCTGTCAGCCCGAATACCATCGCCATCCCGAAAAGCAGCACTGCGCTGGCGACTGCGCCAAGGAGGAGATATTTTAAACCGGCCTCACTGGACTTGTTATCCTTGAGGAATCCCACAAGGGCGTACAGAGATATGCCAGTGAGCTCCAGCGAGATGAATATTGAGATCAATTCTCGGGTAGATGCCAGCAGCATCATACCGGTAGAAGATAAAAGTAACAGCGCATAGAATTCGCCGCGAAAGGCAGAGAACTTGCGTGAGTACTCTATTGAGGAAAGGATTACCAGCGCTGTCACTACCAGGAAAAAGAATTTAAAGAATAGGGCGAACTGGTCGACTGCCAGCGCTCCGCCAAAGGCGGTGCTGTTAGTCCCCCACAGGTCAACGGCAAAGGCGAAGGGCACTATGAGACCAACAAGACTTACCACCCCCAGCAGCCACTTCTGCTTGGTAAACAGGTCGACTAAGATGACTACCAGCGCCAGTGTAAGCAGGCTTATTTCAGGCGACAGCAAATAGATATTCAATGCTCGCTCCTAATAACCTGGGCTAACTCCAGAAGTTTGATAGTATCTTCGTGCAACTCATCCCAGATTCCATCCAGCTGCTCGCGCGATACCCATATACCTTCCCCTACGTCGCTGTCCGGGTGAAACTCTCCACCCACCAGCCGGGCCAAGAAATCGATGTAAACAACATGTAACGATGTATCGCCATTCGATCGCACAATCCTCTCGAATGGCGGTAACTGCTCCTGCAGCTCGATTTGCAGTCCGGTCTCCTCAGCTACTTCCCTGAGAACACCTTCCGCCAAGCTTTCTCCCACCTCCAGCCTGCCGCCGGGGCAAATCCATCTGCCCTGCCAAAAACCGCTCCTCTCAGGAACATGACGCACCAGCAGAACACGACCCGCATCATCCCTTATCACAGCCCCAACAGCAACCATCATCTCACCCATGGAATACCTCTATAATAGGCTGTATGCCCAGCTTCATAACATCGGTAAAGAGGCGAGGGTACAACCCGATCAGCATGATAACGATGACGAAAGCATAAATATAGACCTTTTCCATGAGGTTCGCATCGGGCACGCCGTCGAACTCCTCTTTGGGCGGGCCGTAAAAAACACGCCGCAGCATCCACAGGATATATCCCGCTCCCAGCACGACCCCCGTGATGGCTAGCGCCGTATAAATATTTATATGTGACACCATGGGACTGCTGAAGCTGCCAAGGAAGGTTAATACCTCAGCAGCGAAACCGCTGGTGCCCGGCAATCCTAAGGCTGCCAGGCCAGCAACCGAAAACACTACAGCGATCACCGGCATCTGGCGAACCAGCCCGCCAAGCTTTGGAATACTTCGCTGATGCGTCTTGTAGTAAACCAGTCCCACCATGGCAAACAGCAATCCGGTGATGACACCATGGCTCACCATCTGCAGGACAGCACCGGTCATGCTTACCTGTGTTAGTGCGAAAATACCCAGCAGCACAAAACCCATATGGCTCACGCTGCTATAGGCAATCAGTTTCTTGAGATCTGTCTGACGCAAGGTCATGGCAGCACCGTATATGACACCGATTACGGCCAGCACCACAAACAGCACCGCCCATCGGTGAGCTGCCTCGGGGAATATACCCACCGCCACACGGATCATACCATAGCCCCCCATCTTGAGCAGGACTCCGGCCAGCACCACACTGACAGCGGTGGGCGCGTCGGTATGGGCATCCGGTAACCATGTGTGGAACGGGAAGACAGGCAGTTTTATCACAAAGGCAAATATTATAAGGAAGAAGATAGCAGTGGCCATGCCCATGCTCAATACGCCGTCCAGCCCCATGCCCGCCAGTTGCACCATGTCGAATGTGCCCGTCTGGAAGTACAGCAACAGGATGCCAGCCAGCATGAGGGCGCTGCCGAACAACGTGTACAGGACAAACTTGATCGCCGAGTATTCTTTCCTGCCGCTCCCCCATATCGAGATGAGCAGGTACATCGGTATAAGCTCCACCTCCCAGAATATGAAGAAAAGTATCAGGTCAAGGGAACAGAACACGCCCAGTATCCCTGTCTCCAGCAACAGCAGCCAGACGAAGTATTCCCTCACCCTGAGATCGATGGTCCAAGAAACGAACACGGCGGCGAAGCCGATGAAGGTGGTCAATAGCACCAGCGGCAGGCTGAGCCCATCGACCCCGAGGTAATACTGGATGTTGAGCCCCGGGATCCAGGATGCCTGCTCGATGAACTGGACCCCTGAAGCGGACCTGTCATAAGTCGCGAATATGACAATTGAGAGCGCGAACGCTACCGCAGTGAACGCAGCCGCTATCAGCTTTATCTGCCTGGGATTAGAACCAAGCAATGCAACGGCTATCGCCCCGATAACGGGGAGGAAGACGATTACCGATAGATACGGAAAATCCAACCTTTCCTCCTAATCGCTAACTAAATATAAACACGCAGGCGATAATGGCCAGTATCCCGATGGCGATAGCCAGGCCATATACCTGCAACTGTCCCGTCTCCAGCCTTCTGATTACGCCACCCGTCCTTATCGTTACCGCGGCAACACCGTTCACCACACCATCGACGATATGCGTATCGATCCACTGCAGTATGACGAACAGGCCGTTTATCAGAACGCGCATGACGATGAATCTCTCGTAAAGCTCATCGATAAAGTACTTACGGATAAGGGTCGTGTGCACCGGGCCCAGGCTGGCCCTGATACTGTCCGCTGACAGCCATTTCCTCACGTAGATCAAATATGCCAGCGCGATACCGGCAACGCCAAACAGTATCGATACCCATGCCATCCAGCCGGACAACACACCGAAGAAACTGAAATGCGTATGCGCACCCAGGAAATTACCTACCGGCAACCATCCGGCCACTACCGCAAGCGTAGCCAGGACGATCAGCGGTATGATCATTACTTTTGGCGACTCATGGAGTCCATGACTGTGCCCATGGTTATCAGCTTCGCCGCCGCGATACGTCCCATGGAACGTAAGGAACACCGCTCGAAACATGTAGAATGCAGTCATGAACACAGTGATCATCGCCACCCAGAACAGCACGGGAACGTAGTGATACGCCTCGTGCAATATGCCTTCCTTGCTCCAGAACCCCGCCAGCGGCCAGATGCCGGCAAGGCTGAGAGAGCCGATTACGAAGGTAGCATAAGTGATGGGTTGTGCCTTGCGCAGTCCACCCATCTTCATCATATCGAAGGTGCCGGTGGCATGGCTGGCGCTCCCCGAACCCAGGAACAGGAGTGCCTTGAAAAAGGCGTGGGTAAACAGGTGGAATATGGCCACCGCAACCCCCAACGACATCGCAGTATGTTCGTCCAGGTGCCCTGAGGCGTAGCCCATACCTACAGCACCCAACCCCAGCATCATGTAACCCAGCTGGCTGATTGTGGAGTACGCCAGTACCCTCTTGACGTCATGTGCTACCAGCCCCATGGAGGCAGCAAAGATGGCGGTGAAGCCACCAATAGCGGCGACGACCATTATGGCCGTATCCGATGATGCGAACACGGGGAACATGCGCGCGACGAGGTATACGCCGGCGGTCACCATGGTGGCGGCATGAATCAACGCGCTGACCGGGGTCGGTCCCTCCATGGCGTCAGGCAACCACGTGTGCAGCGGGAACTGTCCCGACTTCCCACAGGCACCGGAAAATATGCCGATGGCTGCCACAGTGAGCGCGGTGCCACCGAGCGTACCCGCCAGCGCCGCTTCATGCAACTCGCCAATATTGAATGTCCCGGTTTTCGCATAGAGGAATATAACTGCCACCAGGAACCCGAAGTCACCGAGACGGGTTACAAAGAAAGCCTTCATGGCCGCCCTGGCCGCCGACGGCTTGTGGAACCAGAAGCCAATTAGCAGGTAGGAACACAGGCCTACACCCTCCCAGAAGAGGAACAGGAATAGCAGGTTGTTTGCCATCACCAAGCCCAGCATCGAGCCGGTGAACAGCGACATGAAGGCGAAGTATCGCGCATAGCCGCCATCGCCCTTCATGTAACCAAGCGAATAAATTTGTACCAGCAGGCTTATGGTGCTGACGGTCACCACCATTATGGCTGCCAGAGAGTCCATGGTGAACCCGAGCTCTATAACCGTATCCCCTATGGACAGCCAGTGATAGCTTACATTCGTTAAAACGTGGTGCTCCGCCCCGCTTACCGAAGCTAATGCCCATAACGATAATATCAAAGAACCGGCGATCGCAGTTATGGTGGTATAAGCGCTCAGCTTCGGCCGGTGGTTGAAGAACGGCCTCAACACCAGCGAGATGATGAGGAAGGAGCAGATGGGAAGCAATATTATAGATATTATCGCTGCATTCGGCATGATACTACCACTTCATTAAATCGTACTTCTCCGCGTCCACCGTTTTCCTGTTCCTGAAAATGGTTATGATTAACGCCAGCCCAACGGCGACCTCCGCGGCGGCAACTACCATGATAAAGATGGTGAACACCTGTCCAGCAATTACATTCACATAGTGAGCGAAAGCAACCATGGCAATGTTCACCGCGTTGAGCATAATCTCGATGCACATCAATATAACGATGGCATTGCGCTTCGCCAGTGCCCCGTACAGGCCAATGGAGAACAATATCGCTGCCAGTACCAGGTAATGCTCAAGACCGACACTCATTATCTATTTATCCTTCTTATCCCTGGTTAAAACTACCGCCCCGATTACCGCTGCCAATAAAAGCGCTGCGGCGATCTCAAAAGCCAGGATGAACCCATCCTTATCAAAAATGCTCTGCGCTATCTGGGTTGTAGTCGCGCCGCTGCTTGGCTCAGAGGCAACGTACCACTCGCTTCCCACGATAACCGCGATCATAGTGGCCATGAACAGGAACGCGACCAGCATGGCAGCCGGACGCAGCTTCCCCGTCGGGCTGCCGCGTTTGCTCTCACGCGTCAGCATAATGCCAAAGATAATCAGAACACCGATCGCGCCAACATAGACTAGAATCTGCGCGGCAGCCAGGAAGTCGGCGTTAAGGGTGACATATAACCCTGCCACAGCCAGGAAACACAGCACCATGAACAGGGCAACACGGAAAATATCGCGCACATATACCACTGCCAGCGCCGCGCCCACGCATAACAGCGCCAGGATCCAGAAGGCTACCTGTTGACCCATCAGTCAACCCTCCTGTTGCGATCAAGTAACAGAGCCTGTTTAGGCAACATCGGTTCAACCTCAGGTCGGAACAGCGAACTGGGTTCGGAATCTGGTGTGGGCAATAATTTTTCCCTGTCCAACTTTAAGTCATCGCGACGATACACTGCTTCCTCATACGATCTGGACAGATACAGACGATGAGCGGGACAGGCCTCAACACACAGGCCGCAGAATATACACTCGCCCAGGTCTACATCGAACCTGTCTACCCCGGTGTCGCCTTCGGGCATACCCATAGGTTCTATCCTGATGACACCGTAAGGACAGGCGTCCTCGCACTGCCGGCACCACGCGCAGAAGCCGCAGTTGAAACACCTCCTGGCTTCCGCCATGCACTGATCCTGTGTTATGCCCAGCGAACACTCCTTGAAATTGCTAACCCGGTCTTCGACATGTAGGTGGGATACCCTGGGACGATCCCCCTTCTCGTAATCGCTGATGTCGAGGTCCTCAAAGGCCACCTCTTTCATGGGGAGCACGTCACGCGGCTTATCTGCCCTCTCACCGCGCAGGTAGCGATCGATGGCTACAGCCGCTTTGGCACCGTCGCCGATGGCCTCCACCACTGTGGCCGGACCGCTGACCGCATCGCCGCAGGCGAAAATGCCGTCCATACTGGTAACGTTGGTCACCGAATCGACATCGAATGTGCCCCACTTTGTCATCTGTATATCCATATCGCCTTTCAGGAAATCGATGTCAGTCCTCTGCCCGATGGCAGGTATAATCATATCCACGTCAAGTATGAATTCCGAGCCTTTTACCGGTACGGGCCGCCGTCGCCCGCTGGCATCCGGCTCGCCCAGCTCCATCTTTATGCATTCCATCCCGGCAACTTTGCCGTCCTTTTCCACAACCCGCACAGGAGCCACAAGGTAATTTATGGTAATATTCTCCGCTATGGCATCCTCTATCTCCTCAGGGTCGGCCGGCATCTCCTGCCTCGACCTGCGATAGACGATCAGCACCTCCTTGGAGCCGAGCCTGAGCGCGGTCCTGGCAGCGTCGATGGCAACATTGCCGCCGCCGACGATGGCAACCCTGTTCCCTACCTTGACATCTTTGCCCAGTGCCGCATCCCGCAAGAAGAAAACGCCGTGATAAACCCCATCGACGTCCTCACCGGGTATGTCCAGCTTCATGCTGGTATGCGCGCCTACAGCCAGCAGTAGCGCTTTGTATCCCTGCTGCCGCAGCGATTGCAGGGTCAGGCCATCCCTGCCAACAGGGCTGTTCAGTTTCAGTTCCACTCCACAGGCCTTAATGTTATCGATCTCCTTTTGCAGGACCGCCTTGGGCAGGCGATATTCCGGTATGCCCACCCATAACATTCCACCGGGTACAGGAAGAGCCTCGAATACCGTCACAGGATACCCCATCCTGGCAAGGTCACGGGCAGCGGTCAGTCCGCCCGGTCCTGAGCCAATGACGGCTACCTTATCATCCCTGGTCTTGGGATATGCCTGTAAATGGGCTCCGTCCTTGCTGAGCTCATAATCGGTAACGAAGCGCTTTATCTCCCGAATTGCTATGGGGTTGTCATATTTCCCGCGGTTGCATGCCTTCTCGCACGGGTGGGTACACACCCTGCCACAGGTGATAGGGAATGGATTGGTCTGCCTGATCAGTTCCACCGCCTCCATAAATTTACCCTGCGAGGCATAAGCCACATATCCCTGAACATCGACACTCGCCGGACAGGCCTGAATGCACGGGGCACGCTTTCGCTCGTCACGTATCAGCCGATTGCCCCTGGTTCGCTTCGATAGTGATAATCTCTCGTCGGGATACTGCACTGTCACAGGATGGCGGAACAGGTGCCGCATGGTTAACGCCATGCCTTTGGCAACGCCGCGCCCGTAGTGTGTGAAGCTTACCCTCTCTCCGTATACTTTAAATATGCCTGACCACACGACGATTAAAAGTGCAGCTACAGGTATATTGATGAACATCAGCCACCAGGGGAATTCAGGCCATGCCGCCACTTCGACAGCGGTAATAAATATGTTGACTACTGCCAGAGGGAACAGGAATTTCCAGGCGAACTCCATCATCTGGTCTATGCGCAGTCTGGGTAAAGTGGCTCGCATCCAGACCAGGACGAACCAGACGATGACTACCTTGATCATAAACCATATAGCCGCCGGCAGACCCGGTCCCATCCCCCCACCGAGGAACAGCGTGGTCAATATAGCGGCGAGTGCGAAGCCATGTGTATACTCGACGAGGTAGAACATGGCGAACTTCATCCCTGAGTATTCAGTATGGAATCCGGCAACCAGTTCCTGCTCCGCCTCAAGCAGATCGAACGGACTGCGATTTATCTCTGCAGTCGCTGCCAGAAAGAAGATGATGAACCCCAGTGGTTGAAGCAGTATGAATGGTACGCTGGCTATCTGAGCGTTGACGATGGTGACCATCGACATGGAGCCAGTAATGAGAAGCACACCGATGAGCGATATAACGAGAGGTATCTCATAGCTTATCATCTGCGCCACAGCCCGCATGGCACCGAGCGTGGAATATTTATTGCTCGAGCCCCACCCCGCCATAAACAGGCCGATTACACCCAGAGAAGATATGGCTATAATATATAGAATGCCGATGTTGAGGTCGGCGACCCACCCACCGTGTCCCCAGGGTATGACAGCGAAGATCATCAGTGCAGGTGCGAAGGTGATTACAGGCGCCAGCCAGTGGATCCAGCGGTCGACGTTCGCCGGTATGATGTCTTCCTTCATCAGCACTTTGACAGCGTCGGCTATGGGCTGGAGCACACCCTGCGGCCCGGTGCGGTTTGGACCCTGTCGAAGCTGGAACCTGCCCAGTCCCCGTCGCTCGATGTAGATGAAGACCATCACCACAAGCGTGACGCACAGAGAAAGGATAAGGAAGGCAACCAGTATGGGAATAAGATAAGCTGCCCATCCGGGCAAGTAGTTCGCCAGCCACTGTTCGAACTGCTCAAGTATGCCCACTATCGGTCAACCTCTCCCATGCAGATATCGATGCTGCCGAATGTAACCATGGCATCGGCCAGCTTCCAGCCAACCAGCATCTCGCGTATCAAAGTGAGGTTAATGAACGCCGGAGCGCGAACCTTGAAGCGATACGGCTTAGCGGATCCATCGCTCACCAGATAAAATCCCAGTTCACCCTTGGGTGCTTCCACCCGGCCGTATGACTCACCTTTGGGCGGCTTAAATGGCGTGGGTATACGGGTGCGGAACTCCCCTTCAGGGACCTGTTCCATAGCCTGTCTGAGAATACGAACGCTCTGCCTGATCTCCTCGATGCGCTGGCGGTAACGGTCATAGTTATCACCGTTCTTGCCCGTAGGTATATCGAATTCGAAACGATCGTAGATAGAGTACGGGTCCGCTTTGCGCAGGTCCCACTTCACCCCGCTGGCGCGGAGTATCGGGCCGCTTATCGAAGCGTTAACAGTCTGCTCCGCCGTCAGAACGCCTACGCCCTTGGTGCGTGCCAGCAGCACCTCGTTCTCGGCAAGCAACTGATCGTATTCATCGATGAAGCCCGGCATCTCGTCCAGGAAACGCTTGAGCGCCGGCATGAACTCATCAGGCAGATCCTGGGCTACCCCCCCAAAGCGCATATAATTATATGTCAGGCGCTGCCCGCAGACCATCTCGAACAGATCCAGTATCTTCTCCCTCTCCCTGTACATGTACATCAGCGGCGTAGCCATAGCACCCATATCGTTGAGGAAGAAGCCGACCGCCATAAGGTGGCTGTTGATTCGCATCAGCTCCGCCATGATTATACGGATGTATTCCGCCCGCTCCGGTACCTCGATCTGAGCCAGTTTCTCCACCGCCAGACAATAGGCCAAGTTATTGGACATCGAGGCCACATAATCCAACCTGTCAGTATATGGCATGTTCTGCAGGTAGGTTTTATGTTCACCAAGCTTCTCTATGCCCCTGTGCAGGTAGCCGAATATCGGCTCCATATCGATAATGACCTCGCCATCGAAAACAACGCGCATGCGGAACACCCCATGCGTCGAGGGGTGCTGCGGCCCCATGTTTATCAATACTGGCTGGGTCTCTAAAGTCATCCTCTACACCCTGTCTTTCCTGCCGCCGCCGGGGACATCCAGTACGAAGCTTTTCCGCAGGGGATGTCCCTGGAATCCCTCCCAAAGGACAATGCGCTTCATATTGGGATGCCCATCGAACGATATGCCCATAAGGTCGTAAATCTCGCGCTCCTGCAGGTCAGCCCCTCTCCAAAGGCTGATCACCGATGGAATGCTGGGAGCGTCACCCTCATCGCACCTGGTCTTTAAAACGATGCTGTGGTTATCCTTGAGGGACGTTAACAGGTATACGATCTCGAAATAGTCGCGATAATCGACGGCAGTGATATGGTTGAGGAAATCCAGATTGAGGTTCTCCTTGAGGAACCGGGCTACTTCAAGCAAATGTTTGCTCTGGACGGAAACCGCAGTTTCGTCAGAGCTAGTGACCGCATCGGGGAACTTCTCCCCTATCTTTTTAGCTATATCCGATCCTGAAAGCGGCTGTGTCATCCCTATCTTTCTTTGGTAAAACTCTCTTTGGCGATCTTATGGCGCAGCTCCTGGAATCCCTTGAGCAGACCTTCAGGTCGCGGCGGGCAGCCGGGGACGTATACGTCCACCGGAACAATAAGGTTTACCCCGGGCACCACGCTGTATGAACCGCGGAAAGCGCCGCCGCTTATGGCGCAGGTGCCCATGGCTATAACCCACTTGGGTTCGGCCATCTGGTCATATATGCGTCTCATGGCAGGGGCCATCTTCCAGGTCAGCGTGCCATTCACTATCATAAGGTCCGCCTGGCGCGGTGAAGCGCGAAATATCTCCATTCCGAAACGAGATATGTCAAATCGACAGGCGGCTGTGGCGATCATCTCGAAGGCGCAGCAGGCAAGGCCGAAGAACACCGGCCACACGGAGCGGCGCCTGCCCCAGTCCAGCAGGTAATCGGTGGATGTAAGTAGAATATTTCTCTGCAGGTCTTCCTCGAGCCAGCCGCTGGGGTCGGGGAACCTTTCTTTAGAAGCGGCGATAAGCGCCTGTATCTCCTCGCCCTCTCTGCGGTCGAGCTCGCTGCTGACATACGGTTTGCTCATTTCCATTTAAGGACTCCCTTTTTCCATGCGTAGACGAACCCGACAATCAGGATAAGGACAAATGCCAGCATTACAACCAGGGCATACAATCCCATCTGATTGAATTCCACAGCCCACGGATACAGAAACACCACCTGTATGTCAAATATGACGAAAAGCAATGCGAAGAAATAATAGCGGAAATTGAACCGCGGCAGCGAAGTGCCGGTGGTCTCCATGCCGCATTCAAATGTCTCGTACTTCTTGGTGTTTGGTTTACGGGGTATAACGCGCAGGAGTCTCAGCGAGAGGGGAATTAAAATCAAGGTGGCGGCAAAAGCGAAAGCAGCTATGAAAAAGATCCCGATATATCCGAAGTTACCCAAAGTTTCGCTTTCCTTCGTAGCCCTTTAGTAACGTTTCTGGCTATGCCCAAGGCATAACGCCGCAAGCATTTTACACTAACCTGCGCAATTATACAATATGTTTTTCGGGTTGTAAAGTGAATGTA
>Ga0180431_10000586_pt1 | contig 51995 bp, 46 predicted proteins | sample SS_ome_11_FD_132459 | JGI IMG/M metagenome (GOLD analysis project Ga0180431, IMG submission 132459) | Hypersaline lake sediment archaeal communities from the Salton Sea, California, USA - SS_1_MS_1 metaG | ecosystem: Environmental > Aquatic > Non-marine Saline and Alkaline > Hypersaline >... | reverse complement strand
CTCTGGGGGGAGTCGAAGAGCCTCGCGCTTCGCGGCAATCTCACCGCGTAGGCTCGCCTTGCGCTTGTTGTGCAACGTGTCGAAGCGTTGCAAGAGTGCAAAGACTTTGTCGTGAGGTACTGCCATGTCGTCCTCTTGTGAGATGGTTGGGGCGGTAGGATTCGAACCTACGAATGCCGGGACCAAAACCCGGTGACTTACCGCTTGTCGACGCCCCAAAAGCTGGTGCCCAGAGCGGGGGTCGAACCCGCATGGCCTATGGGCCGGAAGATTTTAAGTCTCCTGTGTCTACCAATTCCACCATCCGGGCAAGAAGGTGGGCCGCATGGGATTCGAACCCATGACCCTCGGCTTAAAAGGCCGGTGCTCTACCGACTGAGCTAGCGACCCGCTGACTGCTAGTTGTATCCGGGAGGGTATACCCCATACTCTTCGAAGTAGTGGGCAGCTCCGAGGTCATCGATAGGGTTGCTGTAGTCGGTGACCGAAGCCGCTTCTCGTTGGTACTTCTTGTTCGACTGCGCTGCATAGTCTTTTTCGGTGAAAGACTGCGAGTATTGACACCTTGGAAAGCTGCTACACCCCCAGAATCGTTCGTTGGTGTGGTTGTTTGTTCGAGCTACCATTGGTGCGTTGCACTCGGGACAGGACGGCATGGGGTTTTCTCCTGCTGATATAGGCTGGTGCGAACAGAGGGACTCGAACCCTCACGGGAGTTACCCACCGGATCCTAAGTCCGGCGCGTCTACCAATTCCGCCATGCTCGCATAAGGTTGAGTCGAAGTGGTGAGCAGAACAGGGCTTGAACCTGCGACCCGCGGCGTGTAAAGCCAACATGCTCGTGCGGGGTCTAGGTAGTAGCACTTCATCGAGGAAGTCTCTTATAGGTGCCGCGCGGCACCGCTGTGGCCAGCCGCTCTGGAGCGTAGCAGGCTTCGGCTCTCTTCTTGCGCTTCTTCTTGCGCTTCTTCGGCTTGGCTTCTTCGATCTCCTCGTCGAGCCTGTCTTGTTCTTCACCGAGGAGCTTGGCCGCCACGATCTGGTTGAGCTTCAGCACGTTGGCTTCGATATGCGGGTAGCGTGTCAGCTCTTCCGAAAACATCTGGATGTCGTGGTCATTCAACACCCAACGACCGCGGTCGTTGCGCCCGCAGTGCATGATCTCGTGATCGCAGAGCCAGCGTCGGGCACGAGACGGCAGCAACCGCCAGACGCCCTCGCAGAAGGTGATCTTGAAGTCGAAGCCGGTGAGCTTGCGGAACTGCCCGCCGAGGGTCTGGCAGAATCCCCAGACCTCGCCCTGGGTTCCGAACTTGTCCCCCATGTCCTCTGGCTCGAAGTCCTCCAAGACGAAGAGGATGGCGGCGTTGGCCAGGTGCGGGTGGTGCTTGTCGATGAGCAGATCCGCAAGGTCCCAGGTGCCCTGCGGTGCGATGGTGACATCTCCGCCGAAGACCGACACGAACCGCTTCTGAAGCGTCGGGGGGCGGTCGGGGAGCAGCAGGTTGTCGGCGGGGTCGCCCCGCCCGTCGACTACCTTGACCTGGGCGATGTAGCCGCGCGTCTTGAACACCCGCTTCATGCGGCGCACTGCTTCCTCGTTGCGGGGGTGTTCGTAGTAGTAGTAGCCGACAGGCTCGGGGTCGTCCTTCTTTGGCTCGTACCAAAGCATCCCTAGATCGACGGCATCGCCTTCATCCAGCGGACCCTTGACGTGGCGCAGTTGCGGCCGGCCCTTGGCGTCGTAGTGGGTTCGGAAGCGCAACTTCGGCATGGTTTCTCCTTCGGTGAGTTCCTTGTACCCACCTTTAACAGACTGCAATCCACTCGTAACAAACCCCGGAGAGGGTACTCCCCGGGGCGCTTGCGAAGAAGAATTATGCGTTTGCTGGCGCGTCCTTGCCCCAGCCTGCATCGGAGTCAACCTTGCAGTCCCCCGAGGGACAATCCAGTGCAGTGAGCACCTGCATGGGTTTTGAGCGATCCCGGTAGACGGCGGTGCCGGGGATTCCGAGGCGATGTGCGAGAGTGTATGCGGCGGCTACGTCTGCCGCCGTGGCATCTTCCGGGAGGTTGATTGTCTTGCTTGCCGACATGCAGGTGAAGGCACACACAGCCGCTTGCATACGCACATGATCTTCTGCGGGAATGCTGGATGCTTTGCGCATCCACGACTTGCCGTAGTGCTCGCGCTGTAACCACAGGTCGTGGTAGATGACCGCGTGTCCGTTGTTGTCTTGTCGGCCAACTGCCCACGAGAACGCCGGCTCCAGTCCCGAGTTGACGCTGATGTTGTGGGCCACACCGTTGCTAGCCAGTCGCGACATCAGCCACCCAGCGATCTGGGCAATTGTCCCTGTAGGAGCTACAGATGTCACTGCGGTGTGGGTGGCGTACAGTCCGACATCGATGTTGTGTTGGAGAGCTGCCAGTCGATGGCGTTGCTCCCTTAGCAACACGTACTCCTCAGCGTATTCGATACGCGCATCGAAGATGTTGCGCATCCGGTCAGGGTTCCATCCCTTTGGCTTGGGCCACCCACCGAACTCAGCCAGTCGGAAGCTCTCTTCCCAACAGGTGAGATAGATTTCCGCCATGGTGCTCGCGGCGAAGCGTTGCGCACAAGCACTGCCGTAGGCCACGTGGAACAGCATCAGTGCTTCTGCGAGGCCCATGATGCCAACGCCGACGGTCCGGAAGTGCTCGCGCGTCATCCGATCGATGTACTCTACCGGAGCTTTGTTGAATTCTGCCGCGTGGGCGATGTACTTGAAGGCGCGCTTGGCTGCTGCTCGGATGGCCGCAAGGTATGTGGCGAAGGCGCGGGTACCCATGAGGTATTCCCAGTCTGTCGCGCTTGCAAATCCCGAGGTGTTCCATATCCCCGGAAGCAGCAAGTCTCGTAGTTCGGCCTTGTCCTCTCGGGTATTGATCGTCTCAGCAGCTAGCCGTAGGTTCAGCGATATGAGGTTGCACGATCCTCCCGGAGGGCTGACATACTCCGAACAGGGGTTGGAGATACGCACACCATAGACTTCGGAATCGACAGGGTTGAACCGCTCATAGGTATCTTCGGACACTAGCCCCGGGTCGCCACACTCCCAGGCGGTGCGCACGATGAGGTCGAAGAAGTCCCGCGCCATGATGGTGCCCTTCCCATAGCGCTCTAGTGTCGGCACAATGACGTTGCGGAAGCGTCGAGCGTACTCGGTTTCCTTCCAGTTGTTTGGGTTGGGCTTGAGGTTCTCGAGCAGCCCCTCCCAGGTAGTGATCAACACCGCGTAGCGGTAGTTCCCGTTGTTGGGGGCGTGTTGGGTGTCGTCTCCGATTTCGATGTCGAATACCTCGGTGCGCTCCTCGTTGACATCGAAGACATCCCCGTTGCCAAAGGTCTCCAGCTTGCCAGATCCGAGGTCAGTTTTGGTCCACGGATACTCACCTTGCTTCGGCTTCTCCTTGCTGAACCACGAGAGAACCCAGGGTTCGTTGTTTTCTACCGCATTGAACAACGCGTCCGGGATCCGCAAGCTCATGTTGCAGTTCTGCATCGGGAGGTCCCAGTCTCGGTTGGCCTCCCGCCAACCACTCAAGGCCCAGTCGAAGACGCGCGGCACCATGCGCCTGCGGCTGTCTTCTGCGATCACACCGACACTGATCATGTGGCCAAAGGCCAGCCCTGCATCGCGCTCTAGGAGGTCCGGCATCAGCTCATCTGCCGTCGGCCACTCCTTTCGGAAGACGTACTTGCTGGTGTATAGATCGATGACTGCTAGCAGCTTCGAATCGACTGCGCCAAGCATGGCACAGGCATTCGCTCTCCAGTCGTCAAGGAACCCGAGGCTCACCGGCACCTTGGCGAGAATGAACTCGACGGCGTCGGGATGCCATGCTGACAATTGGAACATCGCGGCACCGCGCTCACGGCCGCCGTTGGTGATGTATCCAGTGGTGCGCTCAATTCGGTCTAGCGGCCCCCCGCGACCGAGTATCCCAACCGCACAGCTCTTGGCGTAGGTGATCTTCGTGCCACGGGGCCGAGCCTTGTTGCCGCAGACACCAAAACCACCCGATGCCACGTAGACGGATTCGGCGTGGCTGTTGGTTGTGGCGAAGTCCTCCAGCGTATCGCCGAGTTCTCCTGTATAGCAAGAGGACCCGCAGCGGTTGTGCCTTCTGGCAGAGCCATAGTTCCAGACCTGCGGACTGGACGGAATGGCTTGACCGGTGACCATCATCTCGATGATCTCTTCTTCGAAGGCAATGCGCCCTTCGGGTGTCTCGAAAACGCTGCCCTCGGCAACTGCGTGGCCTACTCTCCTGAAGGCGTCCTCCCAGGTGGACTCGGTATCGGAGCCCGGGTCTTGGTACCTCCCCTCGAAGAGCGAGCGCTCGTAATTGGAAAGGAAGTAGTCGCCCGAGGGTGTGTCGCTTTGCATTGAGAAATTCTCCGAACGAAAGATGCCTGTTCGAAACCTAGAGACTTGGGCACGTGCTTCTACCTAGCGGTGCCTAAAATGACCCCCTAGAGAGGGCTTTTCGCCCTAAACCAGGAAGTTACACTCGTTGTGCGCCTAGCCTCCGGGGCTCAATCCAACGCAGCCCGGGGAGTGGTACATCGACAGCCCCGAAGGCGCTCTTGTAGCCGTCAATACTCGGGTCCCAGTTGTTCGACATATCGAGGGTATCGGCTCCTCGATTCCAGCACGCCTCTCGAATAGCGTGCGCGTGTAGCACTGGGACCAGTGCGTACCGTCGATAGCTTGGGTCGGTGTGCCGCATCACTAGCTCGGTGTGGAATTCCAGATTTGAGCCGGTGCTTCTACAACTGACCAAAGCGATTGGCTTGTCGTCGACGGAGGCAATCACTGCAAACCCGCGCCCAGACAGCACTGCGGGGAGGAACTCAAGGTGCAAGAACATGAATACCGAGTTATCGCTCTCCAGCCGAGCGGTGTGCCGTCCAGGCAAGACCACGCCGCTGTCAGCAAGCGTCTGGAAGGTATCCGAGTCCACCACTTCGGACACTTGCTGACTCCATTGCGCATGATACTCTTGCCACTTGCCTTCGAAGTGTGCCAGGAGTCGGCTTGCCGAGCGAAGGATCAGGAGGGGGTCGGTGACGATAGAGTACGTCACTTCCTTCGAGATTGACCCGTAGAAGAATCTGACAAGGTCGCGACGGTTGGAGCGGAGCCAGTGCTCAAAGCCGCGTTGTTTGTAGGGCAGGTGGCGCACGATTCCAGGAGGGGCCGCCTTGAATCCCATATCTTTCGGATAGGTCTTCTTGGTTGTCCAACCCTTCGGGACAGCTCGCATACCGAAATCTTCCCACGGGATTCCCGCTGGCATGAAGTAGTCGAGTAGGTAACCGTAGGTGGTGGTGTAGTACGGCATGAGTACGCGCGGGAAGGTGGCCAAGGTTGGGGTCTCTCCCTTGGAGACACTGATGCTGAACTCGGCCCAGTCCAGTTCTTCCTCGATGCCCACCCACCAGTCCTTTCCGTTGGTGAGCCAGAAGGTATCAGAGTAGATTTCGCTGTTGCGGCTGCGGAGGGCGTACTGCGCAAAGACCATGCGTTCGTACCCGTTCCGGATCGGGAGGGATTCAAGGAACCAGGACTCGGGACTGGAGGTTCGGTAGATCACAGCAGCTCCTTGCCGTCCGGGCCAAACAAGACCACCCTTTGGCCCGGCGTCTTGCGTTCGTTGTTGCGTGCTTCGATGCGTTCAATGGCCTCTTTACGCTCGTGCTGATGGCGTATCCGCCGGACCTCTTCGGTTTCATCCTCGGAGTCTTTGTCGACACCGGGAGTGGCTGGTGGTGGTGTAGCAGTGCGCATCTCGAACCCCTGTGCAGCCAGCTCTGCCGCGTGCAGCGGGTCAGAAGGAACGATACCAATAGTCTCCGAAATGTAGAACCCAGTTGCGGGTTCTTCCTCGGTTTCATCTTCCCAACCCTCTTCTTCGTCTTCGTCTTCGTCGTCCCACGTGATGAAGGCGGCCGCCTCTTCCTCGGAGAGGGTGTCTGGGTCAACCACGTCGAAAATAGCATACATATCTTCGATGTCGACTAACAGTTCTAGCCGAACAACATCTAGTGCGGTTGCGTCGCGATGCAGATCGTGAAGGAAGATCCCAGCCCAGTCCAACAGCAAGTTGAAGTTCGCAGAGGTAGGTCGGTTGATGAACTCCCGGAGTACGTGACATGCAGTAAGGGTGCCATTGCCGCGCACCCCGTCATGCTTGTATTGGTACGCCAGGTAGATTCCTTCGAACAGCCAAACCCGCAGCAGCGGTTGATCTGCTGTGGGAAGCACGATGCGGTGCGCCTCGTCTGTGTCGCTCCACCTTCCGGTGCCCCAGTCGATCTTCGGAACGCCTAGCGCTAATGCCAGCGCGGTGGTGAACAGTACGTTTTCGCCGAATGCAGAAGTCATCCCTATTCCTCTGCGGTCAGTTCGAGAATGCGCCGCTCGCGGCGCGCGAGCATCGGGTGCCACCACGTGGGGGTATCATTGAGATACAGCCGCGGGTAGAGTTCGATGAACTCCTGACACTGTGGGCACACCCCACAGCGGTTTGCATGTTCACAGGACCAGGTGTTTTCGAAGTCTTCAACACCCATCCCCAATGCCACCCCGAGACGCATGTTCTCGAGTTTGCTCTGGAACCACAGCGGTACAACCACCTCAACCGGCAGCCCAATGGCGTTGGGCAGCCACCGATTGAGCTTCTCCAGGAACGGGAACCACTGATCGTCGCCGTAGTGATCCTCGCCCCACCGCGTCTCCTTGAAGCTCCGAAGCGATGATTGCTGCGCCCAGTAGACACGGTATAGGCCGCGACATGCAGCATAGATAGCGGCGTGGTAGAGGAACATCCCGTTGCGCCCTGGGGTGAAGCCGAAAGTCTTGGAGTTGGCCAGGCCGCCTGCGTCCTGTAGCTCTTCCTCAACACTCTCGAAGGTGCGCGGGATAGGCGCTGCTCCGGAAAGCTGCGCAATATCCGCTGCTCGCGGCCCCAGCAGGCTGCGCATGTGTTCGCTGATGTCCGGGTAGACACACTGCACCTCGGCATTGAAACGACGCCGCAACGCCCGGCCGAGCTTGGAAGTGCCAAAGCGTTGGCCTGCGAAGGATACTTGCCCATAGTCGAAACAGATCAGGTGCAACGGCAAGCCACTGGCAGCCAACATGTGTCCGAGAACCCAGGTGTCAATGCCACCGCCAGAGATGAGAACTGCGGGCTCGGTCAGCGGGTGTGCGGACATTGTTACTCCTGGTGAGCGTCGCTCACAAGCAAAAGGTCACTGTAGGATTCTTCGAGAAGTGGGTCGGTTTCTGCTACCAGCAGTGGATCGGGAATTCCGGCCTCTGCATACCCCAACTCCCGGTCTTTGCAGGCTTTGCATTCGCCACACGGGGGCCAGACACCTGCGTAACAGGAGTGCGTAAGCCGAGCCAAGCCCGGCGGAATTAGTTCAATCACTTGACGCTTCGATAGCGTCTTGAGTGGCACACTCACCCCTAGAGTGTGTCCGGGGAAGGTTTCCTGTACTGTCGCATTGACTGTTTTGACGAAATTGGTGCTGTTGTCGGGGTAGATGTCTGCCGCCACAGAACCGAGGAGTATCTCTTGGCATCGATGTGTCATTGCGTAGGCAACGGCCACCGAAACGAAGATGAGATTGCGTCCGGGAACCCAGTCGTTGTCACCGTTGCCGGTTAGTCGCGACTGCACAATCTCCGGAATCACTGCTAAGTTGAGCTGTTGCCAGTTGTTCCAAGCCAGCAAGGACCGAGCCATGACCTTGGCAGCTAGCAGCTCACGGTGGTGCTGCTGCCCATAGTCGAAGGTGATAGCCTCCACGTTTCGTGGAGAGACCATGCGGCAGGCTTGGTACAGCAGTGCTGCACTATCCAACCCACCGGAAAGCAGGACAAGGATTCTTCGGGACATGGGCTTACTTTTTCCGCTTCTTGTTCCGGAGAGCGCGTTTCACTTTCTTCTTGCGGTATCGCGACTTTTTCTTCTTCTCTTCGTCTTTTTGACGCTGCCACTCCTCATCGGTGATGAGCACTACCTCCCCGATCTTCTGGAGCTTGGGTAGCGGAATCTTGTACTTCTTGATGAAGGCACGGCGCTCAACGTTGCTCTTGAGCTTGTCGAGGATGAGTTCTTGGTCCTTGAAGACGATGGTGTACGGCGCTACTGCGGTGACTGTTCCGTCCTTGGCCTTCTTTGGTGGCGGCTTGGCGATATGCAGGTTTTCGATCTGCACATCCGGGTGCTCTTCGAGCCACTGCTCGATGGCGTTGACCAAGTCTTCCTTCGAGTGTTGCTTGTACTTGTAGCGCTTGCGCGGCAGCTTCTTGGTGATCGCCCGCTTGCGGTCCTTGGTGATCGGGTGGACATCCAACCCGAGCTTGCGTAGTACCTTCGGTGGAAGGTAGTTGGGGAGTGTTGTCTCGACCTGTGAGGGCAGGGTGCTCCCAGCCAGCATGTTGCTGGATCCGAGCAGGCTTACCGGGTCGTTCGGGTCCTCGTGCTCTGCTCCCGGGAATAGTACGTGTGCCGCCCCGTGCCCCGCCTTCTCGAAGGCGAAGGTCATGCGCTCTGACTCGTTGGCTGCATCCAATCCCTCGTGGATGCAGTGCTCGATGAAGTCGATCTGGAAGTGGGCACCCTCGCCAGCGATGTACACCGCCCAGTCGCGATACTCGTCTTCGTCCATGGTCATTGCCATGTTTGACCACATGGCGGTCAGACGTTGCAGCGTATAGATGTTGTGCCACGCCAGCAGCGAGTACATGCGGAACTTCGCCGGAAGTGCGAAGACATCCCATGTTGGAAGTAGGCTGCACACCGGACAGGAGCAAGGCAACGGAACGCCTGGCACTGGCATGGTGCCTGCCTCGATGTACTGCTGCTTGGTACGCTCGCGCCCCATCGGGTAGAGCTTGAGATCACCGCCGGGTTCGAGCATCAGGTAGCGGTTGTACCGCACGCCCTGCAACCAGTGGGTGCTGTCGACGGTGAAACGGTCTATGTACTTTCCGAGCCAGGCGTAGAAGGGCATCCGGGAGGGTCCAGCGACTGCGAAGAGGTGCAGGTGCTTGTAGGGGACTTCGACCTTGCGGCGCTTGCCGCTCTTCTTGGAGCGCTTCACCACCGTGCGAGTGGTGCTCCACGGAGCCTCTTTGAGTACCGTGATGCAGTTGCGCAGTAGCGCCATCTCGAGCCATGCTCCCGAGCCAACTGCCCAGCCATCCCACACGTACTCTCCGTTGCGTCCGGAGACTATGTCGATGAAGTTGCGCACCTGGCGTAGGTCGAAGCCGTGGGCTACGTTGAGTAGCCGGAGACCATCGGCGCGCTCTCGGTGGAATACCCGGTTGTTCGCTCGTTGCGCATAGGCACATGCCCTGACAACGCTGCGGTGCTCTTGATCAACAATGCGTGGCGGGATGTCACACGCAGTGCCGATGTTGACGCCCTTGTTGTAGAAGTTGATGACTTTCTTCGGGTCGATGTAGTTGATCTTTCCGGCATAGAGCTGTGCCCCACCGGAATCTCCCATGATCTCTAGTTCGCTGTGATTCCAGGTACTCATGTCGTGCATCACTGCACCCGGACGCGAACGCTCCATGTCTCGAATGGCCGTCTTGTCATGTGCCGCCTCGGCGCTGATGAGCACCGAGGAGAGCATTCGTCGGCCTACCGTACCCTCTTCGAAAGGAGAGAAATCATGGACAGTCTCCCACTCGGAAGGATCTGGGTAGTCACGCGGTTCCCACACGGTGAGGATGGTTCTGTGTGGGAACCGCAGCAGTGTGGTCTGCGGGGTAGGTTGCGTGGCTTTGAAACCCCGCACCAGGCCATTGTTTTCCCATCGGGAGTAGATGCGCAAGCAGGTAATAGAGCGCGGCCAAGCGGCGCTGGGGATCCACTCGAGGGGCATGTCATTTCTCTCCGAAAACAGCCATCAGCAGCTCGCTGATGTTGTCAAACTGTGCTATGAACGAACTCAGGTCAAGATCGGCGGCTTTGGCTGCCGCGTAGATGGCTTCGGCTTGCGCGTCGGTGGGGTACCACCTCGACACAGGACCACTATTGATTATTCCGGTGCCCTCGATGGACTCAATGAACCATCCGGTTGGTGTGTCTTCCGGCATTTTCACTCCCTGCTACTCTCTTACCCTTCGGGACTCACTGCTTTGGGTGGATGCCGGGGAGGAGTAACTCCTCTGGAATTCCATAGGAGTCGTCGCTGTTCACGGTGAGGCTGACTGCATAGCTAGACGCAAAGTCGCGTTTGTAGTATCCTGCGGTATACTGTTCTTCTAGGATTTCGACGGCGTCCGCGCCGTGTGACAGATACGACCCGTTTTCAGCAGCTAGCGCCTGCGAAGATAACCAAGTGAACACTTGGCCAAGGGCAACATGGCGTTCGTGCTTTGATAGCGGGACGTGGCCGAACCACAGCCGTTCCCATACGCCCTGTGTCCACTCTAGTCGAGCCCAGATGTCAACACCCCAGAGCTTGCCGTCGCGTAGTATCTCGAAGACGCGCAGGTAGTCGGGTGCGGTACGTGCTAGTTCGAGGATGTGGGTGTAGTTGATCTCGAACCAAAGGTCGAACGTGTTGGGATCCTCATCCTCATCCCGGAAGTTGCTGTTTCGGATAAGGGACATGAAGTCACGTTCGAACACGCGCTGTGCGTCCACTCGAACTGCACAGAAATCGCCCATGGCGCGATGCTTGCGAATCTTGCTTCGATACTTGCGCCGAGTCTTTGCCGAATGTGCCGCCCCCACCAGGGCTACGAACGCCTCTTCCGTCTTGGTTCGGGGTATCAGCCACGAATCGCCATCGTGAAACATGAAGGGAGTGCTTCCGAAGACCTCCACCACTGTCGGCTCGGGCCACAGGTGTCGGAGGGTGAAGGTGCCCAACTCCTCCGGATGTTCGTTGCAAAGCTGTGCCAGCTTGAGCAGGTACTTGGGATCCGTGCAGTACCACCGGTGGCAGCAGGAAGTCTGCGGGAATTCTCGGATGTATTCGAACCACTCGTACAGTTCTTGGCCACTGGCGGTGGCGTGGGGCACGGAGGCTACTAACTGTCCGTGGTAGTACAGATCGTACATACCCCAACCGTCGAGTTGGAAGAGTGTCTCGATGGACGCGCGGCAGTGCAGTGGTGTAGCTTCGAACGGCGCGGTGGGTAGGTTGTGAACGACAACGGTGTAGTCATCGTAAACGTGCTCCGTTCGCGACGGCGTCCACTCGGCTAGGACACTGTCAACCAGCAAGAACGATTGCTCGGCAGGGTGCAGGGTGGTACGCCACCCTGCCGGCGACACGTCTTTTACAAGGGCGTGCCACTGCTTCGGGCTGCGTACATGCACGTGCGGATCGCGCGCCGCCTCATCTTCATTTTCGGTGTAGAAGCCCCTGCGAGCGAGGGTGAAGAGTCGTTCGAGAACCTCACGTAGCACCTCCTCCTCGAAATACTGGAGCACTCCGAAGGCGTACACTGCATCGAACCGAACCGGTAGTCCGGCCATTGCGAGATTCACTGGGGACGCTTGCGCGATGTCCATCAGCGCCATGCGCTGGCGTGTCTCCGGTTGTGCTAGGTCCAGCGCCGCTGAAGAGAGGTCGATGCCCCACACCTCGATGGTTCGGTTTTGTTGCGCGCCAACGGCTACCAGGGCATCCATGATATTGCCGGTACCACACCCCACATCGAGGAATGACGTTGCTTCTGGGAAGAGCGCCAGTAGCGTGCGTGCGGCGTCTTCCCAAGAATAGTCTTCTTCCTCTTCGAGGTTGGCCGGGCGGTCGCCAATAGAGTACCACCCCTGTGGGTGCTCGGGGTCAGTGTAGTAGCTTCGATCGAAAAAGGCGTCGTGCTCTTCGGGGGGGAGCGTCTTCGGCATAGCTGCTCTCCTATCGTTCCTTACTCTTGCGTTCTTTAGCTTTTGCTTTGCGGTAGCGCTTGTAGAGCAATTCGGCTATCTCGTCGCAGTTGGGAGAGAAACAGGTCTCGGCCCAAGGGCACCAGCGCCAGAACTCGTCGCGAGCATCGCTACGTTTTTCGCAGCGGGGCGGGGGCAACTCTCCGCGTTTGATCTGTCGGCGGGTGTGTGGAACAAGTGCTTCTAGATCGGCGACTCCGCCGCGCTTGGTGCGTCGGAACCACGGCACCCACAGTTTCATTGTGGGTCGGTCTCGGGGGATATAGATGATTAGCACACCGAAGCAGCGCCCCTTAGGTAACCGAGCCCGCTTATTAAAGATCACGTTGCCTGCTACATCTCGGTGGATCACCCGAGCCCAGCCGAGTTCGAAGAATTCGGCATACGTGTGTGCTTGGCGTCGTGCGGATCGAAAAGGGCCCTCCTTCTGCCGAATCTTGGCTTGGCGTAACGAGGTGGTTTTTAACTCAAGCACCACGTATCCAAGATCCATCGGAACCAGGAGCAAACCATCGGCGTGCCCGTACTCGCCGATATATGGATCTGGGTGGACTAGCGAATATTCGATGTAGTGGACTAGCTGTCCGCAATGCCAGCCGGGGGAGCGTCGGTTGGTCCATGTCTTGCCGCACACCCGGCATTCCCAAGACCCCCAGAGAAGGCCCTTGAGTCCGAGCCACTGCTGTACTGCCTCGTGAACCGCAGTCCCTACCGCAGTGTAAATCATCGACTCAATACGCCACTCAACACGGGGGACGCCCTTGCCATACTTGGCCCATTCGGTAAGGGCTACGTTACGCGGGCAAACCCCTCCACTGGACGCACGGAACTCTGCCCGATGCTTGCGTCGGACGCCCTCACCGCGCCGGTCGGTGTCGAGAATAGCATTGAACAGTAGCTTCCGAACGTGTTTGAAATCAGTGCTCATCTGCCGCTAAAGCCTTGTTGATTGATGAAGTAGGACGGAATGCCTAAGTTTCACGTCTACGACCCGGCCCGTGCCGAGCGCCTTCTACGTGCGTTACGTTCGGCGGGTATTCAATACCGTGAGAAATCACACTTCATCTATGTTGCGTGTCCGTTCCATGGCGGTAAGTCTCTGGGTTTCTGGATCCACAAGAGCGGGCGCAAGGCCAAGTGCTGGAAGTGCGAACAAGAGACTGACTGGAACGGGTATGCCGACAAGGTGGGTCTTCGGCGCATCGATGACCTCGATGATACCGACTCCGGGTACTCCATGCGTTTCCTCCATCAGCTTTTAGACGGAGAAGGTGAAGGAGGCGGAGAGGAGTTAGCATCGGTAGAGCTTCCCCACAAGATGCGGCCGTGGCAGACCTCGTGGCGTCGTTTGCGTGCAGATTTCCTCTCTCGGTTAGGCGTTTTCCGGTGGTATGATGATGTGTCTCGATACGAGCGCATCCTTTTCCCGCTAACATTTCAACACGAGGTGGTTGGGTGGCAAGCTGGCCGCGCCGACCCCAAAGGGCGTTACTGGAAGCGCGACCCCAAGTATCGGGCTTCCGAACCGTTCCCCTCCAAGTACACCTTCTTCGGTATCGACCAGGTGCGTCGGATGCGCGCTTTGGTACTCGTAGAAGGAATCTACGACTGTCTGCGGCTGTGGCAGAATGGCATTCCGGCGTGGGCCAATCTTGGCGCTAAGTCAGTGTGGACGGCTGAGAAGGCAGAGCTTGTGCGCGGGCAGACACGCCTTGAGATGCTGGTTACTGCCTTCGATGCTGACGCTGACGGCAAGAAGGCTACGCAGATGGTCAAAGAAGACCTCGGCGACGACTTGCGCGTTGTCCGAGTGTGCCTGCCCAAGGCTGCTGACGGTGACTACCATGATGTAGGCAGCTCACCGCAACGTTGGATACGGCAACTGCGTGCCGATGTGCAGGATGCTGGTTGGGACGGGCGCTTCCGTCTCTACCCGTTAATACGGGAGTATGACGGGTCGCGCTTCAAGCGTCTTCGCTAAGCAACTCGGCGTTGTGCTGCGGCGCTGATCTCGGTGACGATTTCCAGGGTGCGCCCGGTGCTCTCAAAAGAGAGGCTCACGTCGGCAGAGGCCACAGCCACTACCTGCTGCGTTGTCATCGGTGTTCCGTTGATAATGTGCAGTCGATAGGTGTCGCTGCTTCTTCCGTAGCGCTCTACGTCATTCTCGGCCATGGCGACTACCATGTCGATGATGTCTTCTCGACAGGGCACGCGCCGGTCTTCGAGGCCGGCATAGACCAGGCGCGCCCGGGCATTCCGGAGGTTCGGCATGGTGCGTAGCAGGAAGCCACGCAGCTTGGTAGTGTCTGGGCGAGCGACACTGGCGTGTCGGAAGGTCTCCTCGACGCGATCCAGCTCGTTGGGGATATCAAAGACGAGGGCATTCAGATCCTTGAAGGCCACGTCGCGGCTTTCCAGCCAGTCAACCTTCATGCGTTCGAGTTGGGTGCGCATGTAGTTGGACAGCAGCAGGTTTTCGTCACGCAGCATCTTGTCGATGCGTAGTGCCAGCTTGCGGCGGAGAACCGAACGCTGTACCTGTGCCGACTGCTTGTTTGTCCGAGCCACCCCGAACTCTTGCTCAAACTGCTGCATCTGTTGCTGGGCATCTTGGTCGATGGGTTGGCGACCTTTGCCGATGGCCCACGCTAGCTGATCCAGCGTCTTCACGACCATCCCTGGGCGCACATTCTCGGGGAGGGTGAAGAAGAACTTGAACCCGAAGGTGTGTAGGTCGGTGGAACGCTCCCGAACCTCCTGTGCTGCCACCAACACCCAGCCAAGACGCTCCACTAGCGCGCGGGCCTTCTGCTCCGCTGCTGACCGAGTTCCGAACAACGCGCGGTTGATTCCGTGCATCTGCATCATCTGCTTCGCGCGCTTGGTCTCGTCGGTGGGGAGGTGTAGCTCTTGCGTGCGCGTCATCTCGACTTCCAGCAGGGTTCCTCCGTCGTCGCCTTGGGATACCTGCGCGGCTACATGGCCCCGCGCAAAGGCGCGATCCAGACGTGCCTGCGCGGCGTGCAGTGCTTCGCGGATCTGCTCGCGCTGGTAGTCCTTCTCGGCTTCGGGATTGTCGGCAGTATCGCGCATCACGGACATGGCGCTGCGGAGCCATTTCTTCATCACCGACTGTAGGCCGCGTGACTTCAGCGAGAATCGGAAGACTAGGGTGAAAGCTGTCCGAGGCACTAGCTGGAGGGTCACCGTCCAGCGTACTCGGTTGTTCTCGCCTGACCCGAGAACGAACTCTCGGGCGATGGTGTAGCTCTTGTTCGGAACTACATCCTTGCCGAGCCGCACTGTCGCCGAACCCCCGCCAGGCAAGTAGCCGTCACGAAGACGGTGCTCGTAGTTGGCCATGGCCTTGTTGTAGGCTACGGTGTAGTCGCGCGCGTTGACCGTTACGTCGTCGTCGAGGGCCTGTTCCCACAGCACCCTCCGAAAGTCCCGCTTCTGCTGACCGCTGAAGGGTGGGATCAGTCGCTGTACTTGTTGGATGGCTGCGTCGTGGCGCAGGGAAGAGCGGAATTGCTCGGGAATGCGGTGCTCGAAGGTGAACGTCTTGCGCGTGCGGCTCACGGCGTCGAGAATCTCCTCGACTAACTGCTTCAGCGAGGTCTGCTGCTCCGACGATAGCCGCTGCTCGGGGGCCCTCCGAGCTACGATTTCCTCTTCGAGTTGATCGAGAGCTTGGTGTACTTCTGCCGTGGCTTGCCACAGGTACTCGGGAAGCTCCGACACATCCCACGAGGGCAACCGCTCCAGCAGGCGAGCACAGCGCCCGAGAGTTAGCACTTGCGCCCGCAGACTCTCCCCGGCATCACCCAGCAGCAGTGCGTAGTCTTCTGCTCGGGCGTACTCGGGACGTGCTGCGCGACGCAACACCTGATCGACGCGGACTAGTGCGTCGTCGTAGGCGTCTGCTGCGGCCAATGCCAGTGTGCGTCGGAGAACCGGATGCTTCTCAACGCAGAGGTCTTGTAGGGCGTTCTGTCCGGTGAGGGCCAAGCGGCGAAGCGCGATGTCGGGAGTCATGTTCGGCATCCTAGGTCTGGCGTTCGTACTGGAGGATCGTCGTGCGTGTGGCCTCTTCAACCATCCCACTGATGAACATCTGCACGATGATGTCTTCACTTCCTCCGCCGTTGTCGAAGGCGAGGAGGTGTTGTACGCAGGGGGTTGACTGTGCGGCTACGAGATTCTGAAAGTCCGGGGTGTAGGTGTAGGACTCTCCCGCGGCGATAGACTGATCGGTCACTAGTGACTCGGTGACACTCCCGTCATCTTCGGGATCGCCTGACACCCCAAGGTCTGTCAGTCGGGTGATGGTCAGCGTCACGGCATCGCTGTCGTGGAAGTTGATGAACACCAGTTTGGGGAGGAGAACCTCGGTGACAGAGAGTGCGTCCTCGACCACTTGCCCAGTCAGGGTTCCCCCGGCGGGGACGGTGTATGCTTCACGGATGTTGGCAGCGACCAGCGCCATAGGATCCCCCGATCAAGTCAGGCTATTGGTGTTGAACCAGCGTTTCGCCACCTGGGCGAGTTTGGCGTCGAGCTTGTCTGGGTGGCGCTCTCGGGCCAGGAGCATGGCGTCGCCCCGAGTCAGCGGGATGACCAGCGCCAGCACGGCTTCGGAACGCTGTTGTTGGAAGGTCAGGCGATAGCCGTGTTTACCGGAGTAGAAGAACTTCCGGGAGCCGCGCGTGAACCCGAGCTTGAGCAGACGATCCTTGAGTGCGGCGCGCGTAGCCCGATCTGCTGGTACCTCAAACGAGGAGAGAAACCGAATTTGGTACTCATCGCGGCTGCGGTCATAGACAGGCGGAGTGTACTCAAACCCTTCGGGGGTCTCAAGTTCGAATTCGTTTGAGAGTTTTTCTTCGAGTTTGGTCAGTTTGACCACACCGTATCGGTCCATCTTCAGAAGGCGTTTTACTAGTTGCTTGCGGCGAGAGTCGGCAACAGCCGGGGAAGATCCCAGCGGTGCGACACCTGGACGCCAAGGCTCGATGTCGCGGTCGTGGCACACCCGCTGGAAGATAAGGATCGCTGCCGACCACTCGCGCAGCCGGTCGCCATGGCCGAGACCCTTGATCTCAGCCTTGAACTGCTCGATGACCTCTTCCCAGACCGGAAGTGCGGCGTTGGTAATACCGCGCGGAGGCTTGTTCTTGGTTGGCGACCGGACGTGGCGGCGGGCAGCCACCCGTGAGTAGCCGTAGTATGCGAGAACCTGCGCTGCTGTGGGAGCAACAACCGCTTCGGGCGTTGGAAGCGAGCCTAGGCGTTCTAGGAAGAATACGAGGTGCTGCCAGGCCGCCCGCTGCTCGGGGGTTTCGGCGTCTGCCTGGATCTGCGCCAGTGCGTTTTCGACAGCAACGGTATCCGACAGTGCGTCGCTGAGTAGCGGGTACACCGATGCGGTGCGCTTGAGTGCTTTCAGTGGCATCCGCTTGTGTAGCCACTTGAAAAACCGTGTCGGCAGTACCCCGGTATTCTTGAGGGTGTCGAACAGCTTGGTCAGCAACCAGCGTCCGATGAGTCCCTGCAAGAAGCTCGGGAAGATCATCTCAACGAGCCACTGAATTCCTGTCTTGTGGGGGCCGGCTTCAATCTGGGTGCCATATGGCGGCTGGAAGCCTTGTTCCTCTACTGCGTCTGGAACCCGCACATCAAAAATGCCATCAGAACCCGTGTGGAATACTGCCCCTCCGTGCTCTGTCACGAGCTGATCCATCACTTTCGGGTCTGCGCTACCCTCTGCACCAGCCCAGAGGGTTTCGGCGTGATCCAGCCAACGCCCGTCGAGGATCAACCGCCACAGTGCCTCCGGAGCCAGGGCGTAGAGCGTGGCTGTATCGGTGCCTGCGGTGGCGGCCACCCGCTGGAGTAGGTCGTCGAGAGCAACACCTTGAATGTTCTCTTCCGACTCTTCCACTTCCTCGAAGGCGTCTGCTGGGCGCGGCTTCATCAACCTACTCCATCACGTTCGGAGCGTTGTCTCCGAACTCATCTTCGGCAGGATCTACCTCGCTGGTTCTGACGGTCACGTATCGGGTGAACGTCTCTGCGGTGTCCCGCTCGATTGCCACTGCCTTTACTTGCAGTCCTCGGATGTGCGCTGGTCGCGAGAAGAACACAGTAGTGAACAGGTTTTGGTCGGCGTAGAATCGGTCGAGATTGCAAGCGCTTTGAAGCACTGTCTCGCCCTTCATCAAGTACACAGAGACGCTGCGTACTTCGATAGGGTCTAGTGGCTCACTGTCATCGTCTACTAACGCAGCGAGCACCTCTACGTGGTCAGGGACCTCGTAGTAAGTGGCAGCAACGCTAAGTCCGGCAGCCGCCATCCGCTACCCCAGGGAAGAGTCGTTGGTATCGTAGTGCTTCCGGTAGCGAAGGGGACGATGGTTCTCGTCCCCGTCATACTCCGGGTCATCCTTGACCTTGCCGGCGATCTTGAGGCGTTGGTGGAGGTCAGCGATGACCTCATCGAGGGTCTGCTTGTAGGCAAACACCCCGACGATGATCTGCGAGCAGTTGTCGATGCTCATACCCTCGCTGCGCCGCACCCACTCGTCGATGTCGACGACGCTTCCAAGGCGGTGGTCGCTGGGGACCTTGGCCTGGAAGTAAGCTCGGCGTTCCTCGGCGCTGGGCATGTCAAACTCCACCTGGAAGCTGATGCGCCGGGTACGCGCCAGGATACGCGCTGGGATTCGGTCGATGTAGTTGGTGGTCGCGATGTGCATGACCTTCGGGACTTGGTGGGGGCCGTCGAGCACTTGGAGCATCTCCCCCTCGGTGCGTCGATGGGCTACTACCTCGTCGAACTCCTCCCACACCGCGATGATGCCGCGATCCGGTTCTACTGCTCGTAGACCCTCTAGTGCGGCACGTACCAGTCCCACCTCCTTCGGGACGTTGATCACCACCCAGTCGCGGTCGATGGCATACTGCGCAATGCGGTAGATGGTGACACTCTTGCTAGTGCCCGGCTCGCCCCAGAGTAGCATCGCCAGCTTGTTGATCATACCGATGCGCTTGAGGCTTTTGTCGAAGTCACCGTTGATGAAGCTGGTGGCCAGCCGCATCGCTTCGGCAGTGGCCGGATTGGGCACCGGAACGATGGTATCTGTGGCTACTCGCTTTGGTTCGAGGAACCACCCGCCGTAGGGGTCCATCCCGATCTCGTAGACCCCTGCTTCGATAGTCTCGTAGACGTTGCGGGCGCTCTGCACGGACCAGTGTCCTTGCGAGTCCTTGATGTAGAAGGCATGGCTCGACGTCTCTTGTGGCAGTGTATTGGCGGGTGCGCTGACCCCTGCCTGCCGCAGCTTCACTGGCGCCGGGTCAGATACCTGCGCCTGCGCGGTGCGCGTCTGGGGAGCAGCCGGATTCCCAACCAACCGGGTGAGGTACTTGTTGGTGATTGCGGAGAGGTTTCCAGCGGGGCGGCGAGGCATGGAAGCTACTCGTTGACTAGGGTTGTGGTAGTAGTATCGGAAGACAGCGCATAAAATGCGGAAAGCCTTGTTGATGTCAGACACGTGGTCTATCGAAGACAGCGCCGGGGCCGAAGACGGAGGATCCTTACGGGCTTCTGCCGGAGCAGCACGCAAGAATCGGACATATAGGAAACCCATCTGCTGCATCGGAAGACTTCCGATGTGAGATTGTGCGGCTTCCCATACGGCTTCAGCCACCGTTGCCGTCCGCTTGGGATTGAACAGCTCTTTGGGCATACATGCACTCCGAGACAGATCCGGAAGAGTCTTTGTGACACCCCATAACTACTTGTCGCGCAGGTAGCCCACCCGACGCAAGGTGCTTAGCGCACCTCCAAGGGTGTTCGCACGGCGACCCCGGGAGCCGCTGGGACTACCGGGGTCGCATGGTCGACTACCGGTCAGCTACTACGAGCTGACGCGGGCGGCCTTGGCGACGGCGCGCGGGAAGACCGCGGTGCCCTGGATCTGGAACATGAACCAGCCGCGCTCGGGCTGGCCGAAGTTGTAGCGGTTGGTCGGCTCGGCCTGGAGCGGCCGACGCTGGGTGATGGTTCCCACGGCGATCTGCGGGCCGAGGAAGTAGATCTCGCCATCGTCCAGCACCCGGAGGGTGTCGTAGCGGAAGGCGTCGGTGATGAGCTGCACGTCCATCAGCGACCCGAGCTTGCCTTCGAGGACCAGCTCGTGCTTGGAGACGGGGTCGAACCAGTTCGCGAACTCGGGCTCGGCCGCGATGTCGTTCCACAGGTCCCACGCCATGACGGCGCGGACGCACGGGATGCCCCAGTGGTCGACGCTGATCTTGCCCTGGGAGAAGAACAGCGGGGTGAAGGTGTTGAAGGACAGTAGCGGATTGAAGGTGCCGACGGTGGAGTCCCAGTGCTCCTTGATGTGGGTGTCCTCAGACACCATCACCTGCTCGAGGAGATCCTGGTACTTGTCGTCGAGCAGCTCGGCTCCGGCCTGGCTGATCTCCTTCTCTTCCATGCTGGCGTAGCCGGTGATGTAGTATTCGCCGGGGTAGACCCAGTGCTGCCTGACCATCACCCGCGTGGTGTAGATGTTGGTCGTGCTGATCTGGGCCACCACGTCCTTCTTGCGGACGCGCACCCGGCCGACTTCCTTGTCGCCGAGATCCCGGACCATCAGGCAGTTGCGGGCGAAGCCCTCACGGCCGAGGGTTTCGTACACCTCGTCGCCCAGCACCTCACCGAGGACCATGTAGCCCTGACCGGAGCGATCCGCACGGGCTTCGCGGAGGGCCTGGGCACGGCGCTCCTGGACTTGCTGGTACTCGTCGGTGGTGCGACGCTCGAAGAGGCGCTCCGAGGCACTGCCGGCATCGCGCTGCGCCGCGCCGGTGACCAGGGCCGCGAACTTGGCGATCAGCTCCTTGGTGTCGGAGGCGTTGATCTCTCCGTTGCGCCCGAACAGGGACTCGCCGCCTCGGTTGCGGCGCAGGTTCTCGGGGGTGACGGGCAGGCCCGAGCCGGACACCTGGGCGGAGCCGGTGCGGGTGAAACCGAAGTTTGGAGTCTCGTGGCGCACGCTCTGGTTGGTGCCTGCGAGCACCACGTGGCTGCGCTTGCCCTTGAAGTTGCCGAAGGGGTTGACGGAAGGCATTGTTGTTTCCTTGCGCTGTTGCGTTCGAGTGGATGGAGGGTACGTCGTCTACTTGCCCGCCGGCGCGTTCTTGTAGCGGTTGATGAGCTGCGGGGTACAACGGCGAGCACGCTTGCCGTCCACCTTCACTACGCTTGGGCGCTTGTCCGAGCGCGAGAGGGTGACCCAGGTACTCATCAGTTCGCCACGACTGGGTCCGCTCATCACCTTGCAGCGACACACGGATCCCCAAGTGGTTTTGCCCTTTCGGGTACGTCGGCGTTCGGGCTTTTCGCAGCAGATCCAACGCTTGCGGCGCGGGGGGTGTCTGCGAATACGACGGCGGATTTCCCTCCACTCGGCAGGAGACATTCTCCGGCCATCGGAAGAGGCTGTCCGTGCAGCAACAGAGCTTAGTAAGTCACGGCTGTAGACGCTGGCAATGCCATCGTCTGCTTCCGTGGGGTCGGAAACGAAGGTAGGGTTGTCGAGGTCGGCATCCAACAGGGCCGAGACGTGCTGGTCGAGGGAAGTGACTTCCTCGACCAGCCCCGCCTCGGAGAGCTTGGCTTGGGACGTGACCAGCATCCCGATGATGTTGGAGAGTGACAGGAGCACCATTGACCTCGTGTGTCCTAGGGGGTGGGAGTTGCTTCCGTACTCGCTAGGTCGAAGCCTAGGAGGACATCGGCAGGTTGAACTCCAGCTCCATGAAGGGGTCGTCGACGGTGGGCACCTTGGTGACCCGGACGTAGGAGGCGATGTTGGTACCGCCGCCTGCGCTGTCGGTGATCACGCCGAGGGCGCCGGTCTCGAGGGTGGCACTGGACCAGTCGCCGACGCTCACGTCGTACTGGTCGGTGCGGATCTTGCCGGTGCCGCTGATCACGCCGATCTTCTCCAGGTCATCCATGGCGTCGGAGTTGACGTGGCGCTGCTGGTACATCTGATCGCGCTCGCGCGCGGTCATGGTGACCCGGGCGTAGACGTCGATCTCGATGCCGGCCTCGTCGGCGTGGAACTCCAGGATGCCCGACGCCGCGTTGAACAGCGTGAACACACCGGAGGCGATGGCGGCGCCGACGGCCAGCCACGCCGAGTTGGTCTTGTCGTAGACCGCGACGTCGCCGTTGGCGTCGATGGCAGCGGTACACAGCGTGTGACCGAGGGTCACCTTGTAGTCGCCGGAGCCGTCGGCGACTGCCGGGACTTCGGTGGTCTCGGTGTAGACGCGGGTGGCTGCGGGGGAGATGGTGTCGAGCTTGGCGAAGCCGAGCACCACCTGGGATCCGGCTTCGGCGCCAACTGCGGCTTCCTCTTCGCCGGTGGTTGCGTTGAAGGAGCGAACGACGAGCTGCCCTTCCTCGACGAACGAGGCTGTGGAGGCCACGGGCTTCTCGAACTCCCAGTCGCTCATCGTGTGCTTCAGATCGATGGCCATGGTACTGTTCCTTGGGTTTGTAGAGCGAAGGCGTTGGGAGATTTCCCTGCCTTCTGTGATCTAGGTGGTCGGAGAGGTTGCAGAGATTGAATTCGGTGGGGTACGGGGCCTAGTCACCGACCCCGTACCCAGCCCCACACAGGCTACCGCCAGCGGTTGCCGATGCGCAGCGCAGCTCGCAGCTCGTTCTTGGACGTCGGACGCTCCTCTGTGTCGCCCTGGGCTGTCGGGACCGACATCACCGGAACGTTGGCCGAGGCCAGACGCTCACGGAGGGACTGGCCCGCCCTGGGATCCACTGCGGCCTGCCGCAGCTTCACTGGCGTCTGGAGGATGTGCATCGAGACTTGCTCCAGGGCCTCGGGGTGCAGCTTGCTGTACTCTTCGGCCTGGGCGTAGAGCGCCTGGAGGTACATGGTCGACGCCGGCATGAAGACCGGATCGCCGTTGTTGTCCACCCCCGCCTGGATCTGGTAGGACAGCGCCTCCTCGGCGACCAGGGCCGGGTCGGCGATCCCTGCGGCTGCCAGGCGCTCGGTCAGCGCCCACTTCAGCGGGTTGTCCTGCTCCACCAGGTTGCGCTGGAACGCCTCGTGGGCCAGTGCCATCAGCGCCATCTTGTCGCCGACGACCACCGCCACGCGCTCTTCGAGGACCTTCTCGGCCTCGGCGCTGATGGCGTCTCGGGCGTGGGTCACTGCCTCGGCCTCGTTGAAGGCTGCCGCCCAGTAGCGCGCTGCCACCCGTTCGAGGGTCTGCGAGGACCCGAAGGTGGCGATGCTGTCTCGGATGCCCTCGCGGTAGGTGTCCGAGACGAACATCGCGCGGATCTGCTCGGGACGCTCCTGGTCCTGGAGGTGGATCGTGCCGACGGGGACGCCGCCGATGATCACGTTCCAGAATGGGCTGTCGCTCGTGGCGTCGTGCAGCGTCATGGCCACGGAGTCCTTGGGCACGTCCTCGCCGTCGAGGTTGGCGATGTTGGCTAGCAACATCGCGTGTACCGTGGACGCACGCTTGGCGAGGTACGCCTTGCACGCTTCGGTGTCCATCTCCTCTGCCGGGCCCTGGCCGGCACCCTCGGTGTAGCAGGCCCACTTGCCGGTGGGGTCGATCTGGCCGTCGTCGGTCATCGGGGCTTGCTTGACCCAGGCCATCGCCTCGGGACCACAGGCCAGGGTGTCACATGCCTGCTTGAGCTGCTTCTCGTCCATGCTGCCTCCATAGGAGAAGCCGGCGTCGGGCGGCGGCCCCATCATGCGGTTGGGTGCGCCAGGGGTCACCGGCTGGCTCGGGTCGACCTGCACCGGCTTCACGTCGGGGTCGACGTTGTAGGCCGCTTGACGGATCTCGGCAGCCATCTCGGCAGCCATCTCGATCCGCCCCTGGTGTACCAGGCGCGCACAGACCCGCGCGGCCTCGATGCTGTCCTCGTTGATCACCCCGGCGATGATTCGGGCCGCCTTCTTGGACTTCTTGGCCTTGACCGCAGCGTAGACTGCCTGGGCCACCAGCTCGTCGGGGCTGGCTTCGGTGTCGTCTTCCTCGTCATCGTCCTCGTGGGTGATGGTGAGATCGCCAGCATCCGTCTCATCATCCTCGTCATCGTCCTGGTCGCCGAGGAAGTCTTCGGCCGCTGCTGTCAGCCATCCGGGACACTCGAAGGAGAGGTCGCTCTCCTCCAGATCGGCGCTCATGGCCTCGCGGTAGTTCTGCTCGACCTGCTGCGCCTCGCGCTCCTTGCCCTCGTCGCGGAGCTTCTCGGTGATGGTGGCGCAGCGTGCCTCGGCCGCGCGGACCTCCGCGAGAACCTCACGACTGGCCTCAACCAGATTGTCGAGGATCATGGCGAGACGGCCGTAGTGTCGCTTCGAGAGCGAGCTGACCAGTGCGGCACCGGCTTCGAATCCGCGCTCGCTGAGCGCCCGTACCATGGCCTTGCGGCTGTGGGTGTTCTCACCGAGCAGGGCGGCTTCGACCATACCCGAGACGACGTTCTCTTCGACCCAGGCTTCGGTGTCGTCTTCCTCGTCATCGTCCTCGTGGGTGATGGTGAGATCGCCAGCATCCGTCTCATCATCCTCGTCATCGTCCTCGTGGGTGATGGTGAGATCGCCAGCATCCGTCTCATCATCCTCGTCATCGTCCTCGTGGGTGATGGTGAGGTCACCGGCGTCGGCGTCATCGTCTTCGTCATCTTCGTGGGTGATGGTGAGATCGCCAGCATCGCTGTCGTCGTCTTCGTCACCCAGGTCGTCGAGGTCGAAGGCATCGAGGTCCAGCTCTTCTTCGTCGACGGGACCGCCCTTGGTTCCCTCGTCATAGCCCTCGTCATAGCCCTCGGCGTCGACGGCGTCGTCATGAACACCGTCGTCAGCGGCGGTACGGCGGTTGGCGGCTGCCAACTGCTCTTCGCGTAGGCGCCGGAGGTCCTTGTTCTTGCTCTTCGCCATGGTTTTTTCTTCTCCGATGGTTGGTGTAGAGGTCACTGCCATGCGGCAAGTGCAAACGTACAAGAGAGATTGAGTGCATGGCCTCGGGATGCTCCCGAGGGGCCGGAGAGATTGAAGGCCAGGCTTCCCTGGTGTGCTGTAACTACGAAGTTTTACGCAGTTTCTTCGTATTCCAACGCGATGTCTTCGTCTTCGTCCAAAGACTCCGCGATAATAGACACGGCGTCAACAACGGCGTCAGGTATCGGCTCATCTAGCTGAACCGCAACCAAACCAACATCGCTGCCGCCAGTGATGGCGGCATAAGCGTGGGTGGCTGTCAACTCCGAGGTAGTAATGATCTTCTGACCGGGAAGCCCGGGACGGAAAACCAACCATACCCGCAAGTGTTCTTGGATAAAAGCCGTTCGGTCAGCCACTTATGCGGCTTCCGTGCCGACGCTCCAGATTGCCTTAGTCACTCTTGCATCCCGCGCACTGCTGCCACAAACGAGTCGCGATTCTTGAAGCGCCGACTGCGACTGCGAATTTCACCATGTTTGCCTAGATGTTCCGTACTAATGCTGTATGGCCGAGCGCTGTTTGGCGTGAAATGCGCAGAGGTACTCAGGACGCGGCCACCGGGGTGTACTTGCTGGCTAATATCCCCCGTGAATTCCCCCCGTCGGAAATGCAGTTGGATACCGAGATCCTTTGAGAGCTTTTTGGCGTGCTTCTGGTGTTTCGCTTGCTGCGCTTGGCGTTGTTCCCGTTCTTGCTGCTTGCGCTCCTTGATCTCCTTATCCGCTTTGCCACTGAGGATTTCGCTGTGGAAGACAGCACTGTGTTCGGGGTGGTGGGGAAGAAATACCAAGGACGACTCGCGGCGGCGGGTGCGCTTACCGTGGTGCTGCTCTTCGACCGGCTGTGCTTCCCCGTGGAGCTTATCTTTTAGGTGGTTGTAGTGTTCACGCCGAAGTATGTGTCCTGCGACGGACACAGGCACTGAGCCTTTGTGGGCTACTGTGTTGTGCGCCTCCAACGAGTCGCGCCACAGGTGTTGGTTTTCCTCTTGGTGTCGGAATCGGGTCTTCGGGTCTAGTGCTTGTGCTGTGGATGGTCTCCGTACGCGCCGTTCTTCTGCCTTCGTAGCTTTGGCTTGCTTGTCTTTGCCCTTACCACGATGCCTCCGGCCACGTAGGCGCTGAATCGCCTTTTTGAAGTGCTCGTGTTCGATAGGCAGCACGTAGGGTAGCGAATCTTCATCGGGGTGCAGATTGGTTTCGTCGATGTTTTCCGGAGAGAACACCACAGAGAGCGGAGAATCTAAATGTACGTCTTCTGGTCCGAAGTGCCCTGGCGGACTGCGCATATCTCCGAAGAAGTAGACCATCTCCGGGTTGCTGGCGAGATTGTCTTCATACTGCCCTTGGGTGTGCAAAACACTGCGCGGGTGAAGTTTGTGTAGTTTCTCGCGTTGCTGTAACTCTTGTGAGTTGCGTACTGGTGAAATGTGATACGCCGGCACAACGCCGGCGCGGTGTTGCTCACGGATGCGGCGTGCTGCTGCGGGGTCACGCCGCTCGATTGTCGAGAACGCTAGCTGGTCCCCTTTGTACGGGAACTTACGTCCCTTGGCCCACTCGGGAACCTTGGCTAGGCGCACTAATGTTTGAGCAATTGCATTCATCAGGCAGCCTCCGTACCGACGCTCCAGATTGCCTCAGTCTCCCAAGCATCAGGATCGGCCGGCTCTTCGTCGAGGACACTGGTTTCGATGAAGTTGACACCATAAACGTTGTCGTAGCAGACGTAGCCCCGGATCACGCGCCCCTTGCCGGCTGCCACGTGCTCACACGGGGTCGGGGTGGTGACCTTCTGGCACCACGGCAGGCTGCACACCGCGTAGTCGATGAGCGCCCCCATGGAGTAGCCAGTGCGCTCGCGCTTGAGGATGCTGCGTGCCAGCTCAGGGTCCTTGGTACGGTCCCAGCCGGTGAGGATCCGTACCTTCCACAGCTCCATCGGCTCGGTCTGCGCGTCATAGCCGAGTTGCCCCGGACGCACACTGTATTTCCGGAAGGTACTGTCGAAGTGGATGCCCTTGGCCTTGGTCGGGTCCTGGTTCTTGTGGTTTTGGTGTGTCGGCTTGCCTCTGAAGGTCTGGTAGACGCGCCGCCCATGGATCGGGCTGAACCGAGTCAGCTCAGCGTGTCGAAAGCAGTCCATGTTCCGGTTGGGAATCCCGGCGGTGACAATGGGCAAGCTCACGAAGACGTAGTCACGCGGATCCGGGCTGATCTGGTAGGCGTCAGCGGCATCCTTGAGGAAGCTGATGTCCATCTCGCGCCGAGCGACGCCGCCGCCGGGGGTCTTGGTAGCGAGGATGAGTTTGGGCACCGGCCTCCCGTCGAGGGCGCGTGCAGTACGCAGCTCGGCGACGGCACGGTGCCCCTCGATGATGTGTCCCATGTCCCACGGGGTGGGCTGGGCTCGGCCAGTGATCATGATCTGACCGGAGGGGAGGATGATGCGGCTCATGTTTCCCTCGGTATTACTTTTTTTGTGTACTAGGGTGTCTCGACCTGATCCTTGACCTACTGCTTCTTGGTCTTTGCCTTCTTCCTCTTGCCGCTGGCAGGGCGAGTCTGTTGCTGTTCATGGTGTTCTTGTGCCTTACGCTTGGCCTTGGCCAAGTCGCCCTTGCTGAGTAACGCGCTCTTTTTTCTACCCCCGGGGCCGGTCTTTGCCCCCTTCGGGGTGTAGGAGAGGAAGCCTCCAGCTCCGTCTGCTGCTGGTTCGTATGTGTACGAACCGTGGTGGGTGTCTCGCCGGTAACGTCCCCACTCATCATGTAGCCTCCAACCGTCGTCTTCGCCGCCACCGCCCTTCGCCTTCGACTTTCTTGGGTGGTCCCAATCGCCTGCGAACATACTCGGCTCACGGAAGCCTTCTACAAACTCACTGTGGTGCTTGGCAGCTACCTCGTGGGCATGGTCAGCGTCGGTGATTCCCTTGTGGACGTGATGGTCGCGATCGTCGGTGGAGTCGAAGTGCAACGTACCCTGGTCTGGGTGGTAGGTGTAATCCCCGTGGGAGGATGTAGCCTCGTGACGTGCGTAGCTTCGATCAGTGCGAAGCCCGCGCTTCTGCCAACGGTCCTTGCCGAAGTTGTACAGATCAGACTCGCCTGTCTGGTTTGCGCGACTGTTCGACTTGTGCTTGGCGATGTAGCCGTGCATCCACCGATGGTAGATTTCCTTCTGCTTCTCGTAAGGCAGCGATCCGAACATGATCTTGTTGCCGGTCTTCGGCGACTTGAACTGCTTGCCCTTCGACTTCATCTCTTGGATGAACTCGTCGTGGAAGGGGGCGTGGCCGCGGTGACCGCCGCCACCGGAGGGGGCTGCCTCCTCACCTTCGTCGCCTTGGGCGTATCTACGGAGAACGTCTTTGATGCTCATGGTATCTGCCTTTGTACAAGTGGGGTTTGTTCTGTGGTTTGAGAGGTTGTCGATAGAATCAGTCGAGGTTGGCAGCTCGGGAGACGACGGAGCGGAGGCTAGAAGAGCCCTTGCGCTTCTTTTTGCTCCCTTGCGCCCGGCTGCCATCCGCCGGTATTCGGCGTCAATCTCGATCACTAGCTTGCGTCCCATCTCGGTCTTGAAGGTGTTGAGGAGACTGTCGATGCTGGATCGAATTTCTTCTTGCAGCTTGTCAAGGCTCTCGTTGTCCTCTTGCGGGCGCTCACCTTCGGAGTCATCCATGGCGATCACCGAGGAGACTACAAGCTCACCGCGCTCCTTCTTCACCCGGTACCCGCCGTGCTGGAGCACGCGCTGTGCCTTGGCCAGCTCGCCAGACTTCTTCGAGTAGACGAAGGCCACTCCAGTGCTGTCGTGGGGGTGTGGGCCATCTCCTCGGATGTTCATGTTGGGTAGCCCGTATGACTCCAACAACTGCGAGATCTGCTCCAGGTCGACCGGGTCGTTGAAGGTGGCACTTCGAGCGTTGACCATCAGCGGATACTTGCCTGGCTTGTATTGAGTGGGCATCTTCTTCACGGTGAATCCCACTGGATTCACCTTCTTGAGTGCCGCTGCCGCCTTCTCGGCTGCGATCTTGCTCTTGAAAAACTGGGGGGTCATACCGGTCTTATTCCAAGCCGGTCCAGAGTAGGGCTGGTCTCCTCGCTTGGTCACAAACCACCAGTTGCGCCATGGGATCGAGGCTCTCCGCAGCACCGCTTCGGCCCTGCGCATCTTGCTGGGCCTCGGATGCGGGGCGTCCTTGAGCAGCTCGGCGAGCTGGTGCAGGCTCTTCTCGAGCTTGTGGAACACCGGAGCGATGCGCACGTAGTGGGATCGGTCGGTGCCACGCACCTTGGCTCGGAGCTTGTCGATGGCGTCGAAGACCTTGGTGGTCTCGTCAGGATGCCGATCCGTCTCGGTTTCCTCGACGAAGTCGTCTTCCTCCTCTTCGTCTTCCTCTGGCTCATCCGCCTCACGCAACTCGTCGATGTCCTCACCCTCGACTGGTGGTGGTGGACTCATCTCCGACTCTTCGTCCTCGGCTGCGAAGCGCACGAAGAGTTGCCCCAAGCGGTTGTATGGCGGCTCGAACAAAGCACGCGGCTGCTGTGGATCGAGGGTCGCCAAGAAGTCGGCAACGCGCTCTTCGGAGGTATTGAGCACGCGCGGTAGCTCGGTGAGCATTGCTTGCCGAAGCTCGGGGCTTGCCATCGGAGTGTGTTTGCTGTGGGCCATAGGAGGGTGCTCCGTCTCTCAGTGTTCCTGAAGTGAACTCACTCTCTAGTGTAGCCGGAGAGCAACTCTTTGCCGCTGGGGCCGTGCATCATTCGTCGTCGCTGCTGGTATCCTTGCGGCGGACTGTCTTGACCAGCACACGCCTTCGCAAGGATCTGCACTTCACGCATCACCTCGCTGGGAGGTAATGTCCGAACAAGGTGTTTGGTTACTCGGCCTTGGGTGTTCTCGTCCATGCTGTACGTCGGGGTAACCCCCATGCGCGTCAGCAAGTAGTGGAAGGCTTCCCGGTCGCGACCACTGAGCCCCGAGCGCTGGAGTACCTTGTGAGCATCGGCCGGGTTGTCTCGGGCTACCAACGGCAACACCTTGCGTAGCGCTCGATGCGCTTTGCTCTTGTCGAGACCAGCGAAACGCTCACGACGATCCCAAAGGTCCAGCGCATCGAGTGCCCGGGGAGCAGCACGTCGCCAAGCAGCTTGGCGAACCTCTTGCAGCGGATGCGCCACGTAGCCAGCACGGCCGAAGATGGAGCCACCACCCATGTCGCCGCCCATGCCTTCCTCGTCGGCGGGTGACGCCGCGCTCTGCCAGTCGCGTAACTGCTCGCGGCGCTTGATATCGCTCTTGAGCATCCCCATTGCACGCTTGAGGTTGAATCCGCCAGCAGCGGCGTAGTGTTCGAGGGTCACCGGCAGACCAGCTTCTTTCATCCGGTCGAGGATGGTCAGGTAGCTTTCGTCGCCTACCGGGTGCAGGCTTTTGTGCCAGCGCACTTCGGGGACGATGAGTCGCGACGCAGGCAACTTGAGTGCCTCGCGGTGGCTCATCAATGCTGCTTGTCGACGCCCCTGTGGCGAGTTGCGCTCAGGTTTGATGAAGCCATGGGCTCGGGCAAGGGTATAGAAGATCCGTTGTACGATAAGCTGGTTGGTCATGTGCTCCCGGAAACCGCGCAGCCGCTCGAGGAACACACTCAGAGCCATCTCCATGTTCGAGAAGGTAGCATCACCTGCGAGGAAAGCATCAGATACACCGAGGGCGCGCATTTTGCCTTCGGAGAGGAAGCTCCACTCGTCACTGAGCTTCCAGACATCCGACTGCGCACTGGCACCGCGCTCGGCTTGTACCCCGTCACGAGTGGCTACAATGCCGCCGCCCTGGTCTTCCTCCGCTTGCATCCACATACCGGCTAGCGCTGCTAGCTCCTCTTCGTTGGGCTCCCAGCGCTCGTTGCCAGCGATGATGTGCAACACTCCGGCAGCTCGCCGACGCAGACTCACTACTGTGGAGTCGAGTAACGCCTTCTGGATGGCCAGGAAGTTGATCAGCCGGGTATAGAGCGAGGTTCCGATGTGGTCGTAAGCGTTGGCTCGACGCCGCAAGAACACCGTGCTTACCGGGTCTAGCGGAACGAAGCCGCTGTTCGAGAGCGTCTCCATGATGCGCGGAGGAAGCGTCGATCTGATGTCTTGGATGCGTTCGTCGTCGCTGTCGGTAAACGCTTTCCACGCTGGGGTGGACCGGAGATCCACCAACGGGTCATGGCCGTGGATGGGCATCGGTGTGATCTTGCAGAAGTCGGGATCGTGTGGTACGATTCCGGTGAAGATGCCTCGGCGGTCATCCCAGATCAGGCTGTTAATGGCACGCCCGATGATCAACACCTCACCAGAAACGTCCGGAAGGAAGCCTAGTAGGTTGACTGCTTCGACACATTCCTCGTAGAGCTGCATCTGCGCCCTGTCCGACACACCGTGGAGGTCGAAGTCTGACCAGGCCATCTCTTTGTAGATGTCGACCATCGGCCCACCAACCTCATCGCGGAGGTAGATGAGCCGAAGCATCTTGTGGATGCCTGGCTGGTCCCGCGGGATCCAGTCCTCAACAACCGAGCCCTCATCGAGACGGTCGAAGGCAGGGTTGTATCTGTCGGCCTGATAGGTACCCCCGCTGGCTTGTCGTCGTTGTGACGTACCGTTGCGGCCGGCTACGTTCACCGAGCCGGCCGCCGCTGTGCGACGCTGCACTGTCCCGGCAGGTGCGCCGGCCAGGTTGACGGGACGCCCCGCGTCAAACCGTCCTCGCTTGTCTTCCGGGTAGATGCGAAACATTGAGTGTCCGGTCTTGAGAGGTTGCTAGCCGTGTTGCTTCTTGAGGTGCTTCTTGATGGTGTTCCGCACCTGCGGGTGTTTGTCGAGGTGGCTACCCCTGCCGGAGTAGACCTCGCGGGCGTCGTCGTAACCATCGTAGAGGTCGAGGTCACCAAGCACGCCACGGGTGGTATCGTGGTCCAGAACCTTGCTGCGGTTGAGCTTCCGGAGCTTTGTGGCGAGTTTGTCGACGTGCTTCTTGGTGACCCTACGAGGGAGGTGCTCGTGCCACGAAGGCTTTGACACCTCCCCGCGGGCGAAGGCTCGCGCGCCACGGTGATGGTCCATATGCTCCGAGGACTTGTCGTAGTATTTGTCGGCCTCGTCCCCCTTCCCGCTGCTGTTCAAGAAGTTGGCGTGGTCGACGTGCTTTCGAGATTGTTTGTAGTGATGCTTCGCTGCCTTCCTGGCATGATCCTTCGAGGGATACCAGTATTCGTAGCCTCCACTGTCCTTGGGACGTCGGTAGCCCCCGTGCTTGGACTTGCCAACCGGCTTCCACCCGGAGCCGGGAGGCTTGGCTCCCGCAGCAGCCTCACGGTAGTTAGCAACGATTTCAACAACGGTAGTCATATGCTTTCTCTAGGTTCAGGTGTTGGGCGCGGCATGGCCCAGCGACATGCCGGGCAGTAGTCGACAGTTTGCTCGTCACCGAGCTTGGCTTCCACGAAGGCGGCCTTGCAGCGCGGGCAGTGGCGCACGTCGGCAGTCTTCAGGTCGGGATGACTTGGAGGGGTGAAGCTCGGTCGGGTGCGGATGCGGAAGCGGTCGGCAAGCCCTGCCGAGACTTCGGCGACATCCGCTTTGCCGACACGCAAGCCGCCGCGCCGCAGTGCTTCTTGCACCACCGAGCGCGGCTCGGCCTCGTCGAGAAGTCGTTGGGTACGGTTTAACTTCTTGCTCATAATCATCTCCGTCCTGACGCGCCGCCTCCGCCGCGTGTCTGCACGTTGCTATAGCGTTGTCCGCCGGCGCCGGAACCGCGTGAAACATAGCCACCCACTCGGGTAAAGCTGGTTCCGCCCTGCTGACCTCCAGCGCTGCCACCATGCAGTAATACAACTGACACGGCGCGCTTTACTTGCTCTACCTTGCCGTAGGTTTTGAGCAGCTCGTTGACGGTCTTTTCCTCTCCGTCGACCTCGATTACTGCGTCTTCACTGAACGCAAAGCGGTGGGCTAATGCCAATGTTCGATAGAGGTCGTCGGTGCCGCCACGAGGCTTGGTGACTGTTCGACCAACCTGACGCACGGTCTTGATCTGCACCAACAGATGTAGGATCGGAGCGCCGCGAATCGCCCGATTGTAGTCCTCAAAGACTTCTTTGAAGTCTCTCTCCGGCTCCGGAATACGAATCTCGCGGGCATTGACTTTCGCGCGCAGGTCTACAAAGTCGTTGTAGGTGAGGCTGTATTGTTCGGTGTAGTAACCCTCATCGTCTAGCGTCTGCAATGCTTGGGTGATGTTCCACCGGTCGCTAAACACTCCGATGATGTTGTAGGTACGGCAGATCGGGAGGATGCAGCGCTCTAGTACACGCCGGAAGTGTACCTTCCATTCAATACCGACGTCATCGGTCTCCGGCTGAATCTCAACCAAACCGTCGCACTGGAGGTATTCTACGTGACCTTTTTGCTCCGGGTCTTGATGCGGTTGGGTACGGCGCTCAGCGAGGTTGGCTTCGAGGATAGCGCGCACATCCTCGTCCTCCTCGTCCTCAATGTCGTCTTCGAGATCCTCAACCCCGATGTCTAGCGGCGGTGCTGGGAGAGCCTTGAGGCTCCATACCCCGATGGCGAAGCTGTTGTCAGTTTCCCCGGCGTCCAGGGTCACAATCCGAGGCACTCGGGCGTCGGGGCGCAGCAATTTCGGCATGGCGTAGATACGATGGTTGCCGCGCTTGCTCACCACCCGCTTGATCTTCTGAGCAAAGAGCGGTTGGTGGCTTGGCGCAACCAGCGCGTCAACCACTTCGGTATTGGTGTGGAATGGATCCGTGGCAAAAGGCGGAAGGGCACCAAAGTCTCGCTCTGCACCCACCGGGTCTTTGATGTACTCTGCTTCGATCTGTGGGCTGTCGCGGCGGATGCGTGGGTTGAACTCCCAAGTCGGGTAGTGGAAGGCTACTCGTGTTGGATCACGATCCGCTGTGCGCACCAAGGTCATGATCTTGTCGAGCAGCTCCCACGGGGAGCTGACACAGAACATCCCCGGGGTGGGGACGTTCAGCCGTCCGCGACGCAGCAAGCTGTTGGCATCCTCACGAAGAGTCAACAGGGCGTTGTTCATGGATTTGTGGACTTCATCGGCATTGGCTTGGATGCGGCCTTCGCCGCGTGAGAACATACCGATCTCGTCGATGCCCATCTGGTAGCCGGTCCGGCCACGCATTTCCTTCGCGTAGGGCGGACGCAATACGTCGTGGAGCATCGTGTTCGCCCACCAATGGTAGGTGTCTTTGATCCGATACAGCTCGGTTCCGAAGCGCTCTGCGTGGTCATCGAGCCAAGCGTGGTAGGTCTTGTACCACGGGGCAGCTAGCACCCGGAGGTGGTACGCGCCCCATAGCGTGTCTTGCGCCTGCGAGAGCTGGAGTGCTGTGAAGATAGCCGAGAACTTCTGGGTAATGTCCTCACCGAAGAACTGCTGCGGGCTAGGCGCTAACAGCTGGAATCGGTGGTTGTTGTAAGTCATCATGTGCTCGGTCATGCGCGTCTTGCCTGCGCGCTGTCCGACACAAGCGTCTACCTCGTTGGGCGCACAGTGCGGGGTGCTTGGATCGTTGAGGATCTCGACGTAAGTCTTCCCACACTTCGGACAAACACCGTGCTCCAGCATGGTGATCCGGGATCGCATCTCGTCAACGGTCCACGGACGCCGGTAGCCATCTTCGCCTTGGTGTGGTGAGAGGTGGAAGTCCTGTACGAAGTCGCGGTCAGAGCAATAGGGGCACCACTCTTCGAAGATGGCCAGGTTGATCTGGAGCTGCCGAGGGAAGATAGTGGTGTTGAGGAACCGACGGCCAGTGACCCATTCGAGGATGTTCTTGGCGCGGGGCAGCTCGCGCAGGTCCATGTCTTCGAAGACGCTGGGGTCCAAGTCCGACTCTACGGCTTCCTCCATCATCTTCGCTGGATCGAAGGCATCACCGAGGTCGAACAGCGCATACTGACTATTTTCTAGGGCTTGTACCGCCCGGCTGTGGATTCCGGCCTTTTTGAGGTCGGTAGGCGTCAGTAGCACCCCAAACTCATGCAGTTTCCGAGCAAGAGCTTTGCTCTTGATAGCGCCTTGCAATCCACACACACGACGCATCGCAGGGGTGCTGCGCCCGGCGTAGTCATACAGCTCTTGCAGCTCGGAAGCCTCTAGCGCACCTCCGAAGAGTACACTAAGCAAACGCTGCGGTGGGAGAGGTGCGCCCACTAGCGCCTTCCCGGAAGGGAGACTACGTTGCTGTCTCCGAGGGCCGCTTGTTGGTCGACACTCTCGCTCATGGAGTCTCGGGCGACCTTGCGCAGCTCTTCGAGATCGCACTGCATCAGCAGGCCGAGCTTCTCAGTGTACTCCGAGTAACGGTCCTGAAACGAAATGCCCATGTTCTTGGCCAAGCTCCCAAAGGCTGCACGAATAGCGCGCTCGGCCTCGGGGGTTTCCGCTACTGCGATGCAGGCTTGCCGAGCAGTGCGTAGCTCGACCACGTGGTCCCGCATGGAATCACGGATGAAAGGTTGCAGAATGGTCTGAATCAGCTCGAGGACTTGCGATTCCGGACGTTGCAGATCGTCGATATGCGCCATGATCGAGCGCACTTCGGCTGATAGCGTGTTGATGGCCCCCGCGTTGTACCCGCTGGGGTTGCTCTCGTAGGTGGCGTATGCAGTAGGCAACAACCCTTGCAGCTTCACGAGCATCTTCTTGAGTGTATCGCGGTGCGAGAGTCGCTCGGCGATGCCGGTCTCTGCGTCGATGATCGCCTGGATTTCGTCGTCGTCTAGTTGCGTCTTCTTGCGGATGAGCTTCTTGCTCTTGCCCTTGCGAGCAAGCTGTCGCGCTATCTGCAAACGCTTGACCATCGGCATCAGCTCGACGGCGCTAGGATCGAAAGACTGCCCCCTGGTTCCGCGTCTTTTGTCGCGTGTTGACTTCATGTTACCGTCCCTAAATGTTGCTCGCGTAGCGCCCTGTGTCGCCCCTACCAGTCCGCGTCCTCAAAATCCTCGTTGAAGCTGTCTGTGGTAACTTCGGCTTGTGCGCTGATCTTGCCGCTGGTCTCACGCAGTACACACTCGTAACGGTCAATACGCTCCTCGCGGTGACCATCAGCATTGGCCACTAAATACGAGAAAGCAATCTGCTCTCGCGGCACTGTGATCTGAAGCAGCACTCCAACACCCTCTAGGGAGTCACGCATAGCCTCATTCACCGCGGCCTGCCGAAGCACCGTCCAGGATGAAAGGTACCGTACTGGTATTGAGACCTGGTTCATCCCGCGTTGGATATCGGCGTAAATCTTTGGTGCCTCGCTGACAGGGATACCCCGATAGAGCGTGATCGTATCTCCAAACTCCCTGGCGAGGGCTTGCTGGTTCAGTCGATAGAGATCCTGAACATATTCCGGAATCTTTTTCCGGTGTGGCTTGTTGAAGAGTTTGTGCGCTTGCTTCGCTTGTTTGTACTCGGCAGCATCTTTGAAAGACTGTGGGCCGATGTCATCACCAAGGGCATTGGCAAAGGCTCCGGCGACGGCCAGGCTGGTAGGGCGGAAGGATTGATTGCCCCACTCACCCATCACGAAGGAGTGCAACGCCCCATACTTCTTGCGAAGGTGGTTGTTCTCTGGTAGCTTCACTGGCTCGGCGGGTGTTTCGACCTTACTTGACGAAGAGGGCTTAGCGGGAGTATGCTGCTTCTCTGGGGCAACCCCCGTGCGTGCTACAGTTAACACCCATTCTTTCACTTCGGGATCGACTTTGTCGGGGTGCAACAGCGTTGCCGTCAGTACCTCCGCGAACCACTCCTTGTGGTTGGTTTTGGCGTAGTCGGTTGGCACCCACTTGCTGCGCCACGACTGGTACTTGTCATCCGATTGTTGCTGGTTCACGTAATTGTAGTCTTTGGCAGCGCGTTCGTATATCTCAAGCAGATCCTCGATGGCACGCTTCTCAATGTCTGGTAGCATGTATGCGACAGACCTGATATTGGCCCAGGTGCCCGTCGAGTTTCCTCGGTAACGTATCTTGACTTCGGGAAGCCACAGCAGATGTTTGCCCTTGCGAGTGCCAAGCACCTCGTACCCCTCGCTCGGGAATTCCCGGCCCTTTCTGAAAAACCGTCGGGCGAGCTTGCGGATCTCGGCGAGGATATCTACTATTTCGTCCCGAAGCGCCTCGATGCGAGAGCCGCCAGTGTTTTCGTCGTTTTCGTGTTCCTCGAATTGGGATCGGATGTGCTTGTTTTGGAAGCCAGACGGCAACCACTCGTTGTGCAGGTAGTGCGCCATTTCGTGAACGCTAATCTCAAGGTCTTCCTCACGGTTGAGTCGGCGCGGTACAAACTGGATGAATCCCGCATCGCCCCAACGCTTGAGGTAGAACGGCCGGTTGCTTTTGCCCTTGCCCTTGATCGCCACCGGAACAGTCCCCTGAAAGCGTATCCCGGCACCGGCGTAAGCGCTCTCGCATTGCTGGAGATGGGCTATCAACTTTGGTACGAAGTCTGCGTGCTTCGCCAAGTATTCAACCCGGAAGTGTCCTCGATGCACGAAGGGGGCGCTACCACTACTGAAGGTGAACTCGGGAAGGTGGCTCTCGGGAGAGATCAGTTTCCGAACAGCCTCTAGTGCGGCCCAGGCGGCGCGCTGTTCAGCGCCCCACGCCTCGAAGGGCGCAGCAAAGGCTTCCATGTTCTTCGAGTTCAACAGCGCAGAAAACCGATCCTTGGCAGTCATCACTTGCCCTTCCACAGCCGATAGAATTCAGCAACTTGTTGGAGCACTTGATACTGTCCGATGTGAGTACGGCGCTCAGCTTCGGTGCCCAGTGCTACGAAGCCGGCCCAATCGACCTCCTCCGTTTGCAAGCGCGCCTTCGGGATTCGGTCTTTCATCCCAGCACCGTCGGCAATCCAGTAGGTGACCACCTTTCCCTTGTGGGTCATGTGGAACGGACCGCCGATAATCTTTCCGGCAGGCACCTCGATGCCGATCTCTTCGGCAGTCTCACGCAAGGCAGCAGCCTTTGGAGCTTCGTCCTCTTCGACCATCCCCTTGGGAATCCCGTAGCTGCCTCGCCAACCGGCATTGGTCGGATGCACCAGTAGCACCTCGGGACCTTCTTTGCCCTTGCGCACAAAGGCTATGCCTGCGGCTAACTTGCCCCCAGACCGTGCCCCAGCAATCTCGCGGTTGCGCCGTGTGTCGTCGGCGTACCGCCGGGTGAGGATCTTGTCAGCGCCCATCCATCCGGAGCGGGTGGTGAGGATGTCGATCAGTTGAATGCCGTTATGGTCCAACGGAATCAGCCGAGCCATCCTAGAGAGTCGGCGCTTATCTTTGCGTGCGATGCGCTTGTCGTCCCACTTGCCTGTGTGGTAGTTGTCCCAGATTTCCCGAAGGATGTCGTTGTAAGGACCCGGCTCAAGTCCGAGTATTGGCTGCTCTGTTTTGTCCGCTGCCACACCTTCGTTAGGATTCTCTCCTTGCGGCATGACTACATGGTCCGGCGAGTTGACGTAGAAGACCCCCTCGGTGTTGGGGGTGAAGTAGATGCCACGGTAGGAGCGGTCGAGCATCCAAGTCTTGCCGTCGGTGTGCCGCTCCCAAACGGTGTAGTAAGCGTCTTTGTCAATGTCGGCGGGGTTGGTGATGCCGGGCTTGGGTGGCGGGGAACCGACGTTTTGTTCCGGACCCTCTTGTTCCTCTTGATTCGAGGTTACTGGGCTGTACGCCGGAGTCTCGCGCTTGCGTACTGGGTCGTAAGCTGTGCTGCGTTCGAGCTTACCTTCTTTCACCAGCTCGCGTAGCAGCGTGCGGATGAGGTGGGACTTCTGGCGCTCACCGAGGGTAGGGTAGTGTCCTCCGGTGAGGCTCTCCCCCGCCTGGTTGAAGTATTCGCGCAGGTAGTAAATACCGATGACTGGCTCCGGAGCAATGCTGTAGTTCTCACCCGGGTGCTCCTTGAGCCACTTCTGTCGGTGTTGCTCCTGGTCGTGCCAGTCCTGGTAGGTATCCTCAATGTCCTTGAGGATCGAAGCCTTGAGGGTAGCTCGGTCGCGGCTCTTGCCCTGCTCGTCTTCTCCCTTGATCACCGGGAGGTAGGACATCCATTCTGTTTCGTCGCCATCTTCGCGTGCGAAGTACATCGCCAGACGCACAATGATTGACCACACTGCGGTCTGGTCGTGGTTCCATTCGCTACGTGGGGGGTCTAATAGCGCAGCAGCAAGCATGTCGCTATTGCTCAGTGCAAGGAAGCGATCTTTGGCGTAGTCGTAATCCACGGCTCACCCGTTGGGCCAGTGTCGGAACTCGTCGAGGTTGGGGTTGCCGTCGGGTGCTGGCTGTACTCGCATGTTCTGTGTTCCAGTAGCCCCAGGACCGAAAAAGGCATCGGTCTCATCTTCCTCGTCGCCGCTGCCGTCCTGTTGTTCGCAGTCGGGATCAGGTCCCGGCCCAGAAGGTTTATTCGGCCCCTTGCCTGGGGGGATGATTCCGTGCATCCAAGCCCGCACGACTACTCCCTTCACAGTCTTCTTGGCTTCGGGAGCATCTTCGATGGCGTTCATCACCTCACGGCGCTGCTTGGGGCTGAGCTGTGACAGGTCTTCGACACCGAACTCGGTGAGCAAGGTACGCACCACCTCGCGGCTGGTCTTTGAGACCGCACCTGCACTCGATTGGCGCTCGAGCAGGCTCTCCTCAGGTACCGACACGCCTTCTTCTTCTCGGAGGCGATTTATTCCGTCTTCCAAGCTACCTGAGAACACGGTTCCCGACATCGGGTTCCCGCGCTTATCGGTGCGCTTGACGACATACTCTCGATTGATCGGATCGTGTTCTACCCCGATGGAAGATCCATCGGGGAAGTGCCAAGCGTGTCCCGAGGGATCGCCGCGCCAGGACCACGAAGTGTGTTGGGTTTTGCCGGTGCTGCGTGCTACGCCCCGTGCCTTCTTTCCGTTCTTGCGGTGGGTGCTGTAGCTCTTGCTGTGCGCCAGGTGTTGTATTTCACCCCGTTCGGTGCTGAGCGGGCCGTAGACGAATTCGGTTCCCCCTCCGGGGGTGGTGCGTCCAGTCTCACGTAGCGCGCTCTTCGGCTTGATCTTGACTAACCGCCCGTCATTCATGATCGACAGACCGCGGTTCTCTAATCCCTCGTCCATGATCTGCTGGATGGTCTCGGGGGTAGCACGCTGGAGCTGCTTCTCGGTGAAGCCCCGTTCTCGCAGCACGTCACCGTGCTGTTGCAGCAGCTTGGTCTTCGGATGGACTTCCTTCTCTGGCTTCGGGTGCGAATCGGGCACATCCCCGCTGTCGGGGTTGTCATCGGCGTGGTCTTCCAGGTCATCCCAGCCAGCGTTCCCGAGCTTGCGTGCGAGGTCATCCCAGTCGGTGTCTGGGTCGTCGAGAAGCCGTTGGATGCGTCGCTTGATCTTCTTCGCGCCTTTGACCTTCCATCCGAGATCCTTGGCAACGCTCTTGAGGGTGTCGCTGTCTTCTTCGAGGCACTCGGCTAGGAAGCGGCTGCCGGCGTGCTTCGGCTTGGAGAGCCGATCCACCGCCCCCATGATTGCTGCCTCAACGTTCTTGTGCCCCTCGAGGTTGAGCGATTGTTCTTCGCCAGTGGCGTGGTTGACAACCAGCACTTCGTGGTTGTCTGTGTGGTGGATGTAGAACTCGTGGTTTTCTCCGTCGCGTTTGAAGTCCAGTCCGATGGTCTCGTCGCCGTCGTCGTCTACGAAGTGTTCCAGGTTGCCGATCTTGCTGCCACCAAGCTGATCCCGCACATGCCGCTTGAGGTCGCGCAGGTGGCTCCCGAAGTCAATTCCCATCTCGTTGCGGTGCGCGCCCTTGCCCTCGTTGCGCTTCCACTGCTTGCGGATTTTGCGCTGCTGGCTGGTGGGCAAGGACCGAAACTTCACCCCGCGGCCGGACTTCTCCGACTTGAACTTCTTGTCAGCGACGTACTGCTGGAAAGAGTGCTCGGACTTGGGGTGTCGGAAGGATCCAGCCACTCGGAGAAGAGTATCAGATAGGTGCGACATGAGCATCCTCTATGATCGTTGCTGCTGACAATCTGCCCTTCTCCGCACCAGGTGTGCTTCGGACTAGTCTTCTGGTCAGTCAACGGTGGAATCTTCTCCGGCTGCTTCGTATGCCTCTTCCATGCTGCCGAGGTCACGAAATGCGCGACAAGGTTGCCTGGATCAACCCGGAGAGCTTCTCCATCCCGTGCTCACCCACAAAGGCGATCAGGTTGTCGGTGTGCCCTTGCACCCGGAGGTAGCGCACAATGTCGCTGATGTCCACGCGGGTAAGGTTGCGGGTTGGATAAGCCGCACGTACTAGCTCGCACTCCAAGGCGAAGCGCGGGATGCGCAGCTTGTTCATCACCGGCCGGGTAGCCCGCCACTTCCACGTGTTGCGTACCCGTTCGGGGGCGGGGTTCTGGGCCACCAACTCCTTGCCGAAGAGCGACTGCGGACCACCCTCCGCAGCCATCCGCTGCAAGTAGCTTTGCACGAATCGCTGTACTTCCGGCGGTAGCTTCCGGAAGGGTACATGCGGCTCCAAGGACTCGGCAGCAATGAGCAGTACCACACGAGCGCATGGCGACAGTCGCGGATTGTAGACCAGCGCTCGGTGGTTCACAGCACTACTTCTTGACGACTTCGATCATCCAGCCGCCTTGCCCGTCACCACCCGAGTCGGTGACCTTCCAGCCTTGCTGCTTGACCCAGCGCTTGAACGCCGAGACGTTGCTCCCCTTGGGGAGACCGATGATCCCACTGTCGTTCCAGCTCTCGAAGGCGCTGGCTCCGAACTTGGTTGCCTTCTCCACCAGCTTCCCGAAGGGGGAGTTGTCCCGCTGCATCCGCCCAGCGGTGCGGTCAGCGTTGAACCGACCCCGAGGGGCGTCTTGCCCGAGCGCGCTCTCGGCCGCCTCGATGTCGAGCTGGAACTCGACGCCGTTGCCGTTCCAGCGTGCGAGCACCAGACCGGGGATGTTCTTCGGGCCGGCGGGAAGGACGATGCCCGCTTCGCGCTTGAGGTCGTCCACGAACAGCAGCGCGGTGGTGGCGTCCATCATCCCGGCGGTGGTCACGAAGGCCACGAACTCCTCGGCGGTGCCGGTGACTACCTGGGCCTCGCGCACGAGATCCTTGGCGTAGTCCTTGTCGCCGAACATCTCGGTGAAGTAGCGCTCTAGCTTGGTCTTGGTGGCACCGTCGAGGCCCTCACTGGCTAGCACCTCGCGCACCTGGTTGTAGTGTACGCGGTTGGTCTGGCTGTCGTGTTGCACAGTGAGGTAACCCTCGTTGTCGGGGACCGACATCACAGTGCCGACACGCTGCTGGCCGTTGAGGTCGAAGTAGGCGACGTTGGCGTTGAGCACCACCAGCTGTTCGCCGCCTTCGACGCAGTCGGCGAGGCGTACACTGCTGGAGCGCGCCAGGCTGCCGCGCGTCTTCTTGAGGATCTCTTCGAGGTCTTCCTCGGCCACCCGGAAGACCACCGGACGCCCCTCGACATCCTCCAGCTCCCACACCGCGTTGGTGCCGGCTTCGACGTAGCGGTTGGGGCCGATGCAGGCGAGACGCTGGCGCATCGAGTCGAAGGCCGCGGAGACTCGGTTCGCGGTGACGTTGAGGGTCACCACCCGTTGCGAGGAGTGGGCGAAGGCCGAGGACATGTGCGCTCGGATCCGACCCTGGAAGCGCTTGATCACGAATTCCTCGATCTGCTCGCCCGAGGGCTGCCCGAGCACCTGGTCGTAGCCGATGCCGATGGTAGCGAGCTGGGTTCCGGCCATGCGGTAGTCGCCGAGGTAGAGATCGCTGCGGTAGCCGACCTGTTCGGACAAGCGTTGGGAGAGCTTCTCACCGAGCCGGTCGGTTCCGCCGAGCATGGAAGACGTCATGGTCTTCTCCTGTTTCACTGTCGGTTGGGTTGGTGGTTACCGACCGCTGCAAGTAGGACGGACGGTGGGAACTGGAGAGCTTGGGCAGCGGCTTCGATAGTCTCGAAATGCCGCATGGCCCAGTCAATGACTTGCTGGGCCGCAATCCCGGTGCGGGATTCGATGACGATGTGTGAGGGCGGTCGGATGTTGCAACACTCCGGGGAACAGATCACTACGGAGTCTTCGACGTAGAAGGGCTTTCCGTCGATGCGTCGCTCGCAGACACCACAAACCTTCGGGTTGTGCAGGAATACAAACTGTTGGTGAAGCTCGGCGGTGTCTTTGGCAACGGTCACTGTCGCCTGCCGCATCTGCCGCATTGCTGCGAGCAAGATATCTTGCACGTCTTCCGAGTCGAGCCCAGTCACTTCCGAGATGGCGTCGACGGACATTTCCGACTCGCGCGAGCGCACAAGTAGGCAGTCTTGGTGTTCCGGGTGACCTTTCAGGTGGTAACGGCATCCTACGTTCCTGCATGGGATAACTACAGTCGTCCCTAACATCGGGCAGGAATAGTCCGCCTCTTTGGCAACCGCTACGGAACCCTTGAGTACCTCGGCAACTGCTGCCAGCCCCAGACACCTGAGAGCGTTGCGTATCGTCCTGCGGTCGAAGGGGTCCACGTCGGGATACACCGCGCGAACGATCACTTCTAGCTCGTTGTGGACCCCTTCGGGGGTCAGACGCATCTGGTAGCGCTGCAAGATGCGGAATAGCATAGCCTGAGCAACGCTGATGTTTTCGTGGTCCATAGGACGTGTCACCGACGGCGGGGTGCCTGGGGAGGGATTGCGACTGACGGAGACTGTTCGGGGGTAGTCTTGGAACTACGGGGAGAAAAGCACGATGCGGTCTTTCGGGATGACATTGTGGTCCCGAACATAGGTCCGGGCCTGTGCTCCGGTGATGTACAGCCGTGAGACCAGGAAGTCTAGCAGCTCATCCGCAGCGAAGTCCTGGCAGGAGAACATGTCGAAGCTCAGTTGTCGCTGTAGCGGCCAGGTGTGGATTGCCGCATGGCTGGTAGTGAGAATCACTGTGCCGGTGACTCCACCGTCGTCCTCTCCGGTACTCACTTTGCCTGGATCCAAAGGTACGACTACCATGTCTGCTGGACGCAGGATGGTCATACCGACGTGCTCGACTGCGTCGTTCAGCACCTGAGCGAGGGCTTCTGGAGAATTCAGCAGGTTTCGCGTCGCTGCGGCAACAGCCGGGTTGTTGCTGCAACACCAGGCATCGACCGTGAGAATCCTGCCGAAAGTGGTGGATCCAGGCTCGTGAGGGCGGGTTGGGTGTGCTTGTCGGCAGTCGGCAATACGTTGATTGACCAGCTCGCGCAGCTCCAGCAGTACCGCTTCTGTTTCGTTGTTCATCTGGTTTCCCCTATGGGCGGATGTTGCCGAGGGCGTCGTGCGCCTCTTGGCCGCTGCCGGGTCTGCCGAAAACACCAACAGCCTGGCGCCAGCGGAGCCGCTGGCGGAGGTAGTTGCCGGCGTCCTCTAGCGCACTGATCGCTCGGGCACTCCACCGTCCCCCTGGCTTGCCTTCGGGTCCGTGCTTCGAGTGGTTGAAGGAATCGAGGTGGTGCTTGAGCACCTCGATGAGAGCAGTGGTAGTCATCCCATTCCAGGAGACCCTCGGGTCGTTGCGCTGGAAGTTGATGATCTCGATCCAGAAGTCCCCAGCACCCCAGTCGAGGTGCAGCCCCAGATCGGCTTCGGAGATTGAGCCGGAGTAGTCCACTCCTGGATCGTCGGCAATCTCGGTGGGGGACTTGGTTTGGTGACTCAGCGCGGCTTCCAGTTGCATGTTGAGCCCGACCAGTGCGTAGGTGCGACAAGCACCGTCAGGGTCCTTGCGTGCGAACACCAGCAAGTTGGGGATCTTTTCGACGTCGTCGCTGTAGATCCGCACCCACTCGGCATCTGGGCTTGGAGAGCCGGTGAGCGCGCCCACCAGTTCCTCACGGAAGACTTCGCGAGCATCCTCGTTGTCTCTGATGTTCATGTTATTCTCGTACTGTATTGGGTGGTTGTAGTTGGAGATCAGCCTTGACCGATCTGGTAGCCCTTCGGGCGTTCTTGCGCCTTCTTCTCGTCAGCCGCGCGGTCTAGCTCGAACTCGCGTCGTGTCTGCGAGGCGATCTCGGGGATCTGCTGTTCGAGGTAGCTGTGCAGCTTGTCGAAACCTTCGTCCTCGATCTCGCGGACGAAGCCCCGAAAGGCCACCCGCGCCGGCATCGCCTTGATGACCTCGTTGTTGGCGTTGACCGTGATGACAATGGCCCAGCCGAAGAGGTGCAGGAAGCGGTTGGCTGCCCAGAACAACCCGCTGCGCTGGAATTCCTCCCAGCTCTTGTAGTCGATGGTCTTGTAGTCGGTAGCACCCATGGTGGTTCTCCCTCTCGAAGCAGCTAGCTGTGCTGTCCTTGCTGTCGGCGGTTGCCGCGCGGCCGTTGGGGACGTGCCTCGCTGACGTTGATGCTGCGTCCGCGGATCTCGCTACCGTTCATGTCGCGCATGGCGCGCTCGGCGGAGATGCTGGAAGCGAAGGTGACGAACCCGAAGCCACGCGAACGCCCAGTTTCGCGCTCGGTGATCACTTTGCAGTCGGTGACTTCGCCGAAGGGTACGAAGGCGTAGCGCAGCTCTTCGTCGTCGATGGCCCAAGCCAGGTTGCCGACGAACAGGCGGGTTCCGTTGGGATTGTCGCTCATTTCAGTCCTCGATAGTAACCCGGAAGGATCAGATCCTCCCCTCACGTTTCAGTATTCGATAGGCCCCAAGCGTAGCCGAATCCATGACATGTTCGCAAGGATCTAGGCGCTCTGCCCGGGGCCGCCAGGTGCCGTGCCTCTGGCCCAATCTCTTTATGATCTTTCGGGGATACAGATCCCGGTGGTGTTTGTTGTAGCTGTTCTTGTGTGCGCTCGGAACCACCAGCACTACCTTGAGTCCTGCGCCACGGGCTACTGCTGCAATGGTGAAGATAATCGCATTGACTACCTCCGATTGGGTGCCTCCACCGCCGGGACCCCGGTGCTGGTAGCGCTCAATAACCACCTCGTTCTGCGAAGGGTTTTGCAGCATTCCTAGCTCTGGCAGGAAGTAGTGTCGGAGGTAGCGGACCAGCTCACTGTTGACCAATTCGTTCACGTGTGTTGGAGTGCGGAGTTGATTGGAGCGCGTCAGCTTTCGACCGCACCACAACGTCCACCAGGTGTTACGCTTCCCGGGGTCAAAGGAAAGTGTCATCGGCAGACCGGTGCGGATGATCCCGGTAACTGGAATCTTGCCAAACTGCTCAAAGAGCTTGTCACGCTCGGTCACGTATTCATGGGCCACAACGGCCTCCTCTGTAGTTCACTCACAGTGACACACCGTGGAGATACCATAAGCTATGGCTCGACGACGCCGACGACGTTACCGCAGTGCCAAGTGGTACAACCGGCGCGGACTGCCTAACAAGAGTGAGCAGTCGGTTGTGGAGCTGGGGATCCCCGGATTGGAGTGCTGTGTAGGCACCAGCCGCTACGTGCTGCTGCGGCACCCAGACGAGCGCCGCTACCGCGACGTGCGCAAGATGCACTGGGCGACACCAGGAGAGAAACCGTGGCGTAAGCATCCAGACTTCGCCTACGGCTGGCGTGGTCCGGAGAAGGGTGGCCAACCGCTGCTGGTAGTCGAGGTGTTTGGCTTTGGCAAGTATCATACGGCGGCCGAGGCGCGCTACGTGAAGTCGGAGTATGCGCGTGCTGGGGTGCTTTGCTTGGTCTTCTCGGCGCGCTTTGTGCGAGCACAGCCGGAAGCTGTGCGGCGCCGGATATGTAACGCCATAGCCTCTTTATCCAGCGATGGTTGACAGCCGCACGCTTCAGCCCTTAAAGAGGTGCTGTCGAGCCCAAGCGGATCAGTCGGGTGTGGGTCGATAGTGGCAGCGGGGAGCGGGTCACGGGGACGTGGTACTCGCGCCGGGAATTTCTGGCAGGGTTCATTGTCAAACCGCGCGGTCACGGCACGATGCGTCGCCTGCGTATACTGAATAGGGGTTAGGCCCAGTAGCCGAAGTGATCGCTGTGCAACGGCTGGAGCGGCGGTAGCTCCTCAACATCGGGATGCCAGTAGAACACAGCCTCGGCCGCGCGATAGCCTAGCGCGAGGGCGCTGGCGAGCACCCGAGAGCCGCTGAAGACCAACAGCCGCCCATCGGGGTATACTTCGACGATAGGCGCCGGGTGTTGTACTCGTTTGCGCCATGCGCGTCGGACGGTACTGGCGTAGGCTAGCCGTCGGAAGTGTTTGTTGGCACAGCAACGGCGGCAGATTCCTGCCCGTAGCTCATACCACTTCCCGCAAATCAAACAAGTGCCGCGGTGCGGAGCGTACTCCGACCATGCTAGCATAGTGCGCAGTGGCGCTGCGGTTGCCAGCGTATGCTGCGCTTCGTGATCGAAGCGTGTGTAGTCGGCGGTGAGCAGTTGCAGATCGAAGATGTTGTGTTCCTGCCGACCGTAGCACTTGGCGTAGTCTCCGGTCCGAGCCATCAAGTGCGGGGCGGGGCGGGAGTGTTTGTACGTGCGCAGTAATCTCACCCCGGGGAAGGTAGCTGCGCGATATTCGCTAGCATCTCGGAGCAAGCGACCCAACCGGGCTCTCCGCGCTGCTGCACACACCCCCATCCCGGCACTGGCGACCCGCACAGCAGATATTCCTACCGGCTCCGGAACAAACCCTGTGGGGGGTGTGTGTTGGGACCTCTCGTCCCTATATGGCGTCGGAGGTGTCATAGTTTGGCAGTACATGGCATGTTAAAAGACTGGGCGGGTACGCCCCTACCTTATGGAGATTCTCGTGCGGTTCGGTGGTCGCGACGAACCCAGCATCGAGCGTCAGACCGTGACGCGGCTGGATCATCTCGAAGATACCATCAAAGAGCACATCAATCAGGACCTTGTTCCGCGCATCAGTGAGCACCACCGAATCTCGGTGGCCACTGACCCGGTGGCCTTCCTCTACTACAACCGGCTGTCCTTCGGGCGTCGGTGTTCCTGCTGGAATGATGTAGACGCGGGGCCAGACAAGCAATGTCCGGTGTGCTTTGGCATGGGCTACGTTACCGGGTTCAAAAAGTACGGGTGCATCTGGGAGTGTCTCGACGTTACCGCGCAACAAACCACCATGGTCAACGTTGCGCCGAACTACGACAGCCAACGACGTCCCGTGTCGCTTTCGCTGATCAACGGGGCGGTGCGTGGCTATATCGAGTGGTCGGTGCAGATACAGTCGAACGGCTACCTCCCTGCCGGAGAGACCGAACGGCTGGTGCCTGTCGACGCCCTCCGGCTAGGCGCAGTGGCCCCACGTGGGACCATGGTCGTTCTTTACGTGCGCGACAGCACGGAATCCTCATTTACTGAAGTGACCGGAAAGGACCAAGTAGAAGACCGGCTGCTTGACGCCAACGGCAACCCGGAAACCCTGACCTTCCGGGTGTTACTTGCTCGGGCACCGCAGGCCAAAAGCCCGAGCTTTACCTACTTGCACTTCAGATATCGCACACGTGAAGATATTTCTGTGAGCGTGGACATTCCGAGAGACCAGCAGAGCATTACCCTCTCCGAGATGGGCCTCTACGACTCGTGGCAAGTGATGCAGATGGTCTTCGGAAACAAGTTGCGAGCACTGAACACCGAAGACTTCTTTGTACGTGTGCGCGACAATACACGATGGAAGCTGACTGAGCTTACGCCGTTCAAGCCTGAAGGCCACCTCGTAGGTTATGACGGGACAGCACGGTTGGTACAAAAGTTTGAAAACTACCACCTCGTTCCATGAGGACAACCGATGGCGCTCGAAGACACCTACATCAATCTCGAGATCAACACCAGCCACTCGTTCTATGACTCGCTGGAAACTGTACAGCAGCGAGCACTGGTGGTGATGTGTGGCAAGGGTGGTGCCGCGGCGGTGCATCACGCTCCCGGCAACCGTGCCCGACAAGCGCACTTCTCCGGTCTATCCGGTCACTCGTCACGGATGGTTGGGGACAGCAAGAGTCTCGCCATCGGACGCGGCGGCCTCCGCCTGCCGCTCTCGCAGCTTTGGTCGTTGAACCGACGCACGGTGGAAGACCTCGCAGAGTACGTTGGTGATGGCAGCAGCGGGATACTCACGGCGCGGCTACTCAACCGTGGGCGTACTATGACTGGTGCAGCAACAGCATCGAACGCTCTCATGGAGCCCATCGGTCCGAAGCTCACCGGACAGGAGCTAGCACGGCAGTACATCGAGCCGCGGCTGCTGTGGGACGGCATCGTAGCCAACCAAGTCGCCCCGGTGGCCTCCTACACCGACGAGTTTCTCTATCTGCCACGCCTTGCCGGCAGCAAGCTGCTGGTCGACATCGTGTTCCAGGCAGGTGCCGACTCGTGTACCCTCACCGTGTACTCCTACAACCCCAGCACCGATACTGTGGTCGCGATCTACAGTGCCACCGGTGTCGCCAGCTCCATGCGACTCGAACTCGACGTGACCAGTCCGTGGGTACTACCAATGATCACCGCCGGTATCGCAGCATCCACGCTGGATATCTCCGTCGGCGTATCCCCCATCCGCCTGTCTTAGTGAGGTTCCCTATGGGCGAAAAGCATCGGCCGTCACCGCCGCCCCGCGACTTCCGTGAAATCCTGCGTATCGAAACGCGCGAGCAAGCCATTGCCGCCATCGAGCGCTGGACCTACAACGAGATGGTAGCCTACCCCAACGAAGGTCGGGTAGAGCTTGCCAAGTACCTCGTCGAGAAGGTGGGGGCACAGGAGCTTCCGGTGCCTACCGCCTGGATCGACATGATCCAAAACCCTGGCAAGTTCGATGAGCTTCACGCCGACATGGTTGGCGAGATCGATATCGAGCCGCTACGCTTCGACAACCGCCCGACAGCCGATTCCGAGCGTGACCTAGCTCATCTTGCGGATCGCTAAAGGGTAAGACCTTCTCTCCGCTCTTGCACTTCCGAACCGGAGCACCTCGAATGAACCTTGCAGTACGGAAAATGGTAGAGACTGCGGGAGCGCGCATCGTTGCGACAGCCCTGACCGCCTCCCTTCCGGGATATTTCAAGATTGCCCACGGGCAGAATCCCCGAATGATGTACATTGAGCGTGAGTTCGATGACACTGCGGGAGCTGATGCCGCGGACAAGCAGTTCGAGAAGTGGTCGCAGCAGTACGAGGCAGGGGACTACTCCTATCCGGGAGCGTACCACCAGGAGGACTACAAACGGCGCCGGGACGCCTGGGAGGCGTACAAGCAAGCGGAAGAGAAGCTACGGCGCGACTGGCGCAAGAAGCTGTCGGATGTCTTGTCGGACATCCCGTACAGCGAATACGAAGAGCGCGAGAAGGCCAAGAAGCAGATCGCTGACCGTGTCGAGCGCGAAGCTACCAAGCTCCAAGAGAAGATGGGCCGCCCAGAGAAGGTGACTTGGGAGGATGCCAAGCGGCCAAACCACCCGTATACCAACCGGGTGTTCCGTATCTCCTTCGCTGACCGCATCATCGAATACTACAACACCTCGGGAAGACGTTCACGCTTCGAAATCACCTCGATCCAGCCCATTCGCGAGTATGACCGGCTACAGGTCCTCGAAAAGGACTACGAGCTTCCGGACGATGTCGCCAAACTGGTTGCTGCCGGAGCAACCGCCGAACACCCAGATCCAGACACCGCCGGTCTTGAGCGTGTGCTAGCCACGGCGCGTACCAAGACCCCGCCGATCAGTGGTACCGATGTTCGGATTCCCTACTCTTTCGAGCCCTTCGTTCGGGAGAACTTCCCCAAGTCAGACTCCTACTACGTCACCCAGGGATACCGGGAGTGGCCCGACGGGTTGCTAGAGGCTCTCGAAGGGGAGTTAGCGCGTCGGAAGGAGCTGCTGACACACACAGGGGAATACCTCGCTGCTATCAAGCGGGCAGCGAACGCCGGGCACTACGCTGAGTGGGGAGTGGCTGACGGCGCCAACATCGAGCCAGGAAGGCGACTTCCAGAAGTCCTGCGTTCGGAAGACTATGAGTATTCGCCCCCGTGGCTGCCGCTCTACGAAATGTCGCGGGTACCGCACTATCGCGAACACCTTCGGCAGCAGAGCGAGCAGTACGACAACCTGATGTCAGGGGAAGATACCTCCGAGGCCGCCTACAATCTGTGGGATGGCGACATGACCGGCAAGCGGATCGCCCTAGAGGACGGTCACCGCTACGAGGAAATCAAGAAGACAGAGGAAGAGAACTTCCGGAAGCGGAAGTTTGCGCACCCGGACAACTGTCCGATGATCCCACACCTGCGTAAGGAGATCAGCCTCTATCCGCACCAGGCCAAGGCCGGAGCCTTCCTCAACGAGTGTCCTGATGTAGCCATCGTCGACATGGACATGGGCGGCGGCAAGACTTCACTGTACCTGATGGACGCAATGACTCGCGTAGCTGCGGGGGACGCAACCCGGCCGTGCATAGTCATGCCCACCAACACCGTCGATCAGCAGATCGACGAGTTGATGCACAAGTTCGGCGACAACATCAACATCATCGCTATCAACACCACCTCCTGGAAGGCTCTCGAGAGTCCAGAGGAGGAGTTTGCCGAGATGATCCGCAGCGCCCCGCCGAATACCATTGTCCTTACCTCCTACGAGTGGTTGCGCAGTGGTTGGATTCCGGTGGACAATGGGAAGGTGTGGGGCCCGAAGACCAAGCGCGCCGGGCAGCCAAAGCTCGACCGCAACTACTGGCGCTCGAAGTGGCTGATCGACGAATGTGGTGTCGACATGGTAACCCTCGACGAGGGCCACCGCACCCGCAACACCTCAGCCACCCGTGAGGCGTGTAAGGGCCTGGCCGCTGCCAAAGTCAAGCG
>Ga0180431_10000584_pt1 | contig 52068 bp, 55 predicted proteins | sample SS_ome_11_FD_132459 | JGI IMG/M metagenome (GOLD analysis project Ga0180431, IMG submission 132459) | Hypersaline lake sediment archaeal communities from the Salton Sea, California, USA - SS_1_MS_1 metaG | ecosystem: Environmental > Aquatic > Non-marine Saline and Alkaline > Hypersaline >... | reverse complement strand
TAGGTCTCGGACGCGATGACCTCGAAATTCATCATCTCTTTAGGCGCCTGCAGGACTATTTCCACCCACTTGTCCTTCATAAGATCTTCAAGGTGGTTTACAACCTCGCCCGCCGTCGGCATATCATAATCGACGCCCAAAAGGGCGGAAGGAGTTACACGGCTTTCCATCTCTTCTAATGCAAGACGGGCAGGTTTCCTGCCCTTGGCCTTTACGCCAAAAACCTCTGCTATGTTACCCGCATTCGATCCACCGTACATATCGATATATTCCAGCACCGCTTTCCCTATCACTACAGGCACCAAAATCAGAGCCACCAGGCCAACAACTCCGGCTATCATCGGACAGTAGGCTTGCAACAACCCATAAACTATTAGTCCCCCAACTATTCCCGCCAGGATCAGTGTGCCTCTCTCCCGAACGATAGTTCCGCCAGAGGGCGCTTTCCCTGTATCTACCGGCTTTGAGGGATCATCGGTGGGTTTCTCGGCTGGTTCTTTGTGCAACGCATCCACCTGTTCTGGCGGCGAGGGCAGGGCTTTCACATTTTTGATGACCTCCCGCAAAAGATCTTCTTTGTATAACAGTTCTCTCCCTATAACACCCCATTCCTGATCCATTCCCCAGTAAGCCGCCGAAACAGTACCATGCGGAGGCAGAGTTTTCTTACTTTTCAGGTAATAACGAAGCACCATACCATTAGCCACGTCGATGATTATATCCTCGCCGCTTTTCTTGAAGTCAAGGTCAGTAATATCTTTTTTAAGGAAAACTTCTCTTTTTGCGACATCGTCAAGGGTCGCCCTTTCCATAGGATAGTCGCTTTCAAGCAAAGAAACGATCTTCTGCGCCTTCGAGAGAGAGTATTGGATATGAACTACGTCATCAAAACCGGGCCGCGGCGTATTGAGCGGGACCTGCAGTGAAAAGGCTTTTTCCATGCCGATATTCGTGATGATGAATGTCATCGCCACAAACAAAACGACAAATTTAAAAGCTATGTATTTCCGAACCCTGAACATTATTTACTCTCCCCTTTTTGCATAATACTTTTGAAAAGTATTGATTTTACATTAACTTTGCTTCACTTGCTGCTTTTTATTAGACTAACATATTATAGCTCGTAGAACAGCAAATGTCAATATTGCTATATCTTGCTATTTTATATCTTAACCATACTTGCCTATTTCCACTCAATTTGAGCTCAGCTACAAATTCAAAACTCCCCGCCTCAAGTTAGATTCAATCGCAAAAATGCCCCCAAAGGTTTTTGTTGCTATGGACGGATTTTAGCTATAAAATGTTAGGAAATAAGGAGATATTTTATGCAGAAATTAGTGCTACTACGACACGGAGAAAGTGAATGGAACAAAGAGAACCGGTTCACCGGCTGGACCGACGTGGACCTCTCGGAAAAAGGCATGGATGAGGCGAAAAAGGCCGGTGAGATACTGCGGGCCGAGGGTTATGTCTTCGACATGGCTTTCACCTCTTACCTGAAAAGGGCCATAAGGACCCTCTGGATAACCCTCGACCAGATGGACCTCATGTGGATACCGGTACGAAGGTCATGGCGCCTGAACGAAAAACATTACGGCGCGCTCCAGGGACTTAATAAAAAAGAGACCGCCGGAACGTTCGGCGAGGAACAGGTGCACATGTGGAGAAGGAAATACGACATGCGCCCACCCGCCCTTGAAAAAGACGATGAAAGGCATCCCTCGCACGAACCGAAATACGCCGGCCTGGACGAAAAGGATGTCCCGTCAACGGAATGCCTGAAAGACACCGTCGAAAGGTTCATGCCATACTGGCACGACACTATCAGTAAAGAGATCCTTTCCGGGAAACACGTCCTTATCGCCGCGCACGGGAACAGCCTGAGGGCCGCTGTGAAATATCTTGATAACATTTCCGACGAGGATATAATATCCTTGAACATACCCACGGGCATACCGCTCGTTTACGAACTCGACGATAACCTGAAACCCCTGACACACTACTACCTGGGCGACCAGGGATCGGTAAAGGCGGCAATGGATAAAGTGGCCGCGCAGGGTAAAGTGGATCTGCATCAGGATTGATCAAGTAACCAGTAACCAGTTACCAGAGACACAGGAGGAGATCATGGCGATCGATTTACAGGGATTACTCGGTGACCAGTACGACTATCTGCTCGGCCACAAGTGTACGACAATACCGAAAGAAAACATTCACCTGCCAGGCCCGAACCATGTCGACAAAATATTCTCTCTTTCCGACAGGTCGGAAAAGGTCATAAAGAATTTCAACGCCATGTTCAACCACGGCAGGCTGAAAGGCACCGGGTACCTGTCCATACTGCCCGTCGACCAGGGAATTGAACATTCGGCGGGCGCGTCGTTCGCCCCCAACCCCGCATACTTCGATCCCGAGAACATCGTGAAACTCGCCATTGAAGGGGGTTGTAACGCGGTGGCATCTACACTGGGCGTTCTGGGCCTGGTATCGAAAAAATATGCGAAAAAGATACCTTTTATCGTAAAACTCAACCACAACGAGCTCCTTTCCTACCCCAACACATACGACCAGCACCTTTTCGGCTCGGCGGAACAGGCGTTCAACATGGGGGCCATGGGCGTAGGCGCGACGATCTATTTCGGCTCGCCTGAATCGAGAAGGCAGATCGAAGAGATCTCCGCGGAGTTCGAACGGGCGCACGAGCTGGGCCTCTTTACCGTGCTGTGGTGTTACCTGAGGAACGACGCCTTCAAAAAGGACGGTGTCGACTACTCGACTTCGGCCGACCTCACCGGCCAGGCGAACCATATAGGCGTCACGATCGAAGCGGACCTTATAAAACAGAAGCTCCCTACCAATAACGGCGGGTACACGGCGATCGGTTTCGGCAAGACCAGCCCACTGGTCTATGAAAAGCTAACGTCCGACCACCCGATAGACCTTACAAGGTACCAGGTCGCGAACTGTTACATGGGAAGAGTGGGCCTGATAAATTCCGGCGGCGCTTCTTCCGGCAAGGACGACCTCGAACGGGCCGTTAAGACAGCTGTCATCAACAAAAGGGCCGGAGGAACTGGGCTTATCTCGGGAAGAAAGGCTTTTCAGAGACCCATGAAGGACGGGATAGCTCTCTTGAACGCTATACAGGACGTGTATCTCTCAAAAGGGGTCACTATTGCCTGAGGCGGTTACAGCCACCTCTTTTTCTTGAAATAGATCAGCATCACTCCTGCGACCAGGATCATTATGCCCAGGGCGAAAAAATACCCGAACTTCCAGTTCAGCTCCGGCATATTCCACGGCGACATTTCGGGATTAAAATTCATGCCGTATATGCCGGCTATAAAGGTAAGGGGTATGAATATGGCCGCAAATATGGTAAGTACTTTCATCACTTCGTTCATCCTGTTACTGATGCTCGAAAGATAGATGTCCAGAAGGCCCGAGACCATATCCCGCATGGCCTCTATCGTCTCCATCACTTGTACGGTATGATCGTAAATATCCCTGTAATACGGTCCGGTATCCGGCGTGACCAGGGAGGACCCGCCGCGCTGTATGCCGCCCACTATCTCCCTCAGAGGCCATATGGACTTTCTGAGAAGTATCGTGTCCCGCTTAAGCTTGTGTATCGTGTTCATGACCTTCGGTTCGGGATTCTTCGCCAGCATCTCCTCGACGTGCTCCAGGTCTTCGCCGAACGACTCCAGGATCACGAAATAATTGTCGACGACCGCGTCTATCAGAGAATAGGCCAGGTAATCCGGACCCATCTTCCGTACCCTTCCCTTCGACTGCCGTATCCTTTCCCTTACCGGCTCGAAAACGTCGCCTTCCTGTTCCTGGAAAGAGATCACGTAGTTCTTGCCCAGCACTAAACTCACCTGTTCGATGATCATATCCTCGTTCTTTTTGTCGAAATACAGCATTTTCAGGGAAACGTAGATATAATCATCGAACTCTTCCATCCTGGGCCTCTGCCCGGTATTCATTATGTCCGCGAGCACCAGGGGATGAAGTCCGAATTCTTTGCCGATCTTTTCCACAAGGGACACATCATGGATGCCGTCGATGTTTATCCACGTGACGGTGGAACTATCCTTGAAAGGAAAACATTCCTCGACACTCCCGACCACTTTTTCCTGTAAATTCTCGTTATCATAATCGATGACCGTGATCTTAGCTTTCTCGGTCTTTCGTTCGCCGATATGCACGAGCGTACCCGGCGCCAGGCCGGCCTGCTTCGATATCTTCTTTATGTACCTGGGCATAACTACCTCCGTGGTCAGCTTTTTATCATTATCGACATCATCGCCAGATAATCCGAAAGGTGCCTCGTTATAAGAAAATTCCTCCTGGTATAATCCCTGCCGTTCTCGCCTATTTTCGCGGCTACAGAAGGATTGCTGAGAAGATATCTGATCCTGTACGCGCACCCCTCTATCGAATTCACCGTATATCCGGTCCTCCCGTAGACGATCTGGACGGTTATGCCGCCTACGGCGCCGCCTATCACGGGTTTTCCCTTCCACATCGCTTCCGCCACCGTGAGGCCGAACCCTTCCTTCGTGGATTTCTGTATAACAATAGCCGCGGCACGTTGTAGCGCGTTTATGGTGATATTCGCGTCGGGCGGAAGGTCGAGGATAAATATATCCCCGTCACTGGAAGCGGCGTTTCTTGTCTCTTCCAGGACCTGAAACCCCTCAGGGTCATCCGTGGCTCCCCCGCCGGCCAGGACAAGGATACAATCGTTGTATTTTTTCACCATGCGGTAGGCCTCTAACACCCCCATGGGGTCCTTGAACCTGTCGAACCGCGAAACTTGGAGTATCATGGGTCTCGACCGCGGGATGGAGTGCTTTTTAAGCTCGGCGTCTATTTCTTCCCGCGCAAGGTCGCGGTTTTTGTCGCTCAAAGGATCTATCGACGGATAAAGCAGAAACTGCGGTATCGAAAGTTTCTGGGCAAACCCCGGTAATGAGAATATCGTCCCGTCGTATCTCGGGATGTACCCTTTGAGAAAACTCCAAACGTTCCTCTCGGGACGTGATATATCGATATGACATCGCCAGAGCCATTTCGCTTTTTTAGGCTTTACGTCTATAAACCCCGCGGGCTGGGGGTCGTGGATAACACCGAAGTCCGCGTCCAGGTCAAGCCGATCCGCGTTCTCCCTGTTCACGCGCTTCCATTCCTCGTACATCTCCTGGGTTATTGTCTGCTTTTCCCCCTGCAGGGCGTTGTGGAAGCTTTTGGTGGTCTTGTAAAAGAGCTCGCTCCCCGTCATGACCTCCCACCTGGTCTTTATTCCAAGCTCCTCGAACATGGGCACGAGACGCTGGAGCATCTCCGCCACGCCGCCACCGTACCGGGTCGAATTGACATGAAGAAAGGACCGGCCTTTCAATCTTCCGGCGATATTGTATATCAGTTCCAGCGCCCCCGGCGGAGCCACTTCCCTGTAAGAATCAAGTGTCAATTTTTTCTGCTTCATCCGCGAAACTCCTCTTCGCACAATTGGATGATCTTGGCCCGCAGGTCTTCAAGGCTGTACATGTAACAATCTATTCTTTCGATCTTTTCGGCAAGGCCGCCCACGCCCAGGACCTCGTCAAGCCATATAGAAAAATCGCTTTTCCCTTTTCGCACGCGCAGACGCGACTCGAATATATGGTTATAAATAGCGCTGGCGTGGACATTTTTCATCGCTTCAGTAAATTCCTTCAGGTTGCCGGCCGATACTCCCAGCGGCACTTCTATTATCCTGGATCTCATGAAATAAAAAGGCTCACCGTAAGCTACGGCAGGTATTATACTTATGCTTGAGAGATGCTTATCGATTATATCAATGAGTTCCGTCCTGATGTTGTCGAAGGTCTTATCCGCGGATGGCGTCACCATCCCGAGCTTCTCGCCCAGCACGCGGTCCCTTACCTGGATAGCCGCCCAATTAGCGAAATCGTTGGGATACTGCCCTGCCAAGTAGAAATGCCTCAAGAAGTAACTATGTGTATGATAATAAATGCAATCCTCCGGGACATCCTCGAGTATTTCCATGAGCTGCAGCTCATTGTCCGCCTTCTTTCCGAGAAGCTCCTTTATCTCGATGCACCCGGTAAAATGGAACGTCTTTATTTTTTTTGAGATCATTACCATATTATCTTCTTTCGATTTCAAGGCCGCGTCAAATACCGTCTTCTTCCTTCTTTCTCCTGGAACCGGATTTTGAGAGATCATATTTGTCGAGAACCTTTTCCTGGAAGTCCTGCATGTAAAGGAATATGCCGGGAGTGACGAAAAGCGTTATTACCTGAGCAAAGGCGAGCCCCCCGACGATGATAAGGCCGAGCGGCCTTCTTGAAGAGCCGTCCGCGCCGAAACCGAGAGCGATCGGCATGGCCCCCATTATCGTGGAGGCGCCGGTCATGAGGATCGGCCGGAACCTGTCGCGGCAGGCCTGGCTGATAGCGTCAAAACCATTAGCGCCCTCCTCCATCTTCTGTTCGGCGAAGTCGACCATAAGGATACCGTTCTTCGATACGATACCCAGAAGCATGAACATGCCTATATAGGCGTAGAGCGAAAGTTCGGCCCTGAAAAGAAGCAAAGTGGCCAGGCCGCCGAACGTCGCCACAGGAAGAGTCGTGAGGACCGTGAACGGGTGAATGTAACTTTCATAAAGGATTCCCAGGATCGCGTACATGAGAAACACCGAGATGAAAAGTAATATCCCCAGACTGGCAACGGCTTCTTCGAACTCCTGCGCTTCCCCCTGGAACGTCCCCGAGACGCCGACGGGCAATATATCCTTGGCTGCTTCTGCCAACGCCGCTGTGGCGGTGCCTACCGGCATGTTCGCGGCAAGATTGAACGATAGTGTGACCGAATTAAGCTGGTTGGAATGCGGCACGTCCTGCGGCCCTACTATTTCGGTCCATTTGGCCACCGCGCCCAGTGGGACCAGTTCGTCCGTTACCCTGGAACGCACGTATACCTGGGAGAGGTTCACCGGGTCCCGCTGGAACTTTTTCTCCAGCTCGAGTATCACGTAATACTGGTCCAGGTCCGTCTTGTACGTCGTTATCTTACCTCCTGCATACGCAAGAAGGAGCGCCTCTTCCACGTCCGCGGCCGTAAGGCCGAACGTAGAAGCGCGATCCCTCAATATCTCGATACTGAGCTGGGGCATGTTGAGCTTGACGTTGTTCTGCAGGCCCATGAACCCTTCAAGCGTCCTCATCCTGTCTTCCAGCTTGAACGCGGCGTCATAGACCTTGCCGGAATCCTGGCCCTTGACTATATAAGAATACCTGCTTCCAGTAGCGGTACTTTCCCCGCCGGTACTCAGTTTAAGCGCCGGGATGGGCTGCAGGAAACTGAAACCCGTGGGGATATACATGAGCCGTCTCGTAAGGGCCATGGTCACTTTCTGTATAGAGGGCCTGTGCCCATCCTTTAATACGGCCACAATAATACCGGAGCTCTGGTCGGCGCCTGTGTTCGTACCGGTCACGGTAAGGATCTTCTCGACATACTTGTTGGCCCTGAGCACCTGGTTCACCTGGTCCTGGTAATACTGCATCTGTTTGGCGGAAGTGCCCTGCTTCATCAGCATGCCGCCCATGATGGCCCCTGAATCCCCTTCGGGCATGAACGTCTTGGGAAGGAGGGTGAAAAGCCAGAAAGTCCCGGCAAGACAAAGCACCCACGCGATGAGGGCTATATACCTGCGCAGGAGTATCCAGTTAAGCGCGACCACATATTTGCGGATTATCCCGCCTATATACTTGTCGATGAAATCCTGCATCCTGGTCTTGACGCCTTTGATCTCTTTCAGCATGCGCGAACACATCATAGGCGTAAGCGTAAGGGCCATGAACGTGGAGCATGTTATGGCGATGATGACCGTAAGGGCGAACTCCTTGAAGTTCCTGCCGACCACGCCGCCCATGAAAACGAGCGGCATGAAAACGATGACAAGGGCAAAGCTGGTGGAGATAACGGCCCCCGTTATCTCTCCCATGCTGTCTATCGCCGCCCTCAGCGGCTTTTTACCCATTTCGATATGGCGCGTTGTGTTCTCCAGGACGACTATAGCGTCATCAACGAGAAACCCCACCGAGAGCGTAAGCGCCATAAGCGAAAGGTTATCTAAACTGAACTTAAAGACAAGCATGACGGCGAACGTCGAAAATATCGTTAAGGGAAGAACCATCCCCGGGATGATCGTATCATTGACGCGCCCGAGAAAAAGAAAGATGACCATGACGACCAGGATCAGGGCGATCACGATCGTGGTCTTGACGTCGTTTATCGATTCGATGATCTGGACGGACTTATCATAGAAGACGTCCACCTTGACCGACCCCGGTATCTCGGGAGCGATCGCCTCGAGGGTCTTTCGCACCTCCGCCGAAAGGGCTACCGTATTCGCGCCGGAAGCCCTGGATACGGCCACACAGACCACGCCCGACTCAAAGGGCTCTCCGGGCCTGCCGGAATACATTACGTTCGTGTAATCATTCTGCACGGAATCAATGGCCCGGCCGACATCCTTGATGCGGACCGGGGCTCCGTCGACATACTTGATGATGAGCTCTTCATATTCCTTTCCCTTGAAGAGCTGCCCCTGCGGCTGTATAGAATATGACCTCTCGGAGCCCATAAGACAGCCGCCCGGAATAGTGACCGTACCCGACTTGAGCACGTCCGAGACCTCGTTGAGACCTATCTTGAAGGACGCGAGTTTATCCGGGTCAACCTGTACGCGAACCGCCGATTTAGTGCCGTATAGGGTCACCTGGGACACGCCCTCCAGCATGCTCATGCGCTTTCCCACCGTCCTGTTCCCGAAATCGTACAGTTCTCCGGCCGTGAGAGTGTCGGAGGTGAGCATTATGTAGATGATCGGCGCCTCCGAGGGGTTCGTCTTCTGGTAACTAGGCGGCTGGGGCAGGTCGCCGGGCAGGTTCGCCTGGGCCCTTGATATGGCCGCCTGCACGTCCGGAGCCGCGAGATCCACGTTACGGTCAAGGTCGAAAGTAAGCGTGATCGTGGTCTGTCCGTCGACGTTGTCGGATATGATCGACTGCAGGCCCTGTATCTGCATGCACTCGTTCTCGAGCGGCGAAGCCACGGTCGAGGCCATGGTCTCGGGATCCGTTCCCGGATACTGGACCGTGACGGTAATAACGGGATAATCGACAACGGGCAGGTCGCTGACGGGCAGTTTGAAGTAAGCGCCTATTCCCAGGAAGAGCGCCGTGACCATCACAAGTGTGGTCATTATGGGCTTGCGTATGAACCTTTCCGAAAAAACCGGCATTATTTCTTCTTTTTCTTTTTCTTCTTCTCGTACCTGGCCATATCGACAACGGGCATACCGGGGCTGAGACCCAGCTGCCCTACGGTGATGACGGTCTCACCTGCCTCGATACCTTTTTCCACTATCACGTTACCGTCGTCTTTCTGGCCGATCGTGATCTCTCTCAAGTCCGCTTTGTTCTTTTTCGTAACGACAAAGGCATAATAGCCCTTTTTCCCGATCTGGGCGGCGTCGAAAGGCATAACCACGGCGTCCTTAGCCATGCCGACAATAAGCTTCACCGTCGCGAACTGGCCCGGCCAGAGGTCCCTGTCCTCATTTTTGACCGTCGCGCGCAAAGCGAACGTACCGGTCTCGTCGTCGACCTTATTGTCAATAAAATCAAGCTGTCCCTTATGAACGGTGCTGTACTCCCCTACCACCTGTATGTCTATCTCAAGCGTCCCTTCCGACATGGCCTTACGTACCTTGGGCAGGTCCTTTTCCGGCAGAGTGAAATCGAAATACAACGTGTCTATTATCTTCACGTTCACCAGCGTCGGTCCCGTATTCTCCGAGATGATATTGCCGACATCCACCTGGCGTTTCCCGGCCAGACCGTCGACGGGCGAAGTTATATAACAATATCCCAGGTTTATCTCGGCGAGCTCCAGATTTGCCTTGTCGAGCTCGACCTGGGCCTGGGCGGCGGCCATGTCCGTCTTATAGCTTTCGAAGTCCTGCTCGGATATCAGGTTCTTCTCGAAAAGCTTGGAGTTCCTGTTGAACGTATCCGTCTTGAGCTGGAGGGTCACCTGGTCCTGTTCCAGCGCGGCCTTCGCCTTGTCCAGCGAGGCCTTATATTCGCTGGGGTCTATGGTAAAAAGAAGGTCGCCTTTTTTCATTTCTTTCCCCTGTTCGAAATTGACTTCCAGTATCTTTCCCGTTACCTGCGCTTTTATGTCAACGCTGGCGGGGGATGAAAGCGTGCCGAACGAATCCACGTGAAGAGGTACGTCCTCTTTAAAAGCCTTTGCCGTCTGGACGGGCCTGGGATAGACCGGCGCCTTGCGGTTCCTCAACATGCACCCGCGGATGTGGGTCGAGACCAGAAGAAGCACCAGAAGTATTGAAAAAAGCTTAAGGACCTTCCTGTTCTCATCGATATATTCGACGGCTTTCTTTTTTAAACGTTCCAGATCCTCTTTCTTGATCATTTATTCCTTCCCTTCCCTTAAGTGGATAGTTCCCACTGCGTGGGCCAGTTCTACGACCGCCACGAACTGGTCCTTCCGCGCTTCTATTACTTTGCTCCTGGCGCTCGAAAGCTGGGACTGCGCCGAAAGCAGATCGAGTATGTTCTTGATGCCGGCGTTATACCCGGTCAGGGCGAGCTCATAAGCCTCCTGGGCGCTGTCCCGGGCGGCCCTGCTGAACTTGAGCTTTTTCGTTTCGGTCTTAACGTTATAATATTTGGTCCACACGTCCGCGCTCGCCTCAAGCTCGGCCTGTCTCAGGTTTTCGCGTTCGGCTTCCAACAGTGCTTTCGCTTCGTTCCTTTTCGAGAAGAGATAGAAACCGTCAAATATATCCCAGTTAACGCTCAGGTAAGCGGTATACCCGTAATCCCTCTTAACGTTCAACTCATCGTCTTTTTCCGACCCGAAATATTTATGCTCGTTCTGGTCGGCGCTTCCGCCAATATTAAGCGTAGGCCACAGATCGGAATTCGCTGCCGCCAGAGCTGCCGCTTTCGCCCTGAGCTTAGCGCGGAGGGCGGCTATATCCGGCCTGTCCTTGAGGGCGTCTTCGATAAGCCTGCTTACGTCTTCTTCGGTCATATCCGTGGATATCTCTTCCGTGGGGAATTCTATCTCGAATTCGGTGTCGGCGGGAAACCCTATCACCTCGGCCAGATCCGCTTTAGAGGTCTTTACCGATCCCTTCGCTTCTTCAAGAGAATACAAAGAATTGTCATAATCCGACCTGGCCTGGAGCACATCGAGTTTCACTCCGAGCCCGGCGTTGAACCTCTGCTCTGCCGACTCCAGTGAGGTTTTCGCGTTCTCTACGTCGGCTTTTGCAGCTTCCAGGTTGGCCTGTGCGCTGAAATATATATAGTACGCCGTCTCCACGTCTCTTAAAAGGTCCTGGATCGCCTGGTTGTACAGGAAATTTGCCTCGATAAGCGTTTGTTTCGCTTCCGTTACACGCGCCGCCCTGCCTCCGAGATCGAGCAGGAGGAACTGCGCCTCGGCGGAAGGAGTATAATCCGCCTGGTTCACTCCGCTGAGACTGTTATTGGTAATAGTTTTCGCGTACTGGGCTTTCCATTCGACGGAGCCCTGAGGATACCACTTGCTCTCCGCCGCTTTTATATCGGCCTGAGCGGCGCGCGCTTTCTGCCACGCCTGGCGGGTCGAAGGATTGTTCTCAAGCGCTATTTCAATGAGATCCACCATGGAAAGGGCTTCCGAAGAACCCATATCGTTCTCTCGTATCGACTCCCAGACCGCATCTCTGGCTTTCGTGGTCTTTTCCCATTTGGGAGGGGTCCAGACCTCGTCGGGTTTTGAAGGGGCTTTAAGGGGACAACACCCGGCGCAGGAAAACATCAGCCCGAGCATTATTAATATAACAAATGCCCTATATATAATCATGGCCTATATTGTACAACGAAAAGTCTTAAAGGTAAATGGGGACTTTACCGCTCTTTCACGAAAAGGAGCGGGAAAACTATATCGCTCACGCAGCAGGGCACCCACACGGCCAGGAACAGGAACACGAAGACAGCGGTATAAGTGAACAGATCCAGCTTCGCGCCGAGTGCCATGATGATATGGAAAAGCGACGCCCATGTGCTTATGAACACATGTCCCGCGTGGGGGAATTTCGTGGTGGGATTTTTGTACGCGATGATTATCCCTATAATCGCCAGGGGGTTCACCAGCCACCACTCTTCAATGAATCCCAGGTGTATTCCCCTGTTCGGCATGTTAAGGAGCGCCTCCCCGAGGTAAGGTATTACCGAATCGCTGAGAGTGGCGATCCCGACCGAACCGACATACCCGATGATGAAAAGCGCCCATAGATTACACTTCTTTCCGAGATGATGTCCCGGCGGGCAGACGTGGAGACGATAGATAGAGGACGTCACCAGCGCGCTCAGGAGCACGTGGATCGGATGGAACGTGTAGAACGCCTTATAAGCGGCATCATGGGGCATGTTGTGGAAAAATACCATGATGAGTATCCCCGACAACGCCCCGAGTATCGTGAACGGTATATGGTGCCTGAGCTCTTTCGCTATCAATCCCATCGACCGTCTCTACTCCTTCTTCCATGATGGTTTACGGAACAACTGAAGAATAAAAGGAACGGAACACATGATGATCGTGCCGATGATCAGGAAACTTTCATAAAATGCCACATTCCCCGTTTTCAGCTGTGAAGGCGGGAAAAACCCTATTACAAGCGTAACAAGCGCGCCGATAAACCCCACCCCCCCGACGATCCATATCCCGGGAAGGCCCCCGGGGATGGTATATGCGCGAGTAACATTGGGCCTTGTGTAACGCAACCTTATCACCGTCGCATACAGGAAAAGGTACATGATAAGGTAAAGGATTATGGTAAGCGCCGAAAGTATCCAGTAAGAGCTGCTTACCGTGGGCATTAGCAGAAATACGAATGCCACCACCGTAACGATAACGGCCTGCACAAGAAGAATGTTGACGGGAACGTTTTTATCGTTCACGCGCTGAAGAAAAGGCGGTATGTTGCCCTGCTTCGCGGTGGTCAAAAGGCCCTTGCTCGGCCCGATTATCCATGAGCACAATTCCCCGATAGATCCCACCGATATCAAAAGAGCTATCAGCGGGATAAGCCACTTAAGTCCGAACTTATCGAGCAGGAGCCTGAACGCTTCCATAAGGCCGGCAACAAGGCTTATGTCCCTCTCAGGCACTACTATAGCTATCGAGAGGGATCCCAGAGTAAGCACGACGATCGCTATTATCGCCGCGAGAAAAGTGGCACGCGGATAATTACGACTCGGGTCTTTCACCTCCTGAGAGTGGACGGCCGAGACCTCTATGCCCGAAAATATCAAGAGCGCCCCTGCAAAGAGAACGACATTGTCCACGTTAGTCACGTCCGGGATAAGCCCTCTCGCTGAAAAAACGATCTCGGACGCTTTTCCGGTCAGAAGCCAGACGAGGCCGAGTCCGATTATGAACAGGCCGGGAATAAAAACACCGAAAATGACACCGGCCGTGCTTATAGCCCCGGAAGTTTTCATCCCGCGAAAGCTGGCGAATGTCCCGCCCCAATAGGCCGCGAGGATCACTACCAGCATATACACTTTATTGTACGCAAGAGTAGGATCGTACATGTATGCCGCCGTAGCCGCAAGAAAGGACAGCGCGGTGGGATACCATATAACGTTCTGTATCCACTGTAGCCAGATAGCAAGGAACCCCCATCTCTCCCCAAAAGCCTCATTGACCCAGATGTATACACCCCCGGGGCCCCTGGGAGGCCAGCCGGTGGCCAGCTCTGCCGTAACGAGGGAAATGGGAATGAGAAAAAACACCGCCGCCACGGCATAGTAAAAGACCAAAGCCAGGCCCTCTTTGGCCATTACGGGAAGGCCCCGCAACGTACAGATTATGGCCACGTTGAGCATCGCCAGGACAAAAAAACCAAGTACGCCTTTTTTAGGCGCGGCTGTGTTCTCTTCCAAATCCCCTCCGCTTAACAGTGTTTTCTGTATTTATCCTTTTTCTCGGGTTCCAGCGGTTTCCGACTCGGTTGTGTTTCATAATGTTTCAGTATGCGTTTCAGGTCACCGATCAGAAGATCCGCCATATCCCTGCTGAACCCCTCCTTGACGACGATCCTCAGAACGGCGAGGTCCTGTATGTTCTCCGGCATCGTGTAAGCGGGTATAAGCCATCCCCTGTCACGGACCATCTCGGATATATCGAACACGGTAAAATTGGTCTTTCCCTTTATCTTGAAAGTAAGGACCGGGATATCGCTCCCATCGGTCACGATCTCGAAAGGACCGAGTTTAGCTATCTCCCCCGAAAGATACAAGGCGTTATCCTGCAGGGTCTGCATGATACGCCTGTACCCTTCTTTGCCCAGCCTAAGGAAGTTGTAATACTGTGCCACGATCTGATTTCCCGGCCGGGAAAAATTAATGGCAAAAGTCGGCATTTCCCCGCCCAGATAGTTGACCCAGAAAATAAGGTCTTTGGGAAGTTCCTCCCAGTCCCGCCAGATGACCCAGCCTACTCCGGGATAGACCAGTCCGTACTTATGCCCGGAGACGTTGATCGACTTCACCCATTTAAGGCGGAAATCCCATTTCAGGTCCGGCTGGATGAAAGGCGCGATAAAACCGCCGCTGGCCGCGTCCACGTGGATCGGAACATCCCATCCAGTTTTTTTGTTCAGCTTATCCAATGCGCTATTGACCTCCTCTATCGGCTCATACTGTCCCGTGAAGGTCGTCCCCAGTATGGCCGCGACACCTATGGTGTTCTCATCGACGCGCTTGATGACCTCTTCGGCATTTATTATGTAACGGCCCTTGTCCATGGGGATAAAACGCGGTTCGACGTCCCAGTAACGGCAGAACTTCTCCCAGCATACCTGGACATCTATTCCCAGAACGAGGTTCGGCTTGTCGGTGGGTTTACCCTGGGCTTTCATGCGTTCGCGCCACCTCCATTTAAGCGCCATGTTGCCCAGCATGACCGCCTCGCTGGAACCTATCGTGGAACAGCCGCATGCCTTTCCTGCTTCGGGGGCATGATAGAGGCGTGAGAGCATATTCACGCAGCGCATCTCGAGCTCCGCCGTCTGTGGATATTCGTCCTTATCGATCATGTTCTTATCGAACGTCTCGGACATCAGCTGTCTCGCCTCCGGTTCCATCCACGTCGTAACGAACGTCGCGAGATTCAGCCTGGAGTTACCGTCCAGCATCAGTTCGTCATGAACGAGGTTGTACGCTATCTTCGGCAGCATCTCTTTTTCGGGCATTTCATATTTCGGCACTGCAGTGTCGAGTTCCCTGGACGCATACGTGGGCATAAGAACTTTTTCAGAATCTCTAACCTCGGTGAGTTTTACCTGTCTCGATAACATTTCAGCCCCCTTTATTGTTTAGTGACCCATTCCGGCCTTTTGAAAAAATTGATAATGATCGGCGCCGTCACAAAGATGACTATCCCCGAGGCGATAAAGATCACGTAAAAAGCCGGACTTCCCACGGTAAGCTGCGCGGGAGGAAAGAACCCGACGATTATCGCGAATATGGCACCGAGTATACCAATGCCGGAAACTATCCACATCCCGAGGTTGCCTCCCGGCACTTTATACGCCCGATGGACATCGGGCTGCGTGTAACGCAACCTGATAGCCGCCACAAAAAGCATGATATACATTATAAGATAAAGTATGGCCGTCAGCGCGGTCAACAGAAAGAACGCACTGCTGACATTGGGCATAAGTAGATACACCAGAGCTATGACCGTAACTATCAAACCCTGGATAAAAAGTATATGCGTCGGCATGCCGTTCTTGTTCGTATGAGCAAGGAACGGCGGCAAGTCACCGTCTTTTGCCGTCGCGAGAAGACCTTTACTGGGGCCCACTATCCATGCCGTCACGGCGCCTATCGCCCCGAACGCCACAAGAAATCCTATAAAAGGAAGCAGCCAGTCCATTTTAAAAAGATGCAGAAGGTCCTTGAATCCCTGCATTATGCCGGCGGTAAGGCTGATCTTGCTTACCGGTATTACGGCCGCGATGGCCAGTGAACTGAGAGTGAACAGCGTTACGATTATCGCCGCGGCAATAAATATGGCAGTCGGGTATTCGGTCTTCGGATTCTTTACTTCCAGCGCGTGAACGGCTGACACTTCCATGCCCGCGAAAAGCAGGATCACTCCCGCGAGGAACGAAATATTGCCGAAATCCCGGAAGCTAGGGAAAATACTGTGCGAGGTGAGGGTAAATTCCAGCGTATTACCCCTGAGCCACCACACTATACCAAGGCCTATTATAAGCAGGGCCGGGAATATGGTACCCCCTATAACACCCGCCGTGGTAAGCCACCCGGAAGTCTTCATGCCGCGAAAGTTCATGAGCGTAGCTCCCCAGTACACGGCGAGTATCACTATCAGGTTGAAGAATTTATTTCCCGCAAGCGTCGGATCCAGAAAAAGATAGGATAGCGCGCCCGCGGCAAACGCCAGGATAGTCGGATACCAGATAACGTTCTGTATCCACTGGAGCCATATCGCCACGAAACCCAGCCGCCCTCCGAAAGCCTCTTTGATCCACCTGTAAATACCGCCGCCGGTCGACCAGCCCGTGGCCAGTTCCGCCGAGACGAGCGACGTTGGAAGCAGGAAAATGATCGTCGTGAATAAAAGGAAGAAGATCATCGACCAGCCTTCCTTGGCCATCATAGGAAGTCCCCTTAGATTCATGATAATAGCCACATTCATCATCGCGAGCATAAAAACGCTCAACTGTTGGCGATTGCCAGGACTCTCTGCCATGCTCCCACCTCCTGTTGCTTAGCTTTCCTTTCCAGTGCTTCTTCGGAATTTCGGTAAACGATAAAAAGGTATTATTATAAGTATAATATCAGACAATTATAACGTTTGCAACATAAGGCGTAAAAACGTTTTTTGTCGGAAAATTTGAATGCCGGAGGATTATAGAATATACTTTATTCTAACGATTAACAGCAGGAGCTCCATATGCCGATAAGGTTCGATCATCCCCACAGGCGTTATAACGCGCTCACCGGAGAATGGGTACTGGTGTCTCCCCACCGCGCCGAAAGGCCCTGGCTTGGCGAAAAAGAGACACCCCCTTCGGGGGACCAGCCCTATTACGACGAAAAATGCTACCTGTGCCCCGGTAATACACGGGCCGGCGGCAGGCAAAATCCCGATTATAAAAACACTTTCGTTTTTACGAACGACTTTGCCGCTTTGCTGCCCGAAGCTGAACCTTCCGACGGACCGACCGATCCCCTGTTCAGGGCGGAACAGGTAAAGGGGACCTGCAGGGTGATATGTTTCTCGCCCCGACACGACATGACACTGGCCGAAATGGAACCCGAAGATATCAAAGAAGTTATAAACGTCTGGGCTGAACAGACGCTCGAACTGGGCAAGGACTACCGCTGGGTACAGATCTTCGAGAACAGGGGCGCGATCATGGGATGTTCGAACCCGCATCCCCACTGCCAGGTCTGGGCGGGCAGCGCCCTTCCCGATGAGCCGTGCAAAGAAGACAGCTGCCAGGCGAAATATTTCAAAGAGAACAAAACGGTGCTTCTGGTGGATTACCTGGAGAAGGAACTCACGCTCAGGGAGCGGGTGGTAGCAGAGAACACTCATTGGGCCGCGCTTGTCCCCTTCTGGGCCGTCTGGCCGTTCGAGACCATACTTCTCCCGAAAAGACATATCATGAGGCTGCCGGAACTATCGGATGACGAACGCGGCGCCCTGGCCGGGATCCTCAAGAAACTCCTGACTAAATATGATAACCTTTTCCACGTGTCGTTCCCTTACACCATGGGATGGCACGGCGCGCCGACGGTCGGCGATAATTACCCCCACTGGCAGCTTCACGCGCATTATTATCCCCCGCTTCTCAGGTCCGCCACGGTGAAAAAGTTCATGGTCGGCTATGAGATGTTATCCGAGCCCCAGAGGGATATCACCCCCGAACAGGCGGCAGAACGCCTGAGACAACTGGAAGAAGAACATTATAAGAGGAGAAATGTTTAATATAAAAGAAGACTATTCCGGCGATCTCAAAAGGATACTGATAACAGGTCCGGCCGGCTCTTCCGTTTCCATCGTCCCGGAGTTCGGCGCTAACATCAATGACCTCATTCTTGAAAAGAACGGCAAAGCTCACCCCCTCCTGGCGGGTAACCGCGTCCGGGACGATTTCAGCGAAAAAGGCGTCTTCAACGGCGCGAAGCTCGTCCCCTTCCCCAACAGGATCAAAGACGGGGCTTATACCTTCGAGGGAAAGCGCTACCAGCTGGAGCAAAATTACCCGGAAGAACATAACGCCTGCCACGGTTTTATTTATGACAGGGAATTCATGGCCGAAAAATATGAACAGGAACCCGATAGCGCTTACGTCACGCTTGTCCACTTTTATGACGGCTCTCTTGCCGGTTACCCTTTTGAGTTCAAAATAGAGCTGGACTATACGTTAAACCGGGACCGTGGTTTCAGCTGCCGGACCCGCATCAAGAACCTGGGCGGGAAATCCATGCCGGTCGGGGACGGATGGCACCCTTTCTTCACGTTCCGGGGAAAAATAGATACCGCCCTGCTCCGCCTTCACGCGGAACGGAAGATCGATGTGGATGACCGCCTTATCCCCACGGGAAGCGCTTCCTCATACGGGGCATACGGGATACCTGTCATGGTCGGGAACACCGCTTTTGACACCTGCTTTAAGATCAAACCCGGCAAGAACGGGATCCAGACGACCGAACTACATGACAAAGGGTCGGGCTTGACGATCCAGTTGTGGCAGGAGACCGGCGAGAACAAATATAATTACATCCAGGTATTCATACCTCCCGACAGGTCTTCAATAGCGCTGGAACCGGCGACCTGCAATATAAACGCGTTCAATAATCTTGAAGGGCTTATCATACTGAAACCGGCAGAAACGTACGAAGCCGCGTATGGTGTCCGGCTTTTATGATATAATTCTTTTGCGTGCAATTCGAAAGGAGAAAAATACATGAACAATAATATCGCTGATACCGACAAACAAATCGCCGGGGAATTCAAGAAGGTCAGGAAGTTCAAAACACTCGTCTATGTGGTTGCCCTGACGGCCGCGCTGGCGGGTCTTCTTTTCGGCCTTGACATAGGCGTCATCTCCGGGGCTTTGCCCTTTATCGCCAAACAGTTCAAGGCGAGCACCGCCGCGCAGGAATTCGTGGTGAGTTCCTTGCTGGTCGGGGCCGTATTAGGAACGCTTATCAGCGGCTTCCTTTCGCGCAAGTACGGGAGGAAGAACGCTCTCCTGGTAAGCGCTGTGGTTTTCGCTATCGGGTCGTTCTTTTCCGCGATATCCACCGGCACGGCTATGCTCATGGCCGTGAGGCTTTTCCTGGGGATGGCCGTCGGGATAGCCTCGTTCACTGCCCCCTTGTACCTGTCGGAGATGGCCCCGCAACGGATAAGGGGGGCCCTTATTTCCATGTATCAGCTCCTGATCACCATCGGAATACTATCGGCATACATAAGCGATACCTGCCTCAGTTACGGAGGACACTGGCGCCTCATGCTCGGTATCCTGGTCATCCCCGCGACATTGATGTTCATCGGTGTTTTTCTACTACCCAAAAGCCCCCGCTGGCTGGTCCTGGCCGGCAGGAGAAAACACGCCAGGGAAGTACTGAACAGGCTCAGGCACGAGGACGAAGTGGAAAAAGAGCTCGTCGAGATCGAAAAAACACTGGAGACCAAACAGGACGGCCTGGAGCTCATCAGGACCAACAAGCAGTTCCGGAAGGTCATCTTCCTGGGGATAGGCCTGCAGGCCGTACAACAGTTCACGGGTATGAACGTGGTCATGTACTACGCCCCCAAGATATTCAAGATAGCCGGATTCGTTTCCACGACGCAGGCGATGTGGGGCACGGTACTCGTGGGCCTTATAAACGTCCTCGCCACTTTCATCGCCATAGCTTTTGTCGACCGGCTCGGACGAAAACCCATCCTTTTTGCCGGGTTCGTCGTAATGGGCCTCGCAATGGGAACACTGGGGCTTATGTTCCATATCGGGATGCACGTCTCCGAGGTGATACAGTACGCCGCTATAGGGGCCCTGCTTATATTTATCGTCGGTTTCGCGATGAGCGCCGGGCCTATAATCTGGGTCATATGTTCTGAGATCTACCCCTTGAGCGGACGCGACCTCGGCATAACCATAAGTACAGCAACCAACTGGCTGTGTAACGCGATCGTGGGCGCGACGTTCCTAACCCTCTTGAACGTCCTGGGCCCGGCCAATACGTTCTGGCTGTATGGGGGGCTGAACGTCCTTTTCATAATATTCCTGTTCACTTTTGTGCCGGAGACCAAAGGGATCTCCCTCGAGAGAATAGAAGAGAACCTTATGTCTGGTAAACGGCTGATCAATATCGGCCGGTAACATCGGAAAGGAGTGGTCATGAAAAAGATATTCACTTTAACCGCGATACTGGCGGCCTTAAGCATGATAGCCGGACTGGCCTTTGCGCAATACGCCGCCAGTTCTATCCCTGACGAGGAAAAGGTTCGCAGCATAGAACAGGTCGAGATAACCAGGAAGGTCAGGAACGCGCAAAAGCTCATCGAGGAAAAAGGTGAAGCGGCCTTCGAAGTGTTTTACAGGGAAGATGAAAAGTGGCTTGGCCCGGAAGGGGCGATCTACATCATACATGCCACAAAGGGCGATGAAGAAGGCCAATTTATAGTGTATCCCCCAAAAAAGACCGTCGGTAAGGGGGCGTTCGAAATGTCCAAGGTCAATGGTAAGGAATTCGCGCGCAGGGTACTCAGCAAAATAAAGAAGAAAGCGCAGATCTGGTACGGCTTCATTGCCGGCCAATCCGGCAAGGTCCCGGCTGCCCACGCTTCGGCTACCTCCCCCAGCGGGAAAACATATGTTATCGCCGCCTCGAGCCGTAATCTTGCACAGGAGAAACATTTCCTCATGGAGCTTGTCAACGCCGCGTGCGATATAATAGCAATAAACGGCGAAAAAGCCTTTCCGGTATTTCTCGATGAGAAGTCCATCTTCCGTTTCAAGAACACCTACGTCTTCGTCATGGATACTGACAGTAAGGTGATTTTCGACCCGGGGCAGCCTGAATACGAAGGCCATAAAATAACCGAACTGCCGGATGTCGTACCGGGATATATATTACCGGCGATAAGCAATAATTTCAACGACGCGCTGGAACTTGCCACCACGGGTGAGCATCCCCGCTCCGCCAAAGAGTTCATGAAGGCATATAAAAAGGCCGTCTTCGACGATGGTCAGGCGTGGTCAGCATACTTGACCGCTAAGCCGGGGAAAAAACCGCTGTGCCACAAGGTCTCTTACCACAAGGTGGTCAAAGGGCCTGATGGTAAGATCTACGTGGTGGGATGCGGCGTGTATCTGGCGACACCGGAATAAATGATGTCAAAACAAGATGATATAACAACCAGGTTCAAACGATACTTTTCCGGATCGGGCCGGCCAAGGGTCTTCTCAGCTCCCGGTCGGGTCAATCTTATCGGAGAACATACCGACTACAACGACGGATTCGTATTTCCCATGGCTCTCGAATACTGTGCGGTCGTGGCTGTCTCCCCGCGCGACGACCGCAAGGTCACTGTCCGGTCAGTCAATATGGATGATCCCATCACCTTTTCCCTGGACGACAACGAAAAGAAACGCGGCCATTGGAGCGACTATACCGCCGGAGTGGCCCGCATGCTCGAGGAGAAAGGCATCCGGCTTCCCGGGGCGAACCTTTTCATCGACAGTTCCGTTCCGGTAGGAGCGGGCCTCAGTTCTTCTGCCGCCATCGAGATCTCCTCGGCTTTGGCTTTCCTGAGCACCGTGAATAAAAAGATGGGAGCGGCGGACCTCGCCCTGCTCGGCCAGCGCGCCGAGAACAGGTTCGTGGGCATGAACTGCGGGATAATGGACCAGTTCATCTCCGTATGCGGAGAAAAGGACCGCGCTCTTTTCCTGGACTGCCGGTCACTGGATTACAAGCTTATCCCCCTGCCCTCTGATAAAGTGAAGATAGTCATCTGCAACACAATGGTCAAACATGAACTCGGCGCTTCCGAGTATAATAAAAGACGTGTCGAATGCGAAGAAGGCGTGCGGCTTTTGAAAAAATACTACCCGGGGATCAAGGCATTGCGCGATGTCAGCGCCGGCGAGTTCGAAAAGGTCGAACGGGACCTCCCGGAAACCGTAAGGAAGCGTTCCAGACACGTTATTACCGAAGACCAGCGGGTGCTCGACTCCATAGAGGCCCTTAAACGGGACGACCTCGCGGGTTTCGGCCGCCTGATGAACTCTTCCCATGACAGCCTGAAGGACGATTACGAGGTAAGCTGCCCCGAACTCGACAAGATGGTGGAGATCGCCCGGGAAATTGAAGGCTGCCTGGGAGCGCGCATGACGGGTGGCGGTTTCGGCGGCTGTACGGTAAACCTGGTCACAAAGGAAAAGGCCGATATCTTTTGTTCGGATATCCGTCGTTTCTATGAAGAAGCGACCGGCATCCGGTCCGACATCTATATCTCCGCTCCCTCGCAGGGTGCGCACGAAATGACCCAGTGATATGAACGAACCCGTTAAAAACAATATCGTTGTAACAGGCGGAGCCGGATACATCGGCAGCGTGACGGCCCGCGAACTCCTCGCAAGCGGTTATAACGTCGTTGTCGCAGATAACTTCGTCAAAGGAAGAAAGTTCGCTGTCGAGCGCAACCGCGCTTTCGCTCAAAAAAACGGAAGGGATCTCCTTCTCGAGGAAGGAGACCTGGGCGAAGCGAAATTCCTGAAAAGGATTTTTAAAAAGAACCATATCAACGCGGTCATCCACTTCGCCGCTTTCATAGAGGTCGCCGAATCCGTTCAACATCCCGCGCTTTATTTTTACAACAATATAATCAACACCGTGCATCTTCTTGACGCGATGGCCGAAGCCGGCGTGAAGCGGATCATCTTTTCTTCTTCCGCCGCGGTGTACGGCAACCCGGATTCGGTCCCGATCAAAGAATCGGCCCCTACCAGGCCGATCAACCCTTACGGTTACACCAAGCTGACCATGGAAAGGATGATCGGGGCTTATAAAGAGAAATTCGGTATCGAGTGGGTCGCTTTGAGATATTTTAATGCCGCCGGGGCCTCCTTTGACGGGGAGCTCGGCGAAGCGCACTCCCCGGAATCGCATCTAATACCCAATGCCATTGACATGGCCGCCCACGGGGAAAAAGTAAAGATCTTCGGCAGCGACTACGACACGGAGGACGGGACCTGCCTGAGGGATTTTATAAGCGTGGCGGACCTGGCACGCGCGCACAGGCTTGCCCTCGAGCTTCCCGGCGATGAAACAATAAACCGGGCGTACAACCTGGGCACGGGGAGCGGCTTTACCGTCGCGGCTATAGTCCGCCAGGTCGGTAAAACCCTCGGCGTTAACGCGGAACCCGAATTCCTCGAGAGAAGACCCGGCGACCCGGACAAGCTCGTGGCTTCCCCGGAAGCATTCATGAAAGCCGCCGGCTGGGAACTGAAAAACAGCGCGATAGAAGAGATCCTGAGATCGGCCGTTGAATGGTACCGGACAAGGCCCGAAGAAGCCCTGGAACACAAGAGCTTGCCGCGGGCCGATGAAAAAGAAATGACCGGGAGGGTAAAAATTGAGCTTGAACGCAACCCGGTCATTCCTGAAACTTTAAAGGGCGAGATCCTAAAAAAACTACACGTCTGATCTGCTACTTCCAGCCCTTTTTTTTCATCTTTTCGGTCTGTTCCTTCAGCTGTTTCTGGGCTTTCTTGGCTTCTTTCTCGGCTTTCGCGGCGGCCCTTTTCGCTTTTCTTTCGGCAATGATAGCCTGTTTCTCATTGTCAGGCTTGCCGACGGTCGCGAACCAGTCGCCTACCCTGTGAAATACCGACTCATCACTCGCGCGCTCCATAGCCCTCGCGCTCGCACCCTTGGTCCCCTGGGCGGCAAAAGCCGGGACAGTTGTCACAGCTAACGCCAAGACCAGCATGATCACTAACGATTTTTTCATCACATCCCCCTTTGTTTGATCATTTCCACTTTCTCTGGGCCCTTCGTACGTCTTCCCGGGTCCTTACAACAGACCTGTTCATCTTTCTTTCGGCAAGAATGGCTTGTTGTTCCCGCGGCGATCTCCCTGCAGTCGCGAACCAGTCCCCTATCTTATGGAAAATGTTTTCGTTATTCGCTCGCGCTATGGCATTAGCGCTCGCGCCGTCGAAATTCCGGGCCGCGAAAGCCGGCACGGTCACCACACCGGCTATGAATATCAGAACTATCACTAATGATCTTTTCATGGCAGCCCTCTACTTTTCTATCTCGATATCCTCTATATACAGCCCTCTAGCGCCTTCGGTACCGTCCTTCGCGGAATTGACGACCAGCTCAGCCCCTTCGGCCAGGGTCCCTTTTGATATCTCCTCAAAATAAAGCCTGATCGAACTTTCCTCCAAACCCGACATCTCACCCACAGCGAGCCGTATCCTGGTTATGCGGGAAGCTTCTCTTTCCTCGGCCGCCGCTGCCGCTTGTTTTATTACGCTCTCCACTATGTGATACTCATGCATGCCGGTATATATCCTCTTTCCTGCTTACGGACGGCCCCGTATATTCATTTTCCATGCTAAGGCATTTCACGGGACAGACCTCCACGCAATAACCGCAGGTCATACACTTCATCCTGTCTATTTTCCAGGTCTTTTCATCCCGCACTACCGTGATGGCATGCGTGGGGCATTTTTTCTCGCACAGGCCGCAGAATACGCATTTTTCGATGTTCTGATCTATCCTGCCCCTGCTGTTTTTATAGAATTTTCGTCTCGGCCCGAAGGGATACTTCCTCGTAGCCGGTCTTTTGACCATACTCATTATCGCTGTCCTGGCCATCACAAAAAGTCTCATCTCTACCTCTCCGCGCAGCTTATACAGGGATCGATCGTCAGGACCAGAACAGGCACGTCCGCCAGTTCGCAGCCTTTCAGTATCTTTACCATAGCGGGGATATTCGCGAAGGTCGGCGTCCTTATCCTTAATCTCTTTAGAAATTTGTCGCCGTCGGCCTTGGCGTAGTAGATCACTTCCCCCCTTGGCTGTTCCGCCCTCGCGAAAAACTCGCCGTCTGGAGTGCCCGACACCTTCACTTCCACGGGGCCTGCCGGGATCTTCCCGGCCGCCTGCCTTATCATGTCGATAGAAGCGAATATCTCCCTGATCCTTACCAAGCAGCGCGCGTAACAGTCACCGGCTTTTTCGACGACCGGCTCAAGATCTATGTCCCCGTATGCCGCGTAACCCAACTCGCGCGTGTCCTGGGCGACGCCGCTTGCTCTTAATGTCGGCCCCACAGTGCCCAAAGCGTATGCCTCTTCCTTTTCAAGAACGCCCACCCCCACAAACCTGTGTTTGACGGAACTGTCGGAGATAAAAACGTTGGTGATCTCCCTTATGTCCCGTTTATAAGTTTCGAGTTTTTTGACGATCACCTTAAGATCCTCGTCCGGGATATCTCTTCTTACTCCGCCGACCTTACACGAGCCGAAGATGACCCGGCCTCCCGTTGTTTCCTCGATGATATCAAGCACTTTCTCCCTCAGTCTCCACGCGTTCATGAAAAGGTTCTCGAACCCGAAAGCGTCGGCGGTAAAACCCATCCACATGAGATGGCTGTGTATCCTTGAAAGTTCGGACCATATGAGACGCAGGTAATTCGCCCTCGGCGGGACCTCCACCTTCATTATCTCTTCAACGGCCATACAGTATGTCAGGCCGTGGATAAAACTGCAGATACCGCAGACCCTTTCCGCTATATAGACAAAATCCAGAAAATCCTTTTTTTCGACCAGGCCTTCCAGGCCCCTGTGTATGAAACCTATCGAAGGGATAGCTTCAACGACCGTTTCGTTCTCGGTCACCAGGTCAAGATGAAGCGGTTCGGGCAGAACCGGGTGCTGAGGACCGAAAGGTATCGTCGTGCGGCCGCTCACGTCTTTCCCTCTCCTTCTCCCCCTCCAGGCGGGGGGTTGAACGGCGTCTTGACCGCCATGCGGTAAAAATTGCCTTCATAATCCACGGCTATATCCTTCACGCTGATACCGAAAAGATCATGCATCTCGTTCTCGTACAAAAAAGCGTTCCAGTAGATACCGCTTATACTGGGCAGCTCCGCGCCTTCACGCGGAACGGCCAATCTCAGGTTCAGGAACGAATGGGCCCTGTCGAACGAATAATTCACTTCAATATCTTCCATCCGCGTGCAGCCTATCTGCACCAGCCGGAAACCATCGGCCTTTAACTCCGAAACCTTTTTTACCAGATCATCCTTTGTTATGATCTCCGTTCTCTGCTCTTCGCCCATTTTTACACCCGCTTTTCCATATATACCAGCGTCATCTTGCCCGATACATCTTCCTTCTTGAAAACTTTAAAACCCAGACCCTGAAAAAAGATGATATTCTGCTTGCTCCCCTGGAAGGTGTGAAGCTCGAACCTTTCGGCGTCCTTAAAATGCCTCTCGGCATGCTCCATCAATTTCCTGCCTATACCATGGTGCTGATACACGGGGTTGACAAGAAGCCTTTCGATCCGGCAGGTCCCACCGTCGGCGGCCGCCCTCATCGAGCCTATTATCTTATCGTTCATGACGGCTTTAAAAAACGTCTTTTTTCCAAAATCTTTTTCCATCTCGTCCAGCGTCTGTGCCATCGGAGGGATGGTGATGTCGCTGTACATCTCCGCCTCGCTCCGGTACGCGAGCTTCTGGAGAGCCAGTATCTCCGCAGCGTCCCCTATTCCGGCGGCCTCTATGGTGATCTTCTTCGTCCCGCGCGCCATCTGGTCCATCTCTTCGCGTTTCTTTTCCAGGATGTCGAGGGATTCTTTTATGCCGTCGATAATGGCCTCGGGCCTGGCCGCGCAGCCCGGCACGTAAACGTCGACCGGTATCACCTTGTCCACGCCGCCCAGGATATTATAGCATTCCGCGAAGATACATCCGGAAGTGGCGCATATGCCTATAGCCACGACGACCTTCGGGTCCGGCATCTGTTCATAAAGGTTGAGCACCGCGTCCCTGTTCTGCTCGTTTATGCCGCCGGTTATGAGAAGCACATCCGCATGCTTCGGGTTACCCATGTTCAGGATACCCAGCCGCTCAACGTCGTAAACGGGCGTAAGGCATGCGATCGTCTCTATATCACAGCCGTTACAGCTCGAACCGTCGTAATGTATTATCCAGGGAGATCTTCTTAAAGACGCCATATAACCCCTATTTCAGCTTCAACAGATAGAACAGTACAAAAATATTCCCCAGCCCCAGGAGCGCCGCTACCGCCCAGGAGCTCATCAGCGTGACCTGCCACCTCACCCTGGCGAACGTGTTGTCGATAAGGACCACCAGAAAATACGCTCCCCCGGCCGCCGCCACACCCAGAACTGGGTTGTGACCGAAAAAAAGATACAAAAACCCGAGGATAATAACGTTCTCGTACCAGTGCGCCACTTCTATCATGGCCAGGGTCTTGCCCGTGAATTCCGTGGTAACACCCTTCACCAGCTCCTGGTGAGCATGATGCGAAGTCGAGAGGTCAAAGGGCGACTTCCTGAACTTGATAGCAAGAACGTAGAGAAATGAGAACAAAAGCCCGGGCAGATAACGAACGATCTGCTGATCGAACATGGCGATCGCGTTCACATAGAAACTCCCGGTCACCATATACATGCCGACGGCGCTGAAGATCAAGACCGGCTCATAGGATATGATCTGCACCAGTTCCCTCTGCGTCCCCACGAAACTGTAAGGCGAACTCGACTTGTACGCCCCGAGGACAAAGAACGTCTCGGCCAGCGTCAGGGCGAAAATGACCAGCAATATGTTCTCTCCTATGAAAAAAAGAGCACCCGTGAAGACGACCATGCCCAGATAGAACCAGATGTAAAAGTCCTGCGACCTTCTCACCACCAGGTTCTCCTTCTGGAAAAGCTTGAACACGTCATAGAACGGCTGCCACACCGGAGGACCGACCCTGCCCTGCATCCTGGCCGTGATCTTCCTGTCCGCCCAGGAAAGGAGCCCCCCTACAAAAGGCGCGAACACTATGAACATCAGCAAAGATATCATTTCCATGGCACGGAAGCCCCCAGCATCATAATGATCAAAACAATGGTAACGACGATCCCGAGATTAAAGAACCGTTTTTCGCCGAAATATCTTTCCAAATAATAATTCTTCATATCTATGTTCTTCACGGCGTTCTGCGCCGTGCGGAACTCGGTACAGGAATCGGCGTTCGCGCAGCACAGGTACGCGTCCACCACCTTCATCCTTTTGCCGTAGTTCAGGAAACTCAAAGGGAACAGCATGACCATGGCGAGCATCACGGTCATTATCACTATATTATCCTGCCCCAGATGGACCGTCCTTCCATACATCTCCACCAGGAACGGCTCAACGAAATCGCCGCATATCAGTGGGAAGAAAAGGCAAACTCCCACTGTCAGGGACGACAAGCTGTACAATGTCACCCACTCGTTCGGGGATATTCCCTTCTCGATGTTCTCATAAGTACCGGTGACCGTGATAAGCTTCCCTATCCATTTTACCCAGAAGAAAAGCATGGCGGAACTACCGAACACGATGAACGCCACCAGCATCGGGTTCGCGTCCGCCATCGCCCGTAGCGCCGTCCACTTGCTTATCAGCATACCGAACGGCGCCAGGAACATCCCGGCCATGCCTATCTGCATCATTATCGCGGTCCTGGGCATCCTGACGATCAGGTTGGACATGTCCTCTATGTCCGTCGAGTGTATCTGGTTATCGACAGTGCCTACGCACAGGAACAAGAGGCTCTTTGCCACGGCATGGAATATGATAAGAAGTATCCCCGCCCACATCGCCTCGTAAGTGCCCACCCCGGCGCAAAGCACTATAAGCCCTAGATTCGCCACCGTGGAATAAGCCAGGACCCCCTTGGAATTACGCTGTGAAATAGCGATTAACGAGCCCAAAAGAAAGGTCACCCCTCCTATCAGGGCCAGCGAGAAACCCGTAAAGGTGCCCTCGAGGACCGTCGCGAACCTCAGCATTATATACACCCCCGCCTTTACCATGGTGCTGGAATGAAGCAGCGCCGATACGGGCGTAGGAGCGACCATTGCGCCGATAAGCCACGACGCGAACGGGAACTGGGCGGCTTTGATCAGCCCTGAGACGCAAAGAAAAGCCACGGGAATGAGAACGGCGGTCTTCCCCAGAGCTATTATCCTGTCAAGCTCCACGACCTTCGAGGTGACGGAAAGATAGACTATCGCCAGAGCGAACGCGACCCCGGCTATAAGGTTAAGCTCCAGGGCGTGAAAGGCGTTGTGCCGGGACTCTTCGTTCTGCTTATACCCGATCAGGAGGAACGAAGCCAATGTCGTAAGCTCCCAGAAAAAGTACAGCCAGATGAGATTGTTCGAGAAGACGATACCGAACATCGCTGACAGGAACACGAATATGACAAAAAAGAAAAAACACCTGTTATCCTTCAGTTCCCTATGGTAACTTCCGTGATAATCGCGCATGTACCCTATCGCATACACGGCGACCAGGCTCCCGATTATCCCGATCACCATCGTCATCACCATCGATAACTTGTCGATGAACATGTTATGCCCTATGACGAGGCCGCTTCTGGTAAAGAACTCGAAATAGAGCATGATGACCGTCTGGATAGCGATAAGGATGGACGTCAGTGGCCTTTTATATTTGAAGCCGATATAAAAGATATACCCCGCCAGGAGAAGCTCTATACAGAACATGGCCTTATCTACGAAAACGGACGACGCCGCGAAATACTGGACCTCCGTCCGGAAAGTAGTGACCAGAAGGGCTATCGATCCTGCCCCGATGATCAGGGCCGATACCCTGACAAGCATACCCCTTAAGGCATCGTTCTTAAGGACAAGAAGAACTATAGCCGTTATTAACGGGAACAGTATAAGGAAAAACAGTAAATACATGCCGATACCACGCTATCGGTCAGGCCTGTTTAGGCCTGCCTACCAGGAAATACAGCACCATGCCTATCACCGGCAGGATGAGCACCAGAACTATCCACAGCACTTTCTTGCCGGTATCCAGGGAGCTCTTAACGGCGTCCACTATGGCGATAATGTCCAGGATGAGGACCACAAGTCCTATTAAACCACCCATGTCGCCTCCTTTCCTTGATCAGCCCCTAACGTTCAATGCGGTTGCTTTCCTTAAACCTCGGCCGCAACGAACACAGATTACATCTGCGCTTGCGCTTCCTGGATCAAAGGAAGGATGCTTTCCACTTCCTCTTTTGTCAACCTTCCCAGTTTAGCGAACTTCAACACGCCGTCTTTGTCCTGTCTCTCCCTGCTTATCTGCAGTTTCCGGGCTCCTTCATTGTAAGACATGATCTTAACCGAAAGTTTCCCTGATTCGGTGTCAACGGATTTACTGAAGACTTCCCTGTCCAGATCAGCTTCGTATGGCATAGCCTCTCCCTCCTGTTATATGATCTTTTATCGTTCTTTTTACATCCAGTCCGCTACTCGAAAGGCCCTACACCTATTCGTTCTGGCCGGTGACCGTTTCAGCGGTATTCTTCGATGCGTCATATACGGTCTTGCCGCTTTCCACGACGGGCTCCGATATGACCTTCTCGGGCTGGCCTTCGCTTACGACCCTTATCGGGCTCGTCGCCGCTTCTACGGTCCCTTTGGCGGCTTCACCTATCGTTTGGAAGGTTCCCTTGACGGCCCTGTGCGCCGCGTCTTCCTTTTCCACGGCCAGCACTACCGGCGAGACGGCCGCCAGAGCGATAACCATAACGAACAGAATAGCCATAAGTTTCTTCATTTTACCCTCCTTTTAACGTTCACTGCGCCTTTCTTGGAAAGCATATCATGTTTCATTAATTATCTCATTCTACATAAAATAAAAACCCCTTGCAACCATTATAGTCGCAGGGGGTTAAATTTAGATTTCTTGACCTGTTCAAAATTCGCGTTTAAGCCCGAAGGAAGGGCTGCGAAACCACAAAGACGTATTTTAACGGTCCCTCGCCCGTATTTTTGACATCATGTTCTGTTTGTGGCGGAATATATACAAAACTATTTTTCCCGACGATAATAGGGCCCTTGCCGGCGCAAGATACTTCCCCTTTGCCCTCTAACACTATTATCGCCTCTTCTTTTGTCTCCGTACTATGCCTTCCTACAGACTCACCGGGCTTCAGCATGACCCTTCCGGACTTCATCTCTATTGTCTGAGGCGGACCGCCGATCAATCTCTGGTATCCCTCTCTATCTTCCATCTTCACGAGTACGGGATCCATTTATACCCCTTTTTGTCATTTTCTATTTATGAGAGCCGCCATATACCCGGCGCCGAACCCGTTATCGATGTTAACAGCCGCCACCCCGGGAGCGCAGCTGTTGAGGGCCGTGAGAAGCGCCGCCAGGCCCTTGAAATTCGCCCCGTAACCCACGCTCGTCGGCACAGCTATGACCGGGCGGCTTACCACCCCTCCTATAATACTCGGCAACACCCCGTCCATACCCGCGGTCACTATAACGACGTTGGCTTTTTGGAGTTTCCTGCGGTTGGACAGCATGCGGTGTATGCCCGCCGCCCCTATATCGTATATGCGTTCTACTCTGCTGCCCATTATCTCGGCGGTAACAGCGGCTTCCTCCGCCACGGGAATATCGGAAGTACCGGCGGAGACCACCACTATCTTCTTCCCCGCGGCTTTTTTCTTTTTTCCGGCGAGTATGATCCCGGCGTCCTCGTAATAGATCACGTCCTTCTTTGTTTCCCTTACCGCATCGAAGACTTCCCTGCCGGCTTTCGTGGCCATGATCGTACCGGAGCTTTTGTGATGTCGGAATATCCTGGCTATCTGGTCCGGTTTTTTCCCGCGGCAGAATATAACTTCGGGGAAACCCTTTCTCAGGTCCCTGTGAGAATCTATTTTTGCGAACCCGAGATCCTCATACGGAAAATTCTTTAAAGCTTCCATGCCGCGGGCCACGCTGCTTTTGCCCGATCTTACGTCTTGTAATATTTTTTTTATTTTTTTCCTGTCCACGATATACCCTCATCCATGCTTCCCGTCCTGTACCCGGCCGGGTCGATCTCCGTTTTCGTATATCCAAGATCCTTGAATTTTTCAGTTATAAGATCTTTTTCTTCCGGCGTTAAAAGTCTATCAACCTGATCAGGGCACACTTCAACACGCACATGATCACGATATACGCGGACCCTTATTTCTCTGTAACCCCTTTCCGAAAGTATATTCTCCGCTTTTTGCACCCTATTAAGAGCTTCAGCATCTATTCTGACGCCATAAGGGAATCTGGTCAAAAGGCAGGACTCTGAAGGCCGGCCCCAGTTACTAAGACCCAGCTGCTTTGAAATATCACGTATTTCTTCCTTTGAAAGTCCTGCTTCCTTCAGGGGGCTTCTTATCCCTGACTCATCTATCGCCTTTTCGCCCGGCCTGTACATATCCGCGTCGTTGATATGCGATCCTTCTATCACAACCGCTATACCTTCTCTCTCCGCTATCTTTTTCAATTCGGAAAACCGCCTTTTTTTGCAGTAATAGCACCTTTGTTCCGAATTTCCGGAAACTTTTTCATCCTGAAGTTCGGTCGATCGTATAACGAGGTGTTTTACATTAAGGGCCTTTGCCGTTTCTTCCGCGATCTCTATCTCCTGCACCGGTCTTATACTCGATACAGCAGTCACCGCAAGGACTTTATGGCCCAAAATATCGGAAGCGGCTTTAAGAAGCAGCGTGCTGTCCACGCCCCCCGAAAAAGCGACCAACACGGGCCCCGTGCCTGCAAATATGTCTTTAAGCCTGTTGTATTTATCAAGAACCCGGCCTGCGCTCATATAAGATATGATAGATCTTTTTCGAATAGCAACAACAGTCAATTTGTGGAAACTTTAATTGCATCGTGTTTACACGCTGTCACGCAAACATTGCAATCAACGCATTTATCCGGGGCAAAAACGATAATATCTTCCCTCTGCAATGCGCCTGTCGGGCAGGCCTCCACGCAACCGTCGCATTTTTCGCCGCTTTCGCCGCAGCAGCTGCTGATACACCTGCCGTCCTTCCAGCAACACTTATCATAATCGATAGTAATCATTATCCTGCATCCCTCCCTATTGACCTTTAGTATAACAAAGAGGGGCTTAATTCGCAAAATAATATGATCCCGGGAAGTTAATGCGCCAAAGGTATGGCAGAAATTTACGCTTTAAATAAGTGTGATCTGGACAAAAAAACGGAAGGATAAGGATTTCCCTTATCCTTCCGCCGCGTCTGACCAGCTTTTTTTCAACGGCAGTTTAAAATCAAAATTCGCTGCCGTTCTGCATCCTATTTCTTGCAAGACTTCCGCCAAAGCGTTTTCATTGCTTTTAGCTGCTCGTCCGTCAGGATGCCCTTCAGGTCCGCGTATTGCTTTACCAGATATTTTGCTTTCGCTTTCTTTAGTTCATACTTCTTGTCTATCAACGCGTTCATGCCCGGTACGTCAACTTTATCCTCATAAAGTTTTTCCTTTATATCGATCTTCACCAGGTCTATCTCGGCATCCTTACTCACCAGTTCTCTTTTGGTCGCAAACTTCAGGTCCTTTATCTGCTCCACTTGTTTATCGGAAAGCCCCAATTCATCCTGGTTTTCAAGAATGAATTTCGCTTTATAAAAGACCTTTTCATCAAGGCCTTTATGGTACCTTTTCTCCCTTCCATACCCGTCAGCCTGCGCAACATATGGCACAAGACTAAACACAAGGAAAAACACTAATAATGGGAACACAACAAGCTTTCTAATCATGATCGCCTCCTTTTCCCGATTCAGACACAATCCATCTACTAAAAGTTTACCTCTTAAAACCACTATAACCAGACAAAATATCTTACTTTTTTAAATTTAACAATCTACAAATGTTTACTTGCGTTAAATTATGGATGGGACAAAAAGGCTGAAGGGGAACCCTCTTAACCGAATCACTTATATTATTTATTTAATCTATTTAATCCTGGTCCGTTTTGGTATTTTCCCGTTTCTAAAGTGTTTCTCGAGCCAGCCGTTCTTCGTGTTCTCCCTGGAGTCAAAATACGCGACATACGGCTTAATGTCCAATAACGGTGTACCGTCCAAGATATCCACCTCGGAAAACGTGATGATATTGTCTTCTATCTTCTTTACCTTTACGATCGAAATACCGATATGATTGGGTCTCATCGGGCCTCTGATAGCGAATATTCCGTGCTCTTCATCTTCAAGAAAAGGCCTGCCGACAAGCCTCTCTTCCTTCGACCTGTCAAAATGATAAACTAAAATAAGATGTGAAAAACCATCAACGTCCTTTAACCCCTTTTTATATTCCTGGAACACTTCAACCTTTCCTGTAACTTTTTCTTCAAAAGCCCCCTGGATCGGCATGCCTTCCGTTGTGTTGTATGGAGTGTGAATAATGCCTATCGGCCTTATAGTTATTCTCGTGCCCATCTTACTATCGCTTTTTTTTTGCCGCGCTTATCACGACAAAGCCGCCCTTACCGAAACCTTCTAACGGCCGCTCAACGGCATGTAATTTATCGGGATAATCAAATATGGTTTGATAATATGAAAATTCACCGAGACCTGCTCCCTCAAGTATTCGCGTAATCTCGCTAATACTAAAAAAACGGGCGTGTCCGTAAAATATGCTTCCCTTTTTCTGATAAAACCTGCCCAAAAAACTTTCTTTATCTATTATACCTATGATGACCTTCCCACCCGGTTTTAATACCCTCGCTGTTTCGGCTATGACCTTTTCGGGATCGCGAACAAAGCATAACGTAACGATTATCGCCACATAATCAAAAGTGGAATCCTCGAACGAAAGATCCTCTCCCACTCCTAACCTGGCATCTACACCTCTTTCCCTGGCGAGCTCGACCATTTTCTTTGATGGGTCGATACCTACCGGAATGCTCAACGGCACGGCAAATCTTCCGGAGCCGACACCGATCTCGAGCCCATGCCCTTTCTCGGGAATAAGTTTCTTGACCGCTTCCAATTCGGATAAATAAGCGAGCCTGTTCTCATTATACCACGCGTCGTACCGTTCATAATATTTGTCGAAAAAATCATTCATTATTCAAGTCTCCCCACCACATGTCGTAGAACCTTCTCTTGTGCTCCCTCATTTCTTTGTCTTCCCGGCTTTCCGCATCCTCCATTTCTTTAAACGGGAATTTATAGTTCAAACAATACTCTATCAACACTCCATTAGCATTATTGATCTCCTTGAACTTTTCTTCGCACTTCTTCTTGTCTTTGTCCTTGCATTTATCGGGGTGATATTTTAAAGACAGTCTCCGATAAGCTTCCTTTATTTCCGGGATAGTAGCGTTTTCTCTGAGCTTCAATGTTTTTCTGGCTTTATCTATTTTTTTGCTGTCCGTCATTTTTACCCTGCCCCCCCCCCTCAGATCTTTCCCCTTCTTTTGAGGGTATCTTTCCTGCTCACGGGTTTGACCTTCTTCCTCACGCTCTTATAGATCGAGATCGCGTTCAAACCTTTGAAATGTCTTTCGATCTTTTGCATCCTCTTTCTCGATAAAGGTCTTACCGCGCATGGCCGGAGCGGCGTATTAAGCTGAACCTCATCCGCCCCGATCCTTTCGGCTAATCGCGCTATCTCTTTTGCGTATTTTTCATTATCCTTTATGAACATGATCTGGAGCGCGAGTTTCCCGCGGTAACCCCTCTTGAATTTCCTGATACCTTCTATCACCTTTGTCAGATCAATGCCTTTTACGGGCCTGCTTATCTTCTTGAACATCTCTTCGGAAGAAGCGTCGACTTTGCCGACCACCAGATCTGCCCGGGACAGGTCCTTTCTTACTTCTTTATCATATAAAAGGGACGCGTTGGTCAAGACCGCTACCGGTTCTTTTCTTATCCGCTTTACCCCGGTTATCATGTCCCCAAGGTTCTTGGCTAAAGTGGGTTCCCCGCGCCCTGAAAACGTAATATAGTCTATATCTACCGGCGGCAAAGACCTTATCTCTTCAATGACCTTTTCAGTGGGTATGAATAGCTTTCTCTTTTTAGTATGAACCCCGGTCTTTCCCAGCTGACAGTAAATACAGTCAAAACTGCATATTTTCTTTTTTCCTGATATGGGGTCTACGCCCAGGGAACTGCCCAGCCTCCAGGAAGGCACAGGCCCATATATGTACTTGTATCTTTTTTTACGCATGATATTTATCCTTTTTCGGCTATCAAGATCCAGTGCCCTGTGCTCTCGAATTCCTCGGTCTTATAGCCCTTCTCTTCAAAGAAAGAACGTATCCTCCCCTGATCCGCGATCGGGTGGTCGTGTGTCCGTCCTTCCTGTGCATGGACCGCGTCTATGATCTTCCGGCCCTCTTCATTAAAATCCGATATAACCATTTTTCCTTTCGCGCAAAGCACCCTGTCCGCTTCTGAAAGAAGTCTCTCGATCTTCTCCACATGATGTAAAAGATTCACGGCGATCACGCTTTTAAAGTTGCCGTCGCCGAATTTCAGGCATGTTGCGTCCATAACGTAAAATTTGACGTTCGGGAGCGATTTGTCATAAGCAAGTCTTGCGGCTGTTGTTTTTAAAGCCTCTTCGTCAGTATCAATTGAAGTGAATTTATAACCCTCTTTGGCCAGTATGACGGTGGTATAACCGGTTCCGGTACCGAGCTCCAAAATGTCATTTTCAAGAGGGGATACCTTCTCGAGGATAAACTTCCTGTATTCATCAAAGTTCAAGCCCTTGCCGCTGTAAAGAGCAAGCCTTTCTTCGAAATGCTTGTGGATCTCTTCGACCTCTTTATCGGTCAGTTTTGGAATGTATTCCATATTTTGACGACCTCTTTCCTGGCTTTACTGTCCGTGTGTTCTATTATGGTTCTCCCTTTTATCATTGCCTCGACCACGGACCTATCAAAAGGTATCTTCCCCGCGATCGGGATATTATTTTCAGCACAATAATCATCTATTTTTTCCGTCATTTCGACATTCAGATCATACTTATTAACGACAAGCTTGACCGGCACCTTAAAATGATCCGCGACTTTTATTACCCTGTCAGCATCATGCAGCCCGGATAGGGTCGGTTCTGTCACTACAACGGCGAAATCCACGCCCGAAAGAGAAGCTATTACCGGGCAGCCTATCCCCGGGGAACCGTCTATGATGACCCAGTCCGAACCCTGTTTTTCCGCTACCTCTTTAGCTTTTTGCCTTACCAGACTCACCAGTTTACCTGAATTTTCTTCGGCAATACCCAGTTTCGCGTGGACCATAACCCCGAACCTTGTATCGGAGATGAACCATTCTCCGGAAATGTTTTCCTCCATCTTAACAGCATTTACAGGACAGGCGTACCCGCAGAAGGCACACCCCTCACACGATACGGGGTCTACTATATACCGGTCGCTTATCGCTCCAAAACGGCAAACCGCGACACACCTGCCGCATTCAACACACAGCTTATTATTTATAACCGCTGTTTTACCGCTCTTGAATAAATGTCTCTCTTTGATGTCCGGTTTCAAAAGTAAATGCAGGTCTGCCGCATCCACGTCACAATCCGCCATGACCTTGTTCTGGGCCAAAGCGGCAAAAGATGCCGTTAGCACCGTTTTGCCTGTTCCGCCTTTTCCGCTTATTATTACGAGCTGTTTCATTTTACACGCGTTTTTATGGTATTAAATAGATCGCGAAACATGTCCTTATATCGCGGCAGAGCATCGATAATAGTGTTACCCTTAGAGTAAGCTGCCGCTATTTCCCTGCTAAAAGGTATCTTCATCAGTATAGGAATATTTTCTTTTTTACAAAATCCATCCACACTTTCATCCCCCAGCCCTGAGCGATTGACGACAACCCCAAAAGGGATCTTAATCTTTCTCAGGACATCCACGGCTAAGGTCAGATCATACAATCCAAAAGGAGTGGGTTCCGTAACAAGAATGCAAAAGTCCGAATCCCTTATCGAAGCTATAACGGGGCAAGATGTCCCGGGCGGAGCGTCTATTATCACCGTTCTACCGGATTTGATCTGTTTTTTCACGGCCCTGATCAACGGAGGGGCCATAGCTTCGCCGATATTCAGTTTTCCATGGATGAATTCAAGGTTATCCTTGTTTCCCTTTTCCATGATACCGATCTCCCTGTCTACTTCTTTTATTGCCTCTTTCGGGCAAAAATACGTGCATGAACCGCATCCATGGCAAAGTTCCGGGAAAACAAGCACATTCCCGCCGGCTGCTCTCTCTTTATTCTGGGGGATGACGGCTATCGCGTTATATGCGCATACTTCCTGGCATTTCCCGCAAAAAGTGCACTTGGATATATCGACCTTTGGAACGGGAATACTCACTTTCTCGGTTCTTTCTATATCACACTTTATGAAAAAATGGGCGTTCGGCTCCTCGACATCACAGTCTAAGAACTGCACCCCCATAGAAGTGTCATGGCCGGCGGGGTGAACATCATCAGTTATTGAAAGCGCGAGGTTCGTAGCGACCGTGGTCTTTCCTGTCCCGCCTTTTCCGCTTGCGACTGAAATGATCATATCCACCTATTCTCTCACCATTCTGTTCCCGCATTTTGGGCATTTTACAGAAACACAAGACACCCCCGCTCGATGAGGCACTTTTATACCGCAATTCGGACAGACACAATTACCGCCGGGTCCAATACCGGGCCTGCCGCCGCGGCCGCGTCCTCTACCCGCAACAGGGCCCTGCCCTAAGGGACCCGTACCGTTTCCACCTGGCATATTACACCTCCTGATCTTGATAAAAGATCATTTCAACTGGTCCCGAAATGAGGATCCACGTTGGGTCCTTGTGTCGATTTGAAGTCTCCCTTCTTGTACTTTTCAATAACATCTCCGACTTTACCGGAAATGCCGGAGAAAACATCTATTCCCGCTGCCTGTAACGTCTGGAAAGCATTGGGGCCGACGTTTCCCGTTAAAACCGCCTTGACCTGTTTATCGGCCATTAACTGCCCGGCCTGAACCCCTACTCCGCCCATGCCTTCTTTGTTCGGATTTTCCAGGACATCGGCCTCCATCGTATCGGTATCCACCATAAAAAAATACTGACACCTTCCGAACCGGGGATCCACTTGCGCTTCAAGATCATTACCCTGTGCTGTAATACAGATCTTCATGCCTAACGACCTCCTTATCTTCCTTTATTCGTGTTCGGGATGATCACACTCGGTCTTATCAAGACCGTATCCTTTTCCGGCGCCGGGCTTACACAAGCTTTCACCGCCTTCAAGGGAGCCGTCCGCTATCTTATTTACGACATCATCTATAGTTCCGCTGACACCTACCACTACTTTGATCCCCTGCTGGGCGAAGAGCTGAACGGCCCTTTGTCCCATACCGCCGGCGATAATGCAACTGACTTCTTTTTCATGCAGGAACTGCGGCAAAAATCCGGGATGATGGCCAGGGTTAGCGATCTCTTCTCGACGTGCCACTTTGTCTCCTTCCACGTCGATTATAGTGAATGACGGGCAACGTCCGAAATGAGCGGACACAGTTCCGCCATCCGTAGAAATTGCTATTCGCATGTTTTTTTCCTCCTTGTTATTCTTCTTTCTGGGCTTTTTCCAGAGCCTCAATGCGGTCCTGGACATCTTCCAGTTCCTGCTTTAGCGCTTCGGCTTCTCCTTTTAACATCTCCTTTTCCTCCGCAGCCGTCGGCTCGGGAGAATAAGGATACGGTTCACCATAAGCAGGATACCCGTACGCGGCTCTCTGCCACCCCGGCATCCCCGTGGCATAATACCAGTTCCGCCATCCCCGGCCGCCGCCGCGGCCTCTTCCGTAAGCGGACCAGCCTCGGCCTCTCCCCCAGAAGCCTCTTCCGGGGACAGGGTTCATATACCCGGGAACAGTATAACCGGCGCAATATCCGGCTCCTCTACCGGTTCTTGGACCATAGCCCAAAGGGCCTGTTCTGTCACCACCTGGCATGATACACCTCCTTTCAATGAGACCATAACTTACGGAGCGATAGCGAACGTAAGTTATATGGTCGAATTGATCCGCCGTAGCCGAATACCATAAAGCAATTCGGCGAAGGCGGACATTTTACTTTTTATTTCTACACTTATCGCACAGACCATAAAACTGGATTATATGGTTCTTAATGTCAAAGTTGTATTTTTTAGAAAGCCCTTTTTCCGCGCGTTTTAAAAACTCCATCTCTTCATCAATGAATTCGGTGTATTCAATGATCCTTTTACAATATGTACAGATCAAATGGTGATGATGTTCACTTCCGGGGCCCTCGACAAGCTCATATCTGGCCCTGCCGTCACCGAAATCAAATTTCAAGACCATGCCCATCTGCGTGAGAAGCTCCAAGGTGCGATAAACCGTTGTAAGCCCTACATTGGAGTATATCTTATGGACTTTCATGTATATATCCTCGGCGCTGAGATGTTTATCAGTGCTCGCCAAAACATCCATTATGGCCTGTCTGGGTACGGTCATTCTGTACCCGCGCCCCCTGAATTTCCTGCCCCATCCCGGGGCCATCGTTCCCCTTCTGCCCGGCATATCGAACTTCTCCTTATTGAAAATGGTTTCCATTATCAATTATAGACGACTTTTCCGTTTTTGTCAAGAAATATCCATGCGATTTATGGAGGAGAGGAAGGAAGTCCGGTGCTGTACGCTACATCTTTCTACTATCGTATGCCCAGTGAAGGATCGCTTGCCGCTGCCTAGGCCGGCAGGTAATATCCCCTTTCTTGCAATTTCTCTTTACCTGTGCTATATGCCGCTTCATGGCTTTCCATCTATCGATCTGTCTCTCATCTTCTACCGGTAATCGTCTCCCCATATAGTAGCGGCAATACCACTGGAACCACCCGCGAGGGTCTTGATGATATATCCACCCTTTCTTTCTCCAGTAACTCAAGGGTTTACTCGCGTTGATCCCGAAATAATTTAACTTTGGGTCGTGTTTTTCGGGGCATAACTTCGCGCCCTTATACCAGTCGACGGGAAATTCTCCCCCGCAATCTGTCATATATTTACCGCCAAAAACACCCATCTTCAGCATCTGTTTGGGGGTAAGCTCCGGTTTAAATTCGGGGTCAAAGTTTTTGCCGATGGGCTCCGTTAACATATATCTGTAATTTCTCTGCATTTTATCATTAACTATCACGGTCTTTTTCCTCATCTTACCCGGCCTTTTCCGGAATCCCGCACGGCTAAAAATTCCGCAGGATAGGGTTCAAAGAAAGTCTGCTGCATAAGATAATCCTCTTTGAACCTCACGATATAGGAACGCAAAAGGCTCAAAGGCACGCTCAAGGGAGCCTGTTCCCTTCTATACTCTTCAAGTGTATTTAAAAAGAATTTTTTCTCTTCAGATGAAAGTTTTTTAGAAAAGTAACCCAATGCGTGCATCATTACATTGATGTTCGAAGTATATTTGGGAGGGATCGCCAATGCTTTATACAAATGTTCCCGGTAATCCATGAACACAACATCGACTTCTTTCTTCTGGTGGTTGGCGACTATCTGTCCCATAACTTTTAATTCTTCCTGGTTGTATGCCATGAGCAGTAGCTTATTTTCGGCATGGAACCGCACCAGGCCTTTCATATCCGGTTCGGCTTTGAGCGCCCTGAATTTGGCAAAAAGAAAGATCTTTGTAAGAAAGTTCTCTCTTAAATTAAAATTCGTAAGACGCATCTCCGTCTCAACGGCAAGATGGCCGAATTTATCCAGAACTTCCTTCGCGAAAAACCCGCTCGTTTTCCCGACAGAACTTCCGGGTTCCAGGCTTCGGTAGACTTTCACGTCTTTGAGCCCGCATGAAGGCGAACGGTCTTTCAATATAAATCCATCGACTTCTTCAATAGACGACACAAAATTTTTTGAGAACTTTTCCATTTCCTCCGTCACGTCTTTACCGGTATTGAGCTGCTGCAGGCTGTATTTGTCCTTTTCCAGGACTATTCTTATGGGATCTCTGGGAACTCCCAACCCTATAGTAGCTTCGGGACATTCGGTGATAAAACTAACATGCGGCTTCAGGCTTTCAATGAACCTGTCAGGAATGGTTTCGCCATTCCACCTGCACGCGGCAAATCCCAGACACCTGCTGGAAAATATTTTCGGCTTAGTAAGTTTTCCCACAATGCCCTCCCTGTTCACGCTATTTATCTTAATTTTATCCTGTAATATGGTTTTATACAATGGGGAAAAGCGCGGCAGGAAAAATGCTGTTTCTTTGCACGGTCTTTCGGCCTGCTTGCATATTAGAAATACGGTTTGATTTTATCTTTATCGTTGTTTTTTATCCATACTTCAAAAATAGAAGCTGCTACCGTTAAAGCGAGAACTAATATCATAAAAAATATATTTTTGATCATTTTCCTGCCGAATATGGACTTATCTGTCCTTTTAACCGAAAAATACTAAAAAACCATCGTTAATTTTAATCCTATTACATTAATGCCCGTCCAAGATCTTTTGCTCTTACTGATCTGCCAGAGATAATAAAGCTCTGTTTTCAAGTGTTTAAAAGGTTTCGCGGTAAACCCGCCATATAGACGGTTCCTGTTCATCTTTTCACCATGAAAGTCCACGAATACCTCGTCCGCAACATATGGCTGAACTGAAAACCGGGTCCATTCCCAGGGCAAAATCACGGTCAACTTGTTCCGGTACCGCCACTTTTCATCCTTCCCTTCCGGGATCCTGAATTCCAATTGGCCCCTGTCCCTGAATTTGCACCCAAAAAGGACCCACTTAACAGTAGCGTTGGCATAGGGCCTGTTCTCTTCCTTCCACGCGCCTCTATCCTTTTCATATATAAGCCTGTACCTCATACCCAGATCCAGTTCATCCGTAACTTTAAGCGTCAATCCTCCGTCGGTATGAGTGTGATAAAGCTCCGAAATATTGTTACCGAAACGCAACTCTTCATTTACGCTGCATTTGCATCTATCGGAAAGCTTGACCTCTACCCCTTCAGTGTTCCAGAACTGCAGGTCTCCATCTTCAAAAGCATGACACCTCCGAAAAGGCGAAAAAATGAAACACACAAGAACGGCTATCAGGACAACTTGGGAAAAGACCCTCACGACCGACCTCTCTTAATTAGCAAAAAAAATCTTGAACAACGTCAGGCCTCCGAGCATGACCATTACGATCGCTACCATGATCTTTATTTTTCTTTCAGATACGTGTTTAACGATTTTGGCGGCAAAAGGAACTGAAAGCACCGCTCCGGCCATGAGCCAGGGGGATAATGTCCAATCCACGTGCGCTCTTGCGAAAAAATACATCGTCACCCCGACAAGACACGTCAATCCCTCGGCCAGGGAAGTGATAGCTACCGCGTTCTTAACGCCGATCCCGGAAAGGATCTGCCCTCCCATGACCATGGGGCCATACCCTCCGCCGCTCAGGCCCTTATTAAAAGAAGCCACCGTACCAAGAACTGTTATCTTCCTCCATGTGAAACGTGGTTTACGATTGAACGTAGCTATTATGAATACCCCCATGAACACGACTATTGCGCCTATCCAGGTTTTAAGTACTTTACCGGGAAGTGTTATAGCCAACAAAACAGCCGCGACGGTACCAATAATCGAAAAAGCTGCTAAGACCGCCGCCACGTGGGCGTCTTTTGAATGCGGCTTAAAATTAACATTCCTCACGCTATGATGAAAAGCCGCGGCGGTAAGCCCGGAAACAAACTCCGAAAAAAGGACAGCCGGGACCACCTGCAAAGGCTCAAATCCCATCAAAAGCAAAAGAGGGGTAAGACTTGTGCCGTATCCCATCCCGAGACTTGAATCAATAAGCTCACAAACAAAAGCAAGCGGCATTAACAAAAATATTTTTATATCCATGGACATCCTCCCTGTCTTAGATCAAAAAAGGCTAAAGGGTCCGGTGTTCTGCGAACCCTTTAGCCTCCAGTTGTCCGGTCAGCTTTATGAACGTTATTTGTTTTATCTCGTTCTGATCTTATTTATTTTATCGAACTGGACCACCTTCCCGTCCTGAATATGGATCTGGACGGAACCATATTTTATTTCCTGGATAGCTTTACAAATATCCGATAAAAGCGTATTGCCCGGCTTGCGTTTTTTATTCACACGCTTGCCGTTGCTTTTAAGAGTCTTGTCAAACCGGTATTCGTCCATTTCATATCTCCCGGAACAATGAAAAATCGATCTATACAAGATCTGATATTTTTAATCGTTCTACTTTGTTCGAAATATAATCGCGTACATCTTTGAAAAATTTCATTATCTTCTTCTCTTGTTCTAAAGGCGTATGGGAGAAAAAGTATTTACTTACTGCCAGCGTGGGCGCCAAAGCTCCATCCATTAGTCTTATTATTTCAGCCGCGCTTATCCTGTCGGCAGGCATCGCCAGCTTATATCCCCCGCTCGCCCCTCTTTTCGTTAATATAAAACGGTTCTGTTTCAAAGTAAAAAGTATCTGTTCCAGATATTTTTTTGAAATTCCATATTTAGCGCAGATATCCTCTATTTTTACAAAATTATCGCCGCTTTCGCGAGCGATATAAATAAGCGCAACTAGAGCATATTCACTTTTCGTAGTAAGTTTCATGAATTTCCTTTGCCTTTCTCTACTATATCTATAGACAAAGTATACAATGAAAACCCTTTTTTGTCAATACCGATTAAATATTTTCAAGGGGAAGACCCTTTGATGGAACCTTGAATAACAGGGGGGTGATCCATTATATGGGGCAGAGGAAGGCGCCTGCCATGGCCTCCCGTATAACTCCTTTATTTATAAACTCTTAAGCCCCCTCTCCTACTTTTCCGTACAGTTCTTGATAAGTTTAGAAAGATCATATTTCAAGATCTTTCTTCCTCACGAGCTGGTCAGTTAAGGTCAGCCAGTCAATAATAAGCTTCTTGAGTCTTATGCTGTACTGTATCCTGCTGAACCTGTTGAAATCAAGCTGGTTGACTTCGTCAATGAAATTGTTAAGTATTACCTTGCCGTATGAATAATTAATTGTATCGTCGTCGACAATGGATTGAGCGGTTTCGATTTTCTTCTCTGATATTTTTATCAGTTCTCTGGTCTTCTCTATCTCTTCATAAATATTCCTTAGTTCCGTATATATCCTAATATGTGTATTGATCTTTTCCAGTACACGCTTTTCATATTCGATTTTGGACGTTTCAAATTCAGCATGCTCAACTTGCCCGGGAAACGGATATTCCAGAGTCAAACCGGCCATTACCCTTTTATCGTCCTTTTCAAGCTCCCGGTCATCGGCCTTGATCGCATACTCCGTAAAAAGATCTATTGAGGGAAGCAGGTCGTCCGCGTCTTTATCGACCTCGAGGTCGCTTTTCTCTTCCAGCATATCAAGGATCATAGATGTCCTGCCCTCTTCCCTGAATTTTTTGTAGTCCTCTTCAAAATTTATTACCACATTATCATATTCATCTTCCGGAAAAGGTAAAAGTTCTTCCTCTACATCATACCCAATGCTTTTCTTTAAAAGATTTGTATATTTCTCGAACTGGTTCCTTACCGAGACCAGGGTCTCTTCTTTCAGTAAAACCTGAAGCCTGACCTTATTGACATCAACCGGCAAGGCGATATTGTTCTTTTCTCTTTCCTGTACATTTTTCAAAAGCTTCATATTCTCTTTATACGAATTTTCGGCAGTTTTTACGTTCTCGTACGCTTCATACCAGTCATAATATATTCTAATGATGGATGAAAGATATTGTTCATAAGCCTCAATTATCTGATACTTTGCAATATCTATCTCCATGCCCACTATCTTGTCCAGAAGCCTGTTGGCTCTTCCAAAAGCGTTCCTCGCCACGGGCTGGGACACTCTGGCGTAAAATTCAGCATCTATGTCCCCTATTATCGTGTCTTTCATCGTCGAATTGTATCCTGCTTCCAGCTCTGTGCCGGTAAAAGGAAAAAGTTTGCTGAGTGAAACATCATATACGGGATATCCTTTACCGGTCTGTTTTATAAACGCTACATACTCACTTTTCGCGGAGGCTACTATATCATCTGCGGGAAGTTCCAGTTTTTTCTTATAGTTCAATATAAGGTTCTCTATCAGGATCTGCTCGAAGACCTTGTCCCTGGCACACGCCAGTTCAACAAACTCATCCAAAGATAAAGTGTCTATTTTCTCGGATTCTTGCGCAAAAACAAAAAAACTTGATGTAAAAACACTTAACAATATCATTATCAGGATCTTCTTCATCGTATTATCTTCCGGCCAGCCTGTACTGCAAGCCCTTATAAAAACTGTACATGCATGGCACTAAAACCAGCGTTATGAAAGTCCCGAACAGTAGTCCCCAAGCGACTGCCAGCATCATCTGAGCGAGCATCGCGTCGTATCCCGCCCACCCATAAGCCGTGGGCACAATAGCGACAACAGTGGTAATGGTAGTAAGAACTACCGCCCTTAAACGGGTTTTGGCTATGCTTGATATTTGAGAGTCCTTTTCTTTTATGTCCCTTCCCGCATCAAAAACCCGGTCAAGTTTCGTCATCATAATTATGGAATCGTTCACTACAACCCCCGCGAGACCCAACGCCCCTATAACCGCGAAAAACCCGTACATCCTGATACCGTGCATCCAGAAAGCCAGTACGATCCCCACTATCCCGAAGGGGATAGCAAGCATGATCATAAGCGGCTTTAAAAGGGAGTTGAATAGAAGCGCCAGTATTATGTATATGAAAAATACCGCCATGATGATGGCAAAAGTAAAATCCCTACCCGACTCTCTTGTATCCTTAACTTCCCCTCTGAATTCGACTATAGACGTAGGATATTTCGCTTTGAATTCCGGGAACACGTTCTTTTCAAAATCTTCCGCTATATCAAGAGGCGTTTTCCCCGAACGGGGCGCAAGATCGGCATAAACCGTGGTGCATCTTTTCATATCTTCCCTGATTATTGAATCCGGACCTTCGACCTTTTCGATAGTAACAAGGTCTTTCAGCGGCACTAAATACTGCCCCTGGTTTTCCACCGGGATCTCGAATATTTTAGTGATATCGTCCTTGGCATCCGGGATAACAGTAAGCCTGACATACACAGGTTCTTCGTCACCGTTGAACTCATACAGTATAGTCCCCTCAAGAGACGCCCTTAAGGTCTTGGCAATGTCCGAAGGGTTTATCGCCAGGCGTCTTACCTTGTCCCTGTTAAGAGTAAGACGGTATTCAGGATTATACACGGGCCTGTCTATCTCGACGTTAACAACAGCGGGATCTTCACGCATACGTTCCGCAAGTTCATCGGCAAGTTCATACCTGCGCTCGTTATTATTTTCCTTTATAAGTATCTCTATCGGGCTTGCCGATTCCTGGCCATGCCATGTCTTGCTCATGCGTATATTCTCTATGCCCGCCACTCCTTTAAGTTTTTCTTTCCACTCTTTGATAAGCTGGTCCGCTGATTTTTTCCTTTTTTCCTTCGGGAGTATCTCTATCCTCATACGGAACTTATTTTCCTGAGCGGCCGAGCCCCTTCTCGACCTTGCTATCTCGTTCCTGAACCCTATTACTTCCCTGCCGGTGTACCCCCGTATAACATCTTCTATCGGCTGGGTCATGCTTGCCGTCTCGTATCGCATTGTCCCGGGAGGTGTTTCCGCGGAAAGCCTTATCTGTCTGGTTTCTTCATCCGGGAACATCACGAACTTCATGCTACTGGAAGCTACATAACCAGCTAATAAAAACAACACTACAAAAATACAAAATACCATGGTCTTATGTTTGAGAAGTTTATTTACTATTGTCTCGTATTTCTTCTCTGCTAAAGTTATCCAGTGTTCACTCCCAGACCTACCCAAGCCATTGTTCTCCCCGAAAGGAAGCATCATATGCCCCGGCAATATGAAAAGGGCCTCGAACAAACTCCCCCCGAGCATTAAAAAGACTATGGGCGGAATGAATTTGACCATCACACCGAAGCGCCCCGAGAAAAAGAAAAGCGGCACGAACGCGACACAGGTCGTAAGTATGCTGGCAATGATCGGCAGGAAAACAAAAGACGTGCCTTTGGCTGTCGCCTCTTCCCTGGGCATACCGCCTGCCCGCATGCGCCCCACGTTCTCCGCGACGACTATAGCGTCATCCACGACCATGCCCATCACTATGATAATGGCCGCGAGCGTGATATTATTTATCGAATATCCTATAAGCAGCCCTCCTATGAGCGTAAAACAAAAGGTGAAAGGTATACCCAAAGCTACCCATAGCCCGGAGCGAAGATCGAGGAACACGAAAAGAATGATGAGGACCAGTATAAACCCTATCGCCCCGTTAAATGTTATAAGGCTCAACCTGTTCCTTACATCAAAAGATTCGTCATCCAGAAGAACTAACTCGATATCCGTACCTTTCAGCGTGTTCTCCCTGAAAACTTTCACGACCTTCTCGACCGCTTTAACGGCGTCGACAATACCATATCCTGAATTTTTTCTCACGTTCAGGAATACTCCCTCGTGCCCGTTTATCTTTAAGACGGTCTTTGTTTTTTCGTAACCTTTCTCTACGTTAGCCAGGTCCTTTACCCTTATTATCTGTCCTTCAAAGCCGCCCTGGACGCTCATGTCCTTAAGCTTTTCAACGGTATCCAGTTCGCCGGAAAGCGTGACTTTGGGCTCTTTTATGTTCTCTATGCTCCCCGCCGGCTGGCGCACGTTACCGTCCTTTATTTCCTGCATAACGGTATTGAACGTGATGTTATATTCTTTCAGCTTATCAGGAGTGATCTCCACATGTATCTCATCTTTCAAATAACCTGACCTTGCAACTGAATTCACCTCGGGCAGGTTCATCAGCTCATCTTCGAGGACAAGCGCGTAAGTCTGCAGTTTTTCCCGTGAAGGAACATCCAGTATATTCTGCCCCTTGCATATAAGGCCTATATCGATTATGGCTTTGCGGGAAGTCTTGAATACGCGTACATGCGGGTCGTCGATAATATCGGTCGGGAGGTCCACATCAAGGACCTCGCTGCGTATCTCGGATATGACCGCTTCTTTGTCTGGATGGTCTTTTTCTATCTCGGCCGTTACCGTGCAGTTGCCTATGCTTGTCGCGCTGTAAACGCGGTAAACCCCGTCGATATCACGGATAGCCTCTTCGATCGGCTCCGTGACATAATATTCAACATCCTCGGTGGAAGCCCCGGGATAATTAGTAGTGATCCTCACGCTATCAAAAGTTATATCGGGCAGTTCTTCTTTAGGCAGGCCCATCCATGCAAAGATCCCTCCAACCAATATCCCGACAAATATGAGGTTGGCCAATAGATGACGCTTTAAAAAAAATCGGATCAATCTCTCGCGCATAGTGGCAATATTATATCACAATCACTTTGATCACTAATTCATTTAATTCGCTACAAAATGGTGTCTATTTATTAGACATTAGATGTGCGGGAAAAGTTCCCATAAGCGAGGGAAAATCATGGATTTATGGCATGATAAGGCCGGAAACGCCCTTATTTGCCGATGCCTTCCGCTACTTTCTCCATGGACTCTTTAAGCCACTGGTTCTCTTTATCCGACCCCCAGTAAACGGTCCTGTGCGGGAACGGTATCTCTATGCCCAGTTCGTCGAACTTGTTCTTAAGGCGCCTTTTGAATTCCCTGGATACTTCCCACTGTTTGATGGGCCTGGTCTTTATCCTGAACTTTATCATGACCGCCGAATCGGCGAAGTCATCCACCCCCAGCATCTCAAGGTCGGCGAGTATCAACCTGCTGAAATGCGGGTCCTCTCTCATTTCCTTGCCGATCTGTTTTATGACCTCTATGACCCGGTCCACGTTCTCTTTATAGGCCACGCCTATATCCATAAGCGCCTGGGCGTAACCCCTGGTGAAATTTATGACCGTCTTTATCTCGCCGTTCGGTATGATTATGACCCTCCCGGCCAGGTCTCTTAAGGTCGTGATCCTCAAATTTATGTCCTCCACCAGCCCTCCGAGATCGCCTATCTTGACCACGTCATTGATCCGGTACTGGCCCTCTATCAGTATAAAAAGCCCGTTAATAAGGTCTCTTATCAGATACTGCCCCCCGAAACCGAAGGCCAGGCCGATGACCCCGGCGCCGGCGATCAGGGGCCCCACATTGAACCCGTATATGGAAAGTATCTGATACACTACCGACAATACTATTATTATACCGCCGAGCCAGCTGAAGAGCTTCCCCAGCGTCTTGATCCTTAGTTCTATCTCGCTTTCCCTTATCGAGTGCTCTTTCGTGACCGCTTTTTCAAGGCCTTTAACGCCTACCTTCAACAGTATGAAAAGTATCAGACCGGCTAGAATGACCACACCTGAACGCGCCAGCTTGTCCGTGGCACTGCTCAGGCCGGACCTCTCTATCCTCAGGGCCTCCAGCTCCTTTTGCACCTGCTCTATCTCGGCCTGTTCTTTGGTGAGCCTTTTCTGCGCTATATCTTCCTTTTCCGCGGCAAGATCCAGTTTTTTCTTCTGGGCGAGGGCTTCCGCCTGGAGGACCTTTACCCTTTCCTCAAGCTCTTTTACCGTTTTCAGGCTTTTCGCGCCGTTTGTCACCGCGGCCTCTTCCTTGATCACTTTCAGCTCTTCCTGGGCGATCTTCGCTTCTTCTTCTTTAAGCTGTACTTCCTTAGCGAGCGCCTCTTTTTCGGCCTTTACTTCCTCTATCGCCTTCTGGGCCTCGACCACGTCTTTGGATTCCTCTTCGATCTTCGCTTTGGTCTCTTTTTTCTGCTCTTCAACCTTCTTGATGGCCTCTCTTTTAGCGGCGACATTCGGGTCTGTCGTGCTCTCCTGGGACGTGGCTGCCACGTCCGAAGCCGCGGGAGACTTGTCATTCTGGGCATACGTGGAATGGACTGACATGAACGTCAAGATAAGCACTGCTGTCACAAAGCCGGCTATTATCACTTTGTTTCTCATAAAACACTCCTTATGTTCATTATTACATTATTTGCATATTTTTTTATTGTAAACCCAATGAAATGCTGTGACAAGGATTATAGTTGGGTCTTAATAGCTGGCCCAAAGATCCTTGGGATTATCAACGATAAAAATATCTAAGCCATAAATATATAGTACAAAGTATCATCGATTGCAGCATAAATACTGCCCCGTATTTGAAGTACCTCATGAATGAGATCGGATATCCATTCTTCTCGCTGATACGAGTCATTACTATATTAGCTGAAGCGCCTATTATGGTTCCATTACCTCCAAGACACGCCCCGAGAGCAAGAGCCCACCATAATGGCTGTGCCACATTTGAATTGATCAGTGATGGATTAGCAATTCCGATACTGCCTGAAAAATAGTCAATGAAGTGTCCCACTATGGGTATCATCACGATAACAAACGGTATATTATCCAAAACCGAAGAAAATATCGCGGAGCTCCAAAGTATTATAATACACACCAGAAAAAGGTTCTTTCCGGCAATATGAAGCACCCCTTCCCCTATCCAGGATATCACACCATTCACATCCAGTGCCGCTATCATCATGAACATGCCGATAAAAAAGAAGATCACGCTCCATTCCACTTCCATAAGCGTCTCTTCACTTTCACACCTGCAGACAAGCAGCATCAGCATACCTCCGCCAAGAGCTATGATCCCGGGCTTAACCCCAAGCATATCGTGCATTAAAAAACCAGCGAACATCAAACCAAGGACCCAAAGAGCCTTGATCATCTTTTTTCTGTCCACTATCGCAAGTGACGGTATGGCATCAATCAGTCTTGTTTTGACTTTTTCCGTTACCTTGAACT